>UMHC01051332.1_pt1 | contig 19753 bp, 18 predicted proteins | sample 1965381 | NCBI WGS metagenome assembly UMHC01 (sample SAMEA4836083, study PRJEB28245) | human gut metagenome | biome: gut microbiome; material: fecal sample | place: Denmark | collected 2008 | reverse complement strand
TGCGCGGGCAGGGCCGCCGGAGCAGTCCCTTGCGGAGCGACCGCCGGTGCCGCTACCGGAACAGCCGGGGCAACAGGCGCGCTCCCGCCGGCCGCAGCCGGAAGTGCCGGAGCTGCCGCCGGACGGGGCCGGGCCTGCTTGGGGCCGGGCCGCAGGGGAACATCATTGACGGCAGGGGCCGCAGGCTGTTCCGCAGCCGCCTTGCCGCTGGCGATCCGGGTGCAACGGCCCGCCATGTCACGCAACGCGGCGGAACCGGCGCGGACGGTGGCCAGGGCCTTGCTGTCCTGCTGCAGGCGGCGGCCCACCCACTGGGCCACGAACAGCAGGCTGTCGTCATCCAGGGCGGCACCGGCATGACGGCGGATGTCGCCCACCAGAGCATGCTGGGCCGCCGTGCGGGCATCCATGGCCTGACGGTAACGGCCCGTGATGTCGTCCACCCGCAGCTGCGCCGTGGCGATGGCGGCGGCATCGTTGCGCTGCCGGGCCTCGTCCAGCTCGAACACCGTGCCGGCCATGCGGCCGTAGATGTCCAGCGATTCCTGCAACAGGCGCTCGCTCTCGGCCAGCCGTGCGCTCAGGTCCGGTACGGCGGCCACGCCGTCCAGGGCAGCGGCCCAGGCGTTCAGACGCCCGGCAAGGGCCATGTGCAGCTGCCGCTTTTGCAGGTCGCTCCAGTTGCGTTCCGTGCACTGGCGGTCAAGGCTGTCCAGGAAGCGGTCGGCATAGATGGTGTACAGGCTGCGCAGCATGTCGGGATGGAAGGCATAGCGCAGCACCGCGGCACGGCTGCCGCCGGCCAGGCCCGTCAGCTTGACGCCATAGCGCTGGTTGAGGGACGGCAGGCTCAGATCGAGACCGCTGCCCTGGAAACGCTCCAGCACATGTCCGGCAAGGTCATCCACGAAAGCGGGCTGCACACGGCTGTCCGCAGGATACTGGCGCTTTTGGGCTTCCTGCCCTGCGGGGACGGGCGCGACGGCCCCGGGCGACACGAAGTCCGTCCTGACCAGGGCACTGACCGTCCCCTGCACCGTGGGACCGGCCAGCGTGCCCGGCTCCGTGGCGGGCGTGGCCACCGACGGCGGGGGCGGGGGAGGCGTTTCGCGCAGCAGGTTCATGAGGGGCGCCAGGGCCGTGCCTTCCAGCTTCGCATCCAGCCAGGTCACGGCGTCCTTGCGCCAGGCATCGCGGGTGGCATCGTCACGGGTCAGCCACACGGCGGCCCCGGCCACCAGCAAAAGGGCCAGCAGGGCCAGACAGCCCAGCTTGTGTCCGCCGCGTGACGTCCTGGGGGCGGGCAGGTCATCCAGCCGTCCGCCGGACGGGGACGCGGAGGCGGGGGTAGCGAACCGGCTTTGCACCGGTGCCTTGGTTTCCAATTTCATGCAGGACCTCCGGGCGGCGGGAAGGCACGCCCATAAAAACTCGCTGCCGACGGTACGGCAGGCTGTGGGCATGCTAGCATCCCGGCACACGGCTGTGAAGGCATTTTGCGCTGCCCTCCCCGCCGCTGCCCGGCGGGCCCGATGCGCCTTGGGCCCCTGCATGTCCCGAAGTTTTTGTTCCTGGAGAATGCGCTCCAGCCGCCCCGGGGGACAGCCTGAAACAAGAATCGTGCCAACTACCTGTTTTTCCGAAAAAACCCCCTCTTCCCCGGCGGGCATGGACGCCCCGGCAGCCGCACCGGCAGCGGAAAAAAAGCATTTCCCTCTGTTGACGCCCCCCTTTCGCCATGCTAATCACGAACCCCTACTAACAATGGGCAGCCGGACGCCAAAGGCACGGCTGCCGCTTTCACCTTTTAACCGGAATAGCCGCAGAGGGAGCGGATACTATGCCGAATTACGTTTACTTTCTTCTTGCCGTAGCCGGCCTCATCGTGGGCTACATCATCTACGGTTCCATCGTCGCCAAAATCTTCGGTGCGGACGAAAACCGCCCCACCCCCGCCAAGACCATGGCCGACGGCGTCGACTACGTCGAAATGCCCATGTGGAAGGTCTGGCTCATCCAGCTGCTGAACATCGCCGGTGTGGGCCCCGTCTTCGGCCCCATCCTGGGCGCCCTGTACGGCCCCAGCGCCCTGCTGTGGATCGTTATCGGCACCATCTTCGCCGGTGCCGTGCATGACTACTTCTCCGGCATGCTCTCCGTGCGTTACAAGGGCGCCAACGTGCCCACCATCGTGGGTTACAACCTGGGCAACGTGGCCAAGCAGGTGATGCGCGTGTTCGCCGTCATCCTCCTGCTGCTCGTGGGCGTGGTCTTCGTGGCCGCTCCCGCCGGCCTGCTGGCCAAGCTGACCCCCGACTACATGGACCAGATGTTCTGGGTCGCCGTCATCTTCGCCTACTACTTCCTGGCCACCATCCTGCCCATCGACAAGATCATCGGCCGCCTCTACCCCCTGTTCGGCGCCGTGCTGATCATCATGGCCGTGGGCATGACCGTGACCATGTTCACCAACGGTTGCGAATTCTACAACTGGGCCTCCTTCCCCAATAACCATCCCCAGCAGCTGCCCATCTTCCCGCTGGTGTTCATCACCATCGCCTGCGGCGCCCTGTCCGGCTTCCACGCCACCCAGTCGCCCCTGATGTCCCGCTGCCTGTCCAATGAAAAGCAGGGCAAGGCCGTGTTCTACGGCGGCATGGTGGCCGAAGGCTTCATCGGCCTCGTGTGGGCCACCGTGGGCATGACCTTCTACACCAGCCCCGAAGCCCTGGCCGCTGCCGGCGGTCCCGCCAACGTGGTCAACGAGACCGCCCGCGCCCTCATGGGCCCCGTCGGCGGCGTGCTGGCCATCCTGGGCGTGGTGGCCCTGCCCGTCACCTCCGGTGACACGGCCTTCCGTGCCGCCCGCCTGACCATCGCCGAAATGTTCAACTTCAAGCAGTCCGCCATCCCGGCCCGTCTGGCCATCGCCATCCCGATCTTCGCCATCGGCGTGGTGCTGAACTTCGTGGACTTCAACGTGATCTGGCGTTACTTCGGCTTCGCCAACCAGGCCCTGGCCGCCATCATGCTCTGGGCCTCCGGCGCCTACCTGTACCGCAAGCATCGTCTGCACTGGATCTGCACCGTGCCCGCCACCTTCATGACGGCCGTGTGTATCTCCTACATCTGCTATGAGCCCAAGATGGGCTTTGGCATGGGCATCGAGATCGCCGACATCATCGGCGTGATCGTGGCCGTCGTCAGCCTGGTCGCCTTCCTGGCTCTGGGCCGCAAGCCCATCGCCGGTGCTCCCAGCATCGACGAAGTGTAGCGCTCACCGCTCCACAGCCACGCACAAGGGCAGGGATCTTCCCTGCCCTTTTTTCGTGCCGACGGTACGGCGCGCCCGGCCTGACCGCCCGGCATTGCGCCGTGCCCTGAGGCAGCGTATAACCCTGCTGTCCGGCCGCTTGTGTCCTACGGCCGTCAGACCGCCATCACAGAACAGGAGATATCCATGCGCACCCCCAACATCCTGACCATTGCCGGTTCCGATTCCGGCGGCGGTGCCGGCATCCAGGCCGACCTCAAGACCATCATGGCCCTGGACGGCTACGGCATGAGCGTCATCACGGCCCTGACCGCCCAGAACGGCCTGGGCGTCACCGGCATCCACGCGCCCGAGCCCGAATTCGTCGTGCTGCAGCTGCGCGCCGTGCTGGACGGTTTTCCCGTGCACGCCGCCAAGACCGGCATGCTGTTCTCGGCCGGCATCATCAACGCCCTAGCCGACGCCCTGCGCGACCGCAGCTTCCCGCTGGTGGTGGACCCTGTTTCCGTGAGCCAGAGCGGCAGCCGCCTGCTGCGTGAGGATGCCGTGGAGGCCCTCAAGGAACGCATGATCCCCGGCTGCGACCTGCTGACCCCCAACCGCCCCGAAGCCGAGATGCTCACCGGCATGACCATCAGCTGCGCCGATGACGCCGCTGCCGCCGGTGAGGCGCTCATCAGGATGGGCGCCAAGGCCGTTCTCATCAAGGGCGGTCATATGGAAAGCTCCATCGTGGTCACGGACTGCCTCTGCCAGGCCGGACAGGCGCCCAAGTTCCTGCCCCAGCCCAAGGTGGAGACCAACAACAACCACGGCACCGGCTGCACCCTGTCGGCCGCCATCGCCACCGGCCTTGGCCACGGCCTGCCCCTGCAGGTGGCCGTGACCCGCGCCCAGGAATTCCTCAACCTTGCCCTGCGCAAGAGCTACGCGCCCGGCAAGGGCTGCGGGCCCGTCAACCACGCCGCCCGCCGCCAGGCATCATTGCAAAACTGACCGGGGGAAAGGGCTGCGGGAAAGGGACCTCCTGTGCATGACGCAAGAAGGGCCCTCTCCCCGGCCCCTGTCCCTCTCCGGATGCGCCCTGCCCCTCAACAACGCGCCCCGGTGAGAGCCCGGCAGGCAATGGCCTTCCACCTCGGCAGGGGATGGGAAAACGCCCTTCCCCGGCATCAAGCCCAAGAGTTGCCGATGCCGGTCCCTTCCCTGCGGGAAAAGGCTTCCGGGCAGGCACCTGACCGTCACCATGCCGGGCTGCGGCCCCGCCGCCCTTCTTTCCTTCCACATCAACCCCAAAGCCTCCATGCCGGACATTTCTTCCACCATGCGTCTCAGGCTGCTGCTGGCCTATGACGGCAGCCGTTACTGCGGCTGGCAGATCCAGGACATCCCCACCCCGCCGCCCACCGTGCAGGCCGCCGTGGAAGCCGCCGTGGGCCGCATCGCCGGGCGACCCGTGCGCGTGTTCGGCTCCGGTCGCACCGATGCGGGCGTCCATGCCCACGGTCAGGTGGCCCATTGCGATGTGCCCCGCCGCCCCGGTCTGGACTGGCGTCACGCCCTCAATGCCCTGCTGCCTGCGGACGTGCGCGTCCTGCACTGGGAGGAGGCCGCCCCCGACTTCCATGCCCGCATCAGCGCCCTGCGCAAGACCTATGTGTATGACTTCTGGCAGGAGAAAGGCTTCGTCCCGCCCCGGCTGGCGCCCTTCGTCTGGCGCAGCGGCCCCCTGGACGCCGGGGCCATGCGCGCGGCCCTGCCCTTTTTGCTGGGCAGGCATGACTTCGCCAGCCTCCAGAACGCGGGCACCGAGATGGAAAGCACGGTGCGCGAGCTCCAGGCCGCCACACTGACGGAACTGCCGCCCGTGGAGTTCATGCCGCCCTACCTGCCCTGCCTGCGCCTGACCGTCACGGCCAACGGTTTTTTGAAGCAGATGGTCCGCAACATGGCCGGACTGCTGGCCGCCTGCGGCCGTCACAAGCTGCGCCCCGACCAGATCCCCGCCATCCTTGAGGCCGCCGACCGCCGCGCCCTGCCCAGCCCCACGGCCCCGCCGCAGGGCCTGGCCCTGGCTCATGTGGAGTACCCGGACTAAGTCCTGTCTGCCTCCCTGAACATAGAAAGACCACCCGCCGGCGGGTGGGCTTTTGTTTTGTCCTGCCGCTCCCGGCAGGCTGGCAGGCGAATGCCCTGCCCTTTTCCTTTCCGGGAAAGAGCTTCCTTATTTTCCACTATCTGGAATGATATGCCGGTATCCTGAAAACGGCATCATGCCGTTCTTCATGCCCGACGGTCCCGATAGCGGGCAGCGCCGTTCCCCGGAGACCGGCCTCCCCTTTGCCTGGCGCGTTTCCCGCAGCCTGTCTCCATCGCTCTACGCTGGTAAGGGCCGGAGCCTCCGCACCAGCAAAAAAAGGACGCCCCGCAGTAGCAGGACGTCCTTCTTCTGTAGCCATCCTCCCGGCAGGGGGATGTCCTTGGGGTCGTCGTCAGTATCTACCGGGATGCGGCATCCCGCCTGTTATGGGCTTCCACGAACGCATTATAGGCTTCCTGGGCTTCCTGCAGCACCAGATTGAGCTGGCGGCGCGTCGCATTGCTGAACGCATCCTCCTGTCCCTGGGCCACGGTGCGGGGGAAGAGATCGGCCTTGTCCAGAAAAGCCTGCCAGAGACGCCGCTCTTCTTCCGTCATGCCCCGGGTGTGGCTACGGGCCACGGCCAGGGCCTCTTCCATCTCCTTGCGCCAGCCCGCCACGGCCACGGTGTCGGGATTGCCCTCGCGCAGCAGGATGCCGCCCAGCAGGAAGCGGCTGAACAGGAAGCGGGCCGAGCTGATGGCTTCTTTCAGCGGATTGCCCTGAAGCAGCACGTCCTCGGCCTGGCGGCTGCGATCACGCACCAGCACCAGCAGGGCATCCCGGGCCCTGGAAAACTCGGCATGCGCGTCCTGCAGGCGACGCAGCAGCTTCTTGCCCTGCGCGCCGTCGTCCACGATGCTGTCGTCCAGGGCGTACTTGCGGAACGCCGTGCCCAGCTTTTCCATGCTGGCCAGCGTCCGCCGCATGGTGGCCATCAGATCCCGCAAACGGGCGGCATCGGCCTCGCCCCACACGGATTTTTCCACAGCGGGCCTGTCGTCCAGCTCCGCAGGGCGCTGCGGCTCCTTGCCCAGCAGCCAGGTACGCATATAGTCCTCGGCCTGCCGCAGCAGATGACCGGCATGGATGCCCGCCACATCGGCCCAGCGCCAGACGGCATTACCGGCATCCAGCACCCTGGCGGCCGCGGCCGCTTCCTCTGCCGGGGCCGGAGCCTCCGGCGCCTGCAGACCGGCGGCGGCCTTCGCCACCACGGCGGACGCGCTCTCCTTGTCCAGCGCCGCTTTGGGGGCGCTCTCTTCCTGACAGGCACACAGGCCGAAAGCCAGTGCCATGAGGCACACCAGCCACAGAAAACGAACGGGACGCCGCATCATTCCACATGCTCCGCGATCCAGGCATCGAGCCCGGTCAGATCAGGCCCCCAGGGGAAATCCCCGCCCCTGAGATCAGGCCCGGTGCCGTAGAACAGGGTGCCCACCTCTTCGGCGGCATTGCGGTCCGTGGAGGCGTCGCCCACCATGAGCACCTCGTCAGGCAGGACGCAGGCCTTGTCCACGATCATGGCCAGCAGTTTGGCCTTGGACGGCGGCGAGCCGTAGATGCCCGTAAAGCAGCTGTCCAGGCCGCGTTCCTTGAGGATGAAGTTCAGTTCTTCGTGCGGTGCGCCGGAGCAGACATAGAGCGGCAGTTTGCCCTGCCAGTGTTCCAGCACCCGGGCGATGCCGGGGATGAGCTCGCAGCGGCGCACTTCGTCCAGGGCGTATTCGGCAAAGCGCCTGCCCCACTCCTCGGACTCGGCGGGCGTGATCTCCCTGTCCAGGATCTCGCGGAAGAACCATTCGAATTTTTTGTAACGGCTCACGCCGCCGTGTACGGTATGGTACATGACGAAGCGGTCGCGGGCCTCCTCGCCGTAGGGCTCGGCCAGACGGGCAAAGGCGCGCGTCTTGACCGGCACGCTGTCGAGGATCACGCCGTCACAGTCGAAAACAAGACATTTCAGGGCCATGCAGACTCCTTGTTCGCGCCGCCGGGGACGACGCCGTACAGGAAGGATACGGGGACAGGCCCGCGCCCCGCCGCCAAAGCGGGCGAGCCTTGCGGGCCGGAGCCGGAAGACGGCACACACCGCCTGCCGGTCAGGAAAAATACCGGGGATGCGGACACGCCGGGCACTCCCGCCCCGGGGCTACCGGCGTTCCGGGCATCCGCTGCGGTCGCGGTGACCGATGGGACGTGCCGGGACACCGCCCACGATGGTGAAGGGAGCCACATCACGGGTGACCACGGCGCCCGCGCCCACCACAGCGCCCCGGCCGATATGCACGTCGGGCGTGATGACGCAGTTGGCCCCGATCCAGACATCGTCCCCGATGACGATCTCGCCCGGATGGTGCCCCTGTTGCAAGATGGGCACATCATGCCGGGAAAAACAGTGGTTGGCGGCCCGCAGCACCGTGCCGGGGCCCACGGCCACATGCCTGCCCATGACGATGCGCCCGCCGTCGGCCGCCACATGGGCATAGGGCGAGATGGACACGCGGTCGCCCAGGACAAGTTCGCCGTCCCCGGCCGTGATGATGCAGCCCCTACCCAGACGGACGGCATCGCCCAGCCGCATGTGGCGACAGCCCACGAAGCTCAGGCCCGTGCCGAAGCGTACCGAACCGCAGCCGGCAAAGAGCCAGCGCCAGGCCAGCCAGCGCAGGGCCAGGCCCAGCGGCGTGGGGATCCAGGCGAAACAGGCTATCCAGAGCTCTTCCCAGGCAGCCCGGAGGCGGGACGGCAGATCCATCTACTTCGCGTACTCCCGCATGAGGGCATCCCCTTCCATGAGCCGCGTCACGCGGGCCAGGTCTTCAGGGGTATCCACGCTCCAGGTGCGGGCATCGGTGGGCACCATGCGGACTTTTTCCCCATGTTCGAGGATGCGCATCATGTCCACGGACTCGCAGATCTCCAGCGGGCTTTCCTGCATCTCGTTGAAGCGGATCAGGTAGTCACGGCGGAAGGGGATGATGCAGACCTGCTTGCGCATGGGCACCTTGTCGGCCCCCTTTTTGCGGGAGGGGATGGGCTCGCGCGAGAAGTAGAGGGCATCGTTGTTGCGGTCCACCACGACCTTCACCTCATTGGGGTCCTCGAACTCTTCCAGGGTGTCCATATCGGCCATGAGGTTGACCACATTGATGGTAGGATCCTTGAGCATGGGTTCCACAGCGGCGTCGATCATGCCGGGCAGCACCATGGGCTCGTCCCCCTGCACCATGACCACGATGTCCGCCTTCCGGCCCGTGGCCGCCTCGATCTTGAGCAGGGCCTCGGCCGTGCGGGTGGAACAGCGCACATGATGGTCGCCGGTCATGACGCACGCAAGGCCCGCCTCCTTGCAGTAATCTTCGATGACCGTGTCACAGGTGGCCACATAGGTGGCGGAAAGGCAGCGGCTCATGGCCGTGCGGAAGGCCACATGGCCCACCATGGGCACACCGTGGATCAGGGCCAGAGGTTTGCCGGGAAAGCGGCTGGAGCCCATGCGGGCGGGGATGATGGCGATGATGTTCATAACTTCTCCCTGGGCAGGGACTGCCCGGCAAGGGGATGACGGGAAGACGGGCGCGGCCCCCGGCGGACGTTTCATGACCGGGACAGGCCTGGCGCCGCATGGGAAAAGCCCGGAACCGGGCACACGCCGGTGGCACCGGCAGGCAGGCCGCCGGAAAACGTGCGGCCTCAGTCGTCGGTGGATACCAGATAGCCGCCCTGGCTCTGCAATTCCGGGTGGATCTGGCGGTGTTCCTCTTCCATGACGCGCAGGATGCCCTGCCCCAGGTCGACGGTCAGCGGCGGCACCAGCTTACGGCCCATCCGGGGCATGAAGGCATAGGGCGTCACCTGATAATGCCCGCTGTTGGGGTCGTTCTGGTATCTGATCTCCAGCTCCTTGCCCAGCATCTCGCCGATCATCCTGAACAGATCGGCCACGCGCATGGGCTGGTTGCCGGAGATGATGATGTTCTGGTTGGCGAACTCCGGCCCCAGGACATGGAGGGTGGCGGAGGAGGCATCGTCCACGTGCACGTACTCGCGCAGGGCCGTGGGCGTCCCGTAATAGGTGATGCTGCCCGTGGTCAGGGCCTCGTGCACGAAGCGGTGGATGGCATTGCGCATGTCGGCACGGGGGCCGTACAGGGAACCGTAGCGCAGGATGGTATACGGCAGGCCGTACATGGCCTGGTAATTCTCGATGTAGATCTCGCAGGCCTGCTTGCTGCACCGGTAGAAGCCGCCGGACTTGCCGTAGACATAGAGCGAGCTGGCAAAGATGTAGCGCCCGGTACCGGCCCGGCGGCAGGCCTCCAGGACCATGACGTTGCCCACCACGTTGAGGCGGGCCGTATCCACGGGGCGCTCGTTGGCTTCGCCGATATCGGCGATGCCCGCGTAGTTGAAGACCACCTCGGCCCCTTCCACGGCGGCCTGCACGCAGTCCTCGTCCAGGATGCTGCCCACCACCATCTTCTGGTCGTCACGCAGCCAGGGAGAAGGACGCACGTCCACGATGGTCACGTCGTGCCCGGCATCGGAGAGCTTGTCACAGATATGCGATCCCAAAAAACCGGAACCGCCGAAAACAGTCACCTTCACGGCCTTCCTCCCGATGCCCTGCCCTACGCTCCGGCGGGCCGTGCGGCCGCCTGCCAGAGGAAGACCGAATCGATGCCGTAGGCGATGAAGCGGCAGCCCGCCGCCACCTGACGGCGCAACTCCCCGGGGTCGGGCTGCACCACATGCAGGCCCATGCGGGCATGATGCCGCCGGCAGGCCTCATGGATGCGGGCCATGACGGCCTTGAAATCAGGATGGTCGAACTGCCCCGTCAGGCCCATGGAGCCGGAAAGGTCATAGGGGCCCACCATGATGGCGTCCAGACGCGGCTGGGAAAGGATGGCGTCCAGCTCTTCCACGGCGCGGATGTGCTCGATCTGGGCCACCAGGAAGATCCGGGGCGCCGTGTCCCGCATGTAGGCATCGAAATCCTTGCCGAAGGCATTGGCCCGGCAAAAGCCCACGCCGCGGTTCTCGCGCAGGGGCTCTCCGTCCCGACGGCCGTCGTCGTGGCCGGGATACGTGGCCCAGCTGATGGCCTGGTCCAGCTGTTCCCGGCTCTCTATCATGGGAAAGATCAGGCCCTGTGCGCCCGCCTCCAGCGCGGCCTTGATGGCGGTCTTGGAAGCGATGGGCAAACGGGCAAAGGGCGCAGCCCCGCCGCACTGGATGGCACGAAAGATGTCGGGCAGGCCGGTGCGGCCGAAGGAACCGTGCTCCATGTCCACCGCCACCCAGTCATAGCCGGCACGGGCCATCAGCTCCGCCACATCGGCGGAAGGCAGTTGCAGCCAGGTGCCGATGGTGGGTTCATCCTTTGCCAGTTTGGCGCGAATATCATGAATATCCATAGGAAACGGCTTGCCGCCGCCGGGCTTGGGTTATGCCGAAAGGCCCGGTCAGCATAGCGCGAGGCAGCACGGGGCGCAAGCAGGCCCCGAAGAAGGGAACGGCAGACGGATGGCATAAAAAAACCCGCCCGGAACCGGGCGGGGGAGCGCCGGGCCATGAGGAGGAAGGGCCACGGCTGCGTGGTGCGCTCTAGAAGTATGCGTCGCCAGAGGTGAAAAATGCGGCACGGAGTCTGGCGGGCCGTGCCGCACTGGAGAAAATACTGTTTGACCAAACAAACAGCCACGCACGAAACGAGATTACGCAGAGCCTGCTCTGCCGTCAAGTGTTTGCTCCAAAATTCACGAAGATTTTTCTCCATGGATCTTGGAATGGGGCCATCCGTTGGGCTGGTTATTTTTTATGAAATTTTTTATGAAAAATCCATCTTTTTTTTGAGGAAAAAACAAATTCAAAAATGGCAATGCAATACGCTGGATTTGCATATTTTTTTGCCCAAATTCCCCGAATTTCCTGCAGGGGGCCCGAATTTATTTTTTCGCCAAACTTTTGTTGCTGTCGCAACTAGCACGGAAAATGGCCGCTGTACAGGAAAATATGACAGGCCCGCCATCATGTTATTTTTTTCACAACATATGTCATCCTCCAACGGATGACAAGTCCCCTGCCCTGACCTATACTGCCCATGCTGCGCTCCGTATCCGGGAGCGCCTGCTCCGAACACAACCATTCCTGTCATAAAGGAGTCATCCCATGAAAGAGATCAGAGCTGCCGCGCGCGAGCGCATGAAGGGTCACTGCCGCGTCTGCCCCGTTTGCGATGGCAAGGCCTGCTCCGGTGAAGTGCCCGGCATGGGCGGCCTGGGCACCGGTGCCAGCTTCCGCAACAACCGCGAAGCCCTCAATGCCTGCAAACTCAACATGACGGCCCTGCACGACGCCCGCGAGCCCCGCACCAACTGCACCATCCTGGGCATCGACCTGAGCTTCCCCGTCATGGCGGCCCCCATCGGCGGCGTCTCTTTCAACATGAGCGATGCCATGAGCGAAGACGACTACATCTTCGCCATCCTGGAAGGCAGCCGCGCCGCCGGTGTCATCGGCTGTACCGGTGACGGCGTGCCGCCCTTCATCATCGACGCCGCCGTCAAGGCCCTGAAGGCCTGCAACGGCCACGGCATCCCCTTCATCAAGCCCTGGGAAGGCAAGGAACTGTTCGAAAAGATCGACCGCGTGCTGGCCGACGGCAGCCCCATCCTGGGCGTGGACGTGGACGCCGCCGGTCTCATCACCCTGCGCAAGATGGGCCGCCCGGTCATGCCCATGTCCGTGACGGAACTGGAGACCGTGGTGCGCTATGTGCATGACATGGGCCGCAAGTTCATCGTCAAGGGCATCATGACCCCCGACGACGCCCATCGCGCCATCGACGCCGGCTGCGACGCCATCGTGGTCTCCAACCACGGCGGCCGCGTGCTGGACCACTGCCCCGGCACCGCCACCGTGCTGCCCGCCATCGCCGATGCCGTGCGCGGCAAGATCACCATCCTGGCCGACGGCGCCGTGCGTGACGGCGTGGACGTGCTCAAGATGCTGGCCCTGGGCGCCGACGCCGTGCTGGTGGGCCGCCCGCTCTGCATCGCGGCCATCGGCGGCGGTGTGGAAGGCGTGACCAAGTACTGGCAGCAGATGCAGGGCCAGCTGGTGCAGGCCATGCTGCTCACCGGCTGCGCTTCCCTGGCCGACGTGCGCGAGCACATCATCTATCGCGGCTAGTTTTTCCGGCGAACCTGCGGGGAGGGGCGGCAGCCCCTCCCTTCTTTCTTTTGCCCCGGCGGGCCCCGGCACCGGCGGCCTCCCCTGCCTGCCCCTGCGGCAGGTTCTTTTTTTCAAAGGACATCATCATGCAGTTTTCCGTGGATACCGACCGCTGTGTCTCCTGCGGCCTGTGCCTTTCCGACTGTCTGCCCCGCGCGCTGGGCATGGACGAGGAAGGCCACCCCTACATCAAGGACGAACGCCTGTGCATGCACTGCCACCACTGCCTGGCCCTCTGCCCCACGGGCGCCATCAGCGTGGACGGGCACAATCCTGACGCCTCCCGTCGCATCCTCAATGCCTGGCCCCAGCCCGAACAGCTGGAGAACCTCATCAAGGGCCGCCGCTCCGTGCGCCAGTACCGGCCGGAAAACGTGGACCCGGCCCTGCTGCAGCAGGTGCTGGACGTGAGCGCCCACGCCCCCACCGGCGTCAATGCCCGCAAGCTCTGGGTGGGCGTCATGGACGACATGGACCGCATGCAGGCCTTCCGTGAGGACGTCTATGCCCGCCTGGCGGACAAGGCCCTTCACAATGCCCTGCCCCAGTGCCGCCGCACGGCTTTCTTCGCCGCGGCACCGCGCCTGTGGAAGGAACAGGGCATCGACGGCATCTTCCGCGGCGCGCCCCACTTCGTTCTGGTGGGCAATGCCAAGGACGCTCCCTGCCAGGAGCAGGATCCGCTCATCTATCTTTCGTACATGGAGCTCTACGCCCAGAGCCTGGGGCTGGGCACCACCTGGTGCGGCCTGCTCTACTGGTGTCTGCAGCTCATGCTGCCCGAACTCCTGCCCGAACTGGGCCTGCCCGAGACCCACAGCTTCCAGTACGCCATGCTGCTGGGCGAGCCTGCCATCCGCTACGCGCGTACGGTGGAATACGGTCCGGCCACGGTGCACCGCATCCAGTGGAAGTAACGCTTTTTTTCATCCCGCCGGGGCGGAGGGGGATGCCTCTCCGCCCGGTGATGACGGACGGCGGCATGCGAACCTTCCCGCATGGCCGCTTTTTTTGCGCCTTGCCGCCGGTCTGTTGGCGCCGGACCCCCCGGCGGCGTTGACCTGGGCACGGCTTTCCTGCACCATCTTGACAGGAAGGCCTTTCAGGAATATTTTGCCAAATGACCAAATAAAGGGACAACATGCAGCACAACAAGGAATTCATCGAGGCACAGGCCCGGATCTTCAAAGCCCTGGGCCATCCCAGCCGTCTGCTGATGGTCGATGCCCTGCGCGACGGTGAAAAATGCGTCTGTGACCTGCAGGCCCTGGTGGGGGACGACATGTCCACCATCTCCAAGCATCTGGCTGTCCTGCGTGATGCCGGTGTGGTCACCCGGCGCAAACAGGGCGTAAACATCTATTACAGCCTTGCCCTCTGCTGCCTGGACCAGTTCCTGGCCTGTACCGGCCAGCTGCTGGAAAAGCGCATCCTGAGCCAGATGGACATGCTGCGGAACAAATAGGCAGGCCCGCTGCGGCGGGATTTTTTTACCCTCAAATTTGGCAATTTTGCCAATAAGGAATATTTATGGACAAGAGCCCTTCCTCGCCGCGTCCTTTTTCCGCCCCGCGTTACGCCCTGACCCTGCTGGCCGTGCTGCTGGCCTGGACGGGCCTGTACGTATCCATCCAGCCGCTGGCCACCTGGCTGACCTTCGACCTGCTCTCCCTGACGCCCGGCGGGGCCCCGGGCCTGGCTCTGGAATTCTTCCTCTATGACAGCGCCAAGATCCTGCTCCTGCTGGTGCTGATGGTCTATTGCATCGGCTGGCTGCGGGCCGGGCTGCATGTGGAACGGGTACGCGACTATCTGTCCGGCAAGGGCCGGGGCATCGGTTATCTGCTGGGGGCCACCTTCGGCGCCATCACGCCCTTCTGTTCCTGCTCCAGCATCCCGCTCTTCCTGGGCTTCACCATGGCCCGCATCCCGCTGGGCATCACCATGGCCTTCCTCATCACCTCGCCGCTCATCAACGAGATCGCCGTGGTCCTGCTCTGGGGCCTGCTGGGCTGGAAGTTCACCGTGGTCTATGTGGTCGTCGGCATGGCGGCCGGTATGCTGGGCGGCTGGCTGCTGGATCTGCTCCGCGCCGAACGCTGGTTGCAGCCCTTCCTGCGCGGCATGCTGGGGGTCTCCGGCCAGGCGGCGCGGGATGAACGCAACACCCGCCTGGGGCTGGAAGAGCGGCACCGTTTCGCCTGGGACGAGATGACCGGCATCTTCCGCCGCGTCTGGCGCTGGGTCATTATCGGCGTGGGTCTGGGGGCGCTCCTGCACGGCTTCGTGCCGCAGGACTGGTTTGCCGCCCATTTGGGCCAGGGGCAGTGGTGGTCCGTCCCGGTGGCCGTCCTGGTGGGCATCCCCCTGTACAGCAATGTCACGGGCGTGGTGCCCATCATGGAGAGCCTGCTGCTCAAGGGCCTGCCCGTGGGCACCACCCTGGCCTTCTGCATGAGCACGGTGGCCGCCAGCCTGCCCGAGATGCTCATGCTCAAGCAGGTCATGCGCTGGCAGCTGCTGGCCCTTTTCCTGGGCCTGTTGCTGGTCATCTTCACCCTGGTGGGCTGGCTGTTCAACAGCCTGCAGCTCACGCTGTTCTAGCGTAAAGCGGGCCCGTGCCTCATGCCGCACGGGCCTTTGCTCCGGCATCACAACGGTCACGGCAGGGGCAAAGCAGGGGGCGTACACGTTCTCCCCGCATCGTAGGGGAGGACAACGCATCCCGCCCTGCCGCTTCCTCTCAATATCCTGCCAAAGGAGGCAGCATCATGATCATCAAAGTCCTCGGTCCCGGTTGCTCCAAATGTGTCGAAGCGTACGAGATCGTCAGCAAGGCGGTGGCCGCTTCCGGCAGCGACGCCACGGTGGAAAAAATCACCGACCTGCGAGAGATCATGGCCCTGGGCGTGCTGGCCACCCCTGCGGTGGTCATCGATGGCGGCATCATGTGCACGGGGCGCGTCCCCAGTGCGGAAGAAGTCCGGGGCTGGCTCGGCGCCTAGCCTTTCGGCGGTCACGCCATACCACGGGAAATGACGGTCGCGCAGTACCGGCGATGTCTGGTCTGCGCGGCCAGTGCTGCAACCATGCCAAGATACCGGGCCGAAGAGCGGATGCCCTTCCTGCCTTCAACTGATCCCATGCCCGGCCCGCCTTTTTCTCCGTCCCATCCGGACAGATCCCCGTCCTCACGTCTGGGGCCGGAAGTTATAAAAAGAGGACTTTCTTTCCCGCTCCCCGACCTTGTGGAGCGCGCACGTCCCCTGGCCCGCCCCGGCCATACCTCCCCTTTCCTCCGTGACCATAGCCCCCTCGCTTCCATTATCCCGGGCAGGGACAGCCAATGCCGCAGGAGCATTGCTCCGGCCGGAAAAGCCGTCTATGCTGGCGGCAAACATCATGGGAGGTCATCCATGCCGAAACTGCGTCTTCTGCTTTGCTGTCTGGCCCTGCTCTTTCTGGCGGCCCCGGCCATGGCCGAAGAAGATGAGCTGGCCCCGGGCTTCGATCGCTGCATGGAACAGAGCGGCGGCGTCACCACAGAGATGCTGGGTTGTCTGCAGCAGGCCTACGAGTACTGGGACGCCCGGCTCAATGCCAATTACAAAAAGGCCCGGCAGGCCTGCAAAAGCTCCAGTGATCCCAAGGCCTGCTCGGACAAGCTGCTCAAAGGCCAGCGGGCCTGGGTCCAGTACAAGGAAGTTTTCACCGATCTGGTGCAGCTGCCCAACGAAGGCGGCAGTATGGCCCGTCTGAATTCCATGAGCTTTTTGACCGGAGAGACCCGCAAACAAGCCCTGCTGCTGGGACAGATCGCCGGAGAATAGGCAGCCTCCGGGCCGTGAGGTCTGGAAAAATGCGTGTCTGTCCTGCCCAAGACCGGCACAGCCTGCGTCATAATCATGCCCTTGGAAGTCCGCTCCCTGCCCGATCCGGGCTGTCAGCGAACCTCCTGCGGGATGCGGATCCGCTCCCGGCCCCGCCGGGCCCTTCAGCAACCCTACCGCCCTCTCCTGTGCCTTTTCCCAGGGCCTCTGCCTGTGCGGAGGCCTTTTTCATGCCTCCAGCAGAGGGGCTCTTTTTCCTGATGCTGCTGTTCCCCCGCTCTGTTTTCAGCACTCCCTCCCCCGCAACAGGGCGCGTCAGCCATCCAAAAAGCTTCCGCTGCCTCCGCCTGAAACAAAAAAATCCCCTGCCGCTCAAAAGCGACAGGGGACAAAGAGTCGAACCGCTTATGGCCCGTTAGACCATGCGGGAGATGATGTCCATGCGTTCACCGCGCAGCATGGCGATGGGCGGCACTTCGATGAGCGTATGGCAGCCGGCCTGCAGGCGGGTCGTGGCGCGAGCGCAGGAGACCAGCACCTGAGCGGTCAGGGCCGGGTTGTTGATGCGCATGTCGAACTTGAGGATCTGGTTGTCGGTCATGCCGGAGGCACCGGTGCGCTCCATGAGCACGCCGTGGGACTGGTCGGCCACGAAAGCCAGTTCTTCGCGGTCGCGGCACTGGCGCACGTCCAGCGGATCGTGGGCGAAGTAATCGTCGGCCTTGATGCGGGCCGTCACGTCAGCCAGATTTTCACCTTCTTCCAGCACCACATAGACCAGGCGCGAATGGCGACCGCCACCCACGGGGATGGTGATGGACACGGCATCGGCCACGCCCTTGATGGCGCGGGCAGCCACGGAATGGCCCATGGAACGGCCACGGCCGAAGTTGGTGAAGGTGGTGCCGCGGGGCACCATGGCTTCGAACAGGGCGCGCAGCACGGAGTCCGTGCCGGGGTCCCAGCCGGCGGCCGTGATGCTGACGCTGTTACCGGCCTTGGCGGCGGCATCCAGACGGGCCACGGTGGCGGGGATCTCGGTGTGGATGTCGAAGCTGTCCACGCAATTGTAACCCTGCTTCAGAAAAGCTTCCGCCGTTTCCGGGATGCTGCGCGAAGGCCCGCACAGGGCGATGACGTCGGGGCGGCCCTGGGCAGCTTCCAGGCTGGCCAGATCGGCAAATTCGGGCAGGCCACGCAGGGCATGGCTCTGCGTGCCCAGGGATTCGGCACGGCGGATCACGCCGAGGCACTGGCAATCAGGGGCGGCAAGGGCCGCTTCCACCACACGGGTACCGATATTGCCGAGACTGTGGACGGCGAGAGTAAACTTTTTCATATGCATTCCTTTGGCAAAAAAACGGGAGCGGCCTCCTGGCCACTCGCAAGACATTCCTGACTTGGTCAGTAGGCCATTTTTTTAGATGTAAGTGCCGCCCGTCGTCAAGGGCATGCTGTCTCCCCACTCTACAGGCAAAAAGAAAACATCCGGCTCCCGAATGCCGCGAACCCCAGGCGCTTCTTTTGCCGATCCCCCTCTTTCCGCAAAGGCGGAAAACTTACCTCGCACATCGCGCAATATCTATTTCAACCTCCCGCAACCCTTGATTTTTCGAAAAGCAACCCAAAGTTGCCCGATTGCAACCGATAATGGGTTGCCTGCTGCGAGCAAGTATGATTAGGTAAAAATTCCCATTTGGGAATCAACCGACAGCACCGCTGTCCAACGCATCGAGGTATGTATGAAAAAACTTTGGCTCCTGCTGGCCTGCGCCCTGCTCCTGTCCACCACCTCCCTCGCGTCGGCTGCCTGCTCTCCTGAGGAAGCTCAGAAGAAAGCCAACGAATTCGCTGCCGCCGTCCAGAAAAAATCCCAGGCTGACCCCCAGGGCTACGCCAAAATCATGCAGGAACTGCAGCCCCAACTGCTGAAACTCCAGCAGGAACAGAATCTGGAAAATATGTGCAAGTTCTATGATGATGCGCTGGAAAAGCTGAAGTAGATCTTGCCTGCCGAAGAGGTGGCCTTGCGCCACCTCTTTTTTTCTCCTCTCCGCAATCTTTCCTATGAAAAACGCACGGATCCGACTTGGGCAGGAGATCCTGCACCGACGCAAAGCTATGGGCATGACGCAGGAAGAACTGGCCTCCCGCATGGGTGTTTCGCGCCAGTCCGTTGCCAAATGGGAAACAGGCCTGTCGTCCCCGGACATCGACCGGCTTGTCCTGCTGCGGGACGTGCTGCAGACGAGTCTTGATGAACTCATCGCTCCCGCAGGCCGGGAGCTCATTCCGGAACCTGTCCCTCCTGCGGAAGACAGCGTACGCCCGGAACCAGCCGGGCCCGTGCGCAACCTCCGGCTCCTTCCCCTGATCCTGGGCACGCTGCTGTTCTGCTGCGGCCTGGGCGGGTTGGCGGCCCTGTGGGTACTCTCCCGCTTGCATCCTGTCCGTCTCGTGGACTGGGATGGCTCCTTGCATACAGGCCTGGAAGGCTATCTTATGGCGACCGGCCTCTGGCCTGTCCTGCTGCTGGCCTGCATCCTGCTTGGCTGCGGCAGCCTTACGCTGCTTTATCTGTGGGGCACGCGCAGAAAAAACAGCTGACCCCGGCAGCGCTGTGCCAGCAGGGCTGTGCCTGTCCGTCATCCTGTGCGACGATGGCAACACACTGTGATGCATGCCCAGGAGCGCCAGCCTCATGCGCTCTCTGGTAGCGTCTTGAATGAAGGCTCCGCGAACCGCATGCCCCTGCACTCCCCCATGAGCAGAACCATCTGAAACGACAACGATACGCCGATCTCCGAGCTGCACTCCCCAAACACATGGCAGATCTGCGAGGCGTACAGCCCCTAAAAAAGGGTAGGGAATCCTCAGCACAGGCGCCCAGCGCTCACGGCTCACATAGCGGAAAGTCTGCACCAGTTGGCAAGGCTGCCCCGGGATAGTCTCTGCCACGCCCCAGCTATTCCTTTTCGCTCCTTTCCGCCAACGCCTTCTGCCCTCAAAAGGCACAGATTTCCATGCTGCCCGGGTACAGAGCTTCGGAGCTGGAAGCCGCCTGTTCTTCTTCACAGGCTCTTCCATCCTCGCACAGACCCAGCGGCAAAAGTTTTTGGAAGGGAGGGGCGCGGGGAGGGAGAACCTTTTTCCAAAAAGGTTTCCCTCTCCGCAAGCTTTTCTTTCTTCAAATCTCCAGGCGTCTGCCTGGCGTCTCCCAAACAAAAAATCCCCGGCGGAGCGGGGACAAAAAAAGACCCCCTC
>UMHC01054710.1_pt1 | contig 19967 bp, 19 predicted proteins | sample 1965381 | NCBI WGS metagenome assembly UMHC01 (sample SAMEA4836083, study PRJEB28245) | human gut metagenome | biome: gut microbiome; material: fecal sample | place: Denmark | collected 2008 | reverse complement strand
TACTTGTTATCGTCACCTTTGTAAATAACAGAATCTGTCAAAGCAGACTTTTTAAGTTTGCCTTCTTTGACAAGTTTCTGCTTTTCCTGCCGTATCTGTTCAAGCAAATCTTGGGCTATACCTTCCTCTGCTATTTGTGGAACGAGTTTTCCTTGTATTGCTTCTTGGAGAATAGACTTTTTTAAATTATGCCATATTTCTTTATTTATTTGATTGAGTCTATTTTGACTATTTCCATATTGATTTATATATGGGTATAACTGATTTAATTTTGTAACAATGCGTCGTTGCTCTTCTTGTGGTGGAATAGGTAACAAGCAATGCTTAATAATGAGTTGATTTATGTTGGGATCTTTTCTTGAACCTGCTGCAAAATCCATCCAATTACTTCAAGGGCATATAACCATCGGAAAGGAAATACCACGAAAGTGATGTAATATCACTGATTTACAGTTTGTTAGGAATACCTGCGGATTTTGGATTCGTTCGTTATATTATCCTAATTTTGCTGTTTTTTAGCGCGCTTTTGTCCCATTTTTGTCCCGCGAATCATTATCTTTGCAGCGAAGATAAGTGATTGATACACAATATAGTAACAAATACAAGAATCGGATAATACAAACAAGAAATGGGACGAAAAAAGAAAGAAATCAAATTGAAAGAGCCTGTTCGCATACGCGAAAAGAAACTCAGTGACGGCAACATCAGCCTTTATCTCGACATGTATCACAAGGGGGCGAGAAAGAAGGAAGGCCTGAAACTCTACCTTGTGCCAGAGACAACTTCCGCAGCCAGGATGCAAAACGCCAACACCCGAAAGCTGGCTGAGCAGATCAAGGCGCAGCGCATCCTTGACATCCAGCAGCACGGACTTGTCGATTGGGAGGGCATCAAGCGTTCACACATCACGCTCAGCGAGTGGGTGGACAAGTACACAGCCGAGGAGTGCGGACTTTCCAAGGAGAGTATGCGCTCCAAGCGCAACGCACAGGCAAGGGTTGAGCAATACCTTATATATATAGGTAGGCACGACCTCGCATTGCGTGACGTGGACAAGGACTTCTGCAAGGGCTACATCGCATTCCTCAAAACCTGCACGTTCAACAACGGCAAGAAGACACTGAGCAACACCACCTGCCGCATCTTCGTCAACCGCCTGACGGCCGCATTGACCAAGGCAGTCAGCGAGGGACTGATAGACCGCAACCCCTTCAAACTGCTCGATGCCAAGGAGAAGCCGCAGAAGAACAGTTCGATAAGGGAGTTCCTGACCATAGAGGAGGTGAAGCTGCTGATGGCCACGCCGTGCCGGTATGACATCGTAAAGCGTGCTTTCCTGTTCTCCTGCTTCACAGGCCTGCGCTACAGCGACATCAAGAGTCTGCTATGGAGCGAGATACGCAAGGCTGCCGACGGAAGGACGCTCTTCCTCGAACATCCGCAGGTGAAGACCAGGAAGATAGTGACCGTTCCCTTGTCGGAAGAGGCTCTGAAATGGATGCCCAAGCAACAGAAGGACAAGGAGCATGTGTTCCACCAGCTGCAAATCACCTCTACGACCGTGGAAGTGATACTCGGGGAGTGGATGAAGGAGGCAGGGATAGAGAAGCACATCACCTACCACTGCAGCCGCCATACCGCCGCCACCATGCTTCTCACGCTCGGTGCCGACCTATACACGGTGAGCAAGATACTCGGTCACAGCAGTATCAAGATGACGGAGGTGTATGCAAAAATCGTTGACAAGAAGAAACTGGAGACGGTGAACCTCGTCAACAACATGTTCAACTAAAAACGAAAGGGGAAAGCAGATGAAAGTGGAAATCAAGGAAAGAAGACTGCCGACAGGCAACCGGAGCCTGTATCTGGAATATTACGAGACGGGCTTCCGCAAAAAGGAGTATCTCGGCATTTTCCTCGTGCCGGAAGACTCAGCCAGAGCCAGACGGCTCAACGGCGAGGCTTTGCGCAAGGCACAGGAGATCAAGGCAAAGCGCATCCTATGCCCTCCAGACTTCAAGAGTGAGGAGAGGAAGATGCATCAGAAGAAGGACATCGTCAACCCGACATGGCTGGAATGGTGCGACGAGTATATCAGGTGGTCGGAGGATTGCGGCAACAGCAAGAAGATGCTGCAGCACAAGGGTGTGGTGCGCAAACGCATAGCGTCATACCTTGAAAACAGAGGGAAGAAAGGGATATTGCTGAAAGACGTGGACAGGGAGGTGGTAAGCGGCCTGTTTGACTTCATGCGCAACGAGTACCGTAACCCACGGCAGATAAAGACAGATGGCGGCAAACTGGCTGACTACACGCTCCTGTTGTTTGAGGAAACGGTGAAAGCCATCTTCAACAAGGCGTTGCGCAGCGACCTCATTGCATCCAATCCCATCCACGACCTCACAAAAGGCGAGCGGTTCCATGCCCCCGACAAGCACCGTGAGTTCCTCACTCCCGAGGAACTGACCCGCTTCCTCAGTGTGGAGACAACCACCGGCAATGAGCGGCAGGTGCAGCTTGCTTTCGGCTTGTCGTCAATGACAGGCTTGCGGCTTGGCGACATGCAGCTTCTCAGGTGGAGTGACATCAAGGACATCGACGGAACGCCAACCATCTGCATCACGCAGCGCAAAACCAAGCGTGTCGTCTCCATCCCCCTCAACGACCTTGCCCAGTCGCTGCTTCCGCCACGTGACGAAGGCAACCCCGATGCCCTCGTGTACCACCTCGTCAAGAAATCGGACAACATATCCAAGTATGTCAGGCGCATCAAGGACAAGGCAGGGATAGAAAAGGACTTCACCTATCACAGCAGCCGCCATACAACAGCCACCCTCGCCATCACGGCGGGAGCTGACATCTCTGCGGTGAAGGAAATGCTGGGTCATGGCAGCGTGACCTCGACGGAGGTGTATGCCAAGGTAAGCCTCGACAAGAAAATCCAGGCAGTCAATCTTACCAATGGGGTGTTTGAGTAATCAGCACATACAAAAAACAAAGGGAAGAGAGATTTTCTTTTCCCTTTGTTTGTAATATATCACTCGGCTATATTGATGAGCTTGCATCCTAATGCCGTTTCAATCTTAGCAATGGTCTGCATGGTGAAGTTGTGTCTGCCAGTCAACCATTTGGATATTTCCGACTCCCTCTTGTGGAGTTTTTGGGCAAAATCCTTTTGAGTGAGGTTCTTTGCTTTTAGAACTTCACTGATGCGCTCCGCTATCCCGAACGAAAGCTCAAACTCAGCCTTCTGTTCTTCTGGTATAGCGGCAAGGCACTGTCTAAACAAAGCATTCTGTATCATAGGCTTGGTGTTATATTTCAAATGTTGCACTCTGAATATCAGTAATCATATTCTTCTCTATGGTTACTTTACCTGATTTCTGTGCTTTGAGCAGCACTTTGTCAAAAGTCTGCAAATCCATCACATAACCGCTCAGCTTGCTGTCTTCCTGGTAAGTGCGAGTATTCTTAACACCTCCGTTTCCGAGTATGAGAATCTGGTCAGATATTCGCAAGCAATACAAACGAAGTTTGCGCGAATCGATGGCAAGAGCCTTGACATTGTCATTCATCCTGCCTTCGTTTCGGAAGAACCGTTCAAGAGCCCCCTTGTCGATAATCTTGGACAAGGCCAAAAGGATAACGTTGAAATCCTTGTTATATGTAGCGTTGTCCTTGAATTCGTTCAGGAACTTCTCAAACTCGCTCACCTCACTGCCATCAAAACAGATGGAGAACATTGTCGTTCTGTTCTATTGTCTTTAATGTTGCTTTTGCCATAGTTATAATACTCTTAATTCACTGCAAAGTTAAGTATAATTTCCGATATAAATTCACTTATGAGTGAATATTTAAGAAAATTTCACCAATAAAGCCAAGATATGGTGGGGTTTTATAGCATTTGTGGAATACAAAACATGGTGTTTACAAACTAAAATGGGGAAGATACAAACCAGATTGGGCGATTTGAAGTATTGGATGTAATTTTGCATCGTCATTTTATAGACAAGTGCGAGGACGGGCTGCGAAGTGGATGCTGGCATTTACGAAGTTGGCTTGCATGATATGGGGTATTTCCTTACTTTCGCAGCGGATTATAGGCGAAATTGTAGCGGAAAGGCGGCTAAAAACGTTAAATTGTTGTAAATACAAATAAAATCTGAGCATTTTGACATTTGTTTGAGAGGAAATTTGTATCTTTGCAGCGCAACGTAGTATATTTGCTCGCAACTGGGTGATGAACCACATTATAAAAAACAGTATATGAAGAAGATGGAATATACAACAAAGACTAATAGTAACCCCCTGAACCTTAGAGATTTAGGGGGGGTATCGGCTTTGCCGTAACGTCTTCATTCACATATAGATACAGAGCCTTCCGCAGGTGTCAGACAATGGCACTGGCGGAAGGCTTTGTGCGTTTGTATATCTTGAACGTATATGAAACTGATACAATGAATAACAAATTAAAAAAGAATATTATGAAAGAAACCAAGAAAAAAAACTACGAGTCGCCTTCGATCAAGGTGTACGAGATGATGCCAATGCAGATATTGAATGCAAGTGCTACTGTCAATGAATGGAACGACGGTGGCAGTTTGGGAACATGCGATTTAGAGTAATCAACCTAATTTAAGTAACAATAAACAATGAGAAAGATTCAAGTTTTTGCTATGGCAGTATTCGCAACATTGATTGCGAGCTGTTCTAACGATGATGAGATGACGCAAACACCTGAAAAGGATACGTCTATCAAAGTAACGGCAAACGTTCAGTCTGCTGCTACCCGTGCCGGCTACAGTAGCGACAACCTGCCGCAGACCTTCTACCTGACTATCACGGGGAATGGTGATACGGATTACACCAATGTCTCAATGACGAAGGGTGAGAACAACCTCTATGCGCCTACGGACGGCAGCAAACTGCTGTGGGCTACTACCAACTACGACGGAGTGAACATTTCGGCTTATACCGCCGACATCACCCAAGGCTTCGCAGTCCAGACCACCCAAAGCTCGGAAGCCAACCTGGAAGCCAGCGACCTGCTGGGTGCAACCAAAAACGGAACCACCGACAATGGGGCAACCATCGACGGCAATGGTGGGATAAACATCGCCTTCAACCATCTGCTCGTCAAGCTGAACATCCACTTCAGCTTCAACAAGGAATACGAAGCGTTGACCATGGACAAGATATCCGCCATCAGCCTCAATGGCGTGCATACACAAGGCACATACAGCGAAGGTGTCCTCACCACTGCGGCGGCTACGGGCGACATCAAACCCTTTACCGCAATGGATGCCACCGCCAAGACGATGACGGCAGAGAGCATCTTCTTCCCAACGCTGGACGGAGACAGCAACCCCACGCTGACCTTCACGCTGACGGAATCGGAGAACGTGACGAGAAATTACTCTTCTACCGTCACATTGCCCGCCGCAGGACTTCAGGCAGGCTACGCATACAGCCTGAATGTAAAGATTGGAGCTACCGAGGTGGAACTGTCGTCCATCCAGACCATCGGACTCACGGGATGGGGAACTCCGGATGGTGACTATGACCAGAATATTCAACAGTAACCTTTTTCAGACAAAAGCAAGATGAAGACAAGACATACAATTTTATCGGTTGCGGCAGCCGCATTGGTTCTGACTGCATGCAGCAATGAGGATGAACTCAGTTTGCAACAGGGCGATGAGGTGGTACGAATAGCCTCGGCATCCGTGGTCAACTCTGCCCAGACGCGCGTGAACAGCGACGGCGCCGGCGATACGTTTGAGAGCGGAGACAGCTTCTGCCTTATCAATAAAAGTCGCCCCAGCCAAAATAAAGGTACCTATGCCACCACAGATGGCACTAACTGGACACAAAGCGGAGGATTGGTGCTGTGGGCAAGCGGCACAAACGAGTTCTCTGCCTATATGCCTGCAACGGCTGCCATTGAGCCGTTCTTGATTCCCGAAGACCAGAGCACGATAGAGAAGCTCAAGTCAGCTGACTATATGACCGCAACAGCCTCTGTGGAGAAAGGTGGAGACGTCAATTTGCAATTTGCCCACCAGTTGACGAAAGTGACATTGAACATCAGCTATACGAATCAATATACAGGCAATGAAGTGGTAAGCGCACTGAAAATAGTTAAAATTCCCAATAGTACACCAAACAGTAATATCATCATGCAAGCAGGCGAAGGTTATGTCCCATACCCCTTTGTTGCTGACAAGAAATTGAGTGAAGTAGCCCAACAGAGCTACACGGCCATAGTGATTCCCGGTAGTTATTATGATACGGGTACATACTCGTATTTTTTGACAATGACAATCGGTGGTACTGAAGTGAAATTGAAGGCAAACGGTTTTCTTAAAACTAACCGGGCACTTCAAGCCGGCAAAGCCTATACGTTCAACGTGCAGGTGGGAGAAAACCAGGCAACTATTTCCCAGGCAAGTGTAAAAGCATGGTCGGGGACCGACCCGCTTGATGAGGTGGAGCCTGAAAATCCCTATACGACAGTGACGCTCGTCCCCCGAGCAGACAGCGAGAATGGGCGCTTTTTTACTACTTGGAACACCAACGACGAGGTCTTCACTACGGCTTTGACAGCCGATTACGTAAAAGTAACAGGAACCATGCCGTGTGCCCTCTGGGAGGATGGTTGGTATGACCTTTATATGCTCTTTATGGGCTCTCAAAAGCTTAAGACACTGGATTTGTCGGCCACGACAGCCACAGCTATGTCAACATACTCATTATTTCAATCTCCATCCGTAGAAACCATCATCATGCCCGCTACATTGACCAACATTCCTGAACAAAATTTTGCCCAGTGTACAAACCTTCAAGTAGTGGACTTAAGTTTGTGTACAAATGTTCCTGATGTTGATACTAATGCAGCTTTTATAGATAATGGCGAGAATCGCCAGGTTACAGTCTATGTAGCTTCGGGAATGAGAAATACTTTTTTAAATTATTGTCCAGAGGGTAGTCCGATTCCTACTTATCCTTGGCAGACTCTTGAAAACGAAAGCCGGATAAAAATCATAGAAAAAGAATAACAGGCTGGTAATTAGAGCTTCATTCAACCAGCATGAAGTTCACTCCTATATCAGGAAAAATCTATTAATTCTTTCGAATTATACAAGATGACCATTCACAAAAAGTAGGTTCGACAATAGATAATAATGGGAGGGGTGTTTTATCTTTATGGTAAGACACCCCTTTACCATGTGATATAATGTAAGTAATAGACAACAGATGTATCTCATTTTCCCAAATAAGCCAACAGGGCTATCACCACAGTATATACCAACAGGAACACACAGAGGAACTTCATCCAGAAGTCGGAGAACCATACACCCTCGCCACGGCTGAGGAGTTTCTCAAGTTTCACCTCGTGTTCCTCCAGAATCCTGAGCTGCAAGGCTCGGTGTTCCTCCAACAGTTGCCTTTCCTTGGCGATGCAGTCTTCAAGCAGCAGGCGGAGCTGAGCGAGATACTCCGGCGAGATTTCTGCCCTGAACACCGTGTTTTGTTCCGCATCCACAATGGCCTTGCAGATGCCGCCTACGACATTGTCACAGCTTTCTGCCGCCGCCTTCAAAGCTCCCTCTGCCTTGCACTCTGCACCAATGGCTGTTTCCAAGTCTTCCATAAACATTTGCAGCACAGATTTTAGCTCGCGCAACTCTTTTAGTGCCTTCTCCAGTTCTTCCTTCTCGGACGCTATCTGCCGCTCGGCTTCGACAGCACCCAACATTTCGTCAACATCTATTGATGGAGATACCTTTGACTTTCCTATGCCCATAATCTAATGTGAGTATTAAAGGTGTTGTTTATCGTTTCAGTCCCTTCCTCCGCTTGCACATGCTGTTGGCCTTTCTTGCGCAGCGGCGTGCCCATTCGCGGTCATCCTCGTCCTTGTTGCGTCCCCAGCCATTGCTGTCACTGTTTCCACCGCCACCGCTCGAAGTCGCCATGCTTGTGGCGGCGTCAAGGTATTCGGCAAAGAGAAGGATAGCCGTGTGCTGTATCTCCTCGATGGTGGCAAGAGGATGAGCCTCGGCAAGAGAGCACTCCTGCCTGATGATTCTGTCAGCCTCTTCGGGCAGGTCTATATGATAGGTGTGATAGCTGTCAGTGGATATGTCATAGTGCCTCATGGACGGCACGGGCAATGGCTGACGCTGTGGAGAGGACTGACGGACGGCTGTCCCAGTTTTCGGAACAATGGTCTTGGAAGATGGAGATTTGCGCTCCTGAGGATGGAGCTTCGCCCATGTGCCTTCAATCTTAGAGGCGGTGAGGTTCCTTCCCCTGCCTAGTTCACTCGCCTTGTATCTTGAATTGCCTCTTATGATGGAATAGCCATAGACCTTGCCGTCCTCACCCTGCTGGATGTGGATGCCGTAGCCCTTTTTTCTGACCTCTATTTCAAATGACTTCCAGCTGAACTTATCCATACCACGCAGAATGCCGATGAGTGCATCGCTCACCTCCAGCCTGTGACGCTGACCTATTTCCGCCGACTGCACCCATCCTCTGCGCCCGTTGATGATGTTCGCAGCCGCCACGGCACGCTCGCCTATCTTGTGGGCATCGTTGGTGTTGCCCTCCATGTCGATGCGGTTGGCTATGATATGCAGGTGGAAGATGCCGCTCTTGGCATCCCTGTGGAGAGCCACGACAAACTGTGAGTTCTGGAGGTTTGTACGTTGGGAGGACTTGCGCCTTGTGCGCTTGGACATGTCGATGCCGTCGAATGTGCGGATGAACTCCTCTGCGAGTTTCCTCCACTCTTCAAGCGTCCATCCCCGGCTCTCGGAGGTGTCGGGGGAAAGTTCAATCCTTATCATGTTCCTCATCAGCGGTCTTCCGCGGTGAACTTCCTTGGCAAGCATCTTCTGGAGAAGGAGCATCCGCTGATACATGGCATCCGGCGATATGTCGTCGGGCAAGTGGTTGACCATGACGATGTCCGACCTGTCCTTGGTGGTGACGTAGCGCATGGCATTGCCACCATGGGATATGGCTGCTGCTTTTGCTATCATAACGGCTGTACAAGAGTTATTCCGTAATATAATCCTGGATCTGCTCCCAACGCTTCATGAGCGGCAGGGCAGCACCCATCCATTTCTCCACAAACTGGGGATTGCCGAAATACAAAGCCCTGCGGTCAGCCTGAATGTTCCTGACGGCGGAGACTATGCGCTGGATGTCTCCCCTTGCGTCCGAAAGACTGTTCAGAGCCTCTATTTCGCGTTCAGTCAATCTGCGGCGGGGCTTGTGACCCGTGGCTACACGGCGGATATAGTCGCTCATGGACAACCCGCAGGTTTGGGCAAGTTCGGCGGCCTTGGCATATTCTTCCTTGGTCACTCGTGCTTCCAGCCGCAGCGTGCGTCTGGAAGTCTCTTTGGCTTGATTCTTGTTCTTGGTGTTTGTCATCTTTATAAAAAGGAAATTACAGTTTGATAAAAAAGGAAGGCACGGTGTGAGCTTGCGAACGGCGTAACCGCCGTGACAGGAGGGAACGGCGCAAGAAGGCTAATTCGTACAGACAAGCGCAGCGGGTTTGTGCGACATTGGCACTTCTTGCAACACAGCATAAAACGGGTTCGACACTTACAACATGCCTATAACGGATATGTTGTTCAGAAGGTCTGTCAGGCATTGCCACTTCCGTCCTTGGCAAAATCTGAGTCACCGTCAGCCTTACCTTCAGACATATCAGTGGATGAAGAAGCAGTGCAGGGAGAAGGTGCCCGCAGCAACTCGCCGTCATCCGAAAAGACGGGAGGCTCCTCCTCAAACAGAGGGAACAAGGAGGCGTAGCCGTCATCTGCCATGGGCTTGCCTCGCTTGCAGGTGGGGAAATCTGCCGAAGGCTTGTTGTCCTTGCTGGTACTAATGTCTGCGGACAATGGGCTGTGCTCCTGGCTGTCCTTCTGGCTGCCTTCATTCATGGACATAGGAACAATAGAGGACTGGACACGGAAAGGATTGGAAACCATCTTGCCATCGGCTATCCATGCCGATACACATTTCAGACTATGGACACTTGTCCTGTTAGACTGGGTGGTTGCGACAATGCCCAGCTCGTTCATCCTGTCGAGCACTCGGGAAATGGTCTTCTTGTCATAGTGGAGGCGGCTGGACAAATCCACCTCCGACATGATGGCCTGACCTGCTTGCAATGTGGTGTTAAAACCCTTGATGCTATAGACGGTCTCCTTCAGTACGACAGCGGAAATCAGACAGTGGAGAATCTTCATTCGGTCGATGCCGTATTTGCTTCCTGCCAGATAGTCAAGTTGCCCAGGTGTGAGTTCAATGCAATAAGATGTAATGTTGTTCATCATTATATATTGTTTAGAGGTTTATAAAATGGGACAGCCGAAAAGAGAAAGTCAGAGGTGCAAGCCCTGTCTTCTTTCCGGCATATAATTAGTCACGGTCGTAGGCGATATGGTCAAGGACATCCTGCAATCTCCCTTGCTCCCAGCTGTCAAGCACACGAATGGCTGCAATGGTGATTCTCTGTGAAGCGATTCGCCTGTGTTCGCATTCCGACTCTGTCATTGGAGAGTGTGACGGCGGACACACACCGTCGAGGTATGTGTTCACCGCCTCCGTCTGTTCCCTGCTCGGATAGGCAGCAGGGAATCGTTCCTTGATATACCCTGCCATCTGGCTGACCGCATTTGCCAGCAAGGGGTCACGCCGGGCGATAATGCCATTGAGTTCCTGTAGTGTCATCATCCGGCATTATTTGTGGTTCAACATTTCAAGCCTGTTGGCAGCCTCCGCTTTCAGTTCCTCTTCCGAGAGAGCCTTTGCACCCCTTACCCAGTCGAGCAATGCCTGTTTCTCAAAGAAGATCAGTTTGCCCGCCGGCTTGAAGTAAGGCAGCGAGTTCGACCCCGTCAGTTTGTAGAGCGTACTCTTGGCAATGCCGAGGAAAGACGAGGCTTCCTCCAGGTTCAACACTTCCTTTGCCGAATAGCAAAGATTTTCCAGTCTCTCGACTCTTTCTTGCAGAGCCACAATCCTGCGCTCGTGTTCAAGATTCATCTTCTGTGGTTTTGTCTCATTCATATTATTGTATTTTAATGTTATTTCTTCCGATTTTGGCTGCAAAGATAGATTATGTTTTTCATACTGCAATGGGTCGTTTAGTATTATTAAAACACTGTGTTTCAGTGATTTTGTGGTCGATTAACCAGATGCGCATCTGGCATTTCAAGTGGCACGGAACACATGGAGAAACAGCCCCATCTGTTTCATCATGAGCACGCACCTTGGCAGGTTATGTGGCAAATCTTATGGCCAGAGACTGTGTTTTTCATGTGGTCAACAGCCATGGGTAGTGACCACATAGTGAGAAAACAAAGTTTAACATACTGGTTTGGCATAAATGAACAAAATCGGCTTAAAAATGGCATTTGTGTTATCCTTTGTCCCACATAAATCAAAAAAAGTGCCACAGGACTAAAGAATTATAGAGTTTCCTTCGTTTTTTACGGGACAAAATAGTACCTTTGCATAAGTTTTAGCTGCACTCGGCAATTTGAAAACAAGTTTTCATTGCGCTCGTTTGCAAAAACTTTGCACCTGACAAGACAATGTGCCGCAAGGACTTGATTGGCTCAAAAGTGTTCTTAGATATTTTATTTTCAGGTTTTGTCCCATTTTTGTCCCGTCCGATAAAAAGAGGAGAGAGACAAAAATCAGAAGTGGTTGATAAAGAATTGGTTACAAGAGGATAAAAGGGCGAAAATGCCGTAACCACCAGAACGGCCCTTGTGAGCCTGTGAAGGTGGCATCGGTCAGGAACTCGTTGGTCTGGAATATCACATCGTCAATCTCCTCTTCGAGGATGTTGATGCCGAAATCGCTGAGTATGTTGTCTGCCATCAGTGCCTGGTTCTATTGTTGATAATCTCTTTGATAAACTCTATGCCTTTCGGTGTCCATGACAGATAGAAGTGGTAGAAGCAGCGCATCCTGCCTGTGACATATACCGCAATGCCCTTGTCCTGAAGGTCTTCACGCAGTTTCCACATTCCATATTCCTTGGTGATGATGCCTTCCTCTTTGAGGGTCTTCACAATCTTGCCGTAGTAACTTCCGACATATTTGTGAAGCTTTGACATTGAAACTACCTCTAAATCAGATGGCATATAATGCTCATCAACGATGGGTGTCCTGCCGATAACGCTGATTCGCTTCGGCATCCTTGACATCTCCAACTGCCACTTGCCGTTTTTCCTCTTGGCGGCATAGAGACGTAACTGTATTTTTGATATTGATTCCATAGCTATTTCTTTATTTTATGTTCTTTCGATAACAGGAATGACTCCCACGCTCTTCAGTTTCTCATAGAGGAAGCGGCGACCTTTCTGTGTCCATTTGGTGTTCATGCGCACATCCTCCGTACCGTCCTTGTGTTTAATGAGGTAGGTCTCGCTGGTCACATAACCGCAGTCCTTGTAGTCGGCATACAGAATCCACTGCTTGCCACGCTGATACTGGATGTTCATCTCCTTCAGACGTCGGTTGAAGCGGATGGACGACTCGCCATAGTCCTGTGCTATCTGTGTGACCAGGACACTGCTCTTCGTGGCAAGGATGATGTCAAGGTAACTCACCTTGTCCTTCATCTCCGTCACCTCCTGTTGCAGGTCATCCACCTTGGATCCCAACTCAACGATGCGTGTCCTTTGGTGTTCACACTCCTGTTCGACAAGCAGACGCTTTTGTCGTTCTTCCTTCAGATTGACTGCTAACCGTATCAGGAAGTCTGGCTCTGCCAATGCCTTCTCGATGGTCTGCTGTGTCATATAGGCACCATGCTTGCGGATAGAGGGGAGCACCTCCGATGTCACCCACTTGCGGAAACGTTTGGCTTCGGGTTTGCGACTGTCAAGGATGACATCATACAGTCCGTCTTCATTGATAAAGTTTGTAACCTGTTCTCTTCCAAGACTATCCGAGATGGGGTACTTTGAAAGTACATCATCCGAAAGTCGTTGTACCAACTTGCTGGTTTTTAGTCCAAGAACTCTTGCCACATCAGCCAAACAGAACAAGGGTTGCTCTGGTGTTCCTGTGGTTCGGACTGCTCCAAATTCCTCGTTGTTGAAAATCTGAATATCGTTCATATCTCTATGCTGTTTTGTGATTATTTCTTCTCTTCCCTTATTTCTATCTGTTCACACTTTCTTCACCCTCACCGCTGTTGGCATCATCGCCGTCAGTGCCTGTCGAGCTCCTCACGCCCTTCATGTTTTCCTGCCAACGGCTCTTGGCATCGCTGATGATGCTGCCTTTATGTACTACACGGTCGTTGGTGGCTGCCAAGAGGGCGGTAGTCTGGCTTTGGGTGTTGAGCTGCACAAGGTATTTCAGTAGTGTCTCGTTCTGTGTCGTCAGGTCGGCATAGATGCTAAGATACTGCCGCTTTCTCTGTGCATTGGGCATATAGGCATCCTTGGTGGCTTTCACGGCACACTGGTACATATTGTACAGTTCCTCCCACCGACGCTTGTCGTTGATGGTGCCTCCTGTAGGGATGATATGGTCTATGTTCGCCTTCATCTTGTCCAACTGACCGTTGATCTTGCTGCTTTCGGCAAGCCAGGCGAGGTCTATCTGTCGGTCGGCTACGTTCAAGGCTTCCACCTCAGCACGCTTGGTGAGGGCAGAGTCTATCTTCTCCGCATCATCTACTTGGTTGTAGAGGTTGATGCCGGCAAGAGTGCGGAAACCTAACTTGTTCTTCTCTGCCGCTGTCTTCTTATAGTTGTTATGTAACAGCCAATAATAGAACTCAGGGGTGAGAGAACCGCCACCTGTCTCCATCACCGTTATCTGGTTCTGCTTGGAGGAGTCGTGGTTGTAGGTCACGCTCTGGGCTGTGGCTTTGATGGTGGTTGCTACCGCCATGATGAGTATCATTGTCTTCTTCATGTCCGTTCTTCTTTTGTTTACAATCCGTCAATAGTCAAGTTTTCCTGCCACTTTCCATCGGCTGAAGGCATCTTCCAGTATCTCTTCCTTCGTCCTCGTCCGATACACCTTCTCCTTCCAATAGCCCATGCGCAGCTGCACATACCGCCATGTCTGGAAGTAGGCTTGGTTCAGATGTTTTTCTATCAGGTCCAACGAATTGTTGATATTGTCCAACACCATCAGCAGGTCGGAAGTTGAACAGGCTGCCGCTCCTGTGGCATACAACACGAGGTCGTTGACGCTATGGTAGAGTTGGCTTCCTTCGTTGTATATGTTGTCGATGGCTTTCTTGTTGATGCTGATGAGCATCGTGTCAGCCAGTTCGATGTGTTTCCGCTTGATGACCTTATCATTGAAGTCCTCCAACAGGTTCTTGTAGTCACTGATGCGGTCGCTCACCGTCTGGTAGGTGCTCTTCACGTTCAGCACCGTGCGCAACGACTGGTACATCACATCGATGATGTCGAAGGCCCGGGTGTATTTGTCCAAATCCACATTCAGTTCCTTGTATTTGCCCACCTCTTCACTGCTGTATTCATGCAGCAGTTGATTGCTGTACTCCAAAGTGCTGCGTGCCAGCAAGAGGCTGCGCTGCTTCTTGTGGTCGTTGATGTATGCTTCCACCGATACCGCATCGAATCCCCATTGCGCCAAGGCTGTATTGGGGAAGAGGGTAATCAGCAGGAGAGCTATGATGATGGTATGTCTCATTCTCCGTTCCTCCCTCAGTTTTCGTTCTCGTTATCTTCACCATTCCCTCTGTTAGGGTCTGCATTCTCTCTCCATCGCTCGTAGCACTCTTCAATGAGTGTCCTTCTGCGACCTTGGTCTGCGTCGATTGAAGGAAGAATGTCCTTCAGCACGTCAATGATGCTGCGCTTGTAGTGCATCATTTTTTCTAATGATACCAAGTCGGCGTAAATCTTGGTGATACGGCTATCTACTTCACGGGCTATCTCCAGACGGTCGCTCGACCAGAGCAGGTGTATTACATCGTCATTGTCGGCGGTCTGGGTTGCCTCGCTCTTGGCATATTCTGTGGTGATGCTGCACGACGGGAACTCCTGGGCTATCTCCGAGATACGGCTGTTCACCTGCCTCGTCTTCTCCTCGTCAGAGGCATTCGGGTCAAGGGTCAGCACATCCACCACCTGTGTGTCGGTGTATTCCGAGGTCAGCTCCCACGATATTTGCAGTATCGCACGGTGTATCTTGATGCCAAGGAAGTACTTGGGCTTCCTTGCAATGGACAGTGTCGCCTTGAAGGTGATAATGCCGTTGATGTTGGGCATGGTGGCAGTTCGGACGTAGGTGTAGCCGTTCCACGAACCGGCACCTTGCCACGTGAGATTGTAGGCTGACTTCACATCCTGCATGATGGCAGGGATGCGGTAGTAGTCATCGGTGGAGGTGGCATTGTCGTTAGCCGCCTCGCTCTTGGCATTCTGTATGTCTGCCAACTGCTGCTGCCATGTCGCCAATTCCTTCTTCAGGTTGTCTATCTTCGTCTTGTTGACATTATGTTGCTGCCGCAAGGCAGGGGCTTCCTCCACAGAGGCATTGGCTATCTGCGTGAGCAGGTTCCTGTTCTCTGTCTCCAACTGGCTTATCTGCGCCTCCAACAGGGCTATCTTGCTATTCGCCTCACGTTCCTTCTCGTCCAGTTCCGATAGGTCGAGATTATTTTCTGATACGCTTGTCCTCATGGCGCATTCCTTGCTGTGGGCATTGAGCGAACCGCCGCACTCACGGCACTTGTACTGCGTGCTGCCCTGTCCGAGGGTGACACCGTCCGAACAGGTGACGCTGATGGTCACGCTCTCCACGCCCTTCAGTTTGGCGGCATCGGTGGCTTGATAGTAACGGCGTGCGTCACTGCCGATGTAATAGACATAGCCCTCCTCGTTGTCGTTATACTCCGAGAGACGTGCCTGCAACTGACGCTTGAAGGTATTCAAGTCCATGCTGTAGGAGTCGAAGACATCCTCATACACCTCTTCCACGTTGTTCCAGCTCTTGGTAACGTGTATCTCGTAGGCGTAGGCCTTCTTGGTCTGCTTGCCGCCACGGCTGATGATGTACGACGACATCCAATAGTTCATCGTATAGGTGAAGCCGTCGCTCTGGGCGTTGAGCTGCTGCACACGGCTGCGGCTCCATCCGGCATGGTTCTCCGAGTTGGCCAGTATCTGCTCTCGCTGCGTGCTGTTAGGGTAGAAGTTGGGGTCGGAGGTGTTGATACGATACCAATGGTCACCGTTCAGAATACTGTTGTCATCGGTCGGCGGATAGTAGTCACAGAGGCTTACGCTGCCTTGGTCTCGTCGGGCAATGTACCAACGCTGTGTATAGTAGTTGCCCTGCGTCTCGCTCAGATAGTCTGTCATCCACGAGGTGATGTTGTAGTTGGAGAGGTCGAAGAGGGCTGCCACGTTGTCCTCGCCACCCACCAGACTAAGGAGTGTGCTGCCGATGCCGTTCTCTGCCTGTTCATAGAGGTCATGGTAGTTGTCATAGATGTCGATGATTTTACTCACCTTGCCATTGAAAAGGTCGTTGAAGGCACTCTGCTGCAAGAGTGCGCCTGATGCCCCGTTGATACCTGCCGTCGCCAACGATGCTCCCATATTGTAAAGCGTCTCGATGTCGGCGGTGAGGTTCTCCACGGTGAAGTTGCCGGGCACACTGGCGATGTCATCCAACAGCTGCTGCCAATCTACATTGCCTATCTCCGAGAGTTTGAGGATGGCGGCTATCTCTTGGTTGATTTCCAAGAACTGAATGTCGGCAAAGGTCAAGCTACTGTTGGTCACGACACTCTCAAACTGCATACACAGCGACTTTGTGTCGGCGCATATCTTCATCAGGTAACTGCCCCAGTAGAGGGCGGTCTGCGGACTTTTCAGCATCATTCCTGCCACCGTCCATATCTTGGGCATAATCTTGTTCGCCACCATATTGTGGATGCGGCGGTAATAGTAGTTCTCCGTGCTACTGCTCCAAATGCCGAGGTCGGTGAATGCCTTGCGCTCCAAGAACTTGGCAGCGAAGATGCCGGCAGTGGCAACCTCTGCGGCATTGTAGTGCTTCAAGATTTCGCCCACCTGCTCGTTATAATAGCTCTCTGCCATAGCTCCAGCACCGAATGCGGCAGCCATGGCGGCAACGATCTGCTTGTCGTAGTTCACGCTGTAATACTGCGCATGAACCCTTCCCACGACAAGTGTAAGACACATATATATTATAATAAGGTATAAACGTCTCATTGCTTCACTACTTTACGTTTTTACTACTTTCAGTTTCTACTATTCCACTACTTTACTACTTGTAGTATTTACTATTGGTAGTATTCACTACTAATCGTATTTACTACTAATCGTAAATACTACCCAGCCACCGTTCCCGAAAGTTTTGCTTTCGGGCATCTGGGCTTTACGTCTATTCCGGGATTTCCGTTTCCATCAATCAGCCCCCGTGCTCGCCGTGTCAGCGGCGAGTGGCTCCATCGTCCGTCAAATTGAGCACATGCCCCGCCTCATTGACCTTCTGCGCAAATGCCAACGACTTCCCGATGCCACTGGCATCCCAATCTCTGCAATACCGCTCGATAGCCTCCTGATGTCTGCACTTCAGTTCATGCTTATAGAGTTTCAATGCCTCCTTCTCAGCTCGCTCGGTGGTGTAGGTCATATAGCACTCGTGCGGCTCCTCCACACCATACACTCCGCTCGTCGATCCACGTCGGATAAACACCTCACGGAAGAAACTTCTTCCCTCCTTGTTATCCAAGCGGTTGACAGTGAATATCTTCTTGCAATCCACATCCGTCAATCCTAATATCGCCTTGATCTCGTCGAATCGCTCACGAAATTTGCTTTGGTCGAGCAGCATCACCACGTCGGAGTTGTTGATGATGGCTTCCTTCACGATGGGACTGCCGATGATGTCCTGTATCTCCTGTGTCACTACGCCCACGCTCGCCCAGAACTTTCGGGCTGTCTTGTATAGGTACTTGATGTACTCGGCCATCAGCGGCGAGGCGATGGCTTTCCATGCCTCCTCGATGACAAGGCACTTGCGGTTCTTCTTCAGGCGCATCTTCTGCAGGAACACGTCCATGATGATGAGCGTCACGATGGGGAAGAGCTGCTTGTTCTCCTTGATGGCATCCACCTCGAAGACGATGAAGGTCTCGTCGAACAAGGTGCTATCCACGTTCTCGTTGAGAATCTTGTCGTACTTGCCGCCACGGTAGAAGTTTTGGAGCATATAGGCGAAGTTGTCGCAGTCGATGGTGGTGATGTTGTTCTCGATGCAGATCTGGTCGAGACGCTCACAGGCGAACTCATAGAATGAGTCGAAGGAGAGGGTCTTCACGCTCAATGCCATGCGCCGTTCCTCCAGTCCCTTGATGAGTTTCTCCACCTTGTCGTGTATCTGCGTCAGCTCCGTGCCGCGCCGCTTCTCCATGGTGGAGAGGTTTTTTCTCAGTGTCTCCTTCTGTGAGGAAGGATAGGGCTGCACACCGTTGAAATAGAAATCGTAATACTCCGTCACCAACTGCTCCACGACACGGAACTCCAGTTCGGGTATCTGCGTCTCCGAGCCTTTCCATATCAGCAGTATCAGGTTCTTCAGGAAGTCTATCTTCTCAATGTTCAGCTCCCGCTTGCTGATGTTGAAGGGGTTCATGGTGATGGGCTTGTCCTCCGTATAGGCGATGTACTTGCCGCCCACATACTCGCAGAGTCCCTCATACGAGTTACCCGTATCGACCATGACGATGTCGGTGTTCTGCTCCCACAACTGACGCACCACGCTGTTCATGTGGAACGACTTGCCGCTGCCCGAAGGACCCAAACAAAAAAAGTTCGAGTTGTCGGTCAGCTTCTCCTTTCCCTCCTTTCCTGTGATGTCGATGGCTACGGGCACACCTTGGCGGTCGGTATAGTATATCTTCAGCGGGGTGTCCTCATTATGCACGATGCGCTCCTTGTACATCAGACAGGTGGCGGCATCGCCGAGGGTGAGGAATCGGTCGTAGTCGGCATTCATGCCATAGCAGTTGCCGGGGAAAGAGTTGACGAACAGCTCCAACTGGTTGTAGGCCCGCTTGCTGATGTGGATGCCCATGCGCGAGAAGGAGTTTTCGAGATGGTTGGTGCATTTCTGTATGTCGGTGTCGCCGCTCACTGCCACCACGAGGTTGTAGTGGGTATAGACGAGCTGCTTGCTCTCACGGGCTATCACCTCCTGCACACGCTTGATGTCCTCTACAGCCATCAGGTTGCTGGGGTTGGGCATGGAGGCATGGCGGTTTTTCTTCTTGTCGAGTAGGGCAAGCTCACGCTTCTGGTTGGGCACGAACACCATCTGGTTGAACACCACGCAGTCGGCTCCGGGCACGCTATCGACGATGCTCACGAGATCAACGGGCATACTGGTGTTGTTCACCTCGATATTTGCGTAGGGACGGATGACCGACGGCAAGTTGGCATAATCCACATCCACAAGGCTATACACCTTGCAGCTACGGTCCCCCATGCCGATGGTCTCGTCATCGACCTTGAAGTTGGTCATCGACACCACCTTGTCACGGAAGTTCATGGAGAAGAAACGGTCCACATACTCGCAGGCTTCCGTTTTGCCGAGGAATCGGGACTTCACGCCGGCATCCCTCAGCTGGTCGTGCACCTTGCGTATCTTCACCAAGAAGTCACGCCATTTCTTGTTGTCGAACGACATCAGACGGCTCTTCTTGTTCTCCTGTGTGATGGTGAGGTAGCAGACGCTGTCGGTAAAGGGTCTGCCGTTGAAATAGCGGAAGTAACTCTCGCTCAGGAACTCATGATTTCCACCGTTCTCTTCCTTGAATGCCTTCCTCACAAACACGTCCTGCTTGTGCAGCGCATAGCCTTCGCCCAAGGTCTGGGCAAGGGCGGCGAAGAGGTGGG
>UMHC01027128.1_pt1 | contig 20040 bp, 16 predicted proteins | sample 1965381 | NCBI WGS metagenome assembly UMHC01 (sample SAMEA4836083, study PRJEB28245) | human gut metagenome | biome: gut microbiome; material: fecal sample | place: Denmark | collected 2008 | reverse complement strand
TCTCCGCTCTCGCGGAAGCGGCGGATGAGCTGCGCCACGCAGCGCGCACAGCTCTCATTGGCGTAGCCCGCCTGGCGCAGCAGCTCGGACGCCAGCGCGTCCTGCAAGTCGCGCCGCAGCTCGGCGGGACGGTAGAGGTAAAGGAGCGCCTGCCCCTCCAGAAAGCGGATCGGCAGCAGGCACAGGCCCTTCGGCACCAGCAGCCGGTTCAGCCGCCGGATGTCGGCCAGCAGATCCTCGCGGTCCTCACAGGGGCAGGGAAACAGGCTCCCCGTCTTGATGCCCGCGAGCGTCGGCGCGCCCTGACGGATCAGAATTTCTTCAGACATTTGCTCTCGCCTCCTCCGGTAGTATTTCACACGACGGCTGCTTTCATTCCATCAGTTAAACAACTCTAACCGTATGGTAAAAAGAAAGACGTCGATCCCATTCATTTTCACGTCTCGTTGGTTAAGGCGCTCTAACCAATATTCTTTTGAAAAACCGCACCGGCGGTTTACAACTATACCATAGCATACTCCCGCCGCCTTTGCAAGCTTTTTTTCGCGGACGGCAAAATTTTTCCTGCCGGCAGGCGGAGCGGGACCGCCGCATCGGCAGTCCCGCTCCGGGCAGCTCTGTTATTTTTCGATGCGGTAGCTTTCCCTTCCGCCGTAGATGTGTACCGCGCGGGCGCGGTAGATGTCCAGAACGGCGCTCGCCAGCGCGTCGGGATCGTGGCGGGCAAAGTCGCCGGATGGCGACGCCAAAGGCCGCTCGACCAGCTCGATCCCCATCTGCGCAATGCGCTCACGGTCGATCGTCAGCGCCTCCGCGCCCTCGGCGCGGTAGCGCTCCGCCAGCTCCGGCGGGATGGGAGAAGAATTGGCAAGGCACAGCTCCACCATATCCGCCGTACCGTGGCGCAGCAGCGCCGCCAGATGGTCGGCGGCGGTGTAGCCCTCGGTCTCGCCGTCCTGCGTCATGATGTTGCAGACGTAGATCTTCTGCGCGTCGGACGCGGCGATGGCCTCCGCCACGCCGTCCACCAGCAGGTTCGGGATGATGCTCGTGTACAGGCTCCCCGGCCCGAGGAGGATGAGGTCCGCCGCCGCGATGGCGTCGAGCGCATCGGGGAGCGCCTTCGGGTGCGCCGGCAGAAGCTCGACGTGGTCGATGCGGCAGTCCTGCTGTTTTTTGAAGCCGAAGATATTGCTCTCGCCCACGACGTATGCCCCGTTTTCAAAGGTCGCCGTCAATCGCACGTCCGTCGTCGTGACCGGAATGACCGTGCCGCTGATGGCCAGCACCTGCCCCATGCTGCGCACCGCCTCGTCAAACGAGCCGGTGACGCCGTTGAGTGCCGCAAGCAGGAGATTGCCGAAGCACTGCCCGCGCAGCGTGCCGCTCTCAAAGCGATAGGTCAGGAGCTGCTGCATGACCGGCTCGGTGTTCGCGAGCGACTCCATGCAGTGGCGGATGTCGCCGGGCGGCAGCATCCCGATGTCCCGCCGCAGCATACCGCTGCCGCCGCCGTCGTCCGACACGGTGACGATGGCGGTCAGATTTTTCGTGTATTTTTTTAGCCCGCGCAGCATGGTGGAAAGGCCCGTGCCGCCGCCGATGGCGACGATATGCGGTCCCTGCGCCCACAGCTGACGGCTCGGAAGCATCGCGCTCATACGCAGTCCTCGTTTCCGCGCCGCCCACAGCGGACCGGCGCAAAAGGCTTTTCGATTTTTGAGGCAGCACCGCGCAATTTGGCAAGCCGATCCGGCGAAGCGCGCCGACGCAATTGCGCGGCGATGCCTTAAGATTATACCACTTTCTTTAAGACTGCACAAGCACCCTTGTTTTTTTCACCGCCGCGTGCTACACTCAGGGCGTACTGTTCAGAAGTCGCAAAGAAAGGCAGATCGCTGTGCTATGACCTATTTCTGGGAAACCGTTGACACCATCGCGCCGGGCCTCGGCTGGCCGCATTTCGGCCCCTTTCATCTCGCCGTGCTCGCCGTTTTTCTTCTGCTCGGCGCCGTGCTCTGCCGCAGCTATTGCGGCATGGACACGGACAAGCGACGCCGCTGGCGGCGCACGGTCGCGCTGCTGCTCATCGCGGACGAGCTCTTCAAGGACTTCGGCCTTCTTTACGGCGGCAATTTCAGCCTCGATTACCTGCCGCTGCACCTGTGCTCCATCAATATCTTTCTCATCGCCCTGCACGCATGGCGGCGGCCGAAGCTGCTCGACACCTTTTTGTATTTCGTCTGCCTGCCCGCCGCCTGCGCGGCGCTGCTCTTTCCGACATGGACTCCGCTGCCGCCGCTCAACTTCATGGTGATCCACAGCTTCACCGTGCATTTCCTGCTCGCACTCTATCCCCTTGCGCTGACCCTCTGCGGCGACATGGACCCGCAGCCGCGTGCATTCCCGCGCTGCTTTGCCCTGCTCGCGGCGATGGCTGTGCCGATCTGGTTCTTTGACCGCGCGTTCGACACAAACTTCATGTTCCTCATGCGCGCCGGCGAGGGCAACCCGCTCAAGCTCTTCGAGCGCTTCGGCAGCCATCTGCTCGGCTACCCCGTGCTTCTCGCCGTGGTGTTCGCCGTGATGTATCTGCTCCTGCGCGTGCTGCGCCGCCGCACCGCCGTGCCCGCCGGCAAATAAAGCCCTCCGCCGATCCGGCCCGTCCCGCAGGGGACGGGTTGTTTCATTTGTGAACTTTCTGTATCATTTCATTTTCCCGCTTGACAAGAAAAAATGTTTCGGCTACAATACGCAGGTCAATAGGTCGTATACGACGTATTTTATTTTCGAGGTGAGAAAGAATGTGTAAGCACCCCATGCCGAAGGGACTGCGCTTTGCGATCCTGCAAAAAACCATACGCCGGCAGATGGATGAATACGTGCGTGAAACGGGCCTGACCGGCACGCAGGTCGGCGTGCTCGGCGAGCTTGGCCGTCTGGAGCGCGAGAGCGCGGGTGAGGTAACGCAGAAGGCGCTGGAGGCGGCGGCGCACGTCACGCATCCGACGATGACCGAGCTTCTGAAAAAGCTGGAGAAAAAGGGCTTTGTCACCTGCCGCACCAGCGAAAAGGACCACCGCTGCAAGGTCGTCTCCGCCACCGAGAGGGCGCACGAGCTGCATCATGCCATCGGTGTTTTCGACGATCGCGTGTTCACGGCGCTCTGCCGCGGACTGAGCGAGGGCGAGATCGCGGAATTTTTACGCATCACCGATGTGATGCTGGAAAACGCAAAAAATATGAACGACGCGCGGGAGCCTTTCCCGTGCGGGAGAGGATGTGATGCCGAATGATCCGACAGCTCACAAAATGTATCCGCGAATACAAAGCCCCGACGATCTGGACGCTCGTGCTCATTTTAGCCGAGGTCGCCATCGACGTCATTATTCCCTTTGAAACGGCAAACCTCATCAATGAGGTCAAGGCGGGCGCGGAGCTCGGCGGCATCGTGCGCGTGGGTCTTGTGCTCGTGCTGCTGGCGATGATCTCGCTCGTGTGCGGCGGTGCGGCGGGCTTTACCGGCTCCAAGGCGGCATCCGGCTTTGCCAAAAACGTGCGCCATGACCTCTTCACCAAGGTACAGAGCTTTTCGTTCGAGAACATTGACAAGTTCTCGTCCGCCTCGCTCGTCACGCGCATGACCACCGACATTCAGAATGTGCAGATGGCGTACATGATGTGCATCCGCATCGCGGTCCGCGCCCCGCTGATGATGATCTTCTCCATCATCATGGCGTTCATTATGGGCGGAAGGCTCGCGCTGACCTTTGTGGTCATCGTGCCGGTGCTGGTCGTCGGGCTGTTCTTCATCGCGCGCGAGGCCATGCCCGCGTTCCGCGCGGTGTTCCGCAAGTACGATAAGCTCAACGAATCCGTGGAGGAAAACGTGCGCGCGATGCGCGTGGTGAAGGGCTTCGCGCGTGAGAGCTACGAGACGAAGAAGTTCACCGCCGCGAGCGACAACATCCGCGGCGACTTCACGCACGCCGAGCGCGTGGTCGCGCTCAACTCCCCGCTCATGCAGCTGTGCGTGTACTTCAATATGGTGTTCGTGCTCTTCGTCGGCTCGAAGCTCATCATCACGAACGGCGGCACGACCATCGACGTCGGCCAGCTCTCCGCCATGCTCACCTACGGCATTCAGGTGCTCATGTCGCTGATGATGGTCTCCATGATCTATGTGATGCTCACCATGTCCGCCGAATCCGTCAAGCGTATCTGCGAGGTCTTGAGCGAGGAGTCCGCGCTCACCGATCCCGCCGCGCCGGTCATGACCGTCGCGGACGGCTCCGTGGACTTTGACGGCGTGAGCTTCAAGTATTCCGCCGGCGCGGAGAAATACGCGCTGCGGGACATCGACCTCCACATCGCCTCGGGCCAGACCGTCGGCATCCTCGGCGGCACCGGCTCGAGCAAATCGACTCTCGTGCAGCTCATTCCCCGTCTCTACGACGTGACGGAGGGCAGCGTGAAGGTCGGCGGCGTGGACGTGCGCGAGTACGATCTCGACGCGCTGCGCAGCGCCGTAAGCATGGTGCTGCAGAAGAATGAGCTGTTCTCCGGCAGCATCAAAGAAAATCTCCGCTGGGGCAATGAGAACGCCACGGACGCGGAGCTTGAGGAGGCCTGCCGCCTCGCGCAGGCGGACGACTTCATCCGCTCTTTCCCCGACGGCTATGACACCCACATCGAGCAGGGCGGCACGAACGTCTCCGGCGGACAGAAGCAGCGCCTGTGCATCGCCCGCGCGCTGCTCAAGAAGCCGAAGATCCTGATCCTCGACGACTCGACCTCCGCAGTCGATACGCGCACCGACGCGCTCATCCGCGAGGGCTTCAAGTCCTATATCCCCGAGACGACCAAGATCATCATTGCCCAGCGCGTCGCGTCCGTGCAGGACGCCGACCTCATCCTCGTGATGGACGGCGGCGCCATTGCCGCCTCCGGCACGCACGAGGAGCTGCTCAAGACCTCCGAGATTTACCGCGAGGTCTACGAATCCCAGACGAACGGAGGCGACGAGAATGCCTAAAGTGAATCCGCACGCCGATCCCACGCGGCGCGACCTCGGTCCCGCCGCCCTGGGGCGCACGGTGAAGAAGCTCTTTTCCTACTACCCCGTGCTCGCGCCCGTCACCTTCGTCTGCATCCTGTTCTCCTCCATCGTATCCTCCGTTCCCTCGCTCTTCACGCAGAACATCATTCAGATCATTGAAAAGTGGTATGTCAGCCGCGACTGGGCCGCCGCCAAGGCGGAGATCGTGCCCTATCTCACGCTGCTCGTTGTGCTCTACGCGCTCTCCATCCTCTCCATGACGGTCTACACGCAGCTCATGGCGTATATGACGCAGGGCTTCCTGCATAAGCTGCGCTGCGAGATGTTCGGCGGGATGCAGAAGCTGCCCATCCGTTACTTTGACAGCCACCAGCACGGCGACATCATGAGCCACTACACGAACGACATCGACACGCTCCGCCAGCTCGTCTCGCAGGCATTGCCCGCGCTCATTCAGTCCGGCGCGATCGTGCTCGTGGTGTTCTCCATCATGCTCTACTTCAGCCTTTGGCTGACGCTGGTGCTCGTGCTCGGCATCATCGCCATGGTCGCGGTCACGAAGAAGATCGGCGGCGGCAGCGCGAAATACTTCGTCCGCCAGCAGAAGGCCGTCGCCTCCACCGAGGGCTTCATTCAGGAGATGATGGCGGGTCAGAAGGTCGTCAAGGTCTTCTGCCACGAGCAGAAGAGCATCAAGGACTTTGACCGGCTCAACGACGCCCTCTTTGAGGACAGCTTCCGCGCACAGGCCTATGCCAGCGTCCTCGGCCCCATCATCGGCAACATCGGCAACATCCTCTATGTGACACTCGCGCTCGTCGGCGGCGTGTTCCTGCTCATCGGACTGCCGAACGTGTCGCTCTCCGGCAAGGCGCTGGACATCTCCATCCTTGTGCCCTTCCTCAACATGGCGCGCCAGTTCACCGGCAACGTCAACCAGCTCTCCCAGCAGATCAACGCGGTCGTCATGGCGGGTGCGGGCGCGCAGCGCGTGTTCGCCCTCATCGACGAAAAGCCCGAGACGGACGACGGCTATGTGACGCTTGTGAACGCTGAGATCGCGCCCGACGGCACCGTGACCGAATCCGACCGCCGCACCGGTCATTGGGCGTGGAAGCACCCGCACGGCGACGGCACCCTCACCTACACCGAGCTGCGCGGCGACGTGCGCCTCACCGATGTGGACTTTGCCTACACCGAGGGCAAGGACGTGCTGCACGACGTATCCGTTTACGCCGAGCCGGGCCAGAAGGTCGCCTTCGTCGGCGCGACCGGCGCGGGCAAAACGACCATCACGAACCTCATCAACCGCTTTTACGACATTGCCGACGGCAAGATCCGCTACGACGGCATCAACATCAACAAGATCAAGAAGGCGGATCTGCGCCGCTCCCTCGGTCTTGTTTTACAGGAGACGAACCTCTTCACCGGCACGGTGATGGAGAACATCCGCTACGGCCGTCTGGACGCGACGGACGAGGAGTGCCGCGCGGCGGCAAGGCTCGCCGGCGCGGACGACTTCATCACACGCCTGCCGCAGGGCTACGACACGCTGCTGACCAACAACGGCGCGAACCTCTCACAGGGCCAGCGCCAGCTCATCGCCATCGCCCGCGCGGCGGTCGCCGACCCGCCGGTGATGATCCTCGATGAGGCGACCAGCTCCATCGACACGCGCACCGAGGCCATCGTGCAGCGCGGCATGGATCAGCTGATGGAGGGCCGCACGGTGTTCGTCATCGCGCACCGTCTGTCCACCGTCAAGAACTCCGACGTTATCATGGTCCTCGACCACGGCCGCATCATCGAGCGCGGAAGCCACGAAAAGCTCATCGCCGAAAGGGGCACCTACTATCAGCTCTACACCGGCGCATTCGAGCTGGAATAAGCAGAAAATCGGGGGCGGCCCGTGCCGCCCCCGATTTTTCGTTTCTTTGCCCGAAAGGCTCTTGCTTTTTCACGCGGATACGCTATAATGACTTCTACGAACGTCCCGTCAGGCTCTCTGCCGGGGCGCTGCTTTCTCTCACGGAATAAGGAGCCTGCTACGCTTATGGAAAATAAAGTCACCGTTCGCAATCCCATCACGGAGGGCTGCATCTGGAAGGGAATGCTGCTCTTCGCGCTGCCGATCATGCTCGGCTCGCTGCTCCAGCAGCTCTACAACACCGCCGACGCCGTCATTGTCGGCCGCGCGCTCGGCAAGGCCGCGCTCGCCTCGGTCGGCGGCTCGTCGGCCCGTATCTCCAACCTGCTCGTCAACGCTTTCGTTGCACTCTCGTCCGGCGCGAGCGTCATCGTCGCGCAGCACTTCGGCGCGCGGGACACGCAGCGCGTGCGCCGGAGCATCTGCACCGCTATGCTCCTTTCGGTGGTCTGCGGCCTTATCCTCACCATCGTCGGCGTCACCTCGGCGCGGCAGCTGCTCATGTGGATGCAGACCACGCCCGAAACGCTCGACGCCTCCGCCTCCTATCTGCGCATCTTCTTCCTCGGCATGGTGCCGACCATGCTCTACAACATGGGCAGCGGCATCCTGCGCGCGATGGGAGACTCCAAGCGTCCGCTTTACTACCTCTTCGTCTGCGTCGTAGCCAACATTGCGCTCGACCTGCTCTTTGTGATCGTTTTCCAATGGGGCATCGAGGGAGCCGCCGCCGCGACCGCTCTTTCGCAGGTCGTGTGCGCGGCGCTGGTCGTGCGCGCCCTGCGGCGGCTGCCCGAGGAGCAGCGTCTGCTCTACGACCGTGAGGAGCTTGACCGCGGCATTCTCCGCCGGATGCTCCACGTCGGCATCCCCGCTGCCCTTCAAAGCTCGATGTACGGCATTGCCAACATCGTCCTGCAGGTCGGCATCAATATGCTCGGTACGGACTCCATGGCGGGCTGGACCGCCTTCAACAAGTTCGATGACTACTACTGGCCCATCTCCAACGCCATCGGCATCGCCGTCATGACCTACGTCGGGCAGAACTTCGGCGCGGGCGACCGCGAGCGCGTGCACGAGTCGATCCACAAGGGGCTGCTCATCCACCTGACGACCTCCGCGCTCTTCTCCGTCATCATCTTCTCGGGTCGCTACCCGATGATGCACCTCTTCGTCGGCGACGATCCGACGGTCATCGCCATCGGCGCGCAGGTGACGGCGCTCATCGCTCCCTGCTATGTGCTCTTCACGCTCGTCGAGGTCCTCTCCTCCACCATGCGCGGCGTCGGCGATGCGGTGGTCCCCGCCGCCATCACGATGGTCTTTACCTGCATCGTGCGTCTCATCTACCTCTGGGGCTACGCCTTCTCGCACAACTCCAACCTCACCATTGCCGTCATCTACCCCATCTCCTGGGTGCTCACCAGCATCGCCTTTCTCCTTTACTATAAGTCCCGCAAATGGATGCCCAAGGGCTTCCATTTCTGAAAAAGCTGCGCGCAGAGCCGTTTTCGGCCCTGCGCGCAACCGTCGATTGACAAATTTCCTGCCCGTCTTTCTTGTCCGCAACCGCAAAAAGCGGTATGCTCTGCCCATCAAACAGGCACCGTGCGCGCCGGAGTCGGAGGGCGCGCAGTCCGTGCCCGATATGGATAAGGTCGTGTAGATGAGCCGTCTGTTCGGCGTGACGACCGACTTCCTGCTCAAGGACGAGCTTTCCGAGGAGGAGGACTACACCCGCGAGAACAAGGCGAAAAGCCCCGTCATCGGCGCGGTCAGCGGCATCTACTGGCTGCTCGTCACCGCCGTTTACCTCTTCTACACCTTCGGCCCCATGGGCAACGGACAGCCGAAATACAGCTGGTTCATCTGGGCGGTCGCGGGCGTGCTCTTCGGCGCGGTCATGCTGGTGGTAAAGCTCATCGCAAGGAGAAAGTGACCGCCGCGCGGTACATAGAAAAATGTCCGTTCTCCGAGAGGACGGACATTTTTTTGCGTTTTCGCCTAAAGGCATTCGGCACAGTAGGCGCGGATGTCGAACGCGTCCAGCGGGCTGGTCGCCTTGAGGTAGAGCGGGTGGTGCGGGTGTCCCTTGACCGAGCGCCGCCCCGCCGTGTACCACTGCGCGCCGTGCCGCTCGCCGATGGCGATCATGTCGGCAAGGCAGTCCTTGAGATACGCGCGCTGCTCGATGATGTTCCCCCACGCCGCCCACACGGCGGGCTGCTCGGAGAGCGAGAGGATGTAGTCGAACGCCTCCATGTTTGCGCGGTGGAGCGCCTCGTTGCACACGCGCTCCATGTCGTTCGGGCGCGTCGCGCGCTGGGCGTAGACGTTGAACATGAGGAAGCTGTCGTAGCCGTTGTTTTTCGCCACGCGCTCCACCGACTGAAGCGTAGGGTCGAGCCGATCCGGCTCGGCGGTCGAGGGATTGATGCCGATGCACACGAGCGGCTTTTCCCCGCGCGTGCCGAGAAGATATCGGTACTCCGTGTAAAAATCCGGCACATAGAGCCATTTCTCCGCGTCGTAGCCGCCGGACTGTCCGCTGCGCGCCATGGCGTCGGCAAAGGGCAGGATGGAAAGCTCCGCGGTCGGAGCGCTCGGGATGTGCGGCATGGTCGTTCCTCCGTTCTGCCGCGCCCGCGGGGCGGCAACCGTTTTCCGACATTTTACCTCATCCGGCGCCGTTCGGCAAGCCCGCATTTGGGGGCTTGCCTTTTTTCGTCTCTGTGGTATGATCTGTATAACAAATCATACTTTCGAGGTGAATAATATGAACGCTCCGAACGGCAGACACGCATGGACCGTAACGGTCGGCACCAAGGGTCAGATCGTCATTCCCAAGGAGGCGCGCGACCTTTTCCACATTCAGCCCGGCGATACGCTGCTTTTCCTCGCCGACGAGGCGCAGGGCATGGCGATCCCGCCCAAGGCCGACTTCGCCCGCCTGTTTGATCTCATTTTCGGAGGGAAAGCGGAATGAACATTGCCTTTTTCTGCATCCCCGCCCACGGGCACACGAACCCGACGCTCGCCGTCGTGCGCGAGCTGACCGCGCGCGGACACACCGTCCGCTACTACACGACCGAAGCCTTCCGCGCGAAGGTCGAGGCCGCAGGCGCGGTCTTTGTCCCCTTTGACACCGAGGCCGCGCGCCCCGGCATGACCGCCGCCGACGGCGCACGTCTGGGCAGCGACCTCGCCTTTTCCACCAAGCTCATCGTCGACCTCACGCTCGCCGCCGACGACTGGCTCAGCCGCGAGCTGACCGCCCACCGCCCTGACGTCATCGCGGGCGATTCGATGGCGTTCTGGGCGAAGCTCGCCGCGAAAAAGCACGGCATCCCCTTTGTCAGCTCCACCACGACCTTTGCCTTCAACCGCTTCAGCGCCAAGGTCATCGAGCAGAACGGCGCGGGCTTCCTGCAATTCCTGCTCGCACAGCCGAGGATCAACCGCCAGCTCAAGCGCCTGCGCGCGGCGGGCTACGCGGTCAAGAGCGTGTTTGACATCATCGCCAACGACAACGAGACGGAAACTGTCGTCTACACCTCGCCGGACTTCCAGCCCTGCGCCGACACCTTTTCGGAAAAATACCACTTCGTCGGTCCCCTCCTGCGCCCCGCACAGTCGTCCTTTGAAAAGCTGCCGGGGCGCTCCCTCATCTACATCTCGCTCGGCACGGTCAACAACGACGCGCTCCCCTTCTACCGTGCCTGCCTTGCCGCCTTCGGCGGCGATCCGCGCTTTCAGCTCGTGCTCTCCGCCGGCACGCAGACAGACCTCGCGGCGCTCGGTCCCATTCCGGAAAACTGCACCGTCCGCGCGAGCGTGGACCAGATGGCGGTGCTCGACTGCGCCGACGTCTTTCTCACCCACTGCGGCATGAACAGCGCGAGCGAAGGATTGTGGCACGGTCTGCCGCTCGTCCTCTACCCGCAGACGCCGGAGCAGCACGGCGTGGCGAACCGCGTCGCTGCGCTCGGCGCGGGCGTTCCGCTCACGGACCCCTCCGCAGACGGCATCCGCCGCGCGGTCGAGGCCGCGCTCACCGATCCCGCTTACCGCGAAAACGCGCAGAAGCTCGCCGACGGCTTCCGCCGCTGCGGCGGCGCGGCCGAGGCAGCCGACGCCATCGAGCACGCGGCGAACTAAGTGATTCCATGCAAAAACACGCTCCCGCCGACAGCGGGAGCGTGTTTTTATGTTATGTAAACTCTTACAGCTTCTTCTCGCGGTAGTCGTGCATGATGCCCGCGAACAGCTCGCCGGTGGTCGGCGGCGTGATGGTGATGGCGTTCGCGCCCGCGCGGATGGTCTCTAAAATGCTCTCCTCCGTCGGCCCGCCAGTAGCGATGATGGCTGCGTGCGGGTACTGCTCGCGGATGTGGCGGACGATGCTCGCGGTCTCCGCCGCGCCGGAAACATTGAAAATATCCGTCCCCGCCTCGATGCGGCCCTTAATGTCCGACCGGTCGGACACGACCGTCGCGATGACCGGAATATCCACCACAGATTTGATCTCCGCGATGACCTCGTTCGGCATCGGCGCGTTGACGACCACGCCGTAGGCGCCCTGATGCTCGGCCTGCATGGCAAGACGCACGCTGCGGCTGCCGTTGGTGTACCCGCCGCCTACGCCGACGAACACCGGCACGTCGGCCACGTTGATGACCGCCTGCGAGATCGACGCCTGCGGCGTGAAGGGATAGACCGCAATGATCGCGTCGGCATTGATGTTTTTGATGATGGCAGCGTCCGTGGAAAAGGCGATCGACTTGATGCGCTTTCCGAAAATGCGGATGCCGCTGCACTCGCTGATGCAGTGTGGCAGCGTCAGCCCATGACTGCGCAGCGTTCCGCTGTAGCTCGGCACATATTTTCTCATGCTGCACCTCCCATACCGTTCTTTGCTTTATGATAGGATTATATTATACAAAAATCCATATGGGAGGCCGTGAATAAATTGTAAACTTTTGTTAAATCGTCGTCAAGAAACCTGCATCGTGCAGGTTCTCCGCGCGGACGGCGCGGGTGTGCGCGATGGGCTGCCAGCTCCGCGTGCGGCTGACGAGCGAAACGAGCTGCAGCGGCAGCCACGCCGCCATGAAGAGCGGGAAGCCCGCGACCGTCCGCACGACGCGGCGGTCACGGTAGCCGCCGAGGTAGGCCAGCAGCGCGGCAAGCGCCATCAGGCCGAGCGTGCTCAGGGTCAGCGAGACCGCGCCGGTCAGCGCGAGAGTCCCCGCCGTCCCCTGCACGAGCGAAGAGAGAATTGTGAGCGTGAGCGGCAGGAGCGTCAGCGCCTGCAAAAACGGCGCGTTAACGATCAGCAGCGCGTCGAGTGCGCGCAGGGGCGCACTCCCCCGCAGCGCAGAGACAAGCGGCGCGTCCATCCTCACCGCCACGTCCATGATGCCGCTGCACCAGCGGCGGCGCTGGCGGAGCGATACGGCGAAGTCGTTCGGCGCTTCGTCGTAGGTCAGCGCGCCGGGGACAAAGCAGACGCGCACGCCGTTTGCCGCGCACTGCGCGGCAAACTCCGCGTCCTCGGCGATGGTCGAGGTGTTCCAGCCGCCGAAGCGCTCAAGCACCGCGCGGTGGACGGCAAAGCCCGTACCGACCAGCTTGGAGGAAAGGCCGCAGCTCATGCGGGCGCGGGAGAAGAAGGTGTCGAAGAGCGTGAAGTACAGCCCATAGCAGCCGGAAAGCCAGGAGTCGTAGGGATTCTTCGCGCGCATCGCGCCCTTGCACACCTGCGCGCCCGCGCAGAAGGCGTCGTTCATGCGGGCGAGAAACTGCTCGTCCGCGATGTTGTCCGCGTCAAAGACGCAGAAGGCGTCATAGCGCTGCGGCAGCAGCCACGCGACCGCCTCGTGCAGCGCGTCGCCCTTGCAGCGCACCGGCTCAAAGCAGCGGAAGATCTTCGCGCCCGCGCAGAGGGCCTCCGACTCGGTGTCATCCGTGCAGTTGTTGGGGATCACAAAAATATCGTAGAGCGCATCGGGATAGTCCTGCTTTTTCAGGCTCTCCACGAGCGCGCCGATGACAGCCTCCTCGTTGCGCGCGGCAACGAGGCAGGCAAAGCGCGTGCGCGGCGCGCACACCGCATAGCGCTTCGGCTTTCGCAGCGCAAAGAGCGCCACGGCAAGGAACCACAGGCTCGCCGCCTTCAGCAGCAGCGTTAAAATCAGAATCAGTGTGTCAAGCATGGGAAAAGACCGCCTTTCACTTGGGATGAACCAAGCATAACAGGCGGTCTTTAATCGGTCCTATGGTTTTGTTTAAGCCTTTTTTAAGACTTTGTGTCGAAATCGTTACTCCGTGCGCGGCAGGACGAAGCCGACCTTGAACAGGTCGCCGTCGATGGCGATGGAGAACGTGCCCTTCTGCAGCTCCACAAGGCTCTTGGCAATGTTCAGCCCAAGTCCGCTGCCCTCGGTCGTGCGCGAGCTGTCCCCGCGCACAAAGCGCTCCATAAGCTCGTCGGGGTCGATGTTGAGCGCATCGCGCGAGATGTTCTTGAACGAGAACGCCACCGTCTCACCCTCGCGCCTCGCCGCGATGTAGAGCCGCGTGCCCGCGCAGGCATACTTGCAGGCGTTCGAGAGGAGATTGTCCAGCACGCGCCACATCAGCGCGCCGTCGCACAGGCAGTAAAGGTCCTCGTCCGGCAGCGTCACCACCGGCTCGAGCCGCGCAGCGGACAGCTTTTCGGCGTACTCGCCTACCGTCTGGTCGATCAGCTCGCGCACGCTCCGCCGCGCGATGTGGCAGGGAATGTTGCCCGTCGACGCCTTGGACATTTCCACCAGGTCCACCGTCAGCTTCTTGAGCTTGTGCGCCTGCCGGTCGAGCACGGCAAGGTATTCCCGCTCCTGCTCCGGCGTGTGCTCGCGCTGAAGCAGATCGACGTAGTTCACAATGCTCGTGAGCGGCGTTTTGATGTCGTGCGATACGTTGGTGATCAGCTCCGTCTTGAGCCGTTCGCTCTTGAGCCTCTGCTCCACCGCGATGCTCATGCCGCGGCTGATGGCATTGAGGTTTTCGCCGTGGCGCTTGAGATCGAAGTACATCCGCGAGGTATTGACCTTCGAGGTGAGGTCGCCCGCAGCGAGGGCTTCGCCGCCCTTCTGCAGCCGCCGCAGCTGCATGGAAAAGAGACAGGCGGCGACGGAGAGGACGAGCAGCGTCAGTAGCAGCGGCCCCGCCGCGTGGTTGCTCTCAAAGGCGATGAGCAGCACGCTCACCGCGCAGCAGCCCACCGCCGTGCGCCACACGAGCGGAATGCCGCGCACGAAGCCGGCCAGCGCTCCCCACGCGCGGCAGAGCACGCGCCAGCACCACCTCAAAATCCGTCGGCAGAGCCGGAGAAGCCAACAACAGACCGTATTCTCCCACCATTTTCCCAGTTTGATACGGGCGCAGAGCGTCGTCCAGAACGCAAGAAAAAGCGCATAGGCGAGCGCAGCAAAGGCAAGCAGAAGGGCGAGCGCGATCGGATCAAAGCGGTCAAGCCTCTGCTCCGCGCTCTCCACCGCGGCGACAACGAGCACACCGCCTCCGCCGAGAAGGAGCAGTGCATAGAGATCAAAGGGGAGCTTCTCCTGCCAGCCCGCAACCGCCTCCTCGCGCCCCGGCCTGCGGCCCGCGGCACGGGCGAGGAAGATGAAGAGGAACAGCTCCGCGGCTGCGCAGGCGATCACGACCGCCGCTGCGTGCGGCGCAAGGCGTGTCATTGTGTAGTAGAAGTCCCGCGCCCGGTAGACGTTGTCCTGCGCGGGATAGTCCGCGGCGATGTAGCTGCGGAACACAACGCCGTCCTGCGCCATCTCACCCCACCAGCCCGTCACGGGAATGTCGCCTGTGCGGTGGTTATCGAAGAGGATGGTGCCCGCCTCGTCCTCGATCGAAAAACGGACATTCGTGGAGCGGTCGTCGGCGGGATACCAGTCGTCATACTTCGCCAGCACCTCCGTCTGCCCGTTCTCTGCATAATAGTGGTAGCTGTCGTAAACATGGCTCATCTCGCGGTAGACCGCGCTCGAGCAGATGCTGCTTTCATAAAAGTCTCCGCGCAGCTCGCCGCTGTAGCTGAATGCGAGCGCCGCGCCGTAGCTCAAAAGCACCGGCACGAGCGCGACGGCGAGGAAAAAGGCTGCCGCCTTGGCCCAGAAGCCGCCCGCCCAATCATTCCTTTTCATGTCGAAGGTCCTCCATTTTATACCCCAGGCCCCACACGACCTTCAGGTAGCGCGGCTCGGAGGGGTTGATCTCGATCTTCTGACGCAGGTGGCGGATGTGTACCGCCACGCTCGTTTCGGCGCCGAGGGAATTTTCGTTCCACACCAGCTCGTAGATCTGACTGCTCGAATAGATGCGCCCGGGCGACCGGATAAGGAGCTGCAGGATGTTGAATTCCAGCGGCGTCAGCGAAACGCTCTCGCCGTCCACCGTCACGCTCTTGGCGTCCTCGTTGAGCGTCACGCCGCCGACGGTGTAGATGCCGCGCTCCGGCGCGGTCTCCGGCTTTGCGCCGAGCAGCGTATAGCGCCGAAGCTGTGATTTCACGCGAGCCAGCACCTCCACGGGGTCAAAGGGCTTGGTGATGTAATCGTCCGCGCCGACGTTCAGCCCGAGCACCTTGTCGCTGCTCTCGCTCTTCGCCGTGAGCAGGATGATAGGCGCGTTGCTCTCGCGCCGGATCGCCGCCGTCGCGGCGATGCCGTCCAGCTCCGGCATCATGATGTCCATGAGGACAAGGTGGATGTCATTCTTCCGCACGGCCTCGACCGCCTCCGCGCCGTTGTAGGCTTCAAAGACGCGGTACTCTCCGCCGGATAAATAAATCTTCAGCGCGGCGACAATATCGCGGTCGTCGTCGCAGACTAAAATGTTGTGCATTGCTTTCCTTCCCTCCCTGCCCGACGCGGCGCCGCCTCTCGGGCTTTCCTGAGCTTACTCTACCACCGCAGCCTTAAAAGGAAAAGGGGGAAAGCCTTAATTTTTCTTTAATATCAGAAAATGCTTGCACTCCCCCGCCGCTTTCGCTATAATAGCAGAGTGCTTATCCGCACTCACGCGCATATCCGGGTATAGCGAAGCTGGTATCGCGCCCGGTTTGGGTGCGGGTCACTCCCCCTTCGAGCCGGAAAATGCTATGTCCGCAATTCCTTGATACGCCTGCGATACAGGCACTTCCCCCGCAAGCCGAGATGGTCAAAAAAACCGCCTGACCACATGTTTGACCACATCTGGCACAAAACTCAATAACCAAAAATCCGGGATTAGCGCAGTTGGTAGCGCGCTTGCTTTGGGAGCAAGATGTCGGGAGTTCGAGTCTCCCATCTCGGACCACAGCCCCTGAAATCGAATGATTTCAGGGGCTGTTTTCTTTACCTACTACACACATTCCTTTCCAGCAATGATTTCTTGTCCTTGTATTTTTCCCCACTAAGTTTTATAATGTAGTTGTTTTAAGACCTATGCCATTTCTTCAGTATAAGGTTGTGATATTATTTCTTACTTTGATTTTGAGCAGCTCCCCTCTCTGCAGGATATCAAAAGCTGCTTACAAAGAATATATTCTTTAGGGGATTGCATTGAAGTTCCTATTGACAATCTTGACAAAAAGTTTGCTGAGGAATTAAGCACCCTTGCATATCGCATGTTCTGCTATCATAAGCAGCATAAGAAAACGTTTACGGTATGCGATAATCGCAAGCTAAAAGATATGCGCATCTTAGAAGACGATGATGGATTTCCCGAAAATGACAGTCTTTTTATTATCGGATTCTTACACGACAATTTATTAGATGCTTTTGCGGAGTTGGTTGCTTACTCTTACTTGCCAAAGACAACGACGGGTCAACCATCAAGGTTGTTTACTGCTGAAGTTCAATCCCGCTATAGTGGAAAAAAGCACTTTGTATACTTTGCCAATAGCGGGGACAATGTCTTTATCTTCGATGATGCACTCACAAAAAGCGACTTTTCGAAATACATAGCGAATTATTTTTCCGCCTCAAGTGAACATAATGATAGCATTTCACAAGTGTGTCAAATAGCAATTTCGAACAAATCATTTGCATTAAAGCAAAAAGAAATTTTTAAAAACATATCTAATTTTAACACTATGATTGTCGAAAAGCATGATTTCATTCATGGCGCAATTACTTTTTTGGATTTTCTGGCATGGAAAGGATTATGGCAATCTCAAGACGGGCAAAAATCTTTAAATGATGTTTCCGGACTTATTGAAGATTTCAGAAGCGAATTAAATCAATTATCACAATCATATTTTTCAGAGGCAAAAAATTTACAGCTTAGCTCATTGATTAGTATTTCTGATACAATAGCCGTGTTTACTCCCAAGACCAACAGTGCCAAAGTTTGTGATTTATTGGAGATACATGCTCGTTTTTCACAATATGTGTTGGAACATTGTTGTGAAAAGAAATATGCTATCCGCGGGGCAATTACGTATGGTGAATATAGTGTTATGCAAAACGTAATGATTGGTCCAGGTATTGATGAATGTGCAAGTTGGCACGAAACTGGTAATTGGATTGGTGTCCATTTAACCCCCACCGCACAGATTAATTGGGATATGTTTGCTACCAGTGATGACGTGATATGTAAGAATGATCATATTCCACTAAAGCCCGGATTAAAAGCTCATTATTGCGTAAAATGGCATATATCCAGAGAAGCATTTAATTCTTTAGCCTTTAAAAATCGAGCATTATTACCAGAGATAGCTAACAAATACACGAATACACAGGAATTCTTACAGAAGTACTCCTGGAAGGAGGATATGCCTTATGGCAAAGAGTGAGAAAATGACATCCGTCTCACCCTTCAGATTGAAATATGCCCGCGAGTACTATGGTCTAAGTCATTCTGATGTTATTCAAAAAATTAAATCGATAAATATTGATGATTTAGAGAAATACGAACAAGGTTTAGATTATCCATCTTATGCAAAACTCGAGGCATTATCTGAACTATATAACCGCCCGTTGCTCTTCTTCTTTTTTAAAACACCTCCTCATGAAGAGAAACTTGCCGTTGCATTTCGGAGCATCGAAGAACAAAGTGGCGAAAAAATGAAAATGCAAATTCGCACAATGATGGAAAAGGCGGATTTGTACCGACTAAATCTATCAGAATTAATGGGTGCCAAACCTCCGGTGCAGTTTTCCGCTCTCTTAGAGCAGAATAACATCAAATCCACTCAGGATTTAATCCCTTGGTTACGAAGCTGTTTGGACTTACCTTTAACAGTACAAAAGCAAAATTTTCAGAAAGCAGATGCACTTTTAGACTATCTAAGAGACAAACTATTTGATATTGGAATTTATGTTTTCAAAGATTCTTTTAAAGCCGACAATGTTTCTGGCCTTTGCTTGTATGATGATGCCTTTCCCATTATTCTTCTAAACAATAAAACCTCGTTTACTCGACAGATATTTACTGTATTTCATGAAATCTATCATTTGTTTTGCAGAGAAACTGATGTTTATTATCCTGATTCCAGCGAAGAAAAATCTTGTGATAGGTTTGCCAGTGAATTTCTAATTCCCCCCGATGATTTTGCTAAGCACCTATCTGATAGAGACTCTTTTGAAGACTTGTCATATATTCAAGAGTTAGCCAAAGAATATACTGTTAGTCCCGCTGCAATTGCATATCGTCTTCTGTCGCAAAATAAGATTTCAAGTGGGTTCTATGCTTCAGTTCAAAAAGATGGCATACGAAAGATGAACTCCGCAACATCTGGCGGCAATTTTTACTTTACCAGAATTAGCTACTTGGGACGGCCATACCTGAAGCGAGTGTTTGCAGATTATTACTCGGGGAAAATTAGTATTTCTACAGTCGGTGAATATACAGGATTAAAAGCATCCCATATTTCAAGGCTATCCTCTAATATGTTTGGAGGTGTATTATGACGAAATACATTTTTGATCATTATGCACTTCTATATATGTTGGAACAGTTTCCTAAAAATATCGCAGCTGAACTTTGGGACAGTTTTGTGCGTAGTTGCGATGATGGGACGATTATATCTCACCGCGAATCTCAAAAAATATTAGAGCGGGAAGCTATTGAACAAAGTTCCTTGGACTGGAGCCGAACGCATTCTTCTTTATTTAAGATTACTACTACAAAAGAAGCATGCCTTTTAGGTGAATTGATGGAAAAGCATACTTTCGATTTCTTGGCCACACCAAAACTCCTTCAAAGGCGCTTGCCAGAGGCTATTCCCTTTCTCTTATGTGCAGCTAAAGAGCAACCGCGCATATTCGTTTATCGCAAAAATACAAATATTGATTTTATGCCTAAAATCAAACATATCTGCAATAATATTGATATCAGGCTCATGGAAGTAGAAGACTGTTTAGTAAGATTAAAGTAATAATGCTATCTTGCAGAGGGAGAAGAACAATTTGGTGCTCTTCTCCCTCAACTTTAAACATTCCACAATTCTTTATATTGGTCACACGTCGACATGTATTTTGGAAGCAATATATTGTAATGCCATATCTAATCTCTCCCTATCAGCTCTCTCATCATCCCATAATGCTTCTTTACTGTATTCCTTGCCAGGCCGGTTCGTTTGGCGAGGGTCGAGAACTCCGTGACCTCCGGGTGGAGGCGCATATAGTCCCACAGCTTGCGCTGCTTTTTTGTCAGCTTTTCCGGCGGGGCTATGCCCGCAAGTTGCTCCTTGAGATTTTTGCGTTCCTCGTTCATCTCCGTGATCAGCGCCTTGAGTTTTTCTTCGCACTCCTCGCGGGTATGGGCGTAGACGTTGCGGGAATGCTGTGTCCCGTCCGGCCATATGGGAGAATAGCGTCCCTCAAACAGGTGGTCATTGAGTTTGCTGACGCAGCCGGTGCCCGGCTTCCTTTTCTTCCCCACATAGGGCTGGAAGTCCACGATGCCTTTCCGCTCTGGCTCCGTTTCTTCCCGTGGTTCTGCCTTGCCGATGCTCCGGTCGATGTTGGCGGCGGCTGCACGCTGCATATCGCCGGTGATGTGGGTG
>UMHC01059659.1_pt1 | contig 20102 bp, 11 predicted proteins | sample 1965381 | NCBI WGS metagenome assembly UMHC01 (sample SAMEA4836083, study PRJEB28245) | human gut metagenome | biome: gut microbiome; material: fecal sample | place: Denmark | collected 2008 | reverse complement strand
TGAGCAATAATTTCATAGAGAAAAAGTGGAAATAATTATTTCAGGGGTGAACGAGCATGTGCGCCGCGTACTTGTCAAAGCCGGTTTCGACAAAAAGATCGGAACAGAAAATATTTGCAGCAATATCAACGAAGCGGTAACTAAAGCGCACGAGGCGATAAAAGAATAGGTGCAGGATGCCAATGGTATGAGGAAAGATGACAGACGATATGTCGAAAGGCGCCTACAACGCCTTTCGACACACTGTCCGTCTCAGACAAACGCTACATAAAGAAAACGGTCTCCCGCCTTATTTCGATCTTTCTTGGCCTCAAACACAAATTCCTTTGCGATCGCTTCTATGTCCTCAAAACTAAATCCGTTTTCCGGCTGGCTCCAATACCAGAGTTGCGGTACATTCTTTTTGAAATTCGATGACTCCATTGTTTTATCTATTTATTTGACTTTTTCTATAAGATACTTCGTTAAGTTTTTTAGTTAATTCATTGAAAATAAATGAGTTAGCTAATAAAGTTTAGCATAATAAAATTGGTCAAGTGGATGATTTCCAGATAATTTAATGGTATCTGACCACACATTAAAGCGATGCAGAAAAGTCCACTTGACCGATATGAGGAAGTCGTAATCGATACCTTGAGTTTTTGCTCGGCTAAGTTACGCAAAAGTTTTAAAACAGCATTCATTCAATTGATGATTTTATACATGGTCATACCGCGAAAGATAAATTTCACACAGATGGGGCGCTACTCTGATAGTTGCGAGCAGCGGTTCCGTCAGCTCTGTGAGCGTGACTTCGACTGGATGCAGTTTAATACAACCCTTATGAAGATGCGTTTTGATGACAGTGACCGCAAAGCCATTGCCATAGATGCGAGCTACATCTCAAAGGCAGGGAAGAAGACTCCCTATATCGGTAAGTTTTGATCGGGATGTGCATCGCAGGCCAAGCGCGGGCTGGGAATTCTCGGCATCGGCATCGTCGACATAGACGCTCACGACTGCATGATACTTAGGGCCGAACAGACCCCGGGCAATGATCGTATGACCGAGCTGGGTAAAGAGTACGGACTTGTCGAATGGTATCTCGATGTGTTGCGAAAAACATCGAGAGCACTTGCTCGGCTTAACGCCTTACATTGTTGCAGATGCTTGGTTTTCAAAAGCTAAGTTTGTAAACGAGGTTTGCTTGATGGGCTTTCACATCTTCAGCCGTCTGCGCGATGATGCCTCCCGATGGTACTCCCACGACGGTGTGCGCACCGGCAAGCGAGGACGCCCGCGTGTCAAAGGTGAGAAAATAGATTTCGACAACCTTGATATGACAAAGTGCGAACAACTTGATATTGACGGCGGCAAGGCTTATGCTATCAATGCTTATACCAAAGCCATGAAGCGCAATATACGCATCGTCGTTCATTACCCCGAAGCCGGAGGCCATAAGATATATTTCTCAACTGACCTGGCAATGTCGGCCAAAGACATCATCGAATATTACCGTACGCGATTCCAGATAGAGTTTTGTTTCCGGGACTCCAAACAGTTCACCGGACTAAGCCACTGTCAGGCCCGCGACCTGCGAAAACTCGACTTCGCTTTCAACGCATCGCTGGCATCGGTGAACATTGCCAAGATTGTCAGGCAACGTTATTGCCCCAATCTTTCAAGCGGTTTGCTAAAACTCTCTATGAGCAATATTTACATGCTCCGAAGAATTTTAGCACAGTTTGGTATCCGGCCGAACAGAACTTTAAATGCCAAACTTGTCAAAGAACTCTTTGGCCTTGCGGCAGATACCGCTTAGCCGATTATCTATTTTTTAACGGACTATTAGCAAACAAATGTAATATAAATCGACTCGCCACAATGCTCTTCCTATCAACTTTACGAGGGGCATTGTAACGGTCTTATCATAAGCTCTATTTTTCCCAAGTCACCTCTAATCCGGTCGCTCCGGGTTCGTAGTCCGATTCATCAATCCAAGGAGCCGGGACCTTCTCTCCGGCTTTCATCCGATTCCAAACCAACCGCTGCTTGCTGGCATGAGGATATTGGTCAAAAACTTCGCCTCCACCTATAATGCGAGGGTCCTTTTGCTCCCGCAAACGGTCCATCAATTCAGACTCCATCTTCTTACGCAATTCCGAATAGGCAGGATTTTCCACCAAGTTATGGATACAATCACGGTCTTCTGCAATGTTATAGAGTTCCTCTGCGCCTCGCTTGCCAAACGACCATTGCCAGAAATAAGCCGTGGCCGGATTACGGCGCGTCTGAAGCACTTCTGTTTTCGTCGGACTTGCATCCACATCCATATAGCCGGTTTCCGGATTGCCTGCCGGCCAACGTTCGGGTTTCAGGTTACGGAGATACAGGTAATCGCCTCTCAAAAGCCCACGAATCGGATAACTTTGGTCATCCGGACGTCCCACATCATGACGTTCCCTGCCTATCAAGGCGAAACTACGGTCCACTTCGGGTGCATTGCGAACCAAGTCAAGCATACTATGTCCTGTGACCGGATGCATGCCCGTTTCTTCTGCCGACAAACCGGCTATCTCCAAGAATGTCGGAGCTATATCAATCAGACTGACATAATCGTGAATGACACGTCCGGGAGATTTCAGACCATTCTTCCACATGACGGCAAGAGGAATATGGTTTGAATAATCATACTCTTGCGCCTTCCCCCTCGGGAATGGCATTCCATGGTCGGAAGTAACGACTATGATTGTGTTGTCCAGCTCGCCAGCCTCTTCCAATGCGGCCAAAATCATTTCCAAATGATTGTCAAAGTGTTCCACCTCCAAGGCATAATCGAGCATGTCCGTGCGAACCTTCTCATTGTCCGGCCAGAAAGCAGGGACGCTATCTATATCCTCCGTCTTTTTACCGGCACGCAATGAAGAGGCATACTCATATCCCCGGTGAGGTTCAAGCGCACCATACCAAAAACAGAACGGCTGGTCTTTCGGTTTGTTTGCCAAGAACGCCTTGAAATTGGCGGCATAGTCTATATTCGAAATCCCGGATGTATGCGGTTCCAATTTTATCTCGTTCCAGACTTTCCCCGTCAGCTGGCGGTTCTGTCCGATTGAGTCCTTGGCATAACCGGGTCCCCAACCTTTGCCGGTCGTACCAACATAATATCCGTTTTCGGACAATGCTTCCGGATATGACTTGAACTTTGCCGGGAACATCGCCCAGTGGTTGGCGGCCTCTTCCAATTGCCAAGAGTTACGGCCTGTAATAATGGATGCTCTCGAAGGGGCCGACTTCGCATTGCAGGTATATGCCCGTTCAAACAAAAGTCCCTCTTTCGCCACCCGGTCAAACGCCGGTGTATTCACCCACTTCGTTCCATAAGCGCCAAAATGCGGATAGCCCGCATCGTCCGCTATACAAAATAAAATATTCGGTTTCCGCACCTCCTCTTTCTTTTCACCGGCACAAGCCATGAAAAAGATTGCTAACGCGGAACAGGATACAGTTGATAAATAATTCTTGTTCATATTTATGATGTATAATTATAGTTCTTAAGTCTGAGTCATTTTAAATATTACAGTTCATAACCGTTCCGCTCTTCACTTGTTTCGTTAAAACGACCTTCCCGTTTTTCTTTACCGTCACTTGCAGCTTATTTCCCGTCTTCCGTATAACTTCAATGTCAAAATCAGAACCAAATGCCTTGATTTTCCGCAAAGCCATGTGGTCCCATTCTTGTGGTAAACGGGGAACCATTGAAAACGAGCGAAGCCCAGTAGGGCGCATACCGAATACACCTTCCGTCACAATGCGCCCATAGAGTGCGCTCTCGGCAGAAAGATGCCGCTGTCCGCCTTCCGGCCATGCCTCTACCGCATACGGGACATGTGCGCCCAATAAGCGAGTCGCCGAATAACGTTTCATATACTCCATCGCTTTCTCCGTTTCACCCGACATGAAGACACCTCGTAAAGCATACAAAGTCGAACGGTCCCAAAAGGTCTTGTCGCCGGCTGCAGTCAGCAATCCGTTTTCCGTCCACAAACGGGAAGAGAAGAGTGCGTCAATTGTACCGGCTGCACGCTTGTTGATTCCTACCGTCAGGGGAATACAAATCCAGGCGCGAAGCACATCATTTCCTTTATAATAAGCATACGTGTCAAATCCCTCAACCTTGGCGGCAAAGTAGCGGTCAATTGCTTTCTCCAATTGGGTTGCCTGTTTGCGATACCTACCGGCAACGGTACCTCCCTTTCCCAGATCCCCTGCCAGATAAGCTGCCGAAAGCAAGGCATCATAATATAAAGAAGAGGTACACAAGTTGGCTTCACCTGCCGGGAAACGTCCTTCCAATTCATCTGAATCCGATGCCACGACACCTTCCTCATTTATTTTTCGGTTACAGAATTCCAAACACCATTCAATGAGAGGCCACAGTTCCAATGCTTCTTGCTTGTTACCGCTTGCCAAAGCGTAACGCGCTGCGCCATAGGCTATCATTGCCGCATCACCGCGGTCACCGGCTCCATTCCAATATCCTTCACCTTCCGCTATAATGGAACTTGGAATCGGCTTCCATTCGTCATTCATATAATGGGCAAAATGCTTGAATGCATTCACTGCAGAGGCATTCCCATAAGGGTAGCCTACATACGGAAAGTAGGGATTGATGTATTCTGCCTGGTCGTTTGCCCAGATTGCAGCATAATACGATTCACCACCCGGTCCATGCATAGGACCACCTTTCGTGTCATAAATACTCTCGAGTGCACGTATCTTGGAGAAAGCAAACATTTCGTTAATAACCGGGTTGGGCGTATCCAAAACAAGATTGCCCATCCATTCGGCAACTACCGTTTTGCGTTTCTCCAATTCCTTGGCGGCATCGATGCTTTTCCCCTGAACAGCCTTGTAGGCGGAAACAGAAGCAGAGAAAGAGGTGCTTTCACCGGGCTGCAAAGTTGCAGAAGCCCCATTTTCCGATACACAAACGATGCTATAGCTTCCATCTACTCCTTTCTTTGGATTGGTAGAAGAAACCACTCTTATTTTAGGTATCTCAAGATCTACCGGTGCCGTACCGGTATTTGTAAATTCATAGATTTCCACCAAAGAGGGCAAATCTATCGAAGGCAGGTAGGTACGCTTTAGCGACAAAGAACCGTTTTTCCCAGCCGTAATATCGCTTCTTACTTCCAATGTACCGTTCAACGTGACAGATTTCACCTGTTCGCGCATGGCTTTCCCATCCACCATTGCATCTTCTAACGGATTCCAGTCCAAACGGCGCATCAAACTGGCGTGTGTATGGTTGGGAATGGTGCGAAGCATCGGCCATACCATACTCTTGTTCAATTCAAAAGAGCCGTTTTCCTTTACTCCGTATCTCAACACGACCGATACCTGTTTGCCACTCATCTCAATATGGTCGTGATGCGTTTCGCCTTCCTTCACCTGCCATGTAATACTGTTTTTGCCTTCATCAATATGCCAACATTGCTGTGCATTCACTACATTCAAGCATAAAAGCGATGCCAAGGATAAAAGTATTTTTTTCATATTCTTCTTTATTTCTTAATTACCGTCATCGCAAAGCCACCGCCCGAAGCCATACGGATTTTCTTCCGGGCATCGGCTGTCACCGTAAATGTCTCTTTCTTGTAATCTTCGGCTTGTTTGTCTGCATTGATACCATCCTTGAACAATACCACTTCATACGTGCCGTCGCCCAAGAAGCCGAAGTCAAGTGTTATTTCCCGTGCCGTCCAGTCGGTTATACCGCCCACATACCAAGAGGTTCCTATCCTACGTGCCATAACCACGGTCTCTCCCAACTTGCCTTGCAACACGCGTGTTTCCTCTATATTCTTATTGGGAATACTGACAATGAAATCCGTACATTCCTGTTCACGCTTGTAAATGGTGGGATTGTCGGCAAGCATGGTCAGCGGAGAGTCGTGTATCACATAAGCCGCCAACTGGTGACAACGTGTTCCTTGGCTCATCGGATTGTAATAAATATTCTTGAAATCCTTTTGGGAAGCATTGCGCATGGCTCCGGGCGTATAGTCTACCGGCCCTGCCATCATACGGATATAAGGCATTGTCACATCGTATTTCATCATGTCCTTCTCCACGGTGCTCCACTTCATCTCTTCCATGCCAAATACCGATTCGAAATTGATGATATTCGGATAAGTACGGTTCAATCCTGTCGGTTTATAGAAACCATGCAAGTCTAACGTCAGTTTATATTTAGCTGTCGTCTCGGCAATACGATAAGCCATTTCAACCGCAGTCTGATCGTCTCGGTCGAGGAAGTCTACCTTAAACCCGCAGATTCCCATTTCTGAATACTTTTTGCAGGCCTCTTCCAGTTGTGTGTCCAACACATTGAACACGGTCCATAAAATCAGGTCAACCCCTTTATCCTTACCATAACGAATCAGTTCCTCCAAATCCAGTTCGGGTATCACGGTTAGCATATCTCCTTTAGCCGGATTATACCAACCTTCATCCAGAACGACAAACTCAATGTCATTATCAGCTGCGAAATCAATATAGTACTTGTAAGTTTCCATATTGATGCCGGCCTTGAAATCGACATTATAAATGCCCCAGTCGTTCCACCAGTCCCAGGCAACCTTACCGGTCTTTATCCACGACACATCCCCGATACGGTTGGGAGAAGCCAAGGCATATACCAGATTGTTCACCGGCATTTCCGTGTCTTTCTCCGTTATCGCCCAAATGCGCCACGGGAAATTCCGCTTCCCGGCAGTTTGGGCTATGTAGTCGGTCCGTTCTACCACCCGCTCCATAGCACGAGGCGGAAACTGCTTCATTTGGGCAGGATATTTGGCAAAATTCCCTTGCAAGGAGGTACGACCTTCAACCCCTTGGACAAACATACCGGGATAGTTTTCCAAATCCGATTCCAGCAATGTCATCTTCAGTTCGTTCCCACAATCTACCGTGATAGGCAAGAATGCGATATTGTCTGTCCGCGCCTCCTTTACTGTACTTTGGGTATAAAGATTCTGGAAAGCCATCGCATACGGGTCTTTTTCTGGTTTAGCGGTAGAATAAGCCATATAGGTGGTATAGTCCTGCGGGAAGTTCATGCGTATTATTTCATTCTGAATGACCAATGAATCCTGCATGGATGTATAGAAACGATAGGCTATACCCTCGTCGTAAGCCCGGAAGATGACTCCGGAATTTCCTTTCAACTTCAGGTTCAATTCATTATATACCACATCGAATGATGCACAGCGATAGTTGGGAGAGACGATGCTTTCCTTGATTGACATGCGGCGGCCGGTACGGCTTACTTTCACGTTTTCTCCCAAGACCTTATCGTCCAATACCAATCCTATCGGGCTTTTGTCCAACAATACCTGGCCATTATGCCGGATGCTATACGACAGTTGCCCGTCTGTTCCTATTTCCACCGACAATTTTCCATTCGGTGACTTCAAAGAAAGGTCAGCAGCCTGCAAAGGCAGGCTGATTAACCCCATCAAAACCAAACAAAAAGATTTAATGTTTTTCATCATATACTATAGTTTTTACTTGTCTACCTCTTCCAGCTCCAAAGTTAAACTGGAATATTCACTTTCTAATAGATTTTTCAATGAAAGACCTTCTTTCAGCAAGACCTTTCCGCTAATCACCTTTCCGTGCAATGCACAAGGTTTATCGCTCTCTTCCGCTGTCAGGTCTTTGATACGGTATTGTTTATCCTCATCCAACCCGTTCATCCGTACATTCGGGATAACCATATTAATAAAATGAGAGATTTTGTATGCAAAGAAGACCGCCCGTTCCTTTTCAGGAGTGACATACATCAAAGAAGCGACTCCTTTATTATCATAAGGAGAGATTAAACGATACAAATCTCCAAATTGTACAACCGGACGAATCTGTTTGTAAGCCGCAATCGCGCGTTTCGCGAATCGTTTATCCGATTCACTCATCTCTTTGGGCTGGATTTCCATACCTAATCGTCCGGACATGGCTACATCAAAACGGAATTTCAAAGGAATCATGCGCCCGGTCTGATGATTCTTATCAGCACTGACATGAGCCGCCATGGCTACAGCCGGATAGAATTGTGAGACTCCCCATTGCAGATAAACCCGTTGCAACGCATCTGTGTCATCGCTGGTCCAAAATTCGTTGAAATAAGGCAACATGGCATAATTGATGCGTCCACCTCCACCTGCACAGGCTTGCAGAACCAAATCCGGATATTTCTGTCGAACCCGTTTTAAAACGTTATTCAATCCCCGATGATATTCAATATAAAGATGCGATTGCTTGTTCTTGGGCAAGTATTGAGAACCATAGTCCATGAGGCAGCAATTGGCATCCCACTTCATATAAGCGATACCCGGATACCGAGTCATCAAATTATCCACAACGCCAAACACGAAATCCTGTACTTCCGGATTCGTCAAATCTAAAACAACTTGCGTCTTTCCCCGGCCGGTAGATAAAGGACGATTATTCACCCGCATAATCCATTCCGGATGTTTTTCGAACAATTCGCTTTTCGTATTCGACATTTCCGGCTCTATCCATAACCCAAACTTAATTCCAAATTTCCGGGCCGATTGGAGTAACCCCTCTATGCCGTCTGGCAGTTTTTCCTTACAGACTTGCCAATCCCCCAAACTGCTTGTGGATGAATTACGCGGATATTTATTACCGAACCAGCCATCATCCATCACAAACAGTTCTCCTCCCAAATCGGAAAAAGCCTCCATCATTTGATCCATTCCGGCTTGATTAACCTTGAAATAAACCCCTTCCCAACTATTCAGCAAGATGTCATGCGGCAGATTTCCCCCATGCAACTTATATTGACGTGCCCAACGATGAAAAGAACGGCTTACTCCACCCTTGCCGGTCGTGCTGTATGTCATGGCAAATTCAGGTGTTGTAAATGTACTTTTCGGTTCCAATATATAATGAGAATTTTCCTCATTAATCCCAGCACTCACATTCAGCTTCGTATTATGTACATCGGCCTTGATCAGATAATTCCCGGTCCATGCCAATGTCCCGGCAAATACATGCCCATGCTCTTCCGAAGCCTGCCCGTCGACCGTCAACATGAAAGAGGGATTGTCGGTTTCCGTATTGACCATACCGTCTTTGTTGGAAATAACTTTTTGCCCATTGGTAAGAGCCTCTTCTTCCATCGTGTTTTCCGCTCCCCAATGCCCATGAAAGTGAGTCATCCAATTATCTCCTCTGCGAATCGGCAGAAAAGCAGAAGCAAAACGATACAAGGTTACCGGTTTCTTGTCCTGGTTTTCTATCTCCACCCAAGTAGAAATGATGTCCGTCCCTTTATACGATTTAAAATATTGCTTTACGACCAACGGATATACTTTATCTTTCTGCCGAATTTCAGTCATAGCACCCTCTTCGGTTGTATACTGTTTCACCTCATCTACCACCAAATCCAATGACATATTCCCATCACTATGTGTTACAGCGATAGCCCTTTCACCGGCAGTGTTCAATCCGAATGTCGGATAACTTTCCACATCAAACGCAAGCCCGCTATCATAAATACCCTGAATGTCCCGGGATGTTATCGAACTTCCATAATACTGGAATTTCGCTTTCTCTCCCGGCGTAGCGGTCAGCAACAAGGAGGTATTCGGTGTGGAGATTAAGTAATCCCGCGTCTGCAAAATGTCATCGGCTCTCATGCCTGAACGCATAAATAAAAATGCCAATACTACAATAATAAATTTCATGTCTTATACCAATTAAACAATTAGGATTTGACAACAAATATAGAAGTAGATAATGGGGACAATTATACCGTCTATTCTTAATAATGTTCTTTCTCTTCGCAACAGTGTTTTCGAACAAAAAACATAACTTTATGAACAAAATCCAAAGAGATACAACGGCCTACCATTATTTTATATACCTTTGACCAAGAAAAAAATGATTTTGAAGATTGGGACAAATGCGAAAAACATATTCTGACCTTTTTCATAAGACCTTTTGGTTGTGTTCACTCCTGATAATACATACCTTGCTTTATGCCTACGAAAAGGAGTTCAACAACTTATCCATCATGAATGGACTTGCACATACAGATGTGAAAAGCCTTGCCCAAGATAGCATAGGACTGATTTGGCTGGGGACAAGCAACGGGCTGCAAAGTTATGACGGCTATTCCTTTTCCACTTATGACTATTATAAAATCAACCAACAAACCTATCAATCCCATAACCGAATAAACGCAATCTCGTGCTCAAAGAAAACAATATGGGTCGGAACAGAAAGCGGACTTACCTGCTTTGACCTTGACACGCACAAGTATATTCCTTATGATATTTCAGGAAATAGGGAGACGAAAATTCAACATGAACGTATATTGCAAGTAAACATAGATGCTCAAAGAGGGATCTTATGGATATTCATGGACAAGGAATGTCTTGTTGCCAACGTAGACGAGGCAACTCACACCTTGTCTTTCTTGCCTTGGGAAAATCCGACCGAGAACCAAAACACGGTCAGCCATTTCGTTCCGGAGTCTGGAATCATGTGGCGGTTAGAACCGGAACATTTGGTTCAGCTGACTACCGAGAACGGGACTGTCAAATCGGTACGGATTCCCTATCAGGCAGAGATAAAGGATTTTAAAGGAAGCGCACATGAACTTGTTGCAACCCAAGAGTTCTTATACTTGCGTACCGATTATGGATGCCACCGCATTGCATTAACTGCCGACCAAATACCGGATTTCAATCAGCAAGACTATCTTTCTTTCCATCAAATCCATCCGAATATTCCCGAAAAGACATCCGGACAGTTCATCGTAGACGAAAAAAACGGAGATTTATGGTGTGCTTATTGGGCCGGATTGTTTTGTATCAGCCAACCTTTTACTGAAAATATTTCTGTAAAAAATTACTTCCACAATACGGCGGATATTCAACTTTCCAAGATAGGAATCACCTCATTATTGTTAGATCAATTTAATAATATATGGGTAGGCATGAATAGCCTTGGGCTACATTATAAATCATTATACAACTTGCCATTTAATCAGATAGCCAAAGAGAAGTTCTTGAAGAAAGGATATTTTAGGAATGAAGTTGTAGCCGTAAAAAAGCAAGAGCCCGATATCCTTTGGATGATCATTGAAAACAGCAGCCTGTTCCGATATAACGAACACACGGAAGAGCTATCCTTAATACCGTTAAGTACAAAAAAAGATATGCCAATCTCTTTACAGTCTTTGTACGTGAGCCAAGACCAAAAATTCCTCTATATAGGGGCATCCGATGAATTGATACGCTATGAGATGGCTACAGGAAAAATCCTGCACATGATCGGGGCGTCATCAACTATTGTCCCAACCCAAGAGAGCATTACCCAAATGGCAGAAGACAAATGGGGAAGACTTTGGGTCGGCACTTGGCAATCCGGTATATATTGTTTTGAATCGCCCGGACAATATCCGACAGCCATCCGGCACTATCATTCAGACACCGCACCCGGGTTGTCCGGGAATCAGGTGACAGATGTCCGCATGGCCGAACATTTCCTATTGGCCGCCACAACCAACGGCTTGAGCAAAATCAACATGGACCACTTGGGAAACGTAAAAGGAATCATCCACTATCAAATGAAACCTCAAACAGCCAATACCATGTCATCCAATCATCTGGCCAGTATCGAGATAGAAAACGATTCCACCTACTGGGTCGGCACGATTGGAGGAGGGCTAAATAAAATCATATCTTTGTCAAACACATCAAACGAGTATACAGCCCAAGTATATGGCAAACAGGCAGGGTTGCCGGGAAACGATATCGAAATTGTCTATCAGGATGAAGCCGGAGATATTTGGATGGGCGGAAATGGAATTTTCCACTTGGATTCAAAAACGGGAAAAATCATGAACTATAGTGCCAATGACGGCCTGCAAAACAGCTCATTCAAAATGGGAGCCGGATGCAAAAGTACAGATGGTACAATTTACATGGGCGGACCGGGTGGACTCAATTTCTTCCAAACGAAAGACTTTTGCAGACAGGCCATAACTACAAATTTAATATTAACAGGCTTCTATATCAATAACCGTCCCATAGAACCGGGGAATGAATATGATGGAGAAATCATCTTAGACAAGGTAATTGAACAGACAGACGAGGTTGTTTTGCCATATAACCAAAATACATTTTCTATTACATGTGCAGCTTTAGGATTCCAGCTGTCCGACCGTGTAAAATACCGCTATTATATGGAAGGATATGAGAAAGGCTGGAATGAAGTCACTTACCTGCAAAAGCAAATTTATTATACCAATATGCCGTATGGCAATTATAAGCTAAACATACAAGTTTCTACAGACAACGGTGAAACTTGGGAAAAAAACTCACGCACTTTGACAATAAAAATCATCCCTCCGATATGGCTACGCTGGTGGGCCAAGTTACTTTACGCCATTCTTATCATCGGAATTATCGGAATTATCGTTTTTCAATACAGCAAGGAACAACGTTTAAAGCGAGAAAAACAGATTCAAGAATTATTGAGGAAGAAAGACGAAGAAAAGTATCAATCAAAAATGGTATTTTTCATGAACTTGTCACATGAATTGAAGACGCCCTTGACCCTGATTTTATTGGCGGCAGAACGTATGCATTCGCTGAATGACTTTCAAGATGAGCTACAATTGATATTGTCAAATGCGAAGAAAATGTTGCAGCTTATCATAGAAATGGTTGATATTCGTAAAACAGACTTGGGTATCAATAAACTAAACCTGTCGAAAGAGGATATGCAAAACTTATCCCTGCAGATATTCAACGAGATGCTCTACTTAGCAAAAGACAAAAACATAGAGATGAGCTACAAGGGACCTGAAAAAGGCTTGCCAATAGATATGGATTTCAACAAAATCGGTAAAATGATAGTCAATCTCTATACCAATGCCATCAGATATACTCCACAATATGGCAAGATTGAAGTTGAGCTCAAGATGGGTTCTTTGGAACAGGCCCCCCCAACCTATAAATACTGTTACAGCGAAGGGGAATTAGCCCAAAAACAAGAGGTTTGTTTATTAACGGTCCGTGATTCAGGTATCGGAATCACCCAAGAATCCATCCAACATATTTTTGAACGTTTCTTCCAAGTAAAAGGAGAAGATTACAGCCATTTAGGTTCCGGTTTAGGCTTAGCGATTGTGAAAAATGCTGTGTTGTTGCATCATGGGACCATCATTGTAAGCAGCGAACGGAATATTGGTACAGAATTTATCATAGCATTGCCACTTGTCCAACAAATGGAAGATGTCAAAAGCAGCACCTCTCCTACTCCTGACATCAAAGCGTTTATCCAGGAACAATATACAGACTATACTCCCGAAACGAAAGACCTTCCACAAACGAATGAGGAAGTGCATCTGAAACAAGATTTGCCTATCATGTTGATTGTAGAAGATAATAAGAAGATGCAGGCTGCATTAAACGCACATTTCCTCTCTTCCTATAATGTATATGTTGCCAACAACGGGAAAGAAGGGCTTGACCTATGTGAAAAAATCATGCCCGATATTCTTATAAGCGATGTCATGATGCCGGAAATGGATGGGATAGAAATGTGTAGCCACATCCGCAACAACCTGTCGATTGCCTATCTTCCCATTATTCTATTAACCGCCAAAAGTCAAGTGGAAGATCAGATAGAGGGATATGAATCCGGTGCGGATTTATATATCGCCAAACCGTTTTCCATGAAATTGTTGGATGTAAATGTCAAAAAACTGCTTGAAAAAAAGCGACTGCTCCTTGGACACCCAGACAAACCTCTTGCCGATTCATCCACTCCGGAAACAGATGTTCCGGTTTCCCGTCAATCTTTATTGGATAAAGAAAAAGAGAAGTTTAAAAAGCGCTTGCAACAATTAATCGAGCAAAACATTTCCGACCCGGACTTGTCCGTTGATTTTTTCTGCCAGCAATTATTCATGGGAAAAACGAAACTATGGCAACGGGTGAAAGAATGTTGTGGAGAATCATTGGCTGAATATGTCCGAAACATCCGGTTAGAAAAAGCGGCCCAACTGCTGCGAGAATCCACACTGAGCATAAGCGAGATTAAAGACGAAGTAGGCTACACGAACAGTTCCCATTTTGCCCGCTCTTTCAAGCAGAAGTTCGGAATTTCTCCTTCCGATTACGCCAAAGGAGATAAAGAGCTATAACCAAAATACACAGTCACACGTTGTCGGATTTACATTCGCGCATCTTTAATTCTCCTTAAGGATTCACCTTGTTTTTTCGTACATATTTCGTATCTTTAGACGGCAAGGAATCAGCGACCGATTACCTGCCGTAGAAATACGAATTAGCATGGCTGAAAAATGGAGTGAGTATCCATCTTTCTTACCCTTTATCCCAGTCCATACAAAATCGGAGAACGAATCTTGATTATACTTTTTATACGCAGAATTATACATTTTCTTCGAAAGATAACAACATAAAAGAAATGCACATCTTTCCAAATTTATAAAACACTCCACCATACCATAAGCCTTTAGATTTACAGTCAGATTATCAGTGTACAACTTAATTTCATTATCATGAGCAAAACTATCGTAAAACAGATGCAAGCCTTTGTGCTGATTTGTTTATTTAGTGTTTTCACTTCTGTAGTGGCCTATGCCCAACATACCGTTTCCGGTATTGTCAAAGATGTGACCGGTGAGCCTATCATCGGTGCAAACGTCGTTGAGAAGGGCACGACCAATGGTTCCATTACCGACATTGACGGTAAATTCTCTTTTTCTATCTCTAAACCGGCTGTTACCTTATCCGTTTCCTACATCGGTTATCAGACGCAAGATTATGCTTACAAAGGACAGGAAAATGTGATTATCACCTTGAAAGAGGACTTGCAAAACCTAGACGAAGTCGTGGTTGTCGGTTACGGTGTGGCCAAGAAACGTGACTTGACCGGTTCGGTCGCTTCCGTAAAGGGTGAAAAGTTGCAGGAAACGGCCTCTTTCAGTGCGGCACAAGCCATGCAAGGACGTGCTGCCGGTGTGACTGTCTTGACTACAAGTGCCAAACCTGGAGAAGACGTGCAGGTGCGTATACGCGGTAACCGCTCTTTGAAAGCGACGAACGAACCGTTGTATGTTGTAGACGGTATTCCTATCGTGGTCGGCTTGAATGAATTGAGTCCTTCAGACATCGAATCTATTGAAGTATTGAAAGATGCATCCGCAACGGCTATCTACGGTTCGCGTGGTGCCAATGGTGTTATCCTTGTCACGACTAAAAAGGGAAAAGAGGGAAGAGTCCAGGTTGATTATAACGGTTATGTAGGTGTACAGCAGGCTGCCCGTAAAATTGAAATGCTTGATGGCGGTGAATGGGTCGAAATGGTACGCGAAGCGAACCGTGCGACTACTAAGACAATTCCCTATCCACTTGTTCCAACATTAGATTGGGACCGTAAAATCGGTTATTTTAATGCCGACCCAAGTATCATCAGTAAAATTGAACAGGGATATGACGAGAACGGGATTTGGCATTCCGACCGCGTTCCCTACACTGATTGGACGGAAGAAGCCTTACGTATCGCCCCAATCCATAACCATGAAGTCAGTGTCCGTGGAGGTACGGAAAAACTGAAGATGCTGGCTTCCGCTACCTATTTCGGGCAAGACGGTGTAGTAAAGGGACAAGACTATCAACGCTATTCTGTTCGCGTCAATTTTGATTGGACGCTCAACAAGTATGTCAAGATTGGTGGTTCGACCTCTTTCTCTCATCTTGACCGTAACAATGGTAGTAACCTGTATGATGGTGTAAAGCTGACCTATCCGTTAGCAGATATTTACGATGCAAACGGGAACCTCATCGAAGCCCGTCCAGGCAACGACCCCCAGTTATGGAACAAGTTCCTGAACCTTGAACATGAAAAGAAAGAGATAAAGAAAGACCGCTTCCTGGGTAGTTACTATCTGGATGTTACGCTTCCATTCGATATTAAATACCGTTCAAATGTCGGTATCGACATAGGTCCTTGGTATGGCAATGAGTTCTATGGGGCATTGAGTTCCGACCGTTCCGGCAGTCCGGCGCGTGCCGTCAATGCGCGTGACAACCGTCGTATGTACACATGGGAAAACCTGTTGTTCTATAACAAGACGTTTAAAAAGGATCATACCTTGGGCGTAACATTCTTGCAGTCTATCCAGCAGGAAACGTATGAAAAGTCTGAGATTAAAGTAAAAGACCTGCCTTATGAAAACCAGACTTGGAACAATGTCGGTTCGGCTCAGACAATCGAATCCGTATCAAGTGATTATCAACGTTGGAACTTGGCTTCATTCATGGGACGTGTAAACTACAACTATAAAGACCGCTATCTGTTGACAGTGTCTGCCCGTTACGACGGTTCCTCTCGTCTAGCTCCGGGGCATAAGTGGGTCTTGTTCCCCTCTGCGGCTCTTGCATGGCGCATCAAGGAAGAGTCGTTCCTAAAAGATGTAGAAGTATTGAGCAATTTGAAGCTTCGTTTGGGTTGGGGTATCACCGGTAATACGGCCATTGATCCTTATAAAACACAAGGAAACCTTGCGTATGATCGTTACAGCTATGGTTCAAACGGAGTGTTGGGATTCTATCAAAATGAAATGCCCAATCCTAATCTATCATGGGAAAAGACTGAACAATGGAATGCCGGTATTGATTTCGGCTTCTTGAACGGTCGCATAGGCGGTAGCGTGGATCTTTATCTTCAGAATACGAAAGATTTGTTGATGGATCGTCAGTTGCCGATTGTCTCTGGCTTCGGTAATGTGACAACCAACATCGGACAGATTCGGAACAAGGGTTTGGAAGTGACTCTAAACACAGTCAATATCGATACAAAAGACTTCAAGTGGACGACAGACTTCATGTTCTCTATCAACAAAGAGGAAATTGTAGAATTATACAACGGAAAAATTGACGACGAAGGGAACAAATGGTTCATCGGCCAACCCGTGAAAGTCTTCTATGATTATAAGGCCGACGGCATTTGGCAATTGGAAGATGCAGCAGAACTCGAAAAGTGGGGAGGTGTCTTCAAACCGGGTGATATCAAGATTGTAGACCGCAATGGCGACTACAAGATTACTTCCGAAGACCGTTTCATCCTCGGACATGAGAACCCGAATGTGACGTTGAGTATGAGTAATTATTTTAACTACAAGAATTTTGATTTCAGCTTCTTCCTGAATGGAGCTTTCGGACAGACAAAATCTTTCGATCGGGAACTTCGTCTGAATGGTCGTTATGGTTGCGCAAAAGTAAATTACTGGCGTATCATTGGCGAAGATGAAAACGGTAATCCTATCAGTAATAAAAGTAATGAAGCTCCACGTCCGAACATTGATTATGAGAATCCGAACTACATCTCTTCTCTCTACAAGGAAGATGCTTCATTCTTAAGAATCGGCCAAGTGACATTGGGATATACGTTGCCGAAAACATTATTGCAGAATGCCGGTATTCAAAAACTCCGTGTATATGCGACGGTACAGAATGCACATGTCTTTACCGGTTATTCAGGTACAGACCCTGAAAGTGGAAGCGACTACAACGAACCGATGCCGAGAACGTATCTGTTTGGCGTAAACTTAAGTTTTTGATAATAACAAACAATAAACAAACGATAATATGAAAAATATAATAAAATACGGCTTGCTGTCTTTAATGGCTGCAACTGGTGTATCGTGCGAATCATTCTTGAATGAAAAAGTGGTCAGTGGCGTGTCGTACGACTATTTGGAAACAAAGACCGGTATGGAAACTGCCGTGAACGGAGTTTATTCCACCATGCGTTGGTATGTTAACGGAGAACGTTATTACTGTCTGACCGAATACGGTGTAGATTATGTTTGGGAAGGTGCCGATGGAGGAAACAAAGACGCCTTCAACAAATATGGTAACCAGTTGAACTCTTCTACCAGTTTGCTATATGGCTTTTGGGAAAACAACTATAAAGGAATCACACGTGCCAATACGGCATTGATGTACTTGCCGGAAGTAAAAGACATGACCGATGCCGAAAAAATGGAACGAGAAGGAGAGTTGCGCTTCATGCGTGCCTATTTCTATTTCGATTTGGTTCAACATTTCGGACGTATCCCGTTACTGAGCGAAGGAAATGTTTCGCAGATTGTAACAGACTTCCAGCGTGCTTCGGTTGCCGATGTGTATGCTTTTATCATCAACGACTTGCGCTATTCATTTGATGTTCTACCCGATGTTGCGATGCAGTCTGATCGTGGCCGTGCCACCAAATGGGCGGCAGCAAACTTGCTTTCGAAAGTTTACCTGACAAGGGGAAGTGCCGTGAAAGACCAGCGCGGACAGAAACCGTCCGATATGGATAGTACGGCTTACTATGCCGAAGCGGTCATCAATTCAGGCAAGTTCGCGTTGGAGGCGGACTATGCTTCGACAATCGACCAAGACAACCAAAAGGTTTCTTCTGAAACCATCTGGGGAGTTGAATTTACAAATGATGTCTTATTTAACGGAACGTATGGGAACCAGATGCACCTGTATTGGGTCCCGACTTATGAGAGACTACCGGGATTACAACGTGACCTTCAACAAGGACGTGCTTGGAAACGTGTGAAACCGACTCCTTACTTGCAGACGGATTTGTTTGACCATCTGAACGACTCTCGTATGTATAAGATGTTCAGCTGGGTGTTCTATGCCAATAAAGAATCTTCCATCCCTGTTTGGCAGGATAAATACTACTATGTAGATGAGAATGGCAAAACGACAGACGACCTGCTGTATGAAACTCCGGCAGAATTGGTGGGCAAACCTAAATTTACATTGGGAGATACGGCAGCCTATTTCATCCCGAAATATTACGGGGCAAAAGACTATAAAGGTAATGTAATCGACAAGGAGAAAAATCGCCAGATGCAGCTGGAGATTGCGAAAGCCCGTTACACATTGATTCCTGTAGACGAAAATACCAACCACTATTTTCCTTGCTTGAAAAAATGGCTCGACACGCAACGACCGGATATGAACTACGAAGCGGGTGGACGAAACTTTGTCCGTATGCGTTTGGGCGAAACCTATTTGATAGCAGCTGAAGCTTATGGTAGAAAGGGCGATTTCGAAAAAGCGGCTTCGTTGATTAACGTTGTTCGTAGACGTGCTGCTTATAAGGAAGGCGAAGCCAAACCGCAGGAATGGTGGCAAGTCGATGGTGGCAATATGGCCAACTTGACCGGTTCGACCGAAAAGGCAATGATGGTGACACCGGCAGAGGTCAGTGATGACTTTATCGGTTTTATATTGGATGAACGTGCCCGTGAAACATACGGTGAAATGAACCGTTGGGAAGACTTGGTACGTACGGAAACGCTGTACGAGCGTGTGAAAAAATTCAATCCTGACGCAGCGCCTAACATCCGGGAGTTCCACAAACTTCGTCCGATTCCACAGAATCACATTGACCGCTTGTCCCCGAAGCCGTCTGCCGAAGAGGCACAGAATGAAGGATACTATTAATAGTTAAACGTTGAAAGTGAAAGAATAGCGATTCCTCATAGGATGCTGTTCTTTCACTTTCAAGATTTTTATGATACTTCAAAGAAACAAGGAAAAAAAGAGGTCTCCTTTTTCAGCAGCATCGTTCGGATATATCCCCTTGTCCTTCAGCCATGCCTCGTATTCCAGCATGAGGGTAGAACCGATATCCTCCAGCGGGATGTCGCCGTCCCTACCCCAAAAGCGCATGAAGCTGTTCAGTACGGTGGTGTACCTTTCAGCGGTGCGCTTCTTGCCGACACGTTCCAGTTCCTCCACGAGCCTCTTTCCGAAGGCCATGAAATTATGGCTGTCCGCAGGGGGCGGGTTGTGAAAGAGTTCGACAACCCTGTCGGCAGGATAGGTAGCGCCGGAACGTTCCAGTCCGGCGATGATACTTTCCAGACGGCGGACGTCTTTTTCCATCCGCTCCTTTAACGCGAGCAGAAGGCTTCTTCTGGCATCACCGGATATTGGCAGTATGATTTCCGACGTGCGTCCGTCCCATTCCGAAGG
>UMHC01048914.1_pt1 | contig 20173 bp, 18 predicted proteins | sample 1965381 | NCBI WGS metagenome assembly UMHC01 (sample SAMEA4836083, study PRJEB28245) | human gut metagenome | biome: gut microbiome; material: fecal sample | place: Denmark | collected 2008 | reverse complement strand
GGGCGGGGTGAATACACTCGCCGATATCGAGGCGCTGTATCCGCTCAGCGTCAACGCCGGACTGGAAGGCGCCATTTCCGGCCGCGCCCTGTATGAAGGCAGTCTGAACCTTCCCGAGGCGCTGGACTTCCTGCGGAAACGGCAGGAAAACTGCCCGCAGCGTCCTTTTCCGGCCTGATGCGCCGTGCCTGCGGGGGAAACAGAGCCGTGCCTGCGAAAGGGCCGGGAAAAACTTTTGTGAAACGCGCAGAAAAAGAGCTTATGACGACATCGCCGCATCTTTCCCTTGAAACTTTTATCGAGGAATCCGACGAACCATTATGGCTGTGGGAGGTTCCCTCCGACCGCCTGTATCTGAGTATGGGCGCGAAACGGAGGCTTGGGCTTTCCCGTGCGGACGCACCCGCCCGCATGGACGACTATCTGACGCACCTTCCTCCGGCGGAACAGGATGCCGTGCGTCACGCGCTGGAGGAATCCCTGTCTTCCCGCGAACAGCATTTCAGCCTGCTGCATTTCTTTGACAGGATGCAGGTGCTGGAACATGCGGGAGTTCTCCGCCGCGGCGAGGACGGCCGCCCCACGCATGTGCTCGGCAATATGGAAATCGCGGAAAAGGGAAAGGAACTTGTTCCCGTTGCCGGATACATGGCGGCCTTCCTGCCCGAAGGCTCCATCCGGTTCGACCGCAACTGCGCGATCCTCCTCGGGCGCGAACGCCCCGCTCCATTTTCCGCCCCCCTTGAAGAGAGCCTTGAGCTTGTTCACGCGAACGAACGGGAACGGCTCGCGGAACTGAAACTTGTCTGCGCTCCCGGCAGTTCCCGGGATCAGTTCGAGGATATTCTTCTCTTCCACCGGGAAGACGGGGCATGCACGCGCCTCAAGGTCAGCATCTCGGTTCTGAAACGCGATCACGAAGGCCGCGCCGCGCTGCTCGCGGGCAATCTGCAGCCGGCGGTCTGCGGCGCGACCGGGTCGGGCTCGCTGCTGACCCTTGCCGTGCACAGCACGGGCGACGGGCTGTGGGACTGGGACGCCACGAACGACACCGTCTATTACAGCCCGCAATACCTTTCCATGCTGGGCTATACCGAGGACACCTTCCCCGCGACCCTGGAAACCTGGGCGCGGAAGATCCACCCCGACGACTACGCGCGCACCTTCCCCATACAACAGGCCATTGTGGAATCCCCGCGCAACGGGAACTCCTTCGAGGTCACCTATCGCCTGAAAAAGGCGGACGGCACATGGGCCTGGATACTGGGGCGCGGGCATGTCACCCATCGTGACGAAAACGGCAGGGCCACCCGCCTTATCGGCATGCATACCGATATCAGCACCGCCCAGCTCGGCCGGGAGAAGCTCGAGGACATGGTCCGGCGGGATATTCTCACCGGACTGTGCAGCCGGGCCTTCCTTGAAATGAGACTGGAGGAGCTGAACGCCCGCCCGGTCTGGCCTCTCAGCATCATTTCCTGCGATGTCAACGGACTGAAGCTCATCAACGATCACCTCGGCCATGCGGCGGGCGATGAGGTTCTTGTGCAGGGGGCCACGCTGCTGCGGCGCAGCATGCGCCTTTCCGACTGCGTGGCCCGCATGGGCGGCGACGAGTTCGTCGCCCTGCTGCCCGGCTGTTCCGCAGCTCAGGCCAGGCGCATCGCGGGAGATATCGTATACGGCCTTGAAGCCTGCAACAGCGATGAAAGCCGGATTCCCGTCCTCCTTTCCCTCGGCATGGCCACCAGTGAAAACGGCGACGTGCCGCCGGGGGAACTCATAAAGAGAGCCGACCGGGCCATGCTGGAACAGAAGGCGAAATCCCGCGCCGCCAGTCACCGGCATATCAAGGACTGGATCGAGCAGCGCCATCACATTGCGGTATCTCTGGAAGATATCCGTTATGCAGGCCCCTGTTCCGGCTGAGTCCCCTTCTCCCTGCATGCAGCGCTGTTTCCGCGACGCCGCCGGAACGCCCCCTCCCGCAGCGCGCCGGCGGACGGACGGATGTCCGGCCCGCAAGTCCCCCGAGGTCATCACATGCCCATCTGCCCAGCTTCCGGAAAGGCATATGTCATTGTCGTCTCGCTGATCACGGCGGCCTGTCTGTTCGGTGATTCCATGCTGTATATCGTGCTGCCCGTGCACTATCAGGACGCCGGGCTGTCCTCGCTGTGGGAAGTGGGGATCATCCTGTCCATGAACCGGCTGATCCGCCTTCCGCTCAATCCGCTTGTGGGCCGCCTGTACCGCGTGATCAGCATACGCGGCGGCATTCTGCTCGCCACGCTGCTGGCCGCCGTTTCCACCCTGGGTTACGCCCTTGCGGAAAGCCTTGCCGTCTGGCTCCTTCTGCGCGCGGTCTGGGGGCTTTCCTGGACGCTGCTCCGCATCGGCGGCTTTTTCTGCATTCTCGACGTGTCCGACAACAGCACGCGCGGATATTACATGGGGCTGTACAACGGGCTGTACCGCATCGGCAGTCTGGTGGGCATGCTGCTCGGCGGCATTCTTGCCGATTTCATGGGCTTCTCCGCCACCGCCGCGCTGTTCGGCTCCGGAACAGCCCTGTCCATGTTCGCCGCGCTGACGCTTTCCGGCGGAAGGGCCGGAGCCGGACTGCCGGAAGACGGCGGGAACAGTCTTCCCCGCGCCCGGACGCGCGCGGAAGGAATTGTTCTTCTGGTTCTCGTCACCGGAGCGGTGGAGGCTCTGGCCTATCAGGGCCTGTATGCCGCGACGCTGACCCGGATGATCAGCCGGCATCTCGGGGACGTCATCATGTTCGGGGGGCTGGTTCTGGGCGCGGCCACCCTGGGCGGCGCTCTCCAGGCGCTGCGCTGGGCCTGGGAGCCATGGGTCGCCCCCTGGTTCGGCAGGCTGTCCGATCTGCGATTCGGCCGCCGGAACATGATGATCGCCTCTCTCCTGTTCGCCGCGCTGACCTTCGGAATGAGCGCCCTGCCCCTGCCTCTGGTTCCCTGGTGCCTTGTTCTGCTCGGCGTTGAGCTTTCAGGAACCGCGCTGACCACGCTGGCCGACGCCGCGGCGTCGGATGTCGCCACCCGGCGCTCCCTCTCGGCCGGAAGCGAACAGGCCGGGCGGGACTTCATGCGCCGCTATTCCCTGATCGTTGACTGCGGCGCGGCGCTGGGCCCCTTTGCCGCCTACGGCATGGGAGAACTGCTGGGCATGGATGCGGCCTATCTCTGCCTCGCCGCGATCATGCTGGCGTTCGGAGCGGCATGGATGCGGGAGAGAGGCGCGTGACGCCGAACCGCCCATCGAGCGGTCCCGGAGGCCATGCAGGCATGGACAGCAGGCGGCGGCTTCCGGCGTCGCTCAAGGCTCGCTGACGCTCGCGCCTCCGGCGGTTAAAGGGGCATGATTCTCCCTGTCAGCCGTAAACTTGAACAGAGCCAAACGTGGCTCTCCCTGCCCGACAGACACTTTCGATCACAAAGCGCCCTGAAACGCTGCGCCCGCGCCGGGGCAGGCAGTTCGCCGCCCCGGCGCGGGCCGGTACAGGATCAGGGGAAAATGCCGGAGCGCGCGGACGCGCGTCCCGCGCGGGGTTCAGCCCCGGGCCGCGTTCATGGCCCGGGTCACGGGATCGGTGGCGGTTTCATCCACAAGATGAATGTCGTCCCTGCCGCCGGTACGGTTTTCAAAGTGAGCCTCGCCGCCGGGTTCCACGGCTACAACCGAAGAAGACGCGCCGGAAGCCGCCGCGCTTTTCTCTCCTCCGGCGGGAGACGCGCCCGGCTCCGCAGCGGAAGATGCGCTCTTTTCCGGCGCGCCGTCACGCAGGGCCGCGCGCAGGCGGGCTTCATCCTCATGGGACAGGGACGTCCGGATCACCGTGCCTCCCGTGCCGCGCAGCTCTTCAAGCGCCTTGTCCAGCGTGATGCCGCGGAACAGGATGAAAAGCAGGGAATGCCCGGGCTGGAGCTGGCGGGCGACATTCTTCATGAACTCGTCGTTCACGCCCACATCGGACAATGCGCCGGAAACGGCTCCGGCCCCAGCGCCCACCGCGACACCCAGCAGCGGATTCAGGAAAATAAGCCCGATGAGCAGCCCCCAGAATCCCCCGCCCACCGCTCCGGCGGCGGTCAGACTGTACAACTGGTGCAGCTTTACCTTGCCGTCCGCCTTGCGCACGGCGATGACGGCATCCTCCAGATCCACCAGATATTCCTTCTGCATCTTCAAAAGCTGCAGGCGCACTTCCTCGGCCTGATACAGACTCGGATAGGCCACAACAACAAGAGAACTCATACATGCCTCCATGGTTATCAGACAGGCGCGCCGTTTGCGCGCGTTCCTTCACCATGCGGCACTTCTGCCGAGAAGGGAATGATTTTCGACATGCGCCCCGGCGGGAGGGGCTTATTCGTCCTTCCTTTCCCCCTTCCTGCCATGGGAGGAACGCAGACGGACGCGCATGGGCGCATGGGCGATGCCGAACAGCCCGCGCAGGGACTTCTCAAGGTAGCGGGCATAGGAATCCGCCACGCGCTCCGCGTCGTTGACGAAAAAGACGAACGTGGGCGGCCGGCTCTCGGCCTGGGTCAGATAGAAGAACTTGGGCCGCACCCGGCGCACCACCGGCGCCTGATGCCGGGCAAGCACCTCATCCATGGCACGGTTGAGCTGTCCGGTAGGTACCCGCACCGCACATTCCTCGCGGATGCGCCCGGCCATTTCCAGCAGGGCGGCGAGCCCCTCCGCCCTGCGCGCGGAAGCGGGCATGATCGGCACATGGGAACAGAAGGAAAGTTCTTCCGCGAACTGCCGTTTCAGAGCGGCGCGCGCCTTCACCGGCACCAGATCCATCTTGTTGAGAACGATGAGGAAGGGCGTCTTGCGTTCGTCCAGCAGCTCAACCAGGCGCTTGTCCTGCGCGGTCAGACCGCCGGTGGCGTCGATGACCAGCATGGTCACATGCGCCTTGGTCGTGCTTTTCAGCGAGGAATTGACGGAAAAACGCTCCACCGTGTCGGTAATGCGGGATCGCCGCCGCACACCGGCGGTATCCACGAAAACATAGCTGCGTCCCTTGCGCTCCAGCGGCACGTCCACACTGTCCCGCGTGGTTCCGGCCTCGTCGCTGACGATCATGCGCTCCCTGCCGACAAAGGCGTTGACCAGCGACGACTTGCCCGCGTTGGGACGGCCCAGCAGACACAGGCGCAGCGGCCCCCCGTCGGGAAGCTCCGTCCCGTCTCCGGTTCCCTCGTCAGGACGTCCGGCGCTTCCCGCCGCGTCATCCTCTTCCTCCCGGCCGCCGTCTTCCGGAGCCCGCGCGGAAAGCAGCGCCCGGATTTCCTCTTCCAGCCCCCGGACATTGTGCCCATGCTCGGCGGAAACGGCCATCAGGGGAAAGCCCAGCGCGTGGAACTCCGCCAGCATCATGTCCTCGCGCTCCATGCCGTCCACCTTGTTCACCACCAGCAGCACGGGCTTGCCCGTCCTGCGCAGGTGAGCGGCCAGATGCTCGTCAAAGGGGGTCAGCCCGTCGCGCCCGTCCACCACCAGACAGATCACCGCGCCTTCGGCCACGGCCTCCTTCGCCTGCCGGAGAATGTCTTCCTCAAAGCCGCGCAGACCGCGCGGCCCTTCCACCGCGCTCTCGTGCCCATCCATGGTCACGCCGCCCGTATCCACCAGAATGAACGGAACCTTTCCACGGCCGCGCACCGTGCCCTCCATGCGATCCCGGGTGACGCCGGGACGGTCGTGCGTGATGGCCCTCCGGCTGCGGATCAGGCGGTTGAACAGCGTGGACTTGCCCACGTTGGGGCGGCCCATCAGGATGACCCTGGGCAGGGAAGCGGCAAGATTGACTGCGGACATGCGAATCCTCACGATGACAGAATGGGCTTTCCAGTGCCTGCAATATAAATTATCTCCGGGGTTTTGTCCAACTGTCTGAAAAATATAGTCAATCACCATTATATTGACAGCACTTGTCCAATGAGACATTTTATTGCGATATAAGTCTGAATTCTTCACAGGTTATGGTGATGCCATGAAAATTCCCCTTCTCTATGAGTTTGAACGTTTCTTACTTAAATACAAAAAGTCCTTAAAAATAAGATTACGTTATATCTATCACAGAAAACATATGAAAAAGTACTCACAAATTATTATGCTGGGAAAAAACTGTGAAGTTGCATTCTATTTTTTTCGTCAATTCGGATTTATCGATTCAAATCTTTTTGCATGGGCCTATATCCGCGAAGAACATATGATTTCTGTTCTTAAACATCCAGACATACTTCTTAATGGAGAACTATGCCCCCTCGAATACGGCATGATTAAACATATCCCAACAGAATTTCTTTTTCATGGCAGATCAAATGATTATACTACAGCAAGCAAGGAAACCATACAAAGTGATATTGATGAGTTAAAATCAAGATTACGTTATCTTATAAAAAAATTTACAAATTATTTAAATTCAAATGAAAAAAAATTATTTATCTTTACATTAAGAGATAATATCAATCATGAAAAATATATTTCATCAATACTTGAAATCCTTCAATCAAAGACAAAAAATTTTAATATACTCTGTATAATGGAAGAAAAACAACATCACAACAGCATTATATCAATGCAAAATGACACAATATATTTCCGTTTTGTAAATCATTTTGCAGATCCTGACTGTGTGACAAGCCTGGAGTCAGGAGATCCGAAAGGATGGAAGAAAATCTTTAATGAGTTTGGTCCAGAATGTTTGAAAAAAAGCTCCAAACATTTCAAGTTTGACAGCCGAGATTAAACCTTTTTCTAAGGTTTAACTGCGCTGCACCGCCCAAAGGCTCCGAAAAGCATCCTGGATTTGCGGAAGCAAATCCGCCAGAGGCAGTTTGTATCCTCGGCCGGCTGCGCAGCCGGCCGTTGCCAAAAGGGGCGTTTCACCGCGCTGGAAGTACAGTTGCCTTCACGGCAACATTTGTTGCCGTTGAAACCGGGGCAGATAACGACCTGTGATTGCTGATCAGCCAGAAATTTTAATATAACCCAAAGTACTTGCCAGCCATGCCCCATGTCCCGGCGCGCAGTTTTCACGCCGCAATTCATCTGCGGCGACACCGGAGAAGGGAAGCGGCGCGGCGCGTTACGGATAAGGACAGCAGAGATGATTCTCGCCTGCCCTGCTCCGGGAACATTTTCAATGCGAAAATGCCCCTGGCAGGCCCCTTTCCCCCGCCGGGAGGAGGAAGGGAAAACGGGTTATTCCAGCCGGACATGCAAAGCCCGCACTCCGGCATTATACACATAATTCATTGTAATTACTTATAAAATAAAATATTTCTTGCATTTTTTCCGCAACGACACTACGTTATCCCAAAATATCTGCAAGGGAGTCCGCCATGACCCGCAAAGACCGTACGGAAGGCATCTACAGCCGCCGTGAAGTGCTCGACGAAAGCGAACGCCGCCAGTACAACCTGATCCAGCTCAAGGATCTGCTGTCCTATGCGTACCGCTATTCCGAGGATGTGAAAAAGCGCTTTGACCGCGCCCAGTTCAATGTCGAGAAATTCAAGACGATTTCCGACATCAAGCATATCCCCATCCTCAAGAAGAAGGAACTCATCTTCCTCCAGACCATGGGGCCGCGTCTGGGCGGTCTTCTGACCAAGGACATCGGCGAGCTGCGCCGCGTGTTCCTTTCCCCCGGGCCGATCTTCGATCCCGAAGACCGCAACGACGACTACTGGGGCTATACCGAAGCCTTCTATTCCGTGGGGTTCCGTCCCGGCGACGCCGTACAGGTGACATTCAACTATCACCTTGCCCCGGCGGGCCTGATGTTTGAGGAGCCGCTGCGCAACCTGGGCTGCGCCACCATTCCCGCCGGGCCTACCGACGCCGCCACGCAGCTTGACATCATGCAGAAGCTGCGCGTTTCCGGCTATGTGGGCACGCCCAGCTTTCTCATGCATCTGGCCCAGAAGGCGGAGGAAAAGGGGCTCAACCTGCGCAAGGACCTCTTTCTTGAAGTCGCCTTCGTCACCGGCGAACGTCTGTCGGAAAAAATCCGGGGACAGATGGAAAAGAAATACGACATCATCATGCGGCAGGGCTACGGCACGGCGGATGTGGGCTGCATCGGCTACGAATGTTTCCAGCGCAACGGGCTGCACATCTCCAACCGCTGCTTTGTGGAAATCTGCCATCCCGATACCGGCATTCCGCTCAAGGACGGCGAAGTGGGCGAAGTGGTCGTGACCAGCTTCAACAAGACCTATCCGCTGATCCGCCTCGCCACCGGCGACCTTTCCTACATCGACCGCGCGCCCTGTTCCTGCGGCCGCACCAGCCCCCGCCTCGGCAGCATCGTGGGCCGCGTGGACACCACCGCCCGCATCAAGGGGATGTTCGTCTACCCCCATCAGGTCGAGCAGGTGCTGGCCCGCTTCGAGGAAATCAAGCGCTGGCAGATTGAAGTCACCAACCCCGGCGGTGTGGATGAAATGGTGCTGTACGTCGAAGCCAGCAACTTCCGGCGTGAGGACGAACTGCTGCATCTCTTCCGCGAACGCATCAAGCTCCGTCCCGAACTGCGCATTCTTGCCCCGGGCACGCTGCCTCCGCAGATCAAGCCCATCGAAGACAAGCGCGAATGGGATTAGAGCATTTCAATGGCGAAATGCTCTCCTTCAGTCGAGCGGGGCGAGACTGAAGCCGCAACGCCCCCCTTCTCCGGTGTCGCCGCAATTCACTTGCGGCGCAGAGCGACGGCGGCGTGAAACCTGCGAGCCAGAACACAGGGTCCTGACTGGCAGATATTTTCAAGAGCAAAACGCTCCAGGCTCCCCCGCCCGTACCACCACCCCCGCTTCCGAAGCGGGGGTTTTTCTTCCCCGAATTATAACCGGCTTGCTCTTGCCCCGTCCCTCGGCTAGACTGACTGCCAGAGCGCCGAGTGCGCCCGCTTTTCCGGTTTTTCCGCGCGGACTGACGTTTCCGCGCCGCAACACGCGCCGCGAGCGCGAAAGACAGACAAGGACAACCATGTTCAAACCCGACAGACATCATATTATCATCGCCGTCAAGACCCTGGCCGTTCAGGCCCTGCTTTTCTGTTCCATCCTCCTTGTGGTATGGGGCTCGCAAAAGCTTTACGGACTCATCGACCAGACCCGTTTTCCCGTTCCCTATCAGGTGACGGTGACGGAAGGCATGACGGACGAGCAGAAAGGCAAGGAACTCATTGACGCCCTGACCGCCCGGATGCGTTACGAGCTGAATTCCACCTTCGGCTGGAGCGCCAACGACATCCTGTTCAACCCCTATGTGCTGGACAACCGCGCGTACCGCCAGTTCGGCACCTACTACGCCACCAAGACACTGCTTGACCATTACTCCACCGTCATTGCCAAGCTGGGTTCCAGCGACCGCGAAAACCAGAGTCTTTATGACGCGCGCGTCAATGACTTCACCTTCGGCCCCAAGCGCTGGGGCTATTTCTTCGTGCCCTCGGCGGAAAGCGCCTACAAGCGCGGCCTGAAGCGCGTGGAGAAGTACAAGCAGGAGCTGGACGAGGGCAAGGCCATCTATAACTGCCGCACCGACGACATTTATTCCGCCTTCAACCTCATCCTCGGAGAGAGCATGTTCGGGCACGCGCTCGGCCTGCTGGAAAACAGCCAGCAGCTTCCCTTCTACACCCTGGACAACCGCATTTACGAGGCTCAGGGCATCATGCTGGTGGTGCGCGACTATGTGAAAGCCATTTATGACCTGTACCCGGAAATCGCCGCCAAAAACAACGAGGCCAACATGAAGGAAGCCATGGTCTATCTTGATCGCATCTGCGATTATGACCCCATGTACATCACCTCTTCCTTCAACTCCGGGGAACTGATCATCTCCTATATGCTCTTTGCCCGGAACCGCCTCTCGGATATCCGCGACAGCATCCGCATCTGAGCCGCTGCCCCCGTGCGGGACATCCCGCCATCCGCCGGGCCTGCGCCCGGCGCGGTCCCGGCGGCACTCCGGGACACTTCATCAAAAATTCCCCTGTGGTTTGAAATCTCCTCCCTTCAGGGAGGGCAATCCGCACCCCCCTGTCCGTCGGCCGCTTCAGTCAGTCGGCGGATGGGGCGACTGTGGATTGAAACATGCCGCGGAGTGCGGGAATGCCCGCTGTTCATGAAGCATTTCCAGTTTGAACATGCCCTGAAGGGAAAGGCTCTGTCATGGAATGGTGGTGGACATATCCCTGAACGCCGGGGGCGCGAGGCTTGCGGGCATCAAGAGCCGCAATGGCGCCCCGCCGCATGGTCATGCGGCATGGAGGGGGCATGCGGTGCGAGCGCGGCGTTTCTGCGCAAGGCACAAGCGGGAGCGGGTATCGGCAACGCCGATCGAGCGTCATCAGGAGGTCGCGGAAGCCATGTCCCGCGGAGCGGAACCGGGTGAAGCGCGGCTTCACGAAGGCGCAAGCAAGCCGGCTGCGGATGCATGCCGTCTTTCGCCCGTATGGAACACGGGCCGCCTCGCGGCAATGAATACTGCCGCCGGTGTCGGAGCAGAACGATACGCCCCGCGCAGCGCTGTCAACACGGTTCCATGACAGCGCAGGGGGAAAAAATTCAAAACATGACGGACTGTCTGATGAACATCACCATACGGGAATACAGGAAAGAAGATGCGGCCGAAGCCGTCCGCATCTGGAACGGCATTGTGGAGGAAGGCCGCGCCTTCCCGCAGACGGAACTTCTGACGGAAATCACGGGGGACGAGTTCTTCTCTGCGCAGTCCTTCACGGGCATAGCCCGCGACGCCGGAAACGGAGAGCTTGCGGGCCTGTATATCCTGCATCCGAACAACGTGGGCAGGTGCGGGCATATCTGCAATGCCAGCTATGCCGTCAGCCCCGGCATGCGCGGGCGGCATGTCGGCGAACAGATGGTGCGGCACTGCATGGCGAAGGGGAAGGAGCTGGGATTCGGCATCCTTCAGTTCAACGCGGTGGTCAGAACCAACACCGCGGCCCTGCGCCTGTATGAAAAGCTGGGCTTTACCCGGCTGGGCGTCATTCCCGGCGGTTTTCTGCTGAAAGACGGAAGCCGTGAAGACATCATCCCCCATTACATTGCGCTGTAGAGCATTTTCGTTTTGAAAAAGCTCCCGGAGTCAGGCGAAGCGGGGCTGAAGCCGCGACGCCCCCCTTTCTCCGGTGTCGCCGCAAGTGAATTGCGGCGTCAAGCTCCGGCTTCAGGCGTGAAACCTGCGGGCCGGAACACTGGGTCCGGCCCGCAGATATTTTCGCGAGCAAAACGCTCTGGCGGAAGCCCGCTCCGCTCAACCGCGCGGGCGGCGCTTGCCGCTGAGACTCTCCACGTCGATGCGGAGAATCGCCACCCGGGCGATGTCCCCGGGGCGGGCGGGCACATGGCAGCGGGCCTGATAGCGCGCGGCAATGGCGTCCAGAGCGTGCCCCTTTTCCTCCGCGTTCTCCACGATCACCGTTCTCCCCGTACCGCACAGGCATGTATAGATCGTGGTGGCGTGTTCACGATCGATTTCCACGCCCGCATGCAGCATGAAGGCTACCCGTCCGTCCGCCCGCAGCAGATCGAGCTTGCGCCCCTCGGGAGCGCAGTGAATATAGATGCGCCGCGCGCCGTTCGCCCTTTCCTGCGCGAAGTTGACCGGGATGACATAGGGAAAATCCCCCGCGTTCATCGCCAGGGCCAGATCGTCCGCCGCGCTGAAGACCTCGTCAAAAAATTCTTCCTCGTTGCATTCCCGTTTCTTCAGTCTCATCAGACGCTCCTTCGGGCTGTATGTTTCAATCTCCCCTCGCCCCGTCCGCAGGCCGGCTCCGCAGCGGACGGAAAAGGATGTTATCGGCTTCACCGTCTTGTCAAGAACTCTTTTCCCCTCGCTCTGTTGCAGAATTATGTTGATGGCGCCGTGCGTGACGTATGGCGCAGCTCCGGCATGGGCGGCAATCCGTTGCCGCAAAGGAAGACCGTGTTCCACACGGGCGAAAGACGACATGCATCCACGGCCGGCTCCGCTCCGCGGGACATGGCTTCCGCGACCTTCTGATGACGCTCGATCGGCGTTGCCGATACCCGCTCCCGCTTGCGCCTTGCGCGGAAACGCCGCGCTCGCACTCCGTGCCCCTCCATGCCGCATGACCATGCGGCGGGCGTCGTCGCTCCATACGCGCTGACGCGCGTGCCTCCGGCGGTCAGGGGCATGGACGGCAGATCAGAACGCTCTGAAAGTTCCGGGGAGAGTTCCGCACATATCCAGAAGCCAGCTCGTCCAGCCACGCACGGTAGAGGCCCTGCGGGTGAAGGTGCTTTCCCCTTCCATCCCGCCCGGCGCGGCGCGGCGCATGATGCGCACGATATCCCCGCGCGGGGGAAGCGCCGTCCCGCCGGTTGCGGCAAGCGCGGCGCGCAGGGTTTCCCGGAACACGGCATGTTCCAGTATCGCCGCGGCCAGTGCCAGCTTGCGTTCCCGCAGGGGCAGCCCCATGATCCGGCGCCCGCGCTCGGACAGTTCATGACGTGCGCCGCCCCGGCCTCCCGCGTGGACAGCCAGCCCCAGATAACGTCCGGCCGCACTGTAATAGGCCGCCTGACGCGGCGTAAAGGAATAGGCCGAACTGATTTCCTCCGGGCTCATCGAACGCGCGGCCAGCAGTTCCAGCAGATTGACCACCCTGGCGAAGTTGTCGGCCTGGGGAAATGGCTCTCGCGGCTCCGGCGCGGGAAGCGCCGCATCCAGCAGAGCTTCCAGATCCCGCCGGGTGATGTCCGTGGCGGCCACATAGCGTCCGGCCCGGACCAGACTCAGGGAATTATAGCGCATGGGGTCGGCAAACGCATATTCGTACAGCAGAAATACCCCGTCGGAATAATTGAGGAACACGCAGCGCACGGGCTTGTCCACACGCTCCCGCCACAGCCGGAAGGGGTAGTAGAGCTGACGGATGTGAAAATCTTCCGACAGATCCATTTTCGCCTCGATGATCGCCAGACAGCCGCGCCCCTCGCAGGCAATGTCGATTTCAATCTGGGCATTGCGCACGACAAGGGGAAGCTCGCCGCGCGCCGTATCCGCCATGCATGCAAACCCGCCCGAACCCATGCGCCCGCTCGCAGTGGGCACGACGGCTTCCTCCGCGAGAAAGTCCTCCCATATCCCGCAGGCTCCGGCATAGTGCAGGGCTGCGGCCTCGCTGGTCACATAGCGGGAAGACAGGCTCTGCAGCCAGGCCGGAGGGCGCACCACGCGCGGGGCCGCCCCGGAGGGAACGCCGGGAAGTTCCGCGTAGGCACGGAATGAGGAAATCACATACTCCCTGCGTGATACCGGCAGTATGGCCAGCCCGTTTTCGGCAAAAATCCGCGGCAGGTTGACCGCATGATCAAACTTGGTCATCAGCCGCGGCTCGCGCAGGGCGCGGATGCTGTCCGCCGAAATGCGGCAGAAACCGTCCCGTTCCAGCGTTTCCGCGATGCCATGCCGCTCGAACAGTTCTTCCCACGCGCCGTCGTTGACGCCCATCAGATCGTCCGCCCGCCGCGCGCGGAATCCTGTCTTTCCGGCACGGCCCTCTCATCCGCGGCGTAATTGCGCACCAGCACCTCGCGCACCGCGCCGCGCCCCTCCGCGACGGAATTCACCGCGCGCCGGGCATCCACCAGCGTCGTCCACTCCGCATACTCTCTGTACAGATCCAGAATGAACGGCGTGGCGGAATTGGACAGAAGAAAACGGATGCCGCGCCGGGTGAGTCTGTCGCAGCATTCTTTCAGGCGGATCTGTTCTTCCCGGCCGAAGCCTCCCCTGCTGTAGCTGGTGAAACTCGATGTCCTGGACAGCGGATCGTAGGGAGGATCAAGATAGACGAAGGAAGCTCCGGGCAAATCGTCCAGCACCGCGGCGAAATCCCTGCTCTCGAAACGGATGTCCGCCGCGTTGAAATAGGCGCTGACGGCGCGCAGCCCCTCGGCATTGACGATATTGGGATTCCTGTAGCGACCGTACGGCGTGTTGAACTGCCCTGCGGCATTCACGCGGTACAGCCCGTTATAGCAGGTGCGGTTCAGGTACAGCAGGCGGGAAGCCCTTTCCACCGGAGAAAGCGCGGCAAACGCCTCCTGATTGCGATCCAGATTGCGCAGCGCGTAAAAGTATTCCGGTGAATTTTCATGTCTGCCGAGATCGGTGACAAGAGCTTCCACATCATCCCGGATGACCCGGTACAGGGCCATCAGCTCGGCATTGAGATCGTTCACCACGGCCCGCTCCGGCCGCAGGGCGAACAGCAGGGCCGCGCCCCCGGCAAACGGCTCGCAGTACAGCGGCATCCGCGCGGGAAGCAGGGGAAGGATGGAATCCAGAAGCTGACGCTTGCCCCCGACCCATTTGACGACCGGCGCAGGCGAAGCGGGGCGGAAATCCTGTTTCAACGGGCAACCTCTTCCTTGCGGCATACGGAGAACATCGGAACGTTTTGCATCGGCTCTGTCATGGAACCGTGTTGACAGCGCCGCGCGGAGCGTATCGTTTTGCCCCGGCACAGGCGGCCCGTGTTCCACACGGGCGAAAGGCAGCATGTGTCCACGACCGGCCCGCCTGCCCCTTCGGACGGCGGAGCCGCGCGAAGGCTCCGCTCCGCGAAACATTTCTTCCGCTCCTCGCCCCGCATCTGCCGCCCGGCATACGAAGCCGGGCGGTCTGCCGCGCATGCAGAAAACGGGTTCCCCGCCGGAGAAGCCGGGGCTGCCCTCTCCCGGATTTCTCCGCATGGAACGGAAGCCGCAGCGGAACTACAGACTCCACTTGCCCTTGGTGTAGCGCGCGATTTCCGTCAGGCGGCGGCTCTTGATCCGGTGAAAGGGGCCTTTCAGGGCTTCTTCCCTGGTGGCGGCGACGCTTTCAAAATGATTTTCCACATATTTGACCCGGGCAATGTACTGAAAATGCCGCGAGTCGGAAGGCAGCACCTCTGTGGAAATGGAGGCGGGGTCCAGTGAAATGTAGGAAGCCACGACCTTTCCGTTCCGCTTGGAAATGGAAGGCTGGGTCTTGCAGGGACGCACGGCGAGATTGCAGCGTTCCACATGCTTGCTCATGAAGGCGTCAAGCCTGCTGCGCGCAGTTTCAAGGTCTTTCTGGGCCCTGGCTTCCGCAGCCCCGGTCGTTTTGGCCTCCGCCGGGCGGACGCCGGAATACATGCCTCCGGCGCACACCGCAAGCGCCAGCAGAACAGCAGCGAGTTTCTTCATCAGGATTCCTTTGTGGTTTGAGACCTTCCCCTTGAGGGGGAAAAGAGGAGTTGACAAGACGGCGAAGCCGATGAAATCCTTTTCCGTTGAAGCAGAGCATTTCAATGGCGAAATGCTTCCATGGTTTGAAATGTCCCCGCGCGGCGAACAGACGCCGATGGACGGGATATGGGCCTTTTCCGTTTTTCCATTGAGAGAGCCCGACATTCCGCAGGGAATGTCGGGCTCTCGACAGGCACGCGTTGCCGTTTATTCAAAAATCAGTTCAACGCGGCGGTTCAGGTAACGGCCTTCGGCAGTGCCGTTATCGTACTTGGTGGATTCGCCTTCGCCCACGGCGCGCATTTCGGAAGCGGGGATACCCTTCTGTTCAAGATACGCCTTCACGGAATCGGCACGGCGCTGGGAGAGGCCCATATTGTAGGATTCGGGGCCGGTGGTGTCGGTCCAGCCTTCGAGAACCAGCTTCACGCTGCTCTTGCCCTTGATCACTTCGGCCACTTCATCAAGGATGCCCTTGGCCTTGTCGTTCAGGGCGGCGGAGTCGAACGCGAAGTTGACGCCGCGCAGGATCACGACTTCCTCTTCCACCACGCCGTAGAACACACGTTCGACAAAGTCCTTCACGGCGGCGTCGCTGGCGAGCAGATCGGCGCCCTTCACGGACACGGAGCAGGGGTTGAGGGCGGCAATCTGATCAAGCACGGCCTGCCCTTCGGGCTTGTCGGCCATGGAGATCACATGGAAGCACAGGCCGGGGACGGAATCGTACACGGCGCGGGCGGCCGCCACGGGATCACCGCCGCGGTTGGCCATGCCGTCGCTCACGATGATGGCGGCGGCAGGCTTCTGCATGCCGGCGTATTCCTGGGTCATGTCGGAAAGGCCGGAGGCCATGTTGGTCATGCGGCCGACGACTTCGCCGCCGGTGCTGATCCTGCCGATGGCCTGGGCCATGCCGGCGCGATCCCAGTTGCCGAAGGGCTGGGGGGTGCCGTCAGGAGAGAAAAGATGCACGGAACCCTGATAGGGCAGGTTGGGAATCTGGGCGTTCACACGGGCCATGACATCCTTGGCGAGGTCCATTTTGGATCTGGCGTTCAGAAGCGGGCTGGTCAGCATGGAGCCGGAGTTGTCAACAAGAAAATCAAAGCTGGACACGGTGGGGATGACTTCTTCCGCCGCGTTGGCCATGGGAGCGATGCCCAGCGCCAGCAGTGCGGAGAGTACGAGAGAACGCAGTTTCATGTTTGCCTCCAAAAAAGATAGTTCATTGCGAACCCGTTGTGTCCACTATTAACAGAGGCGTCAGAGTTCAGCAAGTATAAAAAACGTCCAGCACCCGTTCCCGGCATCAAAAAGTCGAAAACAGGAAAGGCGGAAGCAGAACTTCCGCCTTTATTCTGGAATCATACGCGTTATGGCAACGCCCGTGTTCCGGAAGAGCCTACACGCAGCCGGTGGGCTTGGGCAGGCCGGCCATCTTGCAGGCTCCCTTGCCGGGGCCGGAGGGGAAGAGTTCGTACACTTCCTTCAGCTTGTAGCCGGTGTTCTTGGACAGGATGCGCACCATGGGAGCGATGCCGTTCTTCTTGTAGTAGTCCTGCAGGAAGTCCAGAACCTTCTGATGGTCAGGGGTGATTTCCGAGATGCCTTCGGACTCTTTCACATATTCGAGCCATTCGGGGCACCAGTCGTCGAAACGAAGCAGGAAACCGTCTTCGTCGACTTCAAAGGTCTTCCCTTTGTAAGAGACTTCAGCCATGCGCGTCCTCCTTGGACATGTTGACTGTTTGACGTTGGAGCCTCCGCACAGTGACGGAAGCCTGAAAACGATAGTACCTTGACAGGCAGGCGGCAATCAGGCCGCTTCAGGCAAGTTGCCACAAGCCTTTTCAAAAAGCAAGCCCATTCGCAAAATCCCCCTGCCCTTCCCGCCATGTCCGGGAAGGAAGGCGCTATACCTCGTGGACGTTTTCGCGCACCCAGTACAGCATGTGGAATCTGGCCCGGACTTCCTCGATCAGCCTGTTCTCCTCGCTGCGCTCCATGGGACTGATGCGCAGATACACTTCCCGCATGTCCGGCCCCAGCCTGCTGTCCGCCGTCAGCATGGAGACAAGGCTTGCGTTGTGCGCGCGCAGCAGGTCGAACAGGGGCAGCAGCACGCCGACGCCGTCCCTGAACGCCACGGCCATCTGCACGCCGCCCTTGCGCACGCCGCTCACTTCCACCAGAATCTTGAACAGATCGTGATCGGTAATGATGCCCACGAGCAGGCCGTCGTCATCCACCACGGGCAGGCCGCCTATGCCCCGCTCGAGAATGAGCAGCGCCACGCGCTCCACCGTATCCCTGAGATTCACGGTGACGGGGTTCGGCGTCATGATATCGCGCGCCTTCACCTCGGAAAGCAGGTAATACAGCTCGTGCATGTCCAGGGTTGTCGCCTTGGAGGGCGAGGCGTCCTTCACGTCCCGGTCGGAAATGATTCCGATCACATGATGGGAGGGGTCCACCACCGGAACCCGGCGGATGTTGTACTCCTTCATCATCTTGGAGACCTTGAGCATGGACGTTTCCGGCGTGGCGGTCACCACGTCCGTGGTCATCCAGTCGCGTATCTGCATCTTTCACTCCTCATGCCTGTGAAGGGGGGGGCGGGGCGGAAGCGCCCGCGCGCGGCGGAAAACCCCGCCGTTTCAGTCTACATGCATCGCGGCATCCGCACAAGTCCCGGCGCTAGCGGGGCATGCAGCACTTCTTGTATTTCTTTCCGCTGCCGCAGGGGCAGGGATCGTTGCGGCCGACCTTGGGGCCTTCGCGGCGCACGGGCTGACGGGCGTGAACATTGCCTTCCACATAGAACCAGCGTCCGTCTTCCTTGCGGAAGAACGCGTCCTCGCGCAGCTCCTGCGGCATGCCCTGCACGCTGTAATGGGCGCAGAAGCTCACCTCGCCCGTTTCGTCTTCAGGGCCGCCCGCGCTGGTTTCGAGAATCTCAAGGCTTTCCCAGGTCATGAGGGAAGACCATTCCCTGATGTCGTCGGCGTCGGCCTCTTCCCGGAATTCGGGGTGGGTGGACTCGGTGAGAAAATCGTATCTGCCCAGGGCATGGGCGGCATAGCGGGCGCGCATCAGGGCTTCCGCCGTGGGAGCGGAAGACGCGCCGTCGAGAATCGGGCCGCAGCAGGCTTCAAGTTCCTTGCCGGAACCACAGGGACAAAGAGTCATAGGAATCTGCCTCCAGAAATTTGATGGCGGCAGTCTGCCCGGAAACGCCCCGGAAGACAAGAGGCGAACATGCCCGGAAAGAGCATGGCCGGCCCCGGAATGCCCCCGGAGTCGCGGCACAGCGGCAAAAACGGGCAGTTCCGCGCCCTCCCCCGCGCCGGACAGGGGGACAGTGCGGTCCACGCCGGGCTGTCAGCGCATTTTGCCATTGAAATGCTCTGCTTCAATCGAGCGGGGCGGGACTGAAGCCGCGACGCCCCTCCTCCGGCGCAGCCGCATGCGAACTGCGGCGCACAGTTCCGACGGCGACGCGGAACCTGCGGGCCGGAAGCAGGGGGCTGGTCGCAGATATTTTCGAGAGCAAAACGCTCCGGGGATGGACCGGCAGGGGATTGGAAGCTGTTCAAAAAACCGATGCCGCGTCGCGGGGAAGCGTCCGCACATGGCTCAGAAACGCGCGGGCCGCTTCCGCCTCCTCCGCGTCATACTCGTGCCCCCGGCGCTCTGCCAGCTCCCGCGCGACATCGCTGAACAAATCGCACATGACAAACACGGATTTCCAGATATCAGCCATACTGCCGCCGATATATGTTTCAAGAAACCTGTTCCATACCTCATCATCCAGATAATCTTTCAGGAATCGTGAAGCCTTTCCCGTCGAAACCCGAAAATCTGTTTCATACCCCACCTTCCAGTTCAGCATTTTCATCAACTGGGAATGACTGCCCTCATAAAACATCCTGTACACATACGGTATTTCCTCACGCCACAGCCCCTTGGCGACATTGTTGAGACCCCACCAGAACTCATTGCAGCAGGCCCGGAATTCACGCTGCGTCGGTTTCCTGATCCGGTAGTCCTCATCCGAAGGTTCGGGAATCTCGGGCAGAATGCCGTCCTTGTCCAGCAGGATCACGCACAGCCTGTCATCCTGAACATTCGCTTCCCCAATCGGCACGACATGCAGATCAAGTCTGTTTCCATCCCTGAACTGCATCAGCCATCCATAGCATCTGTCAAAATCCACATCCAGCCCGTTGCAGCGATCCACCTCGTCAGGACGCTGCATATACAGCCTTTCTCCAAAAACATCGATCCAGCCCGTGTCCTCATAGAACGGCCTGTTTTCCCTTACCACATAGACAATGTCATAATCCTGAAATATATCCTTTCCAATCTTTCTGTTCGTTCTGGAACCATTCATGTACACGGCTCGTATCCTGTCATCCTTCCGGGCGACGCCGACAATCAGCTCCAGCATTTCTCTTTCATCACGCATTTCATCGCTCGTTTTTCAGAGTGCGCTGCATTTGAACATATCTGCCGACCGGCTTCCGTGTTCCGGCCCGCAGGTCTCACGTCCCCACCGGAGCCTGACGCCGCAGTTCGCCTGCGGCGTCATCGGACAAGGCGGGCGGAGATGAGTTCCGCCCCGCCCGACTCCGGGAGCATTCTCAAAACGAAAATGCCCTGCGACCCGGCGAGTCATGTTTCAAACCACAAGGGAATTTCTGATGAACCGACAGATCCTTTTCCATGAAACCTGCATGGTTATCCATATATTTCCGATAGACCCTGTCTTCATTCCCGTCAAGATTCAGTTGATACAGGCTCTGTTGCAGAACCGTGTTGACGGCGTTGTGCGTGGC
>UMHC01026977.1_pt1 | contig 20371 bp, 13 predicted proteins | sample 1965381 | NCBI WGS metagenome assembly UMHC01 (sample SAMEA4836083, study PRJEB28245) | human gut metagenome | biome: gut microbiome; material: fecal sample | place: Denmark | collected 2008 | reverse complement strand
CTGGCGACCCAGGGCTATGACCTGATGGACCGCAAGCGCAACATCCTTGTGCGCGAGATGATGCAGCTGATTGACCGCGCCGCAGGCATTCAGGACCGCATCAGCGCGGCCTACGCCGAGGCGTATGAGGCGCTGAAAAAGGCCAACATCATGCTGGGTTCTGTCGGCGGCTATGCTGCCGGTGTGCCGGTGGAGCGCGGCGTGCAGATGTCCACCCGCAGCGTCATGGGCGTTGAGCTGCCCACGCTGCGCCTGAACACCACCTCGCCCATGGGGCTGTACTATGACCTGGAATCCACCAACGGCACGCTGGATGTGGCTTACCTCAAGTTCAATGAGGTCAAGACTCTGACCGTCGAGCTGGCCGAGGTCGAGACCAGCGTCATCCGTCTGGCCGAGGCCATCCAAAAGACCCAGAAGCGCGCCAACGCCCTGGGCAACGTGCAGATCCCCCAGATGCAAAAGACCATCAAGTCCATCGACGAGGTCCTGAGCGAGCGTGAGCGCGAGGAATTCAGCCGTCTGAAGGTCATCAAGGCACAAAAAGAGAAAGAAGAAGCGTGACCCTTGCGGCTGCGCTGTAGGGGCGAGCATTGCTCGCCCGCAGGAACTTGGCAACAGCCACTTCGCGTAGGGGCGGATTCCATATCCGCCCGTGTAATGTGTCGGCTGCCGCCAAACTCCGCGGGCGAACAATGTTCGCCCCTACATGTATGTTGTGGAATTTTCCCAAACACCCCGCCACTTTTCTAAATGGCGCTGTCAAAAAAATAACGGTATAATAAAGGCAGAACATGGGAATCATCGGCAAACAGCCGATACAATAAAAGGAGAGAATTTCTATGGCAAGTCGTATTGTACTGAACACCATTTCCTACCACGGCCACGGCGCAATCGAGAACATCGTTCCCGAGCTGACCGCCCGCGGCTACAAGAAGGCTTTCGTCTGCTCTGACCCCGATCTGATCAAGTTCGGCGTCACCAAGAAGGTCACCGATCTGCTGGACGCCGCCGGCTTTGCCTACAGCGTTTACAGCGAGATCAAGCCCAACCCCACCATCCAGAACGTTCAGGACGGCGTTGCCGCCTTTAAGGCTGCCGAGGCTGACTGCATCGTCACCATCGGCGGCGGCTCCTCCATGGATACCGCCAAGGCCATCGGCATCATCATCAACAACCCCGAGTTCGCGGACGTCCGCAGCCTGGAGGGCGTTGCCCCCACCAAGAAGCACGCCGTGTTCACCATTGCGGTGCCCACCACCGCCGGCACCGCTGCCGAGGTCACGATCAACTACGTCATCACCGATGTCGAGAAGAAGCGCAAGTTCGTCTGCGTGGACACCAACGACATCCCCGAGATCGCCGTTGTCGATCCCGATATGATGTCCAGCATGCCCAAGGGTCTGACCGCCGCTACCGGCATGGACGCCCTGACCCACGCCATCGAGGGCTACATCACCAAGGGCCACTGCACCATCTCCGATATGTTCCATCTCGAGGCCATCAAGCTGATTTCCGAGAACCTGCGCGGCGCTGTGCAGAACACCCCGGAGGGCCGCGAGGGCATGGCTCTGGGCCAGTACATTGCCGGTATGGGCTTCTCCAACGTCGGCCTGGGCATCGTCCACAGCATGGCCCACGGCCTGTCCGCCCTGTATGACACCCCCCACGGCGTTGCCTGTGCCATCATCCTGCCCACCGGTCTGGAGTACAACAAGACCGTGGCTGGCGAGCGTTACCGTGCCGTCGGCAAGGCGATGGGCGTGACCGGCATTGATGAGATGAACGACGTCGAGGCCGCCGATGCCACGATTGCCGCCGTCAAGAAGCTGAGCGCCGACGTGGGCATCCCCGCCGACCTGAAGGGCATCCTGAAGGAGGAGGACGTCCAGTTCCTGGCCGAGTCCGCCTTTGCCGACGCCTGCTGCCCGGGCAACCCCCGCGACACCAGCGTTGAGGAGATCAAGGAGCTGTACCGCAGCCTGATGTAATTTAGTATTACATAATGTAAGAGGGTATCTGCTGAAATGGCAGGTACCCTCTTTTTTGTTATTGCACTGTAGGGGCCGGGCATGCCCGGCCCGCGGCCTTCCCGTAAAATCGCTTTTGCCGTAAGGTTGCGGGCCGCACATGTGCGGCCCCTACAGAGCGGCAAAATTTGCAGGGCACGGCGGCGGGATAATAAGTAGGGGAGGGATAAATCCCTCCCCTACGAATATTTTGTTTGGAATTTCTTCGGTTCCTTCTTTGCAAAGAAGGAACAACCCCCCGTTAAGAATCCGAATCCAGCTTCAGCACCGCGGTAAACGCCTCGCTCGGCAGGGTCACGCTGCCCAGCTGGCGCATCTTCTTTTTGCCTTCCTTCTGCTTTTCCAGCAGCTTCTTCTTACGGGTGATGTCACCGCCGTAGCACTTGGCCAACACGTCCTTGCGCATGGCCTTGACCGTCTCGCGGGCAATGACCTTGCCGCCCACAGCCGCCTGCACCGGGATCTCAAACAGCGCGCGGGGGATGTTCTCCTTCAGCTTCTCGCAGATGCGGCGGCCCTTCGCGTAGGCGTTGTCTGCAAAGACAATCATCGATAGGGCATCGACGACCTCACCGTTGAGCAAAAAGTCCAGACGGACGAGCTTGCTCTCGTGCCAGCCCTCCCACTCGTAGTCGTAGCTGGCATAGCCGCGGCTGCGGGACTTGATGGCATCAAAGAAGTCGTAGACGATCTCGCCCAGCGGAATCAGGTAATGCAGGTCAACGCGCGTTTCGTCCATATACTTCATGTCGACCAGCACGCCGCGCTTCGTCTGGCACAGGTCCATCAGCGGGCCGACGTAATCGTTCGGCGTGTAGATGTGCGCGTTGACGAACGGCTCCTCCTGCTTGACGATGCGGGTCGGGTCGGGGTAGGCGGAGGGGTTGTCGATGACCTCCACCGTGCCGTCAGTCAGCGTCAGGCGGTACTGGACGCCCGGCGTCGTCGTGATAAGGTCAAGGTCAAACTCGCGCTCAAGACGCTCGGTGATGATCTCCATGTGGAGCAGGCCCAGAAAGCCGCAGCGGAAGCCGAAGCCCAGCGCAGCACTCGTCTCCGGCTCAAAGGTCAGGCTCGCGTCGTTGAGCTGCAATTTCTCCAGCGCGTCCTTCAGGTCGGGATAGTCCGCGCCGTCGGCGGGGTAGATGCCGCAGAACACCATCGGCGTGACCGTGCGGAAGCCGGGCATCGGCTCCGGTGTGGGGTTGGCGGCCAGCGTGACGGTATCGCCGACGCGGGTGTCGCGCACGGTCTTGATGCTGGCCGTCAGGTAGCCGACCTCACCGGCCTCGAGCTTGTCACAGGGGGTCAGGCTCGTCGCGCCCATGTGGCCAACCTCCACCAGCTGGAACTCCGCGCCGGTGCTCATCAGGCGGATGGTATCGCCGGGCTTGACCGTGCCCTCAAAGATGCGGACGTAGACGATGACGCCCTTGTAGCTGTCGTAGATGGAGTCGAAGATCAGCGCTTTCAGCGGTGCGTCGGGGTCGCCGGTGGGGGCGGGGATATCCCGCGCAACGCTTTCCAGCACCTCCTTGACGCCGATGCCCAGCTTGGCCGAGACGCGCGGTGCCTCCATGCAGGGCAGGCCGATGACGTCCTCGACCTCCTTCGCCACGGCGTCGGGGTCGGCACTGGGCAGGTCGATCTTGTTCAAAATCGGCACGACCTCCAGATTGTGGTCCAGCGCCAGATAGCAGTTCGCCAGCGTCTGCGCCTCAACGCCCTGGCTGGCGTCGACGACGAGGACTGCGCCCTCGCAGGCGGCCAGACTGCGGCTGACCTCGTACTGGAAGTCCACATGGCCCGGGGTGTCGATGAGGTTGAACTCATAGGTCTCGCCGTCGTCGGCCTTGTAGCGCATCGTGACGGCGCGGGCCTTGATGGTGATGCCGCGCTCCTTCTCGATGTCCATGTCGTCCAGCACCTGGTCGGTCATGGTGCGCTTGTCGACGCTGTCGGTCAGCTCCAGCATACGGTCCGACAGAGTGGACTTGCCGTGGTCGATGTGGGCAATAATGCAAAAGTTGCGGATGTTCTTGCGGGCCATCAGGTTTCCTCCAAATTGTTCCAGATCTCGCAGATCTTGCCGTTTTCCTTATATACGCGGGGCACGCGGCGGGCAAGGCCGCACACGACCTCGTAGTTGATAGTCTGTGTCTTGGCGGCAATCGTGTCAGCCGTGTCGCCGCCGTCCGGGCCAAAGACCGTGACCTCGTCGCCCATCTTCACGCCGGGAATGTCCGTTACATCGACCATTGTCTGGTCCATGCAGACGCGCCCGACCACGGGGGCCCGCTGGCCGCGGATGACCATGACGCCCCGGTCCGGCCCGCCGGACAGCATCCGCGGGTAGCCGTCAGCGTAGCCCACACAGACTGTGGCGACGCGCATCGGCTTATCGGCGGTAAAGGTGCGCCCGTAGCTGACGCTCTGGCCGGGCTGCAGCTCCTTGACAAAGGTCACGACAGATTTCAGCGACATGACGGGCTGCAGGGCGGGGAAGCGTACCTCATTGCTGGGGTCAAGCCCGTACAGGATGATGCCCGCGCGGGTCATGTCGTGCCGCCACTCGGGGTGGCGCAGCTGTGCGGCAGAGTTGGCGCAGTGTACCGTGCCGACAGGGCAGCCGTCCGCACGCAGCCGCTCCACGACCTGCGCGAACAGCGCGTGCTGCTCGTCGGTGTAGCGCTCGTCGTCGGGTTCGACGCTGTCCGCCACCGCAAAGTGCTGAAAGACGCCGCAGATGTCCAGCCCGGGCAGGGCGTAGAGAGCCTCCAGCTCGCGGATGGTTTCCGCAAAGCCGGAACGCACCGCAAAGCCGATGCGGCCCATGCCGGTGTCGATCTTCAGGTGGACCTTAACCTTGACGCCCGCCTTGACGGCGGCAGCGGAGAGCGCCTGTGCGTATTCGGTCGAATAGCAGGTGGTGATCAGGTCGTTGGCAGCCAGCACAGCCGCATAGGTGGGGTCGGCGTAGCCCAGAATCAGGATGGGTGTTGTGATGCCGCCGCGGCGCAGGTGCCGCCCCTCGCCAAGGGAGCTGACCGCGAAGCCCGCAGCACCGGCCTCCTGCAGAACGCGGGCGATGACGTTATCGCCGTGGCCGTAGGCGTCCGCCTTGACGACGGCGCAGACCGGCCCGCCTACGGTGCGGCGGATATATTCATAATTTTCACGCAGGGCCGTCAAATCGATTTCGGCCCAGCAGTGCTTTTCCAAGGTAAGTGTATTCATAGTGCGCCATTTCCTCCGTAACAGTTTATTATAGCATGAAAACAGCGTTCCTGCAACCAATTTTCTGGTTTTCTAATTTTCTAATTTTCGCCGTCGCCGTTTGTGGTCAGGTGTGCAGCGTCCGTCTCGGACCAGTGGCCGTGTACCCGCTGCACGCCGACGATGCGCAGCTTGGAATGCAGGAAGTGCTGCTCGCGGTAAAGGCTGAAATAGCTCGACAGCATGTAGGAAACCGCGCATGCCAGCGCAAACAGCGAGACGCACTGCCCGCCGAATACCTCGATGGCAAGGCAGATGGACGCCAGCGGGCTGTTGGTGCAGCCACAGAACAGCGCAACCATGCCCAGCGCCGCGCCCAGCTGCGGCGGCAGACCCAGCAGCGGCGCGGCCACACAGCCGAACGTCGCGCCGGTGAAGAAGATCGGCACGATCTCACCGCCCTTGAAGCCTGCGCCCAGGGTCAGTGCGGTGAACAGCATCTTTAAAAGGAAGGCGTAGGGAACGGCCTCGCCGTCGATGGCGGCCTCGATGACTGCTGCGCCCGCGCCGTTGTAGTCGGTGGTGCCCAGCAGCTTTGTCAAGGCGATAATGAGCACGCCGCCCGCGGCGACGCGCAGGTAGATGTTCGGGAAGAATTTCTGGTACAGCTTCGGCGTGACGTGGAGCAGCTCACAGAAGAAGATGCTCAGCGCGGCCAGCAGCGCACCCAGGATGATAACGCGGACGAGATTGTCCGGCGTGGGGGCAGCCTCGGCCTGTAAGACGAACGCCTCGGGCGCCAGCCCCATTTTGCCGCTGATGAAAACGCCCAGCAGCGCCGACACCAGACAGGGGAGCAGTGCCGCGTACTGCATGGAGCCGACATCGACGACCTCCAGCGTGAAGATCGTTGCGGCCAGCGGCGTGCCGAAGATGGCCGAGAACGCGCCCGCCATGCCGCACATCGTCATTAAGCGGCAGTCACGGTTTTCTAAGCGCAGCGCCCTGCCGAGCTGCCCGGATACACTGCCGCCCAGCAGCAGAGCCGCGCCCTCGCGTCCGCTGGACCCGCCGAACAGATGCGTGGCGACGGTGGAAACAAAGATGAGCGGCGCGGTGCGCAGTGTCAGCGGCTTTTGCTCCCGCACGGATACGAAGATTTGGTTCGTAGAGCCGCCGCCATCCGGGTCAAAGCGGTGATACAAAAATATGATAACAAGACCGGCAACGGGCAGCAGGTAAAGCAGCCACGGGTGCGCGCCGCGGGTGGCGTTGGCCCAGTTGAGCGCCAGCCCGAATGCGCCGCCCAATGGGCCCACCACGCAGCCCACCAGCGCCGCCAGCACCAGCCACTTGGCGCACACCGCCAGATACCCCGCTGCGCTGCGCAGATGCCGTTTGATCCGTTCCAAGACGACCCCTCCTATGCTATGCAAAATTTGAGATTATTATAGCCTTTTTGTGGGGAAAAGACAACAGAAAAATGAACCGCGGCAGCGCCTTTTGGCAGAGAAAGCCGAATAACAGAAGCGCCGCAGATTTCAATGAATCTGCGGCGCATTCCGATGGTCGAGGTGACAGGACTCGAACCTGCGGCCTCGTGGTCCCAAACCACGCGCGCTACCAACTGCGCAACACCTCGTTCTTATAACCTATTCATTATAATACACAAGCGGTGCGGGCGTCAAGTCCCGGCGCGGCAAAAATCATACAGCCAGGCGGAGCAGCCCCAGCACCAGCAGGTGCGAGGGGTAGAAGGCATAGAAGAACCACTTGTAAAACGTGCGCCCGCGGGCGGCGCGCCGGCCATTGTACAGGTACAGGATCACAAACGCGGAGACAAGGATCGGCACAGCGCAGCCGACGGCCTCCCACACCTGCCCGCTGCCCAGCCCGGCCATGCCGCCGTAGAGCAGCGCCGCCGCGCCGAACGCGACTTTCTGCCGCGTTCGGTTCCCCCCGGCCCAGGCAAACAGCAGCGTGAACACCGGGGCCAGCAGCGCCCAGTCACAGAACAGCGATGCGCAGATCAGCAGCACGATGCAGACGCCGCGCAGCACGCGGTCCCGAATCTTCTCCTGCACCAGCAGCACCAGAAAGCAGAGCAGCAGCGTGAACAGCATGTTGAACTGCACAAACCCGGCGATGCCGTTTGCCGGAAAGGCCAGCTGATACGGCAGCTGCGCCAACACGGCAAACCCCAGCAGCCGCCCGGCGTAGCGGCGTTTGGAGCGGGTGCAGCCGTAGCCTTCGACGAGAAAAAAGCACATCGTCACGGCGGTAAAGTAGCCGATGCAGAGGCACAGATTTGTCAGCGGCTGCCCGGCGGGCAGAAAGACGTTCGCAATGTGGTTGATAAGCATGGTGAGCATGGCAACCATCTTGATGGAATCACGGGACATGGTAAAAACCCCTTTCGTATTCATTGTAAAGTACGAGGGAGCGGGCGTCAAGATTGCAGAAGCGGCAGAAAAAGTTCTTCCTTTTGCCCGGACCCTGCGTTATAATAAAACCTGGTGAAAGGAAGTAGAAAAATGGAAAAATCAACACAGTTCAGCCGCAAGGTGTTCTGCGAGGGCATGCGGGACGGCTTCCCGATTGCGCTGGGCTACTTTGCGGTCTCATTTTGGCTGGGCATTGCGGCCCGCAACGCGGGGCTGACCCCGATGCAGGGCTTCTGGGCCAGTCTTTTGAACAACGCCTCGGCGGGGGAGTACGCGGCGTTCACGCTGATCGCCGCCAAAGCCACCTACTGGGAGGTCGCGGTCATCACGCTGATCGCCAACGCGCGGTATCTCTTGATGAGCTGCGCGCTGGCCCAGCGGTTTGCGCCGGACACGCCGTTTTTTCATCGGCTGCTCATCGGCTACGATGTGACGGACGAGCTGTTCGGCATCACGATTGCCCGGCCCGGCTGCCTGAACCCGTATTACACCTACGGTGCCATTCTGCTGGCCGCGCCCGCTTGGGCTATCGGCACGGCGCTGGGCATCATGGCGGGCAACCTGCTGCCGCTGCGGGTCGTCAGCGCGCTGAGCGTGGCGCTGTACGGCATGTTTTTGGCCATCATCATCCCGCCCGCGCGCAAAAGCCGCATTGTGGCGGGGCTGGTGCTCATCAGCTTTGTGCTGAGCTTCGCCTGTGAGTACCTGCCCGGCGTGTCGGCGCTGTCCGGCGGCACCCGCACGATTATCCTGACGGTGGCCATCTCCGCCGCGGCGGCGGTGCTGTTCCCGGTCAAGCGGGAGGAGGCCGCCCATGAATAACTACATTTATATAGCGGTCATGTTCGCGGTGTCCTACACCATCCGCATCCTGCCGCTGACACTGATCCGCAAGCCCATCAAGAACCAGTTCATCCAGTCGTTTCTGTACTACGTGCCCTATGTGACGCTGGCAGTCATGACCTTCCCGGCTATCATCGAGGCAACGCAGACGCCGATTTCCGGCGCTGTAGCCTTGGCCGCGGGCATGATCGCCGCCTGGTGCGGCGCAGGGCTGTTCCCTGTATCGGTGATTTGCTGCGCGCTGGTGTTTGTGATCGAGTTGGTTGTGTAAAAAGGAAAATTATAATGTATGTATCTGACGTTGAATCTTACATGATGGACTGGGATTGGGAGACTAATAAAAAACGGATACAATAACAGTAGATTCCCGCGAACGCGTAGCATGGAAATGTCATATTTGTGACGGAAAGTGGCAGTCTCAAGTGAAAGAACGCAGAGGCTGCCCCTATTGTAGCGGATTCAAAGCGCTTTTAGGATTTAATGATATTGGTACAACGAATCCAGAACTTCTTTCTGAATGGGATTGGAAAAAGAATGCAAAGGGACCGGAAAATTACACGAAGGGGTCCCAAAAGAAAGTGTACTGGATATGCCCAAAGGGACATTCTTATGATATGGATGTGCGTCTGAGGGCAAAAGGCTACCAATGCCCGATTTGCCGCAACAAACGGGTCTTAAAAGGATACAACGACTTGGTAACTGTACACCCGGAAATTGCGGCACAATGGGATTATGAAAAGAATGAGGGACAGAGGCCGGAAGAATTTGTGTTCAGTGCAAAGAAGAGCTTTTGGTGGAAATGCAATGTATGCGGCTATGAATGGAAAACGGAAATTGCCAACCGCCATCGTGGTACAGGATGCCCGGCCTGCAGCAATGTGGTATTACAGCAAGGAAAAAATGATTTGCTAAGTCAACGCCCCGATTTATGTAAAGAATGGGATTTTGAGAAAAACACACTCCGTCCGGAGCAGGTGGCACTGTACACACGGAAAAAAGTCGCTTGGATATGTCCCAAAGGGCATGAGTATACGGCGGTAGTATCTGATAGAACAAAAGGGGCCGGATGCCCGAAATGCCAGCAAGAACGCAGAGTATCTTTCCCGGAAAAGGCAATCTGTTACTATGCGAGTAAGTATTTTAACAATGTGAAAGCAAACTACAGAGCTGAATGGCTTGGTGGTTTTGAATTGGACATTTACCTGCCGGATATTCAAGCGGCAATCGAGTACGATGGCATTTATGGCCACTCAACAAAATACGGAAAAGGTCGAGATGAACGAAAAAACTATGCCTGCGAAAAACAGGGCATAAAGCTTATTAGAATTCGAGAGAAAGGCTGTGCTGAAATCACAGGGCAATATGCGAGTTTTCAAGTGGAAAGCTCTAAAAAATTTGCGGACGGGATATTGTTTGCATTGAATACGGCGGCCGAGATTGCAGGGCAAAAAAGGATATACACTTATGAAGATATAAACCTAGAGGAAGATGTCGGAAAAATATATTCTTTGATAGAGTATATGGATAAAGAAAACTCACTTTTGAGCAAAGCACCGGAAGTTGCAAAAATATGGCATCCGACAAAGAATGGCCATTTGACGCCGGAAAGCGTGGCGGTATGGTCATCAAAAAGCGTTTGGTGGCTTGGAAAATGTGGCCACGAATGGAAAAGTGAAGTGGCAAATGAAGCAAGGAGTGGACTGTGCCCCTATTGTGTTGGTAAAAGGGTCTTGAAAGGCTTTAATGATTTGGCTTATACAAACCCAGCTCTTGCCAAACAATGGGATTATGAGAAAAATGGAATACTAACACCAGAAAGTATTACAGCGGGAAGCGGGAAAAAGGTGTGGTGGCGCTGCGAGAAAGGGCATACGTGGTGTGCATCTGTGGTATCCAGAAACCGGGGAAACGGTTGCCCAATTTGTGCAAACAGAATTGCGCTGAAAGGATACAATGATATAACTTCGGTCCCGCGATTATATGAAGATTGGGATACAGAAAAGAACAAACCGCTTCTTCCAGAATGCATCTGTGTGAATGCAGGGAAACGAGTTTGGTGGAAATGTCATATTTGCGGTGCACAATGGCAAGCAGGAGTTGATGACCGATACGCGGGAAAAGGATGCCCTGAGTGTGCAGAAAAAATACGCAGACATAATGCCGCGCAAACGTATGTAATGAAAATCGGGAGCTTAGCAGATAGAAATAAAGCGTTGCTGACAGAGTGGGATTGGGAGAAAAACAAAGGAATAACCCCTCAGGCAGTTACACCGGGGAGCACCAAACGGGTTTGGTGGAAATGCAAAAACTGTGGCAATAGTTGGCAGACTGCCATATCAGAACGAACGAGAAAAAATGCATGTGGATGTCCTGAGTGCGGCAAAAAAAGACAAGCGGCGAGTAAGCGGGCTACATTATTAAAAACCGTTGCACCAATTAGTATAACGCATCCCCAATTGGCACAAGAATGGAACTACAGTAGAAATAAAGAACTTGTGCCGAATCAGATTACACAGGGTTCAGGGAAAATGGTTTGGTGGCAATGTTCGAAATGCGGCTGCGAATGGGAAGCTGTTGTAATAGAGAGGGTAAGAGGATATTGCAGATGTCCGAATTGCAAGAAAAAAGAAAGGCAACTATGATAAACGCAATAAAAATCCGCGGTGCGCGGGTACACAACCTGAAAAACATCGACGTCGATGTCCCCTTAAACAAAATCGTCGGCATTGCGGGCGTGTCCGGGTCGGGCAAATCGTCGCTGGCACTCGGCGTGCTGTATGCCGAAGGCTCGCGCCGCTACCTTGACGCGCTGTCCACCTACACCCGCCGCCGCATGACCCAGGCCGCCAAGGCACAGGTGGATGAGGTGCTTTACGTCCCCGCCGCGCTGGCGCTGCACCAGCGGCCCGGTGTGCCGGGCATCCGCAGCACCTTCGGCACGGGTACCGAGCTGCTGAACAGTCTGCGGCTCATGTTCTCCCGCCTGGCCAGCCACCGCTGCCCCAACGGCCATTATGTACCGCCAACGCTGAACGTCGCCGCCGAGCAGCCGATTTATTGCCCGGAATGCGGCGCACTTGTGCGTGCGCCGTCGGCGGAGGAGCTGGCCTTCAACAGCCAGGGCGCCTGCCGCACCTGCGACGGCACGGGCCTGGTCCGCACCGTGGACCGTGCCACGCTTGTGCCTGACGAGAGCATCAGCATTGACGACGGGGCCGTCGCGCCGTGGAACAGCCTGATGTGGTCGCTCATGACCGACGTCTGCCGCGCCATGGGCGTGCGCACCAATGTGCCGTTCCGTGAACTGACCGACAAGGAAAGGGACATCGTTTTCAACGGCCCGGCGGAGAAAAAGCATATCTTCTACAAAGCCAAAAGCACGCCCGAGGCCGGGGAACTGGACTTTACCTATTACAATGCGGTCTACACGGTGGAGAACGCCCTGGCCAAGGTCAAGGACGAGAAGGGCATGAAGCGTGTGGAAAAATTCCTGCGCGTGGATACCTGCCCGGACTGCCGCGGCTCGCGCCTGTCAGAGGCCGCCCGTGCGCCGCGGCTGCGAGGCATCGGGCTGGATGAGGCGTGCAGGATGACGCTGACAGCACTCTGCGGCTGGGTGGACGGCGGGCCCGCCAGCCTGCCGCCCGAGATGCGCCCCATGGCCGAGAGCATCTGCGCCTCGTTCCGCGAGACCGCACGTCGGCTGCTGGATCTGGGGCTCGGCTACCTGACGCTGGACCGCGCGTCGTCAACGCTTTCCACCGGTGAACGCCAGCGGATGCAGCTGGCCCGCGCCGTGCGCAACCGCACCACGGGTGTTTTGTACGTGCTGGACGAGCCGTCCATCGGGCTGCACCCCTCCAACATCGTCGGCCTGAACGGCGTCATGCACGACCTGATTGCCGACGGCAACTCGGTGGTGCTCGTTGATCACGACACACAGGTGTTGGCGGAGTCGGACTGGCTCATCGAGATGGGCCCCGAGGCCGGTGCGGGCGGCGGGCACGTCATTGCCGAGGGCACGGTGGCCGCCCTGGCCGGAAATCCGGCGTCCCAAATCGGCCCGTTTCTGGGCGGGCAGGGGAGTGCTGCGCCCCGGAACCGCCCGATGGCGGAGCTGTTTGCCGAGGGGCGCATCCATCTTTCGACGGACGCTATCCATACGGTCAAGCCGCTGGAGGTTGACATTCCCAAGGGGCGGCTGACCGTTGTCACGGGTGTGTCCGGCTCCGGCAAGACGACGCTGATTCTGGAAAGCCTTGTCCCGGCGCTGGCGGCGCAGACGGCGGGCAAGCCGCTGCCGCCCCACGTAAGGGCCGTCGAGGCCGACGGCATCGCGCAGGTAAAGCTCATCGATGCAACGCCGATTGGCATCAACGTGCGCTCCACCGTGGCAACCTACGCCAATGTACACGACGAGCTGCGCAAGGTTTTTGCCCGCACGCCCGATGCCAAACGGCTGGGCTACAAGGCGGGCGACTTCTCCTACAACACAGGCAAGCTGCGCTGCCCGGTCTGTGACGGCACCGGCGTCATCAGTCTGGACGTGCAGTTTTTGCCCGATGTGGAAATTCCCTGTACCGGGTGCCATGGCTCCCGCTACAGCCGCGACGCCGACGCCGTGCGGCACGAGAACAGGCACGGCGGGACCTGCACGCTGCCGCAGCTCATGGACATGGACATCAACACGGCGCTGACCGTCTGTACAGACTTGAAATTGGTGACACAGCGCTTAAAAGTGTTGCAGGATCTGGGCCTTGGCTACCTGACGCTGGGCGAGGAAACGCCGAGCTTGTCCGGCGGCGAGGCACAGCGGCTGAAGCTGGCCAGCGAGATGGGCAGGGCCCAGCATGACACAGTGTTTGTCTTTGACGAGCCGACCATCGGCCTGCACCCGCTGGACGTGCGCACGCTGCTGGGCGTGTTCCGAACCCTGATCGAAAACGGCGCGACGGTCATCGTCATTGAGCATGACCTCGACGTCATCCGCAGCGCGGACTATCTCATCGACATGGGACCCGGCGGCGGTGAGGAGGGCGGACGTGTCGTCGCCTGCGGAACCCCCGCCGAGGTGAAGCGAAACCCGGAGAGCAGGACGGGGAAATTTATTTGAAACGTATCATGCCTTCCCCCTTGGGGGAAGGTGGCCGTAGGCCGGATGAGGGGCGAGCTTGCCGTGATTGCCCGTAAAAGGGTTGCTGCGCAAACTCGCCCCTCATCAGTCACCTTCGGTGACAGCTTCCCCCGAGGGGGAAGCCTTTTTTGTTTTGTACATCCTGCACAAAAACTACCCTTCATTTTTGGTGAGTGAAAATGACCGAAACTGATTGATTTTGACGGATAATCTGCTATAATAAAGCTACAGTCAATCAGAAACATCCACGAAACACCAAAATCGGTCAAACAAAGACCGGGAAAGGAGCAAGCCCCTATGTTAGCCGAGGAACGCTTTGCCCTGATCCTGAACCTGCTGGCGGAAAAACGCACCGCCACCGTGCAGGAGCTGTGCGAGGCACTTAACGCCAGTGAATCCACGATCCGCCGCGACCTGACCGAGCTGGCGCGGCAGGGCCGTTTGAATAAGGTCCACGGCGGTGCGACCCTGCCGGACGGCCAGTTTTTGGCCGATGAGCCGACGATGGCCGCCAAGGAGGCGCTTGCCGTCGGGCAGAAGCGCAGCATCGCGCAGGCCGCGGCAGACCTGATCCGGGCGGAGGATTTCATCTACATCGACGCCGGTACAACCACGCTGGCTATGGTCCGGGCGCTGAGCGGCCCCGCGCTGGAGGCCCACTACGTCACTAACGGCATCGCCCACGCGCGGCTGCTGGCACAAAAAAGCTGCCACGTCTGCGTGCCGGGCGGTCTGCTGCGCCCCCGGACAGAGGCCATCATCGGTGCGGCGGCCATCACGGCGCTGCAGCAGTTCAATTTCACCAAGGCGTTCATCGGGGCCAACGGCGTGGCGTTGAACGTCGGATTCACAACGCCCGACCCGGAGGAGGCCGCCGTCAAGGCCGTTGCCGTCCGCCGCGCGCGGGAGACCTGGTATCTGGTGGATGACAGCAAATTCGGCCGGGTCTATCCGGCCATCATCGGGGAGATTTACAGCGGCGCGATCCTGACGAACCGCTGCCCTGACCCAAAATACAGACAGCTGACACTGGTAAAGGAGACAGAGCAATGATCTACACAGTGACATTCAACCCGGCCATTGATTACGTTGTGCGGCTGGACCGTGAGCTGCAGGTGGGCGACGTCAACCGCGCCAGGGGCGAGGACTGCGTGCTGGGCGGCAAGGGCATCAATGTGTCCGGCGTGCTGGCCCAGCTCGGGTGCGAGAGCGTCGCCCTTGGCTTTGTGGCGGGCGAGACCGGCGCCTGGCTGGAGCGCGGCCTGGCTGCGCAGGGCCTGAAAACCGATTTCGTCCACCTCGACCACGGTATGACCCGCATCAATGTGAAAATCAAGGCCGGGCAGGAGACCGAGCTCAACGGCGCGGGCCCCGACATCCCGGAAGCCGCCATGCAGGCGCTGGAGCAAAAGCTCGACGCCCTGCAAAAGGGTGACATTCTGGTGCTGGCGGGCAGCATTCCGGCCAGCCTGGCCCAGACGACCTATGAGCGGCTGCTGGCCCGGCTGGAGGGCCGCGGCATCCGCGCCGTGGTCGATGCCACGCGCGATTTGCTCGTGAACGTGCTGCCCTACAAGCCGTTCCTCATCAAGCCGAACAACCACGAGCTGAGCGAGATCACGGGCGTCAGGCTGACGAATGATAAGGAAATTGCCGCTGCTGCCCACATGATGCAGGACAAGGGCGCGCGCAATGTGCTGGTCAGCATGGCGGGCGACGGTGCGCTGCTGCTGGATGAGCACGGCACGGTCTACCGCATCGGCTGCCCCAGGGGCAAGGTCGTCAACAGTGTCGGCGCGGGCGACAGCATGGTGGCTGGTTTTGTGGCCGGTTACCAGCAGAGCGGCGGCGATTATGAGGCCGCCCTCCGCCTGGGCACCGCCTGCGGCAGCGCCACCGCGTTCAGCCTGGGTCTGGCGACGAAGGCGGATATTGACGCACTGCTGGCAACGATGTGACGCGGCGCTGCAACGGAGGATGCCTGCATCGACCCCTGCAAAAAAACGGCAGCCGCCCCTTAGCCTTCCCAACAGCACCCATTTACCGTAAAGCAGCGGGCCGGGCATGCCCGGCCCCTGCAAAGATAGTTACTTAAATGAAGAAGGAGAACTGTCCTATGCGTATCACGGAACTGTTCACCGCGCAGTCCATCGCGCTGGATGTCGCTGCCCCGGATCAGGCCGCCATCCTTGACAAGCTCGTTGATCTGCAGGCGACCCACGGCAATATCACCGATAAGGACGCCTACAAAAAGGCCCTCTACGCCCGCGAGGCCGAGGCATCCACCTACGTGGACAACGGCATCACGGTGCCCCACGCCCGCACGGCCTGCGTGACCCGCCCCAGCCTGGCGGCGCTGCGGCTGAGCACCCCGGTCCAGTACAACGCTGATGACGACGGCAAAACCGACCTGCTGTTTGCGATTGCCGCGCCGGAGAATGGCAGCCTGCACATTGACATGCTGGCCCGTATGATGCAGATGCTGATGAACGACGACTTCGTCGAAAAGCTGCGCGCCGCCAAGACGCCCGCCGAATTTCTCGACGCCATCGACGCCCAGGAGGATGCCCAATTTGGCGAGGAGAGCTTCACCCAACAGGAGATCCCCCGGAACGGCTACCGTGTGCTGGCCGTCACGGCCTGCCCCAACGGCATTGCCCACACCTACATGGCCGCTGAGGCCCTGACCAAGATGGGCGACAAGCTCGGTCTGCCAACCAAGGTCGAGACGAACGGCTCCGACGGAGCCAAGAATGTGCTGACCCCCGAGGAGATCGCCGCCTGTGACGGCATCATCATTGCGGCGGACAAGAACGTCGAGACCGCCCGCTTCGACGGCAAGCCGGTGCTGTTTGCCCGCGTGGACGATGGCATCCACAAGCCGGAGGAGCTGATCAAGAAAATTGCCCACGGTGAAACTCCCATCTACCACGCCGAGGCCGGGGCCAAGACCCGGCAGGCCGCGGGCGGCGCAAGCGACAGCTTTGGCCACAGCCTGTACAAGCACCTGATGAACGGTGTATCGCACATGCTGCCCTTCGTCGTGGGCGGCGGCATCATGATCGCGCTGGCCTTCCTGCTGGACGATTACGCGATTGACCCGTCCAACTTCGGCATGAACACGCCGATGGCGGCGTTCTTCAAGACCGTCGGCAGTGCGGCGTTCGGTTATATGCTGCCGATCCTCGCAGGCTTTATCGCCATGTCTATTGCGGACCGTCCGGGTCTGGCCGTCGGCTTTGCGGGCGGCGTGCTGGCCATGAACGGTACGAACTTTGCCGGCCTTGCCCACGGTGAGACCACCGGCATCTCCGGCGGCTTCCTGGCGGCGCTGCTGGCGGGCTTTGCCGCGGGCTATATCGTGCAGTTCCTCAAGAAAATCACCGAGAAGCTGCCTGCCAGCCTCAACGGCATCCGCCCGATGCTGATCTATCCGCTGGGCGGCATCCTCATTATTGGTGCGGTCATGTGCGGCATCAACCCGGTTATGGGCATCATCAACACGGCAATGACCGACTGGCTGAACGCCATGGGCGGCACGTCCAAGGTCCTGCTGGGCGCAATCGTTGCCGGCATGATGAGCATTGATATGGGCGGCCCCTTCAACAAGGCGGCCTACGTCTTTGGCACGGCGGCGCTGGCCTCCGGCAACTACGGGGTTATGGCCGCGGTCATGGTCGGCGGCATGGTGCCCCCGATTGCGATTGCCCTGTCTACGACCTTTTGCCCCAAAAAGTGGAGCCCCGACGAGCGCCGCAACGGCATCGTGAACTACGTTATGGGCCTCTGCTTTGTCACCGAGGGCGCGATCCCGTATGCTGCCGCTGACCCGCTGCGCGTCCTGCCCAGCTGCATCATCGGTTCCGCGCTGGCCGGTTCGCTCTCCATGGTGTTCGGCTGCGCCCTGCGCGCACCCCACGGCGGTATCTTCGTATTCCCGGTGGTTGACCACGCACTGCTCTACGTAGTTGCCCTGATCGTCGGCAGCGTCGTCGGCGCTGTGATCCTGAGCCTGCTCAAGAAGGAGTACGTCGAGGAATAAATAAGAAAACGGTACAAGGCCGCTCCCGTGCGATGGGGGCGGCCTTGCCGTCTGTTTGGAACCATGGTATAATGACAAAAAACACAAAAGGAGACGTTTCATGCAGGTCGTGTTTTCCCCGGGTGCTGAGATAAAATTTGAGGGCGCAAATAACTTTCGTGAGCTGGGCGGCTACCGCGCGGCGGATGGGCGGCAGGTAAAATACGGTCTGCTCTACCGCGGCGGCAACCTTGATCTGCTGAAAAGCGAGGCCGACCACGCACGGCTGGCGTCGCTGGGTCTGCGGGAAATATTGGACCTGCGCAGTGCAGGGGAGAGCGCTGCGCACCCCGATCCGGCGGTCCCGGGGGCGCACTACCAGCGCGTCTGCGGTATGCGCAACGCCGACGGCACCGAGATGGACTTTTCCGGTCAGGGCATCGAGCGCCTGCGGCAGGAAAAGGAAGCCTTTGAGCGCAGTGTGGGCCGCCCGGTGCACGATTTTGAGTGGTTCAGCGCTCTGTACCGGGAGATGCCGTTCCGCAATCCGGCCTACCACGCGCTGTTTGCCCTGCTGGAGGGCCGCCACGTGCCGGTGCTGTTCCACTGCTCCTGCGGCAAGGACCGCACAGGTATCGGGGCTATGCTGATCCTGCTGGCGCTGGGCGTCTCCCGCGCGGACGCGCTGGCCGATTATATGCTGACCAATGTCTACCGCCGCGAAATCATTGAGCGCTTCCTGGCGGATAAGCCCGCCGCCGAGCGCGATCTGCTGCTGCCCGTCGAGGGCGTCAGCGAGCCGATGGGCGCAGGAGCCATCGACGAAATTTTGCGGCGCTACCCGAGCTATGAGGCGTACTTTGCCGATGAATTCGGCCTTGACGCCGCAAGGCTGAAGGCGCTGCGGGATTTTTATCTGGAATAACTGGAATAAAAACAACCGCTCCCTTGCCGGAAAATGGCAGGGGAGCGGTTGTGATTTGCAGGGAAAATCAGCCCAGGCTGATGCCCATGGCGCGGGCGACGTTCAGCATGTCGCAGTCGCCGGGCACGCCGCGGGTCTTGCCGGCAATGTCGGCCAGCGGGTTGGCGGTCACATGGCGGTTGACCATGGCGACGGTCACGCCGTAGTGCTCGTCCGCCACGAGACCGGCAGCGTAGGAGCCGAACTGGGTGGCCAGCACGCGGTCATAGGCGCTGGGGCTGCCGCCGCGCTGCATGTGGCCGGGCACGCAGATGCGGGTCTCGGCACCGGTCATCTCCTCGATCTGCTTCGCAATGCGGGCTGTGGCGGTGGTGTAACCGGCCTCGGCGCGCTTGGCGGTCCACTCCTTGCGCTTCATCTTGGCCTCCTCGGTGGAGAAGGCACCCTCGGCCACGGCCAAAATCGAGAAATTCTTGCCCGCCTTGGCGCGGTTCTCGACAGCAGCGGCGACCTTCTTGATGTCGTAGGGCAGCTCCGGCAGCAGGATGATGTCCGCACCGCCCGCAATGCCGGAGTACAGCGTCAGCCAGCCGGCTTTGTTGCCCATGATCTCAATGCACATGACGCGGCTGTGGCTGCCCGCGGTGGTGTGGATGCGGTCAATGACCTCGGTGGCGATGTCCACAGCAGTGTGGAAGCCGAACGTCACGTCGGTGCCGTAGATGTCGTTGTCGATGGTCTTGGGCAGACCGATGATGTTCAGGCCCTCCTGGCTGAGCAGGTTCGCGGTCTTGTGGGTGCCGTTGCCGCCCAGGCAGAGCAGGCAGTCCAGTTTGGCGGCGCGGTAGTTTTTCTTCATCGCGGCAACCTTGTCCACCTTGTCCTCCTCGACCACGCGCATTTTTTTGAACGGGGTGCGCTTGGTGCCCAGAATGGTGCCGCCCACGGTCAGAATGCCGGAGAACTCGTCCGGGGACATCTCCCGGAAGTTGCCGTTGATCAGGCCGTCGTAGCCGTTCATGATGCCGACGATCTCGACCTTATCGCCCATGCGGTGGTACAACGCTTTGGCCACGCCGCGCAGGGTAGCGTTCAGGCCGGGGCAGTCGCCGCCGGAAGTCAGAATACCAACACGAATCGCCATTGTAAAAACCTCCCGTTGCTTATATATTCTACTATATATAAATGTACGCTAACCGCAAAAGGATGTCAAGTATAGTTTTTGCACGATGCTGCGAGCAAAACAAACTTTTTTGAAAAAATCTCAAAAAAATTCAAAAAAAGGCTTGCAATTTGGAAACACCTTTGCTATAATAACATACGTCGCCGGGTGACACGGCAGACACAAAACAAAATATGGGAGCTTTCCCGAGTGGCCAATGGGGACAGACTGTAAATCTGCTGCTTAATGCTTCGGTGGTTCGAATCCACCAGCTCCCACCAAAAAGGACCCGCAACTTAGGTTGCGGGTTCTTTTTTGTGCTGGAGCTGGTAGGATTCGAACAGGTCGGCCGTCCGCAGACGGCAAAAAACAGTCCTGCGGACTGTTTTTTAGACCGCGGCTTGCGAATCCACCAGCTCCCACCAAAAAGCTGTGGCAAAGATATTGCCGCAGCTTTTTTCTTTGCTGTATCGCACAAAATCGGCAAAGGCGATGACCGATTTTCAAAGTGCGTTTTATAGAGATGTCCAACTGCTTCCGGGCGGTTGGATTTTTTCAGGCTGTCGAAAAACTCTTGTAGGGGCGAGCATTGCTCG
>UMHC01030036.1_pt1 | contig 20507 bp, 19 predicted proteins | sample 1965381 | NCBI WGS metagenome assembly UMHC01 (sample SAMEA4836083, study PRJEB28245) | human gut metagenome | biome: gut microbiome; material: fecal sample | place: Denmark | collected 2008 | reverse complement strand
TTTATCTATTTTAGGAGTCCTTTTTCTTGACATAGTACCAATTTTCATTTTTATCAAGATAATAGCCTTTAGATTTATCTATTTTTAAGTATTTCATAGTCGTTACACCTTTCATTATAAACACTCTCCCCACCTTCTAAACTATTTATTAAGGAAGAATAATTATCAATTCTATCACCATCTACAGTAGACAACTCTTTTGCTGTTGGATAGCCTCCGTAGAGTTTGAACTCGATTTTTCCATCTGGTTTTAAGCAACGTTTTGTATACATATAATAATCAGGTTTTATTGATTCTCCTATTGAATTATTATGAGTTACCAAAAACACTGGTATCTTTTGAGAAATTTCTTTGATTCTCTCATTTACTTCTTGGTTTAAAAACATATTATCAAACGAAGATTCTGGTTCATCAATCAACAACATATCATAATACGATACATCATTTAGCTCTTCTAAAAGTCTAAATTCTGATCTTTCTCCACCTGAAACCTTTAATTTATATTCATTTAGTATTTTATAATCGAAATATACAATTAAGCGATAGAAATCTGTTTCTGGTATAGATTCGATATTTTTTAACTCTAATATATATTTATATCCTTCGTCATATTGATCCATGGCTGCCTTAAATGATATCTTCTTTCCATATGAATTTTTTAATTCTGTAGCTGATGAGAATCCTCGAGTTTCAGCAACTACAGTAAATTTATTAATTTTTTCATTCATAACGATACGTGGCTTTTTTATTTCATTAAACAATTCATTAAAAACCTTAATCTTTTTCCTTGATATATAATATTCTTTAAAATTAAAGGATTTTGGTGCACTAATATTAGATTGTAAAGTTAATTTATTCTTAATCATGCCTACAATTAAATTTGTTTCTTTTGCAATTGTATTTTTCAATCGTATATTATCATAACAAATTAGAAGTTCTTTCAATAATTCAATAATTTTATCTCTTTCTAAATATTTATCAATCAAATTATGATATTTATTATTGGATAGTAAAACAATTAAAGCATCGATAACTTTTATTGCGTCACTCTCATCTAAATAATCAATTTCACCGCTTGTGTATAAAACAGCTTTAGCAAAAGAATCTCTTTTATCATAGTCAATAGCATATTCTATCCATGTTTGTAAATAATCCACTAAATCATTTTCATACTTTTTAACATCAATTGACAATATATCAGTTAGTACTTCCTTAAATTCTTTTAGATAGTCTTCAATAACACCACTCTTTTTCTGTTTTACTTTTTTCGAGAAAATTTGTTCTTCATTATTTTCATCTTTTTCTATTAAAGCAAATTGTTTAATATATTTAACATTACTATTATAATTTTCAATTTTATTTAAAGTTACAGATTTACCAGAAGATCTATTACCTAATATTACATTTAATCCTGTCGAAGCTTGAAATCCGTCTGGTAAAAGTTCAAATAAACTGTTTTTATTTGCTGATAAATAAACCTTACTCTTATCTTTGAGGGCATATTTTAGACTCTCTAATGTTACCTCATCTACATCTACGTAAGTTTGCCTCATAGGAAAATTTTCTAGATTAGCAACTGAACGCATATCACTAAAAAAAGCCGGTACTATTGAAGACTTACTTTTCTTTAACACTTCAAATTCTCTTTGATTTTTTACTTCACCTACATAAATATTACCAACTTTTTGTATGATATCAGCCTTTAGTTTTGGGTTCTTTTTATAATGTGGAATCAGCAAATACTTTTCTCTTTCGTGAAAAATTTCATCAAACTTTTCAAACGATAAAGTATCGTCTTGTGTTTTGATTAATTCATGAACTCTTTGACATCGTTTATAAAAATCTATAACATCACTGTCTTTCGTAATTATTAATATATGTCCATTTTCCAAATCAATTTCTATTCCTGGGAATACAACAATTCCAATATTATCTCTAATGTCTTCGTATTGTTCTAAATCAAAAACATTATGATTTGTAATGCTAATTGCATCAATATTTCTTTGTTGAACATATTCTTTTAATTTATCAAAAGAATATTCAAACTCATCACCTTTAATCGAATCACTAACTGTCTTTATTGTATGAATGTGCAAATCAATTTTCTTCATTTTTAAACTCCTTTATTATATTAAAACATTTAAACACTCAATACCATCTTATAAACCAAATTTTAAAAGAATCCCTCTATTCAAATCATGAGATCCATCGGAAATGGTCTGTGTATCTTTCAACATATTCCCATACAACAATATCATGCTGATACTGATTTAATTGATCTGTTGTAAATGACCATACATTGACTGTATGTACTTCAGAGAAATATAGGCTCATAATATCATTCATATGTTTAGAGAATGAATCACCAATCAAAAGCACTTTTTTACCTGACTTTTTATTTGAAGTAATACTCGATGGTTCAATCGCATTATAAACTACGTTCTTAAAGAAAATGCAATCAATGTTTTTAAAGACAGGCATACAGCATAAGATTTCCATTATGTAATACAATGCATTTTGTTTAAAATATTGAATCCACATAGCATCAATAAATCCTTTACAGCCAAAAACAAACATAAAACGAATATATACGAGTGCACTGCTTATAGAATCACTTCTAAATAATACCCATCCCAACATGACAAAGAACATTGTATAAAGATAATTACATTCACCCATCTTTTGATCAATATGATAGAACTTTTCTAGAATCAATAGCACAAATTACATTAATCCCCAAACAAAAAAACTCCAGTTTGCACCATGCCAAATTCCTGTTAATAGCCATACTACAAAATATTAAAAACTAAACGAACCTTACTATTTACTCTAGAACCTCCTAGTGGAATATAAATATAGTCTCTGAACCATGTTTGTAAGGAAATATGCCATCTTCTCCAAAATTCTGAAACACTCTTAGAAATATATGGAAACTTAAAGTTTTCCATGATTAGGTCCAACCATTCTACTTAAACCAATATACGCCTAAACAAAAATCATTAAAGTTTCCTTACGATTCTCATTTCCTCCTTAATTGTTCCATAACGAGCAATTGGACTTGCAATCAATTGAGGAAATAAAGGGAGATATAAACCAACATAAAAAAATTTGTTTGTATCTTCCCCCTTACCTCTATAAACGTCCACAACATACAAAATGGCTTAGAATGCAAGTGTTGACTTATAGAACGAATTCAATGCACTTCGTCACTGTATCAACTAGACTTATTTTACCATGTTGGATAGGCTTTCCCATATGTAATATTCACTTTGTGGTATCAGTGGATCTGAGCAATGGATTGCATGGCTCTGTCCAAATGGATTGGGTGACTTTGCCACCTCGGAACATTCAGATTCATACATTATTAAGAAAAAAGTGATACCACAAAAAGTATCACTTTAGTTCAATTTATTGATAATCAGAATCTTCGTACGTATCCTCTTGATAATATTGATCATCTGGATTGTAGTAATCTGTATCATCATAACTTTGATCATAATCATAGTTATAATCTTCTTCGTCTTCACTAGAAGCATTACCAGATGAATTAAGAATTCCCATGTTCTGTAATTCTTCTGTATTACCTACCGAATTATCTTCACTAGCTGTCTGCGAATAACCTGATGGATCTTCTACTGTAGTAGAACTCTTTCCGTTTAATACTGCCTTGATTTTCTTTCTAGCAACCTCGTTCATAATGTCATTTTGTTGAACAACGGAAGCATAAGATTGAGATTGATAACAGAATTGATAATCAGGCTCTGCAACAATCGCATATGATTCAATCTTCCAATCTGGCATATTGTTTAATTCATACTTAACAAAGTTACTGATTTCATCACCAGATAAGTTTGTATCAAAAGCTACAGCTAAAGCATCCATAAACTTACCGTAGTTTGTGATCATCTTAGGAGAAACAATTCGATTAAAAATAGCTTTAAATACTTTTTGTTGGTTACGCACACGTTGATTATCTCCATCCAAATAGGCATGTCTTTCACGTGCAAAAGCTAAGGCTGTCTCACCATCCACATGATGTTTACCAACGCTTAAACCAGGCTGGCTATTTACATAGAAAATATCTACTTCTTCACCCTTTTTAATATCCAAATCAATTCCATCTAAAGCATCTACTAAGTTAACAACACTTGAAAAGTTGATTCGAACATTATAATTGATTTTAATACCCAAAGCCTTTTCGATAGTTTCTTCCGTACTCTTAATACCCATTAAACCAGAATGCGTTAGTTTATCATAACTACCTTCTGGACAAGCTAATTCAGAATCATCTTCCGGACAAACAAGTTCAACATAATAATCACGAGGAATGCTTGTCATTAAAATGGTTCCAGTTTTAGGATTTACAGTAAGTAATAAGTTGGCATCACTTCTTGTATTTGAATCTTGTAAAGTACCATATGAATCATTACCACTTACAAGAATGGTAAATGCATCCTTTGAAATATCATTAACAGGATCACTTGGATTATCATTCTTTTCTACCTTTGTATAATGCACATTTTGATGAACTACTCGAGAATCCGTTTGAAAATTAAAATATCCATCAGCTTCATGAAGAATATCACGATACTTTTCATTTAAACAAATCGCATCAATTTTATTATCATATAAAGCAGCCATCATATCCAATAAAGCATCATAATCTTTTGTTTTATACTTAATATTGTCAGAATCTAAATCCTTCAACATACGCTTTGTAGCTACTTTATCCATATCTAAAATAGTACCAATTGTCTTACCCTTTAAATCTTTTTCTTTTTTAATTGAAGAACTTTTTAATACAACAATTGACGTCATTGTTGCCTTACTATCCGCAAGACTTGTAACTACATCAAACGTATTATCTGTTTTATAAATGAAATAGTTACCATAGGCTAGACCCACACACATGCAAAGTGCAACAAACCCTGCTAATATTCTTGGCAAAAACTTTTTCGCTTTAAAATGTAAAATCAATAAAATAATCAAGCATAAAATAATCATTACCAATGAAACTAATACTAGTAATTTTGCAGGTAATAAATTTAATTTTATGATTTGAAAAATCAATAAAGCCAAACTAACAATCATAAATATAGTCATGAACTTGCTGATTGGTCGTTTATTTTTCTTCTTTTTCTTTTTACCATTACCATTCACATTCTGTGAAAGTTTAACATCCTTTTTAGGCATAATAATAATCTCCTATAAACTCTTATATAGCTCACAATTTCATATTATATAATAAATCCCTTACAATTGGCAAATCTGCACAAAAAATGGTGGTTGTTATAACCACCATAATCACTACATAAATCTTTCACAACGAAACGCAAAACCTTTAAATCCACTCTCTTTAGCCTGATATAAATTTTTCTCATAACTTAATAAATTAGCTTTGTACTTATACTCTAATGACTTAGAAGAATAATTGTTTAATACATCAAAGAATAATAAGAATAGACCTGCTAATACCAATACACATGCTGAAAGAATCAACCAAACAACAGGAACAATCAAATAAATAACACTTAATATAACCACTCCAATCAAACAACTAAACACAGCAATCATAAATCCTACGTGGCATCGATGATACTTTTTACTCAATTCCTCAAAGTGGCGAATATTTGTATTCACTCTATTTTGTATATAATCAGACGTTTCCATTATAACAACACCTCACAATTAGATTATATACCTATAATGTAAAAAAGAGTAAGGGATTATTCCTTACTCTACATCATCCGCTGATTTTCCTTCCATAACAGCATTAATTTTGTTTGAAGCTTTAGTAACAGTACTTTCATCTGGAACCATTACATAAGCAGCATTTCCAAGCTCTGCACACATTTGTGTATCTCCAGTACCATCAACCATAGATTGTTCAATTTTCCATTTAGGATTTTTATTCAATTGATATTTAATTAAACTTGTAATTTCATCATTTGACATTGTTGTTGAGAAAGTATTGGCCATACTATCCATAATTGAAGCATAGTTAGTCACAATAGCAGGGCTTGTTACTTTATTTACAATTCCCATAAGAACTTGTTGTTGGTTCTTCGTACGCTGACGATCCCCTTCACTATATGCATAACGCTCACGAGCATATCCTAATGCTTGTTCACCATTTAAGTGGTTCACACCTGCATGTACACTTAATCCTGGAGCATGTAAGAAATTGCTGCATTCATATCCAGGTTCTACATTTACATCAACACCACCAACAGCATCCACAATATCTGTTACCGTATCAAATCCAACTTTGAATGTATAGTTAATTTCAATACCCAATAATTGTTCCACTGTACGTTTTGTTGTATTCGTACCATGAATACCTGTATGCGTAATCTTATCTAAAGCTCCTTGTTGACATCCATCACCTGCATCACAAGCTGTTGTAACATAGTAATCACGAGGAATTGAAGTTAATAAGATAGTACCAGTTTTAGGATTCACGGTAGCTACCATGATTACATCACTACGACCATTTTCATCAAATCCACCACGAGTATCTGATCCAGAAATTAATACATTAAACGGTGTATTTGTAATATTACTTACCGCATTGGCTTTATCCGTATTTTCTACTTCATAGCTTGTTTGATAAACAACACGAGTGTTCTTATCAAATTCAGCATACTCTTCTATATCCGTAATCTGATCACGACTTGATTCATTGATAATAATTGAATCTACATCTCCATTATAGAAAGCAGCTAACATATCAGTCATACTTTCATATGGTGTTTGGTTCATTTCAATACCAGATTTACTTAAATCCTTTAATACTTTTTTTGATCCCACTGTTCCAATGTTTTGTAGTACACCAACACTATGTCCAGCTAAATCATTCTTCTTTTTCAAATCACTGGATTTCTTAACAACTACACTTACAGTCGTTTTTGCATTGGAAGATACAGTCGTCATATTTGATAATAAATTACCCGTTTTAGATATATAATATCCACCCATGCATGATCCTAATGCAATGGCTATTGTAAAGATAATACAAATAACTTTAGACACAACACCCTTTGTGGCAAAACACAATAATAAGATGAAAATTAAATCTAAAAGTACAAATACAACTGTTACTAAAAATAATATTTTCGTTGGCAATACATTCAATTTAACTAAATTGAATAATAAATACATAGTTGCTGCAACTAATAAAATAGAAAAGATGACTCCAAATACCTTTCCTACTCTATTTGGTTTCTTTTTATTTTTTTGCATATTAAACTCTCCTTAGACCCAATTATCATACTACAAAAAAAAGGGATAGGCAAACCTATCCTGATTATATTACTTTACATCATCCGCTGATTTTCCAGCTAAAACCGCATTAATTTTATCCTTAGCCATCTTAACTGTACTTTGATTTGGAACCATAACACTAGCTGCATCTCCAAGTTCAGCACACATTAATGTATCACCTGTACCATCCACCATATATTGTTCCATCTTCCATTTTGGATTGTTATTGATTTGATATTTAATTAAATCTGAAATCTCTTCATTTGACATAGTAGTTGAAAAAGTATTAGCCATCGCATCCATAATAGAAGCATACTTTGTAATAACACTTGGTTTTGTAGCTTCATTTACAATTCCCATAAGGACTTGTTGTTGATTCTTAGTACGCTGACGATCCCCTTCTGTATATGCATAACGTTCACGTGCATATTCTAATGCATCATGTCCATTCAAATGGTTAACACCTTCATGAACACTAAAATACTCATTCGTAACCGCATAGCCAGGCTCTACATATACATCAACTCCACCTAGTGCATTAACCAAATCTGTTACGGTATCAAACCCCACTTTAAATGTATAGTTGATTTCAATCCCTAACAATTGTTCTACTGTTCGCTTTGTAGTGTTTGTACCATGAATACCCGTATGTGTAATCTTGTCTAATGCCCCTTGCATACAACCATCTGCCGCATCACAAGCGGTAGTTACATAGAAGTCACGAGGTACAGAAGTTAATAATATCGTACTTGTCTTAGGATTGATAGTAGCTACCATAATTACATCACTACGACCATTTTCATCAAATCCACCACGCGTATCGGATCCAGAAATTAATACATTAAATGGTTTTGAAGTAATATCACTTACCGCATTTGCCTTGTCTGTATTTTCTACTTTGTAAGAAGTTTGATAAACAACTCTTGTATTATTATCAAAATCCGCATAGCTTTCCATATCTAAGATTTGACTACGACTCGATTCATTAATAATAATTGAATCAACATCTCCATTATAGAAAGCTTCTAACATAGCACTTAAACTATCATATTCATTTTGATTCATCACAATACCATCTTTACTTAATTCTGTTAAAGCTTTAGATGATCCTTGAGTACCAATAGTACGTAATATACCAACTGATAAACCATTTAATTGTGACTTATTCTTTATATCACTTGATTGTTTAACTACTACACTAACCGTATTTTTAGCATGTTTCGTTACATTCGTAATGTTTGTCAATAAGCTTCCTGTTTTGGAAATGTAATAACCACCCATACAAGAACCAAATATAAGTACTAAAGTAATAACAACACAAATTATTTTTGAAACAAATGCTCTTGTATAATAACACAACAATAACGCAAATATCGCATCTAACAATACAAATATAATGGTAATTAAAAATAATAATTTAGTTGGTAAAACATTAATTTTAATCAATTGATATAAAAGATAAAATGATGCTACAACTAACAGAATAGATAATACAATTCCAATTCCTCTTAAAACTTTATTTTGTTCCTTCATGTCTATACTGCCCCTCTTCCATAAAGAACTTGCTTAACTGTTTTAAATAATAATGTTACATCCAACCAGAATGACCAGTTGCGATAATAATATTCATCTAAAACTAAGCGGTGGTCAAAGTCCACATCACTACGACCATGACTTTGCCACATACCTGTAATACCAGGCTTACATGCGACAACATCGTTATAATATTGTCCCATATCTTCTTTTTCACGTGGCAAGTAAGGTCGAGGACCTATCAAAGACATTTGACCAAGTAAAACATTTATAAATTGTGGAAATTCATCCAAACTCTTTTCACGCAAGAATTTTCCTGCACTTGTAATACGAGGATCATTTGCCAATTTTTTATTAACCGTATATTCTTCGCGAATTGCAGGATCCTTTTCCATCAATTCTTCAAGAATCTTATCCGCACCAAGCACCATGGTACGATACTTATACATCTTAAATTCTTTACCATTCTTACCAATACGATTTTGAGTAAAGAAGATAGGCCCCTTATCTCCTTCTTTACGATTTTTGATAAACACAAAAACAGTTAATGGAATTAAAATTAAGATTCCGCATAGTCCAGCACAAATATCCATAAGACGTTTTAAAATATAAGATCCAATTTGATTTACACCACGAGAATTTGAAATCATTAAAATACCATCAAAGTCTTCAACTTTAGTATCAAACGTTACTAGACCATTCACTTGTGGTAAATACTTAATCACATTTACTTTGTTCTTAAATAATTCAAATAATGAATTCAAATTTTTCTGTTTCAATTCAGGAATCGCAATTAATACTGTATCAATATTATGTGATTTGATAAATGAATCCACATCTTCAATACCTATTGTTTTATTTTGAGAAACAACTTGTTCCTGATGAATACCATACGATTTACAATTCACAAACCCCTGTACATCCAACAACGAATAACTATTTCCTCTACATACAAAGGCAAGTTGAGCGGCTGTATGACCTACACCAACAATTAAAGTATTATGTTTATATTTCTTTCTAAACCATTTATGCGTATATCTAGAATTAAATCCTGCAAAAACAAATAAGAAAATGGTTAGAAACACAAATCCATATAATTTACGAAAGGTCCAAGAATAAAAGGGAAACACCAAGAAACTCGCAAAGAAAAAGCCAACATGACTTAATACTAATAATCGTATTTCATCATACATTAACAATACTTTTCCTTGATAACGGCCAATTAGAATCTGCATCAAAAAATATAGTGCACATAACTTTATAGCTATTTCATCATCAAATCGTGCTATATTCATGGCCTGCAAGAACTGTATTAATATCCAGAAAAATACAAATTCAATAAATATTTTTAATCTTCCTATTTTTGACATATAGAATTCTCCTCACAATTTACATATAAACTATTGTACTAAAAAAAAAAGAAAAGAACAACATCCGTCCTTTTCAGTCAAAAACAGGTACATCTAACCTTGAATAGAAGATAATACAGTGAATGTAGCTGCATCAACCATACAAGTATTTTTGATATCCTGGAATGTAAATGTAACTGTATATTGTTGTGTAGCTTCATCTAAAGTACAACCAATCTCGGTTACATCTTCTTGTCCAAGTCCTGCATTAGCTAAAGCCGCATTTATGGCTTGTTGTTGATTTTTATCAAATGAAGTAGATTCTTCTTTTTTTGTTTCTGGTTCTTCTACAGATTCAGAAGTAGATACTTCTTCTTTTTCTTCACTATTGCTTTTTTTATAATTTCTTTCTTGTATAATACCATCTTTACCAATCTTATACTCATAAGATCCAGTAGTTGTATCAAAGCTTACAGTATAATATTTCTTTTCTTCTTGAACAGACACATTCGAACATTCTTTTTTTGTGGCATTCGCATCGTCTCTTGCCACTTCTAAAATATCGTTTTGTGTGATTTCTAATTCACTATTTCCACATCCGGTTAATAATAGAGTTGAAGCTAAAATAATAAAACTATTTCTTTTTCTTCTTTTTACCATTGTTTTCTCCTCCATAACCGTATCCGTAGCCATAACCATAATTACTGTCACTTGCTGATTCTACTTTATTTAATACGACACCCATGACGTGACCACCATTTCGTTCTACGTCATTAATGGCTGCTTTTACTTTACGTTTGTCAGAAGATTTTGAATCAACTACATATAGTAGTCCATCACTTACGTTACATAATGGAATAGCATCACTTGCAACCGCAACTGGTGGACAGTCAATAATAATATATCCAAATTCTTGACGTGCTTGATTTAAGAATTTAGCTAATCTTTTTGATCCCAATACTTCACTAGGATTAGGTACTTTATGTCCAGCAGTTATAACCGACAATGCATATCCACCATCATATTGCACATCTTGTACTCCTTCAAATGAATGAATACTTACGCCTTCTTTAAATTCAGCAATAATGTTCGTTAATCCTGAACGATTTGAAATCTGTAGTGTTTTATGAACTGATGCATTTCTTAAATCACAATCAATTAATAAAACATTTTTATATTTAGCTGCCATAATACGAGCTAAATTACAAGCTACAGTACTCTTTCCTTCATTAGGAATCGTACTTACTACGTTGATTACTTGAATCGCATCATCCATCTGACTAAATTCAATATTTGTACGTAATCCACGATAGATTTCATCCACATCAAATTGATTTCTTTTCTTTCTTGCCATTTCTATCTCCCAAAGAAACCAAACAGTTTCTTTTTCTTTTCAACCTCTATGTTTAATATATCTTTATTACTCAATAATAATTTTGGATTCTCATAAAATAAGATATCCGCATTATCAAACCCAATACGTTTACCTACAACAGTATACACATCACTCAACTGTTCAATTCTATTTCCTGTAGCTCTATGTGTATCTGTACAAATGACATCACAATATCCATTGTCTAATAATTCTAGTGCATTCGCTTGGATTTTCTTTCCATTTACACCAAGAATGGAAGTACGATTCATTTGTAGTATACATCCCATATCTACCCAATGATCTATAATGTCATAATCTAATCCATCATGGAAATATCTTTCAATATGAGCCAGTACAGGAACAAAGCCTTTCATCTTCAATTCATATAAACATTCATCTCTATAATCAATCGAATGAATATCACGAAGAACATTATATTCAACTAACATGTATTTACTACTATTTAAAGTAGGATATAAATCTAATTCTAATCCTTCAATGAATTCACTATTCATCATAACTTCCCCACCAAAATAAATAGGGATAGGACTCATCTTTCTTAATTCCAATTGACGAGTCACCATTTCATTATAGATATGAACATCCAATTGACCAGGAATGAAATGCGGTGTACTACATATACCTACTATACCATCCTTCTTAGCAGACTCTAATGAACTTATTGCATCCTCAACACAAGGCATGCCATCATCAATACCCCAAGCAATATGAGAATGCAAATCTATATACTTAGCCATTATAGTTCAGGAATCTCGCAGAATACTGGAATTCCCAAATACTTTTCTGCCTCTTCCTTCGTGCGCAAACGATTATCAAACAAGAATCTCAATGTTGCATAACCACAACCCAATACAAAACCTACCATAGTCGCTAATAAAGTATTCTTCTTCACATTCGGTCCACTAGGAATATAAGACAATTTCGCCTTATCTACCACTTCAATATTACGAACATTCAAATTCTTCTGCATTGTACGAATAAACGTACTTACTGTATCATTCGCGATATCCTTAGATAATTTAGGATCTTTAGTCGTAGCTGAAATTGTAATGATCTCTGTATTTGATTCATTCGTTACACTAACAAGCTTTTTAACACTATCAGCACTCTCTAATCCAACATCCTTAGCTACCTCAGACATAATGTTATTCTGCGTTAATAAATTCACTGCATTCGTAACCAATTTACTATTGGCCATCTGCGAATTATAATCCAAAGAACCACTCTCACTAATCTGAGGCGTTAAATAAATTGATGTTGAAGCTGTATAAGTAGGAGCAATCAATAATTTTGTTCCAAAAAAACCACCCACACCAAACAATATACATAAAACAATAATCAACTTAATATGTTTTAATATAGCCCTAAATAACTCTAATAAATCAATTTCTTCCATTTCACGTACATCACTCTGTGTACGATCCATTCTACTGTTTACCATAAAAACCTCCCTTTCTCACAATAAAACATACTCTATAAATATAGCATAGATTCACTAATTCATCATAAAAAAAGCTAAAAAACTAAATTTTTAGCTTTCATATAACTGTAATTAATCTCTTCTAAACAAATCACGAGTATATACTTTATCTTGTACATCATCCAAACAACTATCATAACGATTCGCAATAATTGCTTGACTCAAAGACTTGAATTCTTTTAAATCATTTATTACTTTACTACCAAAGAAAGTTTCTCCATCCTTTAATGTTGGTTCATAAATAATAACTTTAGCACCTTTGGCTTTAATACGTTTCATTACACCTTGAATAGAACTCTGTCTAAAGTTATCACTATTTGATTTCATAGTTAAACGATATACCCCAACAGTAACATCATGTTCTTTTGATTCATCCCATTCATCATTAGCTTCATAAGCACCAGCAATCTCTAATACACGATCTGCAATATAATCTTTACGTGTACGATTTGATTCAACAATAGCTTCAATTAAGTTTTCAGGTACATCCTGATAGTTAGCCAATAATTGTTTAGTATCCTTAGGTAAACAATATCCACCATAACCAAATGAAGGGTTATTGTAGTGAGATCCAATTCTAGGATCTAAACATACACCATTAATAATATCTTGTGTATTTAAACCTTTCATTTCAGCATATGTATCTAGTTCATTAAAGTAAGACACACGCAAAGCTAAATATGTATTGGCAAATAACTTAACAGCCTCTGCTTCTGTAAAGCCCATAAACAAAGTATCAATATTTTCTTTAATAGCACCATCTTGAAGTAAAGCAGCAAATTCATGACTCTTCTCAACCAATCTAGAATCATTTACATCCGTACTAACAATAATTCTTGAAGGATAAAGGTTATCATACAAAGCCTTAGACTCTCTTAAAAATTCAGGACTAAAAATAATATTTTTAGTATTAAATTTCTTTCTAACACTCTCCGTATATCCAACTGGAATAGTTGACTTAATAACCATAATAGCTGAAGGATTATACTTCAATACAAGTTCAATAACACTCTCTACTGCACTAGTATCAAAGAAATTCTTCTTACTATCATAGTTAGTTGGTGCAGCAATAACAACAAAATCAGCATCAGAGTAAGCATACTCCGCATCTAATGTTGCTTCTAAATTTAAATTCTTTTCAGCTAAATACTTCTCGATATAGTCATCCTGAATAGGAGATTTTCTAGCATTAATTAAATCTACCTTCTCCTTAATAATATCTACTGCCTTTACCTCATTATGTTGAGATAATAAACAAGCAATACTCAATCCTACATACCCTGTTCCTGCAACTGCTATTTTCATAAAACATCATCCTTCCTTTAACTAAATAGCTTTTTTATTCCCACAATAAAACTGTATTGGACCTACAGTTTTATGCATAGTTCTATCTAAAACATATTATAAGGCATTCTAACCTTATCACTCACAATAAAACGCAAATTCCTTTTTCTTTCTTATTAAACTCATATTTCTCACCTGGCTTAAAAGTACCATCTCTCATGTTCAATCACTTCCTTTATAAAAATAATTATTTTTTTTATTCTTAACTACTTAAAAAAATATCTAGGAAAAATATTGTTCTAATCGATTTTTTTTGAACTTAAATACAAATTTTTATTTCATTCTTTGGGTAACAAGTTAAAGTGATACAGATTAATACAAGTGCATCTAAAAAAGAAAGATTCCATTCTTCCCTTTTTATATACAATCATGTTATTAAAATCACTATAAAAATTCATAAAAACGGCTTAAATTCTCTTCTCCACGTTTATCTGTCCAACATGAACTAATATTTTTTTCTTTACACATCGAAGCTATTTCATCGCCAAAAACATCCCTAGTTTTTTCAACATTAGTTTCACGAACTTTTTTTTCATCTGGATTCGTATACCAACCACAAAAATAAATTTTAGAACTTTCTTCAACAGTTCTACATTTTGAAATTGTAAATAAAACATCACTATAATTAGGAGCTTCAGTAAATTTATTTGGTATATTTTTATTTAATGCTACTAAGAAATCGATTGGCCTAAAAATGTGATTAGGATTATACTTAAGTTCTAAATAATCTAACAATTTATGATAATCCTCAAAATATGTTTTTACTAAATATCCCTTTTGTATTTCTAGTTCAAATACGACTGGATTTTCCCCTATTGTAGTTAAATATAATCTATATGGGATAACATCTATTATAAAAATACAACTAAATATTTTATTATTATACGAAAAGCTGAAATTATCTCTAGTTTTTTTCTTTCTCTTCATATCATTATGTAATTGCTTTATACCTGTCAATTGAAACATATAATTACCATAGATAAAATATATAATTCTATCTTCTCTTTCTATCTGTTATACAAAGCCATAATACATAAATCAACGTGTACTATAGCTAAAAACTTATTTTAATATTTAATTTTTACGAAAAATAATCGCTTTTTAAATTAAGTAAATACGATTTATAACTCATCAATTCTTTATCTTTCGGATTTATATATAATCCAAAACCTACAAGACCAATTAAATGATCAAGATAATTACTCCTATCTTCTTCAATAAATCGAACATGTTCTGAAAACCCGAATTTTTTGATGTAATAAATACTTTTACGAAGTTCTTTTCTAGTTTTCTTTGGCAATTGTATCGTTTTGTTAACCACTAAACCAGTAACTAATTGTTGTTGGCCTTGAATTCGTACACGTATTTTATTCTTATTTAAATTTAAATTCATTTCTTTTAATCTTTTTCGTACAATTTCAATTACTTCGATCTCATTAAAATCTCCAGAAAAAGTCATGTCATCTGCATATCTAGTATATCTAATATGTCTTTCTTTACAAAACGAAGAAATAGTATCATCAAATTCCTTCATTATTATATTTGATAGACACGCACTAGTAGGCGCACCTTGAGGAAGGCAAGAATTTAAAGAACATAAATTAGCTAACATTATTGAAACATCATTTGCATAACCCATATTAGAAAATACGTTAAGAATCTTATAATATTTCAAATTATCAAAAAATGACTCAATATCTAAGCTTAACACTTTTTTCTGATTCCGATGAAATTTAACATTATCTTTTAAAGAATACCCTTTTCTATAAGCTTTGGCATAAATACTAATTTCTATTTTATATAATATGTTCTCTAAAATCCATTTTTGTATCTCTTTAAGATTAGGTAAAGGTTCATTTATCACTCTATATTCACCATTTTTTTTAGGTATTTTGAATTCTCTATAAAAATACTTTTGAGCATTAGAAGCAGCATATACATAATTCTTTGAGAAACCGAGCAAAAGACACAAATGATTCTGATCATAAATAATTGGAAGTTGTTTTGAAAAAAGATTATTTGCATAAGATAACCACTTTTCAATATATTTATCATTCTTATTTGCCTGTTTAGCTTTTAAAATAAATCTTTCTTTATAATTATTCCATTCCATAATCGATACCAAAAAAGCTTATAAACTTTCACAAAATATATCACATACATAATCATTATATTAATATGATTATGTATGTCGAAGTAAATTGGAATAATCTAAATATTCCAATTTACGAGCACAAGGAAATATTACTAATTTTAACTCCTGTTAAAATTTTAATATTTTCTTGTTTGGCTAGTAAAAATCATTCTCCAAAGAATAACGACTCGCTATTCTTGCATATAAAATGCTAAGTCTAAAAGTTTATAAGCATATAAATTTTATCATGGCAAGTAAATTTCGTCTATATCCTTTCTATCTGTTTTAAATTCCTCTAATGGTAAAATGTTAATTGTAGATGTTAACTCTAAATCCATCAATCTTTTTTTACCATTATCAGTAATCATTTCTATTCCATCTCTTTTTTCTATATACCCATTCGATTCTAACTCATTTAACCATTTGAAAATTTGTGCATAATAATATCCTAAACTAAAAAGTGATAAAATAGATTTATTCTTGTCAATTGTCTTTAATATAAACTGTTCCACATTTCTCTTCATCTTTATATTCCTCAAAACGGATGTTGTTCTTTCTAGCAAAAGGTGCATTTTTATGTTTTTTATTTTCAATCCAAAAAACCGGAAAAGTATTGTTTGGTGTTTTAAGTAAGCTGATTAACGCTTCCGTATCATTATATCCTAATGGACACTTGGATGCCTTTAAATCATTACTTATTTCTTTCATTAAATTCAATTTTTCATTTCGTTCTTCACCTACATAATTATCGCTAATTCCTCTTTTTTGAACAGAATTTGTGTACACATTAACATTTAGTTGTGACTTTATAAGTTTTATAGCTTCTTGCTGTGCAGCTAGACAAACAATAAACTTTTTACATTTTACTTTTTCAATAGTAGCAAATTTTTCCAAGGTAGAGGCCCCACTACCAATATAATCATCAATATAGATAATTCCACTAAATTCATCACTTTTTTCGTTAATGAGTTCTACACTATTATGTAAGTATATTTGTTCATTATCGAAGAAAGAACACGTCCTCATTAGGACAGATTGAACTAAATATAATAAGAATTCCCCACTTTTTATTTGATTCACATTTAAACTTAGTGAAGTAATACATAATTTACCTTTTCTAAATTCACTTGATACAAAGTTTTTCCATTCATAAGATTGAAACAAGTCTTTAAATGCACCAAAAAAATAAGATTCATACATTTTTATTTGTATCCAAGTATATTTTTCAGTCAAATCTAAAACTAAATCACGTTTTTCATCTGAATTTAAATCACTTAACCTATGACAAAACTTTTCAAATACTTTATTTACAAGGTTGTCATCAATATCCCAATCCTTAAGTTTAAATATATCCCTTAATCTAAAAAAATATTTGTTTTCCAAACTTTGTTTATATAATTTACTCATATTTGTAATAATGACCTCAACATAATATTAACTTTTTATTGAATGTAAACTGATTCATTCAATCAATTTACATTCAATAAAAAGAAGACTTAGTCTTCTCTCATATAAAATTCTTTATACCACTCAGCAAATTTTTTTAAACCCTCTCTTAATGGAGTGTACGGTTTAAATCCAAAGTCTCTTTCTAAAGCACTCGTATCCGCATAAGTTACTGGCACATCTCCAGGTTGCATAGCCACTAATTCTTTATGGGCTTCAAAATCATAATCTTCAGGTAATACGCCAGCTTTTACTAATTCTTCAGAAAGAATCTGAACAAAGTCTAACAAATTTTCTGGATTACTATTACCGATATTGTAAATAGCATAAGGAGGAATAGGAAGTCCATCTTCTCCATTCTTCTTTTCTGGTGCTTTATTCATAACTCGAATAACACCTTCTACAATGTCATCAATATAAGTAAAGTCACGTTTACAATTTCCATAATTAAAAATCTTTATCGTATCTCCATTCACTAGTTTATTTGTAAATCCAAAATAAGCCATGTCTGGACGTCCAGCAGGACCATATACAGTAAAGAATCTTAGTCCAGTACTAGGAATATTGTATAACTTAGAATACGCATGAGCCATTAACTCATTACTCTTCTTTGTTGCTGCATATAAACTAACTGGATTATCCACCTTATCATCCGTACTATAAGGAACCTTTTTATTCGATCCATATACACTACTACTAGAAGCATATACTAAGTGTTCTACAGGATAATTTCTACAAGCTTCTAAAATGTTATAAAATCCTAACATATTACTTTCAATATATGCATCTGGATTCGTAATAGAATAACGAACACCTGCCTGAGCACCCAAGTTAACTACAATACTAGGATGATACTCACTAAAGATTGAATCAATCAATTCCTTATCTGCTAAGTTTCCCTTAATAAACATATAATTCAAATAACCAGACAATTCATTTAGTCTAGCCTCCTTAATACGCACATCATAATAATCATTCATGTTATCTAAACCGATAACCTTGCATTCAGAATCTTCTTTTAAAATCCTTTTACATAAATTGGATCCAATAAATCCAGATGCACCTGTAACAAAAATAGTTTTATTCATTTAATATTCTCCCTCAATCACATTTAGTTTTAATAATTCATTATAAAATCCTATCTACATATCTTTATTAATACTTGCTAGTTTAAAAAGATATTTATAATATTTATTATAATCGTTTTCGTTCAATAACTTATACTTTTCATTATCTAATTCAATAATATTAATGTCTTCAGAATATCTATGCTTTATTTTTTCAAAACCTAATGTAGAAACAATCAATTGATTATTCATATTCTTATTTAATAAAAGAAAATCCATTACCGCTTCTAATGTTTGGTCGTCAGCTTCTATATTATTAGGACTATCAAAAACACGTGGAAATTTAATAGCGTTAGGATTATATTTATCTTTAAGTTGCAACAAAATTGAAAACCAAATCACTGTAATCAAACATTTACTGCTACCATGCAATTCAACACTAGAGCATACTGAAGATATGTTCATATTATCTAATTCCTTAAGGCTATATTTTACTTTATAATCATCAATAAGTTTTAAATAATCGTTATCTAATTGTTTACTACGATTATTATACTTTGTTAGTTCTTTTCTGTTTAATTTTAGATTTTTTGTAATAGTATCCAATTCGTTTAAATCTACTAATTTATCTTTATTTATCTCTTCTCTTACTTGTAACAATCCTTCTTTTTTTACTATATCACGTACTGTACCTTGCTTTATATTTATTCTATTTTTTATAAGATCTAATTTATCTAACACACTTTTATATTCATGCATTTTATCTGAAATTTTCTTATTCACTATTTCTAGTGAGTTAGATAAATCGTTTAATAAAAAAACAATATCTTCATTCGCATTGTACTTTTCAACTAATAAACCGTTTTCTCTATCAATATTTGAATGACAATAGGGACACCTATTATTATTAATAATTTTTATATCCTTATTGTTTTTATAATTTAACTTCTTTAAACTTTTAATACTTTGTGTAATATCTAACTTTTCATTTTTCAACTCAATTATTTTTGCTTTGATATTTGATAATGCTTGAGTATAATCATTATACTCTTTACTTATCAACTCTAATTCATTATTTAGGCTATCAATTTCTGTCGAATAATCCATCATTGATAATTTAGAATTGATTTTTTCAAGCACATTATTATTTACATCTAAATTTCCTTGAGTTAATACTTTTTCCTTATTTAATATAGATTTTTCTTTTTCTAAATCAAAATATTTATCATCAATTAAACCCAAATGGTAAAACAATAAGTTCTTCTTATATTCAGAATATTCTTGCAAACCTTTGAAAGAGTCAAATTTACTCCCTTGATAATAATCTTGATCTAGAAAATAAAGTATATAATTAAATGCTGGCGTAGCAATTTCTACTTCATTATTTTTATTTTTAAGTTTCACCGCAAAATTAAAATATTTTTTCAATTGATTAGCCAGTTCATGTCTATTATTTGTATATACCAACAAATCATGGTTTTGATCAAATAACTTG
>UMHC01046440.1_pt1 | contig 20571 bp, 18 predicted proteins | sample 1965381 | NCBI WGS metagenome assembly UMHC01 (sample SAMEA4836083, study PRJEB28245) | human gut metagenome | biome: gut microbiome; material: fecal sample | place: Denmark | collected 2008 | reverse complement strand
TCGGACTTGCTGAAAAATCCAAACCCACAGCGGGGGAGAAAGTAAGAGAGCGACAAATCGGGAGTTGCTATGAGGTAATTATCATGGAAAGGAATATTGAGTATATACAGCTATTTATGGAATACGAATCTGATGATATGCCGATGGTATATTTTTATGAAGTCGATGTGAATGATGACCGTTTTGCCCTAAGAGCGATAGAAATTTTTGTAGACAGGACAGTAAAGTTTTATAATGACCTATATTGTGATGTTGTAGAAGTGTGTCCAATTCCAACCGTTGATGAATTAAACGAAAAGGTTTGGGGAGAGGGCTTTTATGCAACTATTATTTCTAAAGGTAAATTTGACGAAATATGGAATACAGGAATTTATAACGAAAGCCTAACGGCTACTTAACATTCCCATTTATCGAGGGAGATAGCAAATCCAGCCGAGCCAGTCAACGGTCAAGATGAACGGCGCACAAATGCGCCGCCATTGACAGCCCCGCCCGCCTTTGCTGATGGGCAATCAAGGCGGGAAAGCCCTAAAACGGCTTCCCGCCCATTTCTAAGAACTGATAAGTCAGATTTGCTGAAAAATCCAAATCCACAGCGGGGACGGAAGTAGAGAACAATAAATAAGAATTTACAGGAGGAAAATCAATGGAAAATTTAATTAAATTTTTGGAAGAAAAGATAACTGATAAAATGCCGGTGGAAGGAATTGTTGATGTGTTTGAGCAGATGTGCAGCACACCTCTTGAAGAAGATATGGTTTTATTTGAAACCGGAACATTTACTGATTTTTCAAAAGAACCGTTTTTTCAAATTTCATTAGTACGACAGTTTTCAAATGATGATGAAGAGTTTTATCAAATCCATGTGGACATCTTGTATGAGCCAACCGCTGAAAATAAAATTTTCAGCGAAACAACATGGGACGAAGATTTAGACGAAAATATATTTGACTATATCAGAAAATCAGCGTCGTTTGCTTATGCAAGAAATCATGAATACATCGAGGTAAAAATATATATGGACGAAACTTAACTTCTCATTTATCAGGGAGATAGCAAAGCCCTAAAATGGCTTCCCCGCCCATTCCAATTTTGAGAGAAAAATCTGTTTGCTTTTTTGTGAGTGTGTCCACAAGTTCGGGACATTTTGTCCCGAAGTCCGGCGTGGGACGAGGAACGGGGGCTTTCATATACGCCCTGTCTGCTGACGAAACCAGCCCTGCGCTTGCGGCTCCACGACACGCAATCACAGCCCTGTTTTCCTGCTGCTTCAAATGCCCTTGCCCGACCCGGCGGCAACCTCATTTTCGCAGCAACGCCGACAGAGCGTATAACACACTACACTTTGCAAGCAAAGTCGTGTGCCAAGGGGTAAGCCCCTTTGGAAACCCCAGACAACAAAACAGGCTGAATATCTCGCACTTCCCCGGTGCTTGATATTCAGCCTTTATTTGTTGTCAGCAGCCCCCGTTTCGTGGTCTGCGTGTAGTTCCTTGTAAACTGACCTAATGTACCAAATAAATAATTCTATTGCTATTAATGTTTCTAAAAAAAGATAATTTGTTTTTCTTATAATAGAAAAATTTTTATAATACAAACTTAAGGTTGTCGTTAGTATCCAACAGCAGTATAATGAATTATGACGAATTTTGGAAGTTTACGCAGATGAGGAGTGTGAAGCATGTTTGTTCCCAAAGCTGTATATGAGATACTAAAAGATTATCCTGACGGACTTACTGCAAAAAAAATTACAGAAGAAGTCATTGCTCGTGGTCTGCACCCACTTCCTGCAAAACAGCCTGTCAGCATTGTTACAAGAGCAATTCATCGTCATTGCATTGGTATAGATCGTACTTATTCTTGCCAAGATCGCTTTTTCTCTAAGTCTACAAACAAACAGGGGGATACTGTTTACAAAATAGCGGCGAACTATAGTACTACTACAACTGCTATTGCAGAGACTTTTGTTTTCCCACAACAGCAAATTGCTGCAATTAATTCTTCATCCACTGCGAGTGGCTCAAAAACACGAATAATGGATGCGGAAAACCAAACAGTTCGCGAGTTATTAGGAAAGTATTGCTTTTACGTACCAGCATATCAACGTAGCTACTCTTGGAAAAGTTCTCATATTGATGAATTCCTTGATGATATTTTTAATGTAATTCATTCGCCAAAAACAGATGCACGTCATTTTTTTGGTGCTATTACTATGACTAAACGTGAGTCTCGACAGGATTCTGTTGACTTAATTGATGGCCAACAGCGCATGACTACTATTTTCATTTTTTTGTATGTTATTTTGGGACAATTTAAATCAGAGCGTTTCGTAGATAAGGCAAAGTCTCGAGCTGATGAGTTATTTAGGAAACTTGTATATTTAAATGATGATGGAGAAACCATTGGAAGTCGTCTTATTTTAGGAGAGTTTAATAAGAGATTTTTTGATGAGTTTATTATAAAAGCGCACGATGCTTCTGATGAAGTCAGAGAAGATATTAAGAAAAAATATATAGAGAACTCCGAATTTAGTCAAAATCAAGCCATCTTTGATGCATATAATCGGATTAAACTTGCGGTAGAGGAACGACTGGATTGCTGTAAGTCAGAAGACGATGCATACGAGTATCTAAAGGCACTTCATATGTGTGTCCTTGACCGAGTCGAGTTGGTCACCATGACAGTTGAAGAGGAAGCAGATGCTTTCCTGATTTTTGAGACACTTAATGATCGAGGCTTAGTTCTTAATGCGGTAGATCTAATAAAGAATAAATTATTCCAGACCTTTGCTACACATTCTCTGGATGAATTTGAGGCACTAAAAGATGAGTGGGAGGAAATGTGTGACAACATAGAGGACAAAGACGATTTAAAGAAGTATATACTTCATTACTGGAGAGCATTTAAAGGATATACTACCGCACAGGCACTTTATAAAACATGTCGCGATTATATCAGTTCCAAAGGTTTTGAAGAAGCAAAAAAAATGGTTAAAGAATTAAATGAGTATAGTGTTTATTATAATGGCTTTTGTAATCCGGGTGGAGATTATCCATGGAAAAGCAAAATCATTAAAGATACACTATATGATATGAATAAGATGCGTTATGATTTAGCTCATCCGATTTTATTGGCAGCACTAAGAAAATATCCGCATGATGAGGTATCTTTTGAGAAAGTAGTTCAGCTATGTTTAAACTTTCTAATTCGGTATGTAAGTGTACTCAAGAATAAGCCAACTTCTATAGAGAAGGATATTAGTACCTGGGCATGTGACCCAGAATTTAGTATTGAAATGCTGCGTGAGAAATTCCTTGAAAAAGCGCCTGATGCACAATTTAAAGCCGAATTACTAACTCTTTCTTTGCCATTTCAATCTCCACTTACGCATTATATGCTCTGTGTATACGAGGCTGATGGATTTAATCGAAAAGAAATTTGGACATCTTCCGGCCGAAGTGATAATACTGTTGAACATGTTCTTCCGCGTACTATTAATCCTTTAACCTCGTCAGGAAAATATTGGATCGACCAGTTTGGTTCTATTGAAAATTGTGTTTTATATCAGGAACGTTTAGGAAATTACGCTTTTTTAACTAAGACTGCCCAGTCAAAGGCCCTAAATAAAGATTTCCCTTCAAAAAAAGATGTGTATGAACATGAGACCGATATGAAGCTGACGCAGGAGTTAGCGTCTATCGAGAATTGGACACCAGATGCAATTAATCAGCGACAAGAAAAAATGACTAATATATGGGTAAAGTCAATATCATTTGAAGAGCCCCATTCAGCACTATAGAATATAGACAGGCGTCTTTAATGCCGCGGTATGACTTTGTACAACTTTTTGTCCTCCGCACCCCCGCCCCTCTGATTTCCTGCTTATAAAGAGAAAAGAGGCTACGGCAAATACATCTGCCGTAGCCTCTCTTTATTCGAGATATACACTCGGATCGAAGTCCTCGTCGCTGTTTTCATAGTCGGTACGTAAAATTGAAATACCGGCGTTTGCATATTCATTCATACGCTTTAAAAGGTCACTGCCGTTATTAATCTCTGGACAAACATGAGAGACTAACCCTTTAGCAACTGCAAAATTATCTTTGTCCACATTGTCAACAGCGCAAATATCCACAGTTTTGCTTATTGCGACAGGATCAGCTTTGCGCAAAAGCGCCACCATAATAGCAAATGTGTATAATTGATATTTTGTGGAGAAAATCCCTTTTTCATTAACAATTACATCATAAAAGTTCCGACTCTCCGAAGATACCTGAACTTTAGCAGTAGGTTTTATGAAAAAAAGCTCTTGTTCCGTCATTTTCAATATACCTCCTTGCTTGCAATCACTGTCTTGGGCCAGGTTTGATCACTGTGATTTTCCAGCTTGTACACAGACTTGACATAAGGCTTCAGCTCGTTTTGATACTTCTCAGTCAGGTCACCGGTGGAGACCATAAAAATCACCTGCTTGCCCATATGCGGCAGGAAACGAGTGATTGCAGCACGGTGTTCATCCGAAAATAGACCGAGAGGGTTATCAATGATAACCGGTGCAGCAAAGTTAGAGGAGCGGTTCAAACCGGCAATGTAAGAAAGGCTAATCACCTTAGACTGACCGGTTGAAGGATTCAGTGTGCGGCCAGGCTCAATTTGATAGGTTTCTCCATTCGTAAGTTCGAGTAACAGGCTATAATCCTTAGAAATCTTAATACCTTTATATTTTTGAGGGGCGTTCGTGATTTGCAAGAAAACCTCAGTGGCGTACTTTTCCACGGAAGCGCGTTTCTCTTCCAGAAGGCGATTGCGATACTCGCTGAAGACCTTTTCCAACACGATTGTATTTTCTAATTTTTTCTGGCACAAAGCTCCTTCTTTGTCGAGCTGACTAAGTTCCGCAAGTTTTTCCTCCAGCTGAGCAAGCTTTTCTTGGTCTTGTTCTAATAGAACCTGAGTCCGCGTGCGACGTGTTTCTGCCTCCTGCTTCTTTACCTCTGTATTGGCGATGTTCTGGATGATGCGTTCGCCGGCTTCCTCATTAAAAGAACCAATATCTTTTCGCAAGTGCTCAAATTCTTCCCTTTTGGCAGAACGCTCCTTATCTTTTTTCCAGATCTCCTCACTTAGAGAAAAGTAAGCGGCACGTGTCTCAAATCCGTGTGCTTGGTATTGTGCGCAGGCATTAAATAGGGCACGACGCTCCTTTTCAGCGAGAACGGCATCGTCTGTAATCAAATGGTCGTGAATAAAAGCCTGAATCTTTTCTTTGTGGGAATCCGTCATTTCTTCGCCGCATACGCAGACAGGCTGCTCCATGAGCCGAACAAGGTACTCTTTCACCGGCTCAGTGATGTGATATTCAGCCGGTTCAGCATATGTATCCTGCTGCATTTTGGCAAAAATGGAAGCTGCCAACATAAGTGTGGCGTTCTTTTGAAAACATTCGGATTGTTCATTTTTGACACGTTTCAAGTCTTCCGTAAGTCCCTTGATTTCTTCAGACAATCTCTGCTTTTGGGTGACCTTTTCGGAAATTTCCTTGAAATCCTTCAGCTTATCTTCATCCTTTTGTATCTGCTCATTGGCAGCATTGATTTCTCGCTCATACTGATCCAACAGAGCTTCCTGCTCGGCAACTTTCTGGTCCGCTTCTTCCTTTTGCTGCAAAATATCCTGATACTTGTTTTGGGTCTGAATCCAAGCGTCCCGGTTTTTCTCAAAATCCTTTTTTAGTAAGCGAAGATCTTCTACGGCGTTGTCAATTTCTTTAATGCCAAGCACACGAGCAATGGCATCTTTATATTGACTTCCACTGGCTGTGCTGTAGTCGTTGATTTTTTCGCCGTCAAAGAAGAAATACTGTGAGGCATCTTCATGCACAAGGGAATTGATAAAATCAGCTTTCTCATCTTCGTCGCTGCTTAGCGGAACACCATTTTTGATCAACTCCAGCATGCATTTGAAGTCTTTACTGCTTGGGGTGGCGTCCAGTTTCCCACGCAAGTCAATGGAACGAGAGATCTCAATCTTATCCTTTCCGTTCTCAACAAACAAAGAAACCTCAGCATGATAGGATTTCTCTGATTGTGCGTTTACATTGATGAGATCTTTGAGATTATCGCTGTCTTTAGGTCCATACAGACAGAACAGAACTGCTGAAAAAAAGCAAGATTTTCCCACATCATTATCAGCATAAAGGATGCTGATGTTCCGTTCGCCCTCCGTAGGAAAATCAAAGATACTCTCCCCGTAATAGGCGCGGTAGTTATTTATACGGAGTGAATTGAAAATCATTGATCCGAATCCTCCTGTTCACTCATCTCAGCAATAATCTGTCTGATAGGCCCACGAGTATGACGGCTTTTTTGATACACATGGTCTTTCTCCACCTGGAGAATTTTCTCTACAACACCGGCATCAATATGATGTTCTTCAGCAACTTTAACAAGTAATCGATCCATCGTTTGGCCGACCTCCTTAAAAATCATACGGATTTAGCCTCCGCTGAGATAAAAACTGATCAAGTTTTTGACGTTCTTGAATTCCATTGATGGCATCTTCTACCATTAAGTTGATTCGCCGATATTGTGCGTCAATCATGGACAATGCCAGACGGCGCTCATCATCATTGGTTCGGGCAGAAAGGATAGGATAGACCAGATAGTCGTAAATCCAGGCAGATGTTTTTCCAGGGGCGACACGAAGAACACGGCCTCTGCGTTGAATAAACTGACGTTCGGAGGTCGAAGAACTGATGAACACAGCAACATCACAAGCAGGGATATCGATACCTTCATCTAAACATCCGACGGCCAGTAAAATTTTACGGATTCCCTGCCGAAACTCCTTCAGGATCGTTAGACGTTCTTTTTGCGCATCCAACTCACCAGTATATTTGAAATAGTATTTGCCCATGTGGTCTAACGCTTGTCCAATTTCAGCCAAATGGTGCAAGTCATCCCCGTAAATAAGGACACGTGCAGTAGGAGGGATTTCATCAAAGATTGTCTGCAGAGTTTGCGCCTTTTGATCGTTTTTCTTGAGTAGTTTGGCACGATCGCGGTAACGTCCTTCTATGCGTTGGCGCAATCGGAGTTGCTCCTTTTCGTTGTCCTCCTGTTCCAGTGTGTGCTGGAGCTGTACGATTTCCCTTGAAAATGTTTTATACAATTCCCAGTCCTCTTCCGGCATCGCGCAGGGGAGAATCCTGTATTGGTATTCTACCAAGTAGTGCTCACGTTGTGCATCCTTGATTGAGAATTCAAAAGTGTTTTGATGATAGAAATCTAAAATCTTTTCGGATCCGATCTCATCAAAGTTCCGGCGTGGAGTAGCACTAAGTCCAATGCGGTATGCCGGATTCAATTCCATAAGGCACTGAGATTTTGGAGCACCCATATTGTGGACTTCATCGCAGATCATAGCAAATTGTTCCGTTTTGGCCAATCTCCACTTTGCCATGTAGTAATCACCCTGCGCAGAGTCATAGGTTGAAATGACTACTACTTGTTCCGGAAAACGTGCTTGCGTTAGGGATTTCAGTAGTTCCTTGTGTCCACGATAAGGAGACCCGCACTTAATAATAGGTGTGTTAGGATAAAACAAGCGAACATCTGCTTCCCATTGTTCTACCAGTTCCAGGCTGGGAACGCAGATTAGGAGGAGTTTCCAGGTATCAATTTGGCTAATCGCATACATAGCCGCTTTGGTTTTACCAGAACCAGTTGCCATCATAAAAAGGCAGGAAAAGTTCTTTTGTAAAAAAGCGTTTTTAGCATCCTCCTGGCAGGAACGCGGTTTGAAGTTGGGGTGGATTCCGGCGGATACGCGATAAATATAATCGACGGGATGCTCCGGCGCATTTTGAATCAACTTCAGACGAGATGCTTTGGGAAAGTCAAATGTTACAATATTCCCGGCGGTTCCATCCCATAACTTTTCAAAGCGTTGGATTTTCTGTTCTACCCGAGATTGTAATACCGGAATCCAATTTTGAGAGACCTCGAAAGATTCCTCGTTATTGATCCATCCTCCAAGTGTTTCGTTTACAGAGCCTAAGAAGGAAACTGCATTTTCATCTGCGTCCTTAAAAATACCAAATTTTTCGTGAAATAATCGATATGCGCCTGGAGTATTTGGATCCTTACGAAGGCATACTTTAATGTCCAACCGATTGTTTTTGATAAGCCAACAGAGATTCTTAATGTTGGCAATATTTAGATCAATAAGTTCCTGGGTAGCTGGGGCAATTTTGTCCTCTAACAGTTGGCGGATATCATAACCGAGGGCAATTTGGTGTTCATCTTCCGGGCTTACATTCACACTGCAGACAATGCGCATCCGCCCGCCGTGTTGAATAAAGGGATACAAACCATTGGTGATGTAGCAAAAGATGGAAGAATGAAAATAGCCGACGGCGCGGCAATATTCAATGCTTTCTTCCATGCAGGGAATATAGAATTCTTTGATCAAATCATTTTCCCCGCTCCAGTAAGTGTCTTGAAATGACACTGTACGTAAACTCATGCCATCATCCCCTTTCGGCAAATTATATCAGGATAGCTCTTTCAGGAAAGCTTCCACTTGATCAATGGTGTTTTCCGCAGACAACGAAATGCGCAAAACCCTGGACACAGCATCTCCCTTACCAATGGCCTGTAAAACATGGGAAGGCATACCCGCAGTACAGGCAGACCCAGTAGAAACTGCAAATTTTGCACTAATGCGCTTCACAAAGCGCTCGTTGTCAAAATCGTCCAGGTTTACGATCAAGCTTATAACACCCGGAAGATGATGTTCCGAGTCTCCCAAAAGCTCCAGGTGTTCGTTGGATGCAATAATCTTTTTGGCTGTCTGCTCCAGTTTCTGAATGCAGGCAATTTGTCGCTGTTCGTTTGCAATGGCCAACTCGGCAGCTTTTCCAAAGCCAACAATGTTGTGAACCGCCAATGTGCCGGCACGCAGACCGTGCTCCTGCTCACCGCCGTGCATAAAAGCACTCATTGGAGGAAGGCCATAATCATCTCCCCGAATATAAGCGGCCCCCACGCCCTTTGGTCCGTGGAACTTGTGAGCGGATAGAGAAAGAAAATCTACCTTTGTTTGGTCAACATTGATGGGCAGTTTTCCAGCTATTTGCGTGGCATCGGCATGAAGCAACACGTGATGCTTGTGTGCAACGGTAACCAAAGCGTCCATATCGTTTAGGGAACCAATTTCGTTGTTCGCCCACATAAAGGATGCTAAGGTGGTTGTGGGACGTATGGCCTTTTCAAAGGACTCTGGTGTCACCTGGCCATACTTGTTTACATCCAAGAAGGTGACCTCATAACCGCGATCTACTTTGGGGACTTTGCCAAACAGCGAAAAAGTTGCATCCTGGTTAGAATAAATGTCACCGTTCAAAAAGCGGCAGGTGTTTAATGTGGCATGGTGCTCCACTTTGGATGTAATTATATGGTTTCCTTTTTTTTCGTAGTATTTTTTGTAGTCTGCCACACCTTTGATTATCATATTGCTACTCTCTGTGGAACCACAGGTGAAAATAATTTCTTCCGGTTTGGCATGAATTAACTTAGCAACCCACTTCCGGCTGTTTTCCACAGCATCAGCAGCATGGGCGGCAAGCAGATAATACTTGCTGGAAGGATTCCCATACTCTTCTTGTAGGTAAGGGCGCATTGCCTCAAACACTTCCTGAGCGATAGGAGATGTGGCACTATTGTCTAAATAAATCATACGGTATCTCCAACCCCAAGGGCTTCCAGCACATATTTATCCAGGTCGCCGGCGTGCTTATAGCGGGATTCCAGAATAATCGCCCCGCGATCTATATGTGCTTTGATATATTTGGGAAAGTATTCCTCGTTGCTTAAATGACGGCCTTCTGCCTGCTCAATTAGAACTTTGAAGTAATCGTCATATTCCCCAGTAATCGTTTGACGATTTAGCTCAAGTCCCTCGTTGTCACTACTGAACGATGTGATTTTGCCTTGCTCTTTTAAAGACCAGGCAATCGCATGCTTGACCAGCGTGTACGGCTTTAAGGAGGTACTTTTCCCAATCTCTGCAAAAATTTGCTGCGTTTTTTGGGAAGTTTTTAGTTTAAAAATCATACCTTTGTCCCCTTAAAATAACCTGGTTTTACGGAGGTGCATCCCTGTTCCATATTGTACTCAAGGAGATACTCGTGAGCAATGTGCGACTGGATGATTTCACGATATGAGCCCACCACCTCTTCGTCGGTGGAGAGAATGATAACCTGACCGCTAATGTTTGGGAAGAACACGGCTGAAATCTGTTCGCGGTGTTCTGTGTCGATACGCGCGAAAGGCGTATCGATAATGAATGGAACAACTTGATTTGATGTTTTGATGATTGCCCAATACAGAGAAAGAATGAAAACCTGCTTTTCGCCTTTGGATAACTGGTTGAGTTCCACACGATTATATAGTGGAAGTTCTATATCGTCCTGGAAAGAGACTTGATCCGTGACAACTTTCCCGGAAAAATACCGACGTAAATCATCAATAGAGTCATTTGTCAACAGATGTGCGGCCTCTCTAAGCCCAGCACTCCCCAGCCGTTTTTCTAAGGCATCCAACCCGATGTTGTTGGCTAAGAGGAGTAAATCGCGCGTTATATAGGTCTGCTTCTTATAGAGGTTTACATTGAAATTATCATCCAGTTCAATAAGCTGTACAAAGTTTTCTTTGCGGATGATCTTATTAAACATCTCGAGTGTCAGGGATTCAATCTGGTGGAATTTCTCCTTGGTTACATCAGAAATCATGCGCTGCATAACTTGACTGATACGGCTGGTAAACTCATGCGCAGTACGGTCTTTCGCTTTGACCAGCAATGCTTTGCGCAAGCGTTCGACCAGAGCCTTTTGAACGGTGATTTTTACCTCCAATTCCGCAATTTGTTGGTCCAGAACTTCCAGACTATCCTCGTAAGCAGCAATGCGTTCAGTAAGGAATGTCACTCTTTCAAAATAGGCAGCGGCGTCCACAGAAGGTAATGCCTCTCGAATTTTTTTGCTGATCTCTTCGTATTTTTGCGAAGCTTTTTTCTTATCTGCGATGGCTTTGATCAATTGAGACGCTTCTGCTTCAGCAAAATGCTGCGTTCTGACAATGTCACTGACAACCTGGCTTTCTTGTTCCTGGGATAGGTCGTGGATGGAAGTAAAACATTCCAGCGAAAAGGCAGGCAACACTTTTTCCGCAATTCCGTTAGAAATTGCCTGTGCCAATGTAGGAATCTGCGCAACATTACAAATAGACTGCTGTTTCAAGACTTCCTGAACGGTTTGGACATCCAACAAATCACAGATGGTGTGATACTGACGAACGGCTTGTTCATCTTTAAGCTGCTTATAGGCAACGGCAGCAAGATCCTTTGTAATATAAAGCGGCATCATAGATTCTACAAACTCTCGAATTCGCTTTGCTTTATCGCTCTTTACACGATCTTGTGTTGCGCGCTGTGCTTCAAGCCGTTCTTGTTCTTGTGCAGTCAAACCGCCAGAACGCTCAAACTGATGATCAAGAGATTCTTTTTCCTCCTGAGCAGAGAGAAGTTGCGCAGCTAACTGCTGCTTTTGTGATTCCAAGTCCGCGCTTCTGGTCGTATATGCAGAGAGGTTAACCTCTTCTTGTTCTACCAGTTTGGCGACCTCATCGTAATCTTCGTTACCTTCTTCTTCACCAATATAGGAATCGCAGAATTTCTGTATAATATTGAAAGTATCGTAACCACTTAAAGTCAGAACCGCATTTTTGATATAGTTACTGTAGTTTCCTGTTGCAAAAAAATCACCGATTTCTTCGCCGTCGAAAAAGAAAAAATCAAACAGGTTGGGGGGGATGATTGAGAACAAATAGTTCTGAAAGAAGTCCAGGTTCTTGTCGGCAAGAAGCTGATGCTCTTTGTATACAGTATAGTTTTCATGAAGGCGCTTTTCAATAAAGGACCATTCGCGGCGGATAGTATACAGCGTGTGTACACGATCCGTAGGAAGATCAATTTCCACTTCGACATAGGCCTTTACATTATCAGACAAAAATGCATCGTGGTTAATCAGCTCTTTGATCCGCGCGGTATAACGGTTATTTTTGTCTTGAAAACGGAAACACTGGGGTCCGTACAAAGCCAATTTAATAGCGGTAAAAAAAGAGGTCTTGCCGGCACCGTTGTTTCCACCAATTAGAATAATATTTTGCTCATTGTGGGTACCCAATGCAATCGTATTTTCCCCCACATAAGAGCTGAAATTATAGAGTGTCACTCTGTTGATCTTCATTCCGGGTTCCTTCCTGCACATTCACCAATTCAGCCTCCTGAAGCCATTGCTGCGTAACAGCTTTCCGGAGAGAGTCGCGAAGAATGCGGGTGTTAGAGAAAAATTTGGTTTTGTTTGTTCTAAAAATCATGCTCTTCATCAGGTCCATAGGAACCAAAAATTCATTTGCATATATTTCCAGTTTTTTGCACGTTTCTTCATCAAAGACAGGATGCTTTAATTCGTCCCAAGGTAAGCGTTGTCCCATCTCATCGTAGTAGAGGTCTACCAGTACACGGCAACTCAAATCCTGCTCTTCATCCCAAATGCGGTCAATTGCGCGAAGCTCATCGATGGTGATAAGTTCATAGTTCATCTGTTTCTGCGTTTGCAGAAGGCGACGCAAGATCATTTGACGAGCCTTCCAGGTAAATGGGCCAAAGCCAAGCTGATTTTGCGAAGTGCGATATACGCTTCCGTCACGGCGCTTTTTTTCACGATACTCAGGTACGTCACGAATACTCATGAGCCATTTTCTGAATTCGGCTAATGGAATCAACTCGCGGTGTCCAGAGCGGATGAAACCATTCAAGGAACGATCTTCCTGCACAACCGTACAAATCCAGCACCCAAATCTGGATTGACCACAAGACTGTTGCTGATCGTCTTTGGAAGAATATCCTGCAAACGGGCACTCGCCGCTGTCTGCATCGGAATACAATTCAATTAACTGAGAATTATCTCCCCCCCAAGCATTCTTTCGATTATTGGACATCAAAATGTCCCAGACATCGTCGGTAGATAAAGAAACGATAGGGGGATATACATAAGCTTCTTTGATCGTCTCATGGCGATTTAAAAGACGATCTGCCAATTCTCTGCCTTCAATGCGGCGCTTTCTGGCAGCGCTTTCGGCCTTGCGCACGCCCAAAATAAATACGATCTCAGTATGTTGTTTCTTAATGATATTTTCTACAAACTGTCCACTGGGAGCAATCTTCAAACGGTCGGTACACCAACGGAATGTACCGTTTAGACGCGGTGTCGGAAAGCCTCTGCCAATTACATTGGTCCAGAAAGAAGTGTCCGGTTCTGGAGTTACCTTATTCACAGAGAGTGGTAAATGATCCCGTTTGGCTGCTTCTCGTAATAATTGAAGCATGTTATCTAAGTAGATTTTAATCAGTGGGTTTTCCACAAGCGTATCGGATGAGACAATATAGACTGTTTTGTGTCGTTCCTCGGGGCGTAAATTCTTTAGCATTTGGTATACCAAATGCACGACAACCGTAGAGTCTTTTCCGCCACTGTATCCAATGACCCAAGGGCGTTTATCAGATTTATATACATACTCTATTTCTTCAAGTAGGCCCTCGACCAAAGGCTTCCCATTGTATTCTTTCATGTATGACCGTTGCTCCCTTTAGAAGTCTTTGGGTCGTATGGAAACACCGAATAGATTTCTCATCGCAGAGAAAGCAATATCCTTTCCAATACTACACCATTATTTAGTATATCATTTTGCCGAAAAAAAATCCACCTTGTCAGGCCGAAAAACTACACCTTCTCTCTACGCCATTAAATTTATAAAAACCTCTTGCAATTCCTTTGGAATAGAGTTAACACAACACAAATGCTTTTCAAAGGAAGCTATGAGGAGGAAGACATGGTTTGCAGAAATGAAGAAATAACTATACTTCGAGAATTTCAGTCCAGAAAGGAGAGCCTAAAGTACTTGCAAAAACTGCCTTTAGAGCATAAAATCAGTCTTTCAAAAAACTTGATTTTAAACTGTATAGAAACTTTTGGCGATCAGCAAGTATACATTTCCTTTTCTGGCGGAAAAGATTCAACCGTGCTATCATCACTTGTGTGTAGCTTGAAGCCCAATATTCTACATTTATTTTCGGATACAGGATGCGAATATCTAGAGACCCTTTCTTTTGTTGGTGCAGAACGGCATCGAGGTAAAAACATTGTTTCCGTGCATCCGATATGCAGAGATGGTTCTATATGGACATTTGAACGTATAGTCGCAACCTACGGATACCCACTATTCTCCAAAGCAATTGCTAACGGAATACGGACATACCGACACGCTAAAACACCAGTAACCAAACAACATGCATTGGATTACTTGGAACGTATGTATCCACAAGCTCTGCCTTACTTGAATTGCAATATTTCTGACCTATGCTGTGAAAAATTAAAGAAATCGCCTTTGAAGCGCGTGGCAAAGCATATGCAAATGCAATGTAGCATCATTGGAACGTTGGCAGAAGAAAGTCAAATTCGAAAAAGAGATTGGATTACCTATGGTTCTAATATCTTTTTTCAAAAGAAAGATAACCAATGCCGACCATTATCTTTTTGGACAAACCAAGACATATGGGACTACATTAAACTTTGCAATCTTCCTGTTTCTGATCTATATAGTCAAGGCTATCAAAGAAATGGCTGTATGTATTGTGGCTTTGGATTGTGCTCAGAACGACGAAAATTTGGAATTAACCGCTTTGAACGGCTGGCGCAGACACACCCAAAGCAATATGAGTATATGATATCCCGCTGGGCATCACTTTTCAAGGAATGTGGAATTCCCTATTGAAATTATTTCCGTTATATTTATTATTGCATTTTTCTGTACGTTAAAATGGACTTTCAATTGTGTAGCCCCCTGTCAAAATAGAAAGCGGATGATTCAACTTATGTGCACTTTCTCAACAAAGGGTAAAACGATATCCATTTTCCCAAGTTTTGAAGTAAACACACCTATTATCTACCTCAATACCTTCTCCAACGAGGGACAGAAGGTATTTAAGGCCGCGCAGGCAGCTGGCTGCCCGTCATTTACACTGGTAACCATCAGCGATCTGAACTGGAACCACGACATGGTGCCCTGGGACAGTCCACCTGCCTTCAAAAATGCCGAGCCTTGCACTGGTGGTGCGAACGACTATCTGCGGCTCCTGACCGAGGAGACCATCCCAACGGCAGAGAAGGAGATTAATGGTGTGCCGTTCTGGCGTGGGATCGCCGGGTACTCTCTGGCCGGGCTGTTTGCTTTGTATGCCATCTACCAGACGGATCTATTTTCCCGTGTAGGAAGCGTGTCCGGCTCCCTCTGGTTTCCCGGTATGAAGGAGTACATCTTTTCCCACGAGCCAAAGCATCGGCCGGACTGCATATATTTCTCTCTGGGTGACAAGGAGAGCAAAACCAGAAACCCAGTTCTGCGGAGCGTCAGGCAGAATACGGAAGAGATTCAGGCGTTCTATCAGGGCAAGGGAATCGACACAATGTTTCAGCTGAACCCTGGGAACCATTACAATCATTCTGTGGAGCGCACAGCTGCAGGCCTTTGTTGGCCCTGAGCAGGTGAGGTAACTCCTCCTCTCTCCAGGCTGTATTCTTTGTATAGGCGTGTTAAAAATTGATACGCCTGACTCGAAAAAACCTCTTGCTTCTCGGCCTCTGCAGAGGTACAATACCCCAAACCTGAACATGAAAAAGAGCCCTTCTGAACAGGCTACGGCAGTTATGCCGCACCTGGTCAAGAAGGGCTCTTTGACCACATGTTTGACCACAGACAGCGCCGGAGCACTTGGAAACAGTGGAATTAAGAGCGGCAAAGAGTGATCGGAATGTAGCAGAAATGGTTAAAAACTATTAGAAAGTACCAGAAAAAATTTAGTTTAACCGTTTGGGAGCAGGATGCCGCAGGTTCGGATCCTGTCACTCGAACTAAAAGCACTCTGGAGTAAAAACTCCAGAGTGCTTTTGCTTTGTTTACTGCAGCGCAATCCCTAATGTTATTTCGGCTTCACTACACTTCCGGATTTATCAACTGTGGAGTGGAAATCAGTCTTACAATCTAGCTGGTAGACTTGCCGCTCCCAACAAATTTTTTATTCAAAAACGTCTCCATTTGTTCCAATAGATGAAATTTATCCCCAAAAATTGCTTTTTCTAAATCCATACCACAGTTCGCTCAGTTGAAATACTTGAATACCTCCCACTTACAATTAAATTCTTTACTATTACCTCTTAGTCGAATCTTGGTGTAATACATTTATTCTCATGGCTAGAAAAATTTATCATGCCCATTTTAGAAAAGACGGTTCATACTATCTCTGAATATAAGCCATAAATTTAGAACAAAGGCCATACATGATAAGCTTTGGTTCAGAGGACACTCTTATTGTTGACCCTCTCCTTCAATCAACCGCATATCGGGCACCTTATTCCTGGAAAATGAGTTACCATTATTGCACCAGTTTAAGATCTCAAGCTGTGCGCTTTATTGATAGTCCGCCTAATACTGATATCGAATGGCTCTCTATCATGCAACATCATGCACCCGACAGCGCAGCTATTAGGCTGAACGGAAAATGTGCTGTCACGTTGGCCGTTGCCACACAATACCGGAGTCCATGCCCAGATGAAACAGTTCATTGGGCAGGAACAAAATGTCTTGCTAGTTTCCGTACTTTATCCCGTATGCTCTTTCACCCATTGGATAAACTGCTCCTAGGGCACCACCATGCGGTTTTCAATGTACAGCACCACGTAGCTATAAAAGGAATGCACCACATTCCCATGGGAAGATGAGGGGCAAGAGGTCAGAGCGGATACCCAGCATATCGGCTGGGATGAGAGAACTTTGCGGCGAAGAGAATCCGTTCATAGCCGCGGGACAAATCGGTCATCATCCATACCAAGAAACAGTACAACAACCACAGTTGTGGTGGGTACATGAATGGACGATTGCGGATCGGCGGCTGGGATCCGGCTTGCTGGTCTATTCTCTATTGGAAAAATTCTGACACTATATGAGATCAATATAGTTTTGTGCAGCAGGATTCTTATGCAAGGAAACTCAATCCGTAGATCAGTATGTAACCTGCGCGATACTAAAACGGTCGGCAGGTTTTCCGTCCTTCCCGGGCTTGGGAACCGCTACGAGACATCGCAGAATTCATTGCTGCCTTTTCTTTTCCGTGGAAGGGATGATCTCCTCATGGGAAAAATAGTTGACCACAACGGAGAGAAGGGGCAAAAGGAAAATGGCTTATAATGGCGGTTGTGCATGTATAACTTACGAGTTCTCTGCAAAAACTGATTTCATCTGAAGCGAATGGAGGGTTCTGTTTGTTCAAACACGAAAAGCAGCTATTCCACCCGGTATCAGTGGAGCGGCCTAATCCACAGTATGCGGCCCTGTTACAGGAGCAGTTGGGCGGTGGCAACGGCGAATTGAAAGCGGCCATGCAGTATATGTCTCAGAGCTTCCGGGTTAAGGACCCGAAAATCAAGGATCTCTTTTTGGACATTGCCGCCGAAGAACTGGGGCACATGGAAATGGTCGCTCAGACCATCAATCTGCTCAATGGCCACGAGGTGGATGCGGATCAGGTTCAGGCGGGAGAAATCGAGACCCATGTGCTGCTGGGCCTGAATCCCGGCCTTATCAATGCCTCCGGTTATTCTTGGACGGCGGACTACGTCACGGTCACCGGGGACCTCTGTGCGGACCTGCTCAGTAATATCGCTTCGGAACAGCGAGCAAAGGTGGTATATGAATATCTGTACCGACAGATTGAGGATAAAAAAGTACGGGAGATCATCGATTTTCTGCTCAACCGGGAAGAGGCCCACAATCAGATGTTCCGGGATGCCTTCAATGAGGTGCAGGAGAGCGGCTCCAATCAGGACTTTGGCACCACTAGGGCGGCAAAGATGTATTTCTCAATGTCCAATCCAGGTCCAAATACCTTTGCTGGTGGAGATGTGTCTGCACCGAAATTTGAAAAATAGTGTCAGGCTATAACCAAATTGTGGCGGCTTTCCTGTTTTACTTGTTTACAGTCCTGTAAATTCTGAGCTTTATACAAGGACAAATTGACTGACGCCGTGTCATATTTTATTGTTACAATGCAAGCAACCCAAAATATGAAAATATCTCCTATCTCCCGCTTTTGCAGACGGCACTCAAAGCCGTGCAAAAGCGGGAGGTATTTTTGACCACATTTTGAGCCTATGAGTCAGCCTCTTCCTTCTGCAGCAACCAAAGCCGCCCAAAGCGGCGCAGATCAGAGAAACGCAGCTTCTTGCCGCGTGGCGGATGGAAAACAAGGTGGGTATGCCTTGCCTACAGGTAATCTGCCGATGTCACCAGCAGGCACCCCGGTCATCCGCAGATGGACGATGAATCGGTCTCAGTCTTTCACCTGGAACAAACGGAATCTCCCCCGCGGGTCATGCCCGCAACGGACTGACCTGTGAGGCGGGTGCAAAATTCCTCCCGGCTTGGATGCTCTGGATCATCCGCTCCACAGTTGGAGCTCAAGCGTCTGGCGAACGGCCTCCACCTTCGGCAGTTCCGTCATGACCTGTCCCCCTCTTTTGGGCAGACTTTTTGATCTGCTCGTGATAAAAATAGTTCACAATGACCGGCGGAGCGTCAAATGGCCGTTCCATGCTGTCATCGTTGGTCACATAGTCAAGACCGCTTCCTGCGGCATACGTTCTCAAATGCGTATCCAGTGACTCCCAATATAGGCGGCTGCCGTGGGAGTAGATTTCTTCATACAGCCCTGTCAGCTCCGAATGCTTGTGTTGTATATAGCCGAGGATCACCGCCTTGTAGCTGCCTCTAAGGTTCAGGTTTTCCAGCCACACCAGCTGGCATTGGTCTTTTACCCGGCCAATAATGGCGAAAACATCTGTTAGCGCGGGAAAAATGGGCGAGATAAAGCAGGTGGTACGGATGCCCTCTTCATGTAGGACCTTCATCGCAGTGAGCCGCCGTTCAATGGATACCGCGTTGTCCATGTCGGCCCGAAAGCCTTCGTCCAGCGTGTTGATGGAAAAGCCCACACGCAGGCCGGGGAAGGTGCGCAGCAGATCGATGTCCCGCAGCACCAGGTCCGACTTGGTCTGGATGGTAATCTTCACACCGCTCCCCTGTAACTGTTCCAGCAGAGCACGGGTGCGGCAATATTGTTCTTCCTGGGGATTATATGGGTCGGTCACCGTGCCGAAAAACAATTCTTTCCCAGCATATTTTTCCGGCTTTCGGATCTCCGGCCAATATTTCACATCCAGAAATGTCCCCCAAGGCTCCGGGTGGTTGGTAAACCGCTTCATAAAACTGGCATAGCAGTATTTGCAGCCGTGAGTGCAGCCTACATAGGGGTTGACCGCGTAATCACAGACGGGAATATCCGTTTTCGTGATGATGTTCTTCGCTGCAATCTCCTGGATCACCGCAGATGTCATATTACTACCCCCCATGCGGATATGCCCCTCCGGGCTGGTGCTGTCCTGTTCCGGTATTTGTTTATCTTTCTTCGGGTGACCGATTCCAATAAAGCAAGGCATCCTTCAGTCCTGGGGCACGCCCAACTCTTTTAGCTTCACATCATGTTCCCAGTTCAGAGGAATGCGCAGAGAATAGCCCAGTCCTTCATGGATAGCGGCCAGCATAATGTTTTCCGCCACACACCAGGCGGTGGAGATGGAGTTGAGCTCACTGACTCGCTCGATGTTGAGCCGGTTGCATTTGAACCGCGGCACGATCTCATAGGCGCAGTCCACCGGCCTGGTGTGCCGTCTGGGTATGGCGTAGGCATACATCTCCTGGGCCAGATTGGGCCGCAAATCCTGTCGCCGTCCCCATAGCGCTTAGCTACGGCCTTTGCGCAGGAAAAAGTCCGCTTCTTGTCCGCCTCTCATGGAGCACAATAAACTGCCAATTCTGATAGGGGCCCAGGCCGGGGCTTTCATCCCGGCTCCGATGACCCGCTGAATGATGTCAGATTCCACCTCCCGGTCCGTCTACACCCGGCTGGTTCTTCTTCTGTCGATTGCTTCCTAAAATTCCATATCGAGATATACCGCTTCAAAGGGATTACCACTTGTTCCAGTGGACCCTGTTCTCCACCGTGGCCTTGACCTGGGCAGGCAGGAGCGGGTCCTGGACCGGATAGCCCAGCACCACCAGGGCGGGCAGGGTCCAGCCGTCCGGCGCCTTCAGAAACTCCTTAATCTTCCCCGGCTCCTTCTTCACCGGAATGTGGACCACGCTCCCCAGCCCCTCGGCGGTGGCGGCCAGCAGCATATTCTCGATCAGGGCCCAAGCCGCGCCGTAGTCCATCAGGCCATAGCCGTTCTTATCTTCGCTCAACGGATACTTCTGCTGGAACCAGGGCAGGATCACGCAGGTGGACTCTTCAATCATGGTGCGCTGGCGGGGATAGGCGATCTGAAACATCTCCTGCTGA
>UMHC01001561.1_pt1 | contig 21098 bp, 16 predicted proteins | sample 1965381 | NCBI WGS metagenome assembly UMHC01 (sample SAMEA4836083, study PRJEB28245) | human gut metagenome | biome: gut microbiome; material: fecal sample | place: Denmark | collected 2008 | reverse complement strand
CTGTTTGATTCCACCACCAAAGCGAGAACCAATTCCAGCCGCCATAATAATTAATGTTGTTTTCATATTATCAAAAATTCTCCTTGTCAATCCGTATATCCATTATACTAAAATGTATACACCTTCACAAGTTGACTATAGTTTAGATACGAAACAAACACCAAATGCATTTGGTCCAATATGAACTCCAATTGTTGAACCAATACGAACACGATTCACATCTAAATCCAGTTTTGATTCTAATTTTTCAACATTCTCTAAACCATATGAATACAATGTATAAACTGGATACAATGTATCAACAATATCTGACTGCATCTTTTCACATACAACACTCGTTGCCTTATTTACACCACGTGTCTTACCGGCAACCACAACTTCTCCATGTTCTACACAAATAATTGGTTTAATACTTGCTAAAGTTCCAATAGCTGCTGCTGTCTTAGAAATTCTTCCACCCTTAGCCAAATATTCCAATGTATCTAAACCCGCATAAATATGCACATGCTCTTTTAATTCTTCTAAGCCAGATACAATATTTTCAACACTTCTATTTTCATCAATCCAGTTTATTGCCACTTCACATAGTAAGCGAATTCCAGCAACCGCAGTTAATGTATCTACAATATAGATATTTTCATAATCCACCATGTCTTTTGCCAGACAAGCACTCTGATATGTTCCACTTAGTTTACTCGATAAAGATAAACAAATCAATGTCTCTTGTTTCTTCTTCACTTCTTCAAAGATATCTAAAAATTCTTGTGGTGATGGTTGTGATGTTTTAAAAAATTCTTTTGAATTCATCATCTTCTCATAAAACGTTTCCTTATCAATATCAACACCATCCAAATAATTCTTTCCTTCAATCTGAATTTGTAATGGCACAAAATATAAATTTTTATTTCTAATCTCTTCTTGCGTATAATCACTTGCTGAATCTACTAATAATCGAATCATATTTTTCTCCTTAGTTAACTTAATTAACTGTTCACATTATATACTATTAAAACTTTCTGTCAAATATTTTAAAAAAATACTTGCATTAATTAAAATCATGTAGTAATATAAATGAGCACTTGTCAAGAAAGACGAGTTTCATATACATGGCGCGTTGGAGAAACGGTTAACTCACATGCCTTTCACGCATGCATTCACGGGTTCGAATCCCGTACGCGTCACCATTTTTCAAACAAAGTCCGAAAGGACTTCTTTTTTTATTCAAAACATATTTTTCAGAAATGTTAAGAAATTCGACATTTATTTTTTCATAAAATTGCGCAAACCCTTTCATAGATGATATAATTTAAATCATTGAGGAAGGGTGTTTTTATTATGCACAATAAACGTAGTACATTTTCTGGCAAATTAGGTTTTGTCTTGTCTGCCGCAGGAGCCAGTGTTGGTCTTGGTAACATTTGGCGATTTCCTTATTTAGCCGCAAAATACGGAGGAGGAATCTTCCTACTTATTTACATTGTTCTTGCCTTAACTTTTGGTTATACAATGATTATAGCCGAAACAACACTAGGTAGAATGACAAAGAAAAGTCCAGTGGGAGCTTTTCATACTTTCGCAAAGACAAAGTTTGCATCATTTTCCGGATGGATCAATGCCATTATTCCAATTTTGATCGTACCCTATTATTCTGTAATCGGAGGTTGGGTCATCAAGTACTTATTCGAGTATTTAAAAGGCGATGCAAAATCACTTGCCACAGATACATATTTTTCAAACTTCATTTCAAACGGAGTATCTACAGAAATATGTTTTATACTCTTTACTTTCTTTACACTCGCCATCATTTATGCAGGTGTTCAAAACGGAATTGAAAGAGTATCCAAATTTATGATGCCAGTTCTTGTCGTATTATCTGTAATCATTGCAGGATATTCAATCAGTCGACCTGGTGCATTTGAAGGTGTTAAATATTTCTTAATTCCTAATTTTGATAATTTTTCATGGATGACCGTAGTAAGTGCTATGGGACAAATGTTCTATTCGTTATCCATTGCGATGGGTATTTTGATCACATTTGGTTCTTATATGAAAAAAGACGTTTCCATTGAAGGTTCAACAGAAAACGTAGAAATTTTCGATACAGCCATTGCGATTATGGCAGGATTGATGATTATTCCAGCTGTATTTTCTTTTTCAGGTGGAAACATGGAAACATTAAAAGCCGGACCATCCTTGATGTTCATCACGATCCCTAAAGTATTCGCAAGTATGGGACTAGGCACAGGTATCGGTATCATTTTCTTCTTGTTGGTGTTATTCGCAGCTATCACAAGCTCTATTGCGCTAACCGAAAGTGCTGTATCCACATTCCAAGATGAATTACATTGGTCTAGAAAAAAATCTACAATCATTTTAGGTATTATTATGATTGGGTTAGGAACACTATCATGTTTAGGTTATGGTCCATTGTCAAACGTAACAATCATCGGAATGCAATTTTTAGACTTCTTTGATTTCTTAACAAACTCAGTCATGATGCCAATCGCTGCCATTGCGATTTGTATATTTGTTTCAAGAGTTGTTGGATTAGAAAAAGTCGAAGCAGAAATCACAAAAGATGGAAATTCATTCAAACGTAAGAAAATATTCAATTTCATGATTCAATACTTATGTCCAATTTTCGCATTCATTATTTTATTAAGTTCAATTGCGAACGCATTTGGATTTATTTCCATGTAAGCTTAGCTTGTGCTAAGCTTTTTTTGTGCACAATTTTAATGTAAACTAATTGCAGGAGGTAGTTTATGAACATTACAGTATATTTAGGATCAACCTATGGAAATGATCCAGACTTTAAAACAAAAATAATAGAATTAGGAACATGGATTGCCAAAAACAATCATACATTAGTGTTCGGTGGATCTAAAACCGGATTAATGGGAGAACTAGCCAATAGCACATTAAATGCGGGTGGCAAAGTAATTGGTGTAGAAGCACAAATGTTTGTGGATGAAGGTGTCCACATGGATAATCTTACCAAGTTGTACATTGAAAAAGATATTGCCGATCGAAGAACAAGAATGATAGAACTTGGTGATGCTTTCATTGCCTTTCCAGGCGCAACTGGAACATTAGAAGAAGTCAGTGAAATCTTATCAAAACTTTCACTGTACCAACTTGAATGCCCATGCATTTTCTATAATGTGAATGGATATTACGATCATTTAAAAGCATTCCTACAGCACATGATTGATTGTGAATTATCCACACCAAAGCAGCAACAAAACATCTATTTCTTAGATTCATTAAATGAAATCGCAAACGTATTAAAGGACGAGTAAATTTTCTCGTCCTTCTTTATTATGATAATTGTTTTAATATCCACTCTTTATCATTCGTTGTCTTCATTTTATTAAGTACAGCTTCATCTTCAAGGGCCAAACATATTTTAGATAACACTTCCATATGTTCTCCACCCTTACCTGCAATACCAATCACAAGCTGTGCTTTTTCATCCCCAAACTGAATTCCATCCGGATATTGAAGCAATACGATACCTGTTTTATGAATCACATCATCACCATGTGTAGTGCCATGAGGAATAGCCAATCCCATACCAATATAAGTAGTTACTAATTCTTCACGTTCCAACATAGCCGGTATATAAGCGCCATCCACATAGCCTAATTCTCTTAACAACTTACCAGCCTCTGTAATCGCTTCTTCTTTGGATACAGAAGGAAGGTTTAATTTAATTCCATCCAATTGAATAACATCTTCTTGAACCGGTTTTGATTCTTCAGCCTCTTCCTTAACAGCTTCTGTCACAATCGAATCACCCGTTGATAGCTGGAAGAATAAATTATCTAAAGCTGGATCTGCCAAGAAGTTTGATATTGTAACTATTTTCGCAAAAGGTGCAGATTTTTTTGCACGCTCTACCAAAGTTTCTTGTACGACCGCAACATCACAATCCACTGGAATATTATCCAGAGAAGTATTAATTACAGTTAAGTCTGGTCGCACACCTTTTAAACGGTTTCTAAATTTAGTAGCTCCCATTGCACTAGATCCCATACCTGCATCACACGCGAATACGATCTTACGAACCAAAGAAACATCTAATAAAGCTTCACTTCTTCCTTTACTTTCAGCTTTCATAGACTGCACCTTTTTACTAGCTTCATCCAAATTCTTTTCCCCAGCAAGCTTAACGATTGGGCTTGCCACCAAGAATGAAACGCCAGCCGCAATCAAAACACCTAATGCTGTCATGAACACAGAGCCTTTTTCTGCCATAGACAAGAAAGCAATAATTGAACCTGGACTTGATGGACCTTTCAATCCAATATTGAAAATAGAGTAAAATGCAATTGCACAAATATTCCCTAAAATTGGAGCAACAATCACAACTGGATTCATCAAAATATATGGAAAATAAATTTCATGAATTCCACCTAAGAAATGGATAATAATAGCTCCAGGCGCAGAATCTTTCGTTGCTTTATCTTTCGCAAATAACCAATAAGCTAATAGTACACCTAAACCAGGACCTGGATTAGCCTCCAACATATACATTATGGATTTGCCTGTTTGTGCAGCTTGTTCAGCTCCAATTGGTGTAAATATTCCATGGTTGATCGCATTGTTTAAGAATAAAACCTTAGCCGGTTCAATAAAGATTGCTACCAAAGGAATTAATCCCTTATTTACAAGTATATCAACTCCATATGTTAACACAGTCAAAACACCTGTCATAAAAGGGCCAATAATATAGTATCCTAATATCGCAATCAACATACCTAAAATACCGACAGAGAAATTATTGATCAACATTTCAAAGCCAGCAGGCATATGTCCATCCATCATTTGATCAAATTTTTTAATTACCCAGCCAGAAAATGGTCCCATAACCATAGCTGCCATCAACATAGGTTGTCCTTGGGTTCCACCAACACCGGCAATACATCCAATAATCGCAATCGCCCCCATCACAAGTCCACGATCACCGCCAACCATTCTTCCTCCGGTTGCCGCAATTAATACTGGTAATAAATAAGTCAACATATATGGTTGAATCGATGCCAATTGTTCATTTGGTAACCATCCGTCCGCAATAAATAAAGCTGTTATAAATCCCCAAGCGATAAAAGCACCAATATTAGGCATAACCATCGCAGATAAGCTTTTACCAAGCTTTTGAAGAGTTGTTTTCATAATTGTCCTTTCTTAGGACTTCTTTAATATACAGATAGTCCTCGTTTTTCACATTCTTGTTTAAAACTATCTGAAAGTAACGAATCACTGATCAATACATCCACTTGATCTAAATCACAAATTGTATATGTACCCTTTCTTTCCACTTTGCTAGAATCCATTAACACAATCACTTTTTTAGATCTTTCAATTGCCTTTCGCTTTAACTCACAATCCTCTAAAGATTCGCATGTAAACCCCGTATCTTTCGCATAACGAGTTACACCAATAAACGCAACATCGAAGTTGACCTTCTCTAAGCAGCGAAGTCCATCCATTCCGTTGACACTAAAACTTCGCATATTTAGATTTCCACCTGTCACAAACACTTTCGATTTAGAAAGTTTTGCCATCTCTATAGCACACGTTAAGCCACTTGTATAAAAAATATTATTTTGATTATTTAAAACATGTGCCAACATTGTAGTCGTACTGCCTGAATCCACAAAAATTGTCTTAGCTGGTTCTACAAATGATAATGCCTTTTGCGCTATCTCTTTCTTTTCGTTTACATTCCGTCCGTAACGAAGTTTTAAGACATCATCATTTCCAGAAACCACATCCATAGATTTGGCTCCCCCATGAATTCGAACAATTCTTTTAGCTTGATCTAAATATTTTAAATCAGTACGCAATGTCATTTCAGACACAGAAGGAAATTTTTCTTTTAATTGTGTAAAAGTGACCGTTTGGTTTTCATTCACAAACTCTACAATTTCGTTTCTTCTTTGATCCATTACTTCCATACAATACCTCCTGTATTTACTGTATTTAGTATACACAAGATTCTCGGTTTAATAAAATCTATTCTTGTTCAAAATGAGCCAATAAATATTCTTCGGCTTCAGGACACCACAATCCCTTATGAGCATCTACGATATCTGCCAACGCAGTATATCGATCATCTTTTTCTCCCATTTCTCTTAAATCTGTTAACGCAATCAATGGCATATTTAAATGCGTATAAATCAACTTCTTTCCGCCTGGAATCTTAGGTAAATTTAATGTTGTTTCAGCCGCTGCATTCAAACCACCAATATGTGTAATCATAACAGCTGGATCAATACGATTTTCTGCTGTTAAGCGTAAAGATTCAATCATATCATCTGTATTTCCACCTGTAGTTCCCATTACATGTGTCGAATTATAGTGAACATCGTAAAAATTCATTCTTGCACTAAACTGTTTGTCCGTAGGTCCCGCAAAGAAATTTAAACATCCATCACGACCTAATACAGCGCTTGACAATTCCACAACCGCTTCAACCGGTGCATAACAGAATACATCATCAAAACCAGTTCCACCTGTAATTTCTTTTAAGCCGGCTGCAGGATCTTCCATCTTTCCTGTATTCACAAAATGCAATTCAATTCCATCAGCTGCCGCTTCTTCAACTGGGAATAAGTGAGCTGCTCGATCTAATCTTTCTTGATTTACGTCCGCAACTACTACCATTTTAGGGCGAATATCTCTATGCAACGCATATGTTAATGCGCCAAGTCCCATAGGGCCTGCTCCTGCAAGAATCGCAAGTTTTCCATCTTTCTTAATTCCCATTTCATGTTTATACACACCCATATGTGTATGATAAGCTGCATTAAACGCTCCAATCGAACATGACATTGGTTCAGCTAAACTAGCTTCATAATACGCTTTACCTTTATATTCAAGTAAGCATCCTAGCTCCATTACTTCAGCTGGAATAATGCAGTAAGTTGTATCTCCACCAAAAAATTCATAAGAATAACCAGGTGACCACATTGTTCCTTTATAGTTTAATGCTGGTTGTAAAGTAAACTTCATTCCCGGTTTAAATTTGTCTTGATGCTTAGCACCAACCTTAACAATATCACCCGCCATTTCATGTCCCATAATAGCTGGATGATCCGCAACATCTTCATGAACACGTTTATGATTCACTCCTAAGATGGCACATTTGTAAGTTGACATACAGACACTGTCTGAGACAACCTTTACTAAAATCTCATCTTCCTTAATTTCTGGTAATTCAAATTCGTCTAATCTTAAATCATTAGCTCCATGTAATCGCACTGCCTTTGCTTTCATTTTAAAAGTCTCCTCTCTCTGTAAATTGTTGTTTCAAAAGCTACATCTACATAATAAACCAATTATTTTAATTGTCAACTGTTATTTCGAAAATATTTCACTTGCGAAACAACAATAAAAGGAGTATCCTATAATCAGATAAAGAAAAGGAGATCATTATGATTTATACAATTACTTTTAACCCCTCATTAGACTACGTTATTCAAGTCGATCATTTTAAGCCTGGTATCATTAATAAAACAAAATTCGAAGAAATCCTTCCCGGAGGAAAAGGCATTAATGTTTCAATTGTCCTATCCAATCTTGGACACGAAAGTACAGCCCTAGGTTTTATGGCAGGTTTTACAGGAGAAGAAATTGAACATCGATTAGAGAGTTATGGAGCTAAAACAGATTTCATTCATGTAAAGAAAGGATTATCTAGAATCAACGTAAAAATGAAATCAGATGAAGAAACAGAAATCAATGGTATGGGGCCTGATATTCAGCCAGAAGACATTCAAGAATTATTCAATCAATTAGATGGTCTAACAGAAAAAGATATTCTCGTTATTTCAGGAAGTATCCCAAGTACTTTACCAGATACAATGTATGAACAGATCATGGAACGTGTTCAGAAAAAGAAAATAAAAGTTGTTGTCGATGCGACAAACAACCTATTATTAAAAGTATTAAAATATAAACCTTTCTTAATAAAACCAAACAATCATGAATTAGGTGAAATCTTTAATGTTGAATTAAACACTCGAGATGAAGTCATTCCTTACGCCAAAAAGCTACAGGAAATGGGTGCTCAAAACGTATTGATTTCTATGGCAGGACAAGGTGCAGTGCTTGTAAGTGATAATAATGAAGTGATTCAAAGTAAAGCACCAAAAGGAGAAGTAGTGAATTCTGTTGGTGCTGGTGATTCGATGGTTGCAGGTTTCCTTGCAGGATATTTAGAAACAAACGACTACTCAAAAGCCTTTATCAATGGTTTGTGTTGCGGTAGTGCAAGTGCCTTCCAAGTTGGTCTTGCGACTAAAGAAGATGTAGAAAACGTAAAGAAAACTCTTAGCAAAAACTAAGAGTTTTTTTCTTTATTATAGTAATCCAATAGCTGACGCTACAATTGACAATACGATGATTGCCACAATCAATACGATTGGACTCACTTGTTTTTTCTTTAACAACCAGAAGCACAATAATGTTACACACATTGGCAAGAAGTTAGGAAAAATTTTATCAAAGAATTCTGTTTGTACTGCAACTTTGATTCCACCATCTACTTCGATGACTGGCAACAAGTTAATAGAAACATAAGAAGCAATCAAAGCTCCAATCACTGTAATACCTAAGATCGTTGCTGCATTCGCAATTGTATCTGAGTTTTCAGTGATAATATCAATTGATTTTGTACCCAAGTTATATCCTAAGTGTGTCCATACAATACGCAAGATCCAAATTGTTAAATAAACTAAGAAGAAAATGATTGGTCCAAGAATGGATCCTTGAGAAGCAAATGAACAAGAAATTCCGGCAACGATTGGTAAAATTGTAAACCAGAAAATCGCATCTCCAATACCAGCGATTGGTCCGAATAACGCTAATTTCAAACCTTTAATAGTATCGTGATCTGCACCACCTTCTTCTAATGACATCATCAATCCCATTAAGAATCCTACTAAGTTAGGGTGTGTATTAATGAATTCCAAGTTATCTGTCATTGCTAATGACAACGCTTCTTTATCGTCTCCATGAATCTTTTTCAATATCGGTAACATTGACCATAAGAAACCACAAGCTTGCATACGTTCATAGTTAAATGAAGCTTGCAAGAATGAAGAACGAATACCTAGCATGGTAATATCGTGTTTAGTTAATTTTTTAGATTCCGACATTATCGTCACCTCCAAAGCTGTCAATAGAAGCATTTTGTAAAGCTTCTTCTATATCTTGTTTGCGTTGTTTTGCACCAAAGAAATCAATTAATGCGAAAACTGTACCTAACAAAGCAACTGGCAATAAGTTAGGCATATCGCAGAAGCTTGCCATTAAGAAACCAGCAATAAAGTATGGTGTGTATTTTGTTTTCATCATTACACGTAACAACATACCAAATCCAACGGCTGGTAAAATACCACCAGCAACTTCTAAACCGTGAGTAATGACTTCTGGTAAAGAATTAACAAACATCTTCATTGGTTCTTGGGCAACATATGTACACAAGAAAGCTACAACACCATAAGAAATAGAAACGATTGCCATTGTCGTTAAGTTAATTTTCGCAATCGCACCCGTATCTGCTTCAGAAGCAGCCTTGTCTGCTTTTCCCATGAAGAATGAAAAAGCTGAATAATAGAACAAAATTAAATATTGTCCTAAGAATGAGAATGGTAAACATAAGCCAAGAGCAGCTGATGGTTGACAACCTGTAGTATACGCCAATACAGTTCCCATCAACCCGGCAAATACAGGGTTAGGTGGCTGAGTTCCTCCGGCAGGAGTTAATCCCGCAAAGGCAAGTTCAATCAAAGCACCAACTTTTAATCCTAAAACAACATCACCTAAAATGATACCTGTAAATGTAGATACCATTAAAGGTCTAAACACGAAGAAGGCTTCCAAGAAGAAATCAAGACCAACAATAATTGTCATGATTGCTAAAAGGATACCTTGCATTAATGTAATCTGCATAATATCTCTCCTCCACTAATTTCTAAATTTCTGTTTTTACGTCTCCAGGAACGTCCTGAATATATACATGCACGCCTTTTGAAGAAATGTATTTCAAATCTTCCATATCTTGGTCGTCCACATATACCTTTTTAGTTAACTGATGTTTTCCTTCTGAAAAGTGCATGTTGCCAACATTTACTTCTTTAATAGGAACACCCTTATCAATTAGAGTTCTTACATCCTGTGGTGTTTTTGCGACAATAAATATTTTTTGATTCGGTGCTGCACGACCAATTATCGCAGCTGTTTTCTCAAGTGAGAAAAAACGAATTCCTACACCAGATGATTTTGCAGTAACACTCATAAGTTGCTGCTGAATCTTGTCTTGGCTAGCTTCATCGTTCGCAACAAGAAGAAGATTAGCTCCAATTGTCTTTGTCCATGTAACTCCTACTTGTCCATGAACCAATCGATTATCGATTCTTGTTAAAAGTATATTCGGCATATATATCAGCCTCCTCTCACTTCTTTAATAGCAAAAAGCGTGCCAACAATTGTCGGACACGCTTTTCATTGATTTATTCATCAAAATCAAAATAATTCAGTAAATATCGAATTTCAGGTACAGGAATTTCGACACTATATCTATATTCTACGCCACTAAAAACATCTTTTATATTCTCAATCAAATCCGGATATTTCTTTGCGAAATCTATCATGCCTTCTGATTCCGTAATTTCTTGACGCAAAATCAGTCTTTCAATCAAGCAACTCAAATGCACATACACACCTACTTTTGTCGTAATATCCAGTGAACATTTAAATAATTTTTCTAATTCAGATACAATTTCTTCCACATCCTCCATGACTTTTTGAGGATTTAATATCGTTAAATGATTGACAATATTATCCAAAGTAAAGTTTTTGGCAACATTTTCATTAAACATTTTTAGTTCGTCATCTGACAAATATTTGCCAATTAATTCATGTAAATAATGAACTTCATCATTTGTCACAATATTTTCCATCGGCATATATTTAACACCAGGAACCTTTGGATCCAATGTACCAATCAACATTTTCACATCATATTCTGAAAATATATTATCCTCTATACCATGTGTAACTAACGATCGATAATCATAAGGAATAATTTCTAAAGGTATTGATTTTGGTAAAGAATTCTTTAACAATTCGCCAATTTTCTTTGCTGAACCAAATCCCGTAGCACAGACTGTCAATATAGCCTCTGTCTTCTGTTTACTTTCAATAAATTGATAACTCATCTCATAATTTTCTTTGATGGTTTTAATAATTTGACGAGCATGCATATGTTGCTTCATCAAGTTACCCACTTCTAAAGCAGAAGCTGTAGAAACATTATTTATTATTCCAATATTGCAATCAGATAAAGGGTTTATTCTTTCATAAATATCTTCTAAACTTCCCATATCTACTAGAAGCATCAATTCTTTTACAGGTGCTTTACGCCTTAAATAGTCATCCACCATCAAACACATCTTATCGATGGAAATCTGCACTTCCATATCCATTCCATCAAACACATGCTGATTCAAAATATGATTTACCGTGTCCGCTATGCTTGATGCCGTTGAATATCCGTGACAAAGAATCAATCCTACGGTTCCATTATGTTCAATCTTATCGTCGTTTGCGACTGTCAAAGTAATCACAACCTGCATGAATTCATCCATTTGAATATCTAAATTCAGAGCAATATTTTCAATAATTTCCTGAGCGATGCTGTAGGCCCTAGGAAATTGGCGTCGAACTTGCGTTGAAAACGCCATAATCGAATCATAATGTGAAGCAATCCAAATCTTGGTATCCGTTATATCTTTACCATACTCCATAAATAATTTAGAATACATTTTGATCTTACTATTCGGCACTACAAACGCATATTTATTCATTACGATTGAATAAATCTTATCCACAATTTTCAATAAATATACTTCGTTCGTTGTTCCCAACGTGTATTTTTGTTTAAAGAACAAATAATCAATAAAATTTTGAATCAATACTTTACTTTGATCAACAACCTTAGAAAAATCTTCTTCCCCTTCAAATGCATTCAATAATTTCGCATAAAACTGTAATAGAGGAATGACCGGCTTTAACTCTCCTTTTAAATCATGTATAGAAAATAAAGTCTCATTATCTCGTGAATGCGTCTTTAACTGCATTGATTTGATTGTTTCAAAAAAATAGGATGGAAGATCCAACAAATGAATCTGTAAAGTATCAGAGGACTGATTCAACAATCCCTTTGCACAAGTCGCCTTAATGGTGTTTTTTAGTTCACCAATATTTCCCTTAAACTCATAATCAAGAAAAGTTGAATAAGCTAGATTTGAAATATACATATCTTTTCCAAGCTTTGACTCTTCCTGTTCAAGTAAGCGATAAATCAACTCTCTTTTTTCCAATAATGGGCGATCCTTTAATGAAGGAACACTCACTGTGATTGGAATTCTTCGAAGCAATGTCTTTAACAAGGCATCCTGAGGATTTTCTGTTGTCGCAAAAATCAAACGACACTTTGACTTATACCACTTATCATTATCCCCTACTTTATGATAAATCCCCTTATCCATGAATTGAAACAACTTTTCCTGGCATTCCGCCTTTAAGCAATGAACCTCATCCAAAAAAAGTACACCACCATTCGCAAGACTGATTAATCCATCTTGATCTTCTTCAGCCGAAGTATAGGCACCCTTAACATGTCCAAAAAGATTAGAAGTTAATAATTCTGGGTTATTCGCATATTCTGAACAATTTACCGAAACAAAGCGTGAATTTGATTCAATCACACCTTGATGCAAGGCATAGTCGTACATCGTATTTGCCAACAAAGTCTTACCTGTTCCAGTGGGACCATAAATCATAATAGGTAAACCATTGTCTGGATAGCACATAGCCGCTTTACATTGTTCAACAACCGAAGATAAGGAACCATTATATCCAATCAATTGATCAAAATCATGTTCCTTTTGTGCCATCAATAAATCAAAAGACGCAAATTCATTTCCCATAAAACGAACATTCCATTTCTTGATCAAAGCTGATTTATCAAAGAAGTATACGGGACGTGAATTCACCTTTACAATAGATTCATCTTTTAATCCTTCATTTAAATATTGCGAAACTGTATTTCGACTCAAATTCAAAGAAGTTGCTAAATCGTTCGCCGTAAATATTTCATTTTCCTCAATATTATTTTCTAAAGTACGCCGCTTAATTTCCTCGTACACCAATTGTTTACTTGTCATTTTCTCACCCTTTTCAATCGCTCAAAATCAATCTTGTCGATCACTTCATCTAAAGTTCCCGGCACATCTTGATAATAAAGATTAAAGCCTTGATCTATTAATTTATTGATTTCATCTACATCCACTTCGGACACATACATTTTTTTATTAAAGGGGACTCTTCCTCTTCCATAATGAATATTACCTATATTCACAGTTTGTGGAGTTAACCCATTTTTAAACATTTCATAAACCGTTTGAATATCTCTTACAACCACAAACAATCTTTGACTACTTTCATTATGTCGCAAGACCTGCATGAAGTCCGCAATCGAATAAAAACGAATATCCACATTGCTAGCTTTCGCAATCGTCTTCATCATTTTTTGTGAAAATACGTTGATAGCCGTCTCATCATCTACCACTACAATTGTATCTATGTTCAACGCATTGACCCAAGTTACCCCAACTTGACCATGAACCAATCGATTATCAACACGAATCAATTCTATTTTTGCACGCATATCAATATCCGTCCTTTCATTACTATTATCTTTAATTCTATCAACTTTTTTAAAAGAATGATATAGTTTATCCATGAAGCAAAATATCACAATCAAACCAGAACTTAAAATTAAACAAACCTTTAATTCGCAAAAGGAACAAAGTCTTAAAATACTATCCTATAATGCTAAAAGCTTAAAGGAATACTTATACAAGCAAGCACAGACAAACCCATTTCTAACATATACTGCTGACGCAGATGCATTCCTTGAGTATGATCATACTACACAAAGTTTATATGACAAAATTGAAGCTGAACTTAAAAGTACAAATCAAACAATACCTGAAGATTTATATCAATATTTAATTAGCCTTTTAGATTCCAACGGTTACTTCAAAACGACTCCATTCCTTGCTAGCTATTCCGAAAAACAACTACAACAGGCCATCTACATTCTTCAAAGAACAGAGCCATATGGATGTTTTTGTAGAAATTTAAAAGAATCATTAAAAGTACAATGTGAACTTAGTGAAAACCCCGCTAGTGAAACAGGGACTATTTTATGTGATTTTCTTGAAGAGCTTGCATCCCACAATTATGATGAAATTATACATAAAACTGAGCTCACACTGGATGAGCTTGAAGAAGGATTTCATTTCATTCAAACCCTTAACCCCAAGCCTGCGGCAAACTATTCTACAGATGCGCCCGTCTTACAAGCAGAAATCAAAGTTATATATGATGATCAATTTCATTTTGAATGGATCAACCAGAACTATTCCATTCAATTTGATGATATGAATCATCTTACTAAAGATTTAAGAAAACTAAGAAACGAAGCTAAGCAACTGCTTAATACAGTTCAAAAAAGAAATATGACACTACTGCAAATCATGGATACACTGTGTCATATTCAAAAAGATTTCTTCATCTCAAATAGTCCATTGAATTATTGTACTCTAGAAATGGTAGCCAAAGAATGTGGATTACATGCCTCTACTATTTCGAGAGCGATCAATCAAAAAGGTTTTGAATTCAACAATAAATACTATCCAATCAAGCATTTATTCTGTCATACAGGATTTAAAGAAATCACATCTGAACAAATCAAAGATAGAATTATGAATTTGATTTACAACGAAAACAAAACGAAACCATTCAGTGATGAAAGCATCAAAAAAGCATTAGCTAAAGAAAATATCCATATTTCAAGAAGAACCGTCACAAAATATCGTGAACAGTTACTAATTCCATGTGCATCCAAAAGATACACTAAATAAAGAATCATATTTAAGAAAATGGACCCAGATTACTGGGTCCATCTATATTTATCATTTTTTTAATTAATTAGTTTTTACGTACATATTTCAAGCAGTCAAGAGTTACGGCGATAAGAATGATAATTCCTGAGAATACGAACTGTAAGTTAGTATCGATACCAAGAATTGTCAATGAATAAGTTAATGCAGTAAAGATCAATACACCAACTACTACACCAGAAATTTTACCGATACCACCAGTAAATGATACACCACCTACTACACAGGCAGCAATCGCATCCATTTCCCATCCTTGTCCATACGCAGCTGAACCAGAACCAATCATACGAATACATTCTAACCAAGAACCAAATCCGTATAAGATACCAGCCATAATAAATGCTCCAAGAGTTACTTTAAATACTGAAATACCAGATACAGAAGCAGCTTCTGGGTTTCCACCTACGGCATATAAGTTTTTACCAAATTTTGTTTTATTCCAAATGAACCAAACAATCACAACTGCAGCTACTGCCCACAAAATAATTGTTGGGAAGCCACCAACTTTAGGAATAATCTTTCCTGGAATAGATTGTTCAATACCACCAAAAGACACACCTTTTGTTGAATAAGTTACCAAACCAAAGATAACTAACATGTTCGCCATTGTTGAAATGAATGGGTGCATTTTAAATTTAGCCGCAAAGAAACCGGCAATCGTTGTAAACATTGTACATAACACAACACAAACAACTAATGCTAAAAGAATTCTTCCTCCAACTGGCATAGTTGAGAAATCAAATACATGTCCGAATACTGAACCCGTGTTAGGTCCGTTGTGCATAATAATTGTAGCGGCTGTCATACCCATACCAACCATACGTCCAACGGACAAGTCAGTACCAGCTAACATAATTAAACCAGATACACCTAATGCCAAGAACATTCTTGGAGATGCTTGTTGCATAATACTTAAAATGTTATTAACAGTAAAAAGTTGTAAACCATTCTTCTTAATTGGTGTAATGATGCATAAGAAAATGAATACTAAAATAATCGCAATATACAAACCATTTTTCAATAAAAAATCACGAGTATTAAATGAGTACTTGTAGTTTTCAATTTTTTGAGCTTGTTTTTCTGCAAACGAGAAATTTGACATCTTCAATAAGTCAATTAAGTGATATTCAAATGTAAACGCATCATGTTTACGATCTTTTGCCTCTTGCATATTTTTAGTATATTCAAGTTTTGCATCGAACAAACGGTTCTTATAAATAAAGTTCTCTTCTTTAATTTCTTCTTTATCACTAAGACCTGATAAAATATCTTTGTGTTCTTTTTCTAATTCTTTTAATTTTTTATCATAGTCTGCCTTAGCCTTTTGAACCTCATACTTATTACTTTCAACAACTTTGTTGTAGTAATCTGTTTGATAGTGATCCTTTAAATATTTTTCAGCTACTGCAATTTTGTCATTGATTGGCTGTTTGTTTTTAGCCTCGATTTCTTTGGCTTTTTGTAATTTACCATTTAATTCTGAAATTCGAGCTTCTTTTTCGCTTTTAGTATAAATTTTATCTCTCTTTAGAACCTCGATTTCTTCAGAATATTCCAATACTTTATTTGTTCCTTCTTCTCTTAGTTCATCAATTTCAGCTTGGATCTTTCCTACATAATCCTCAATAGGTTTACGTAGTGCAAGCTCTTCATCATGACTAAGAATATTTGTAACTGTATTTGTCATAATTATCTCCTTTATAGGTATTTTGCACTGAGTCTTAACAACTCTTCCTGGTTAGTATCTTTTGTATTTACAATACCGGCTAAGCGTCCATTTGACATAACGCCAATACGGTTTGTAATACCTAAGATTTCTGGCATTTCACTTGAAACTACAATAATAGTTTTTCCTTGTTTAGCCATTTTGATGATCAATTCGTAAATTTCATATTTAGCACCTACGTCAATACCACGTGTAGGTTCATCCATCATGAATACGTTTGGTGATCTCTCTAACCATTTACCGAAGATAACTTTTTGTTGGTTACCACCAGATAGACTTGTAATCGCATCATTTGGTCCCATACACTTAGTTCTCATGGTTTTGATTTCTTTATTCGTAGCTTGAACCATCTTATTATCAGAAAGTGCTACCTTGCTCATATAAGAAGGTAAATTTGCAATCGTTGTATTGAATGTTAAATCACACTTTAAGAACAATCCATTTGCTTTACGCTCTTCAGTAATCAGGGCAAAGCCATGTTCAATTGCTTCTTTAGCACTATTAAAGTTCATTAACTTATTGTCAAAATAAACACGACCTGAGGCTCTAGTACGGATACCAAAGATTGTTTCTAGCAATTCCGTACGTCCAGCTCCTACTAAACCGTATAGGCCGAAAATCTCACCTTTTTTAACGTCAAATGTAATATCTTTTAAGTATGGCTCATATTTTGTTGATACATGTTGAATAGATAACATTGGTTCTCCAGGAACATTGTCAACAGGTGGGAATCGGTTATCCAATGAACGACCTACCATGGCTGCAATCAACTCATTCATGTTGGTTTCTGAAGTAGGTTTTGTCATAACCATTTTTCCATCTCTTAGAACCGATACTTCATCGCAAATTTCAAAAATTTCATCCATTTTATGCGAAATATAAATTAGCGAAATACCTTGTTTTTTCAACATACGCATCATATCAAACAATTTATTAACTTCTTGTGTCATCAAAGAAGATGTAGGCTCATCAAGTACGATAACCTTTGAATTATATGAAATTGCTCTGGCAATTTCACACATCTGTCTTTGTGATACAGACATATTTCGCATTGGTGTATCTAAATTCACTGTCATACCAAGCTTTCTAAAAAGCTCAGATGATTTCTTTTTCATTCGATCTTCATCTACTACGCCAAAAGCATTTGTAGGATAACGTCCCAAGAATAAGTTATCTTTAACATTTCTTTCAAGACATTGATTCAATTCCTGGTGTACCATGGCAATACCATTTTCAAGTGCTTCTTTTGGTCCAGAAAAGTTAATCTCTTTTCCTTCCAAGAAAATTGTACCTTCATCTTTTTGATATGTCCCGAATAGACATTTCATCATTGTTGATTTACCAGCACCATTTTCTCCCATAAGTCCCATAACTGTACCTGGTTTTAAATCTAAATCAATATGATCCAAAACACGGTTACGTCCAAAGGACTTACTCATTCCGCGTATAGATAAGACTAGTTCTTCATTCTTATCTGCCATAAAATCTCTCCTATTTTGTTTACTACTATCTAAATAATATTAGGGAGAAATAATTTCTCCCTAATAATCTTAATCCCCATGTTATTTTTGAATTATTTATTTAAGGATTCCTGTATAAGAAGCTGCATTGTCAGTCTTAACCATGTTAATTGCGAATGCATCATATTTGTCTGGGTTTCCTAAACGGTTTGTGATGTTAGATTCAGTTTGTCCATCTCCACCAATGTATTCAACATCTAAATTCAATAAGTCATCATATTTTTCTAATAATGGTTGGTAAGTTGAACTTAAGAAGTTATCAGATGCGTTGTAGATATTTAACCAAACACTCTTCTTAGCGTGATCTTTTTCACCTAATTGGTTAGAAACTGGAGCATAAGTAACTGTTGAATCTAAGAAATCTTTATAGTTGTCAGCAGTAACAGCAACGTTTAATGCATAGTAAGAACGTTGATCCTTATTGTATGTATAAACATCATCAGTTAAAACGTTTCCAGCATCATCTTTTGTACCGATACCTGTATCGATATCAACGCCATCTAAAGCATTACGTAATACTCTTAATGTTAAATAAGCTTGAACGTCAGCATGTTGAGAAATTGTTCCACCATATCCTTCAGCGATTGCAGCAACTGCATCTGAGTTAGCATCGTATCCGAATGTAGGAACTTTGTTTTCTTTTGACCAAGCATTGAACATTGACATACCCATACCATCGTTGTTAGAAGCTACAACGTCAACTTCATCACCGAATGAAGCAGTCCATGTACCAATTGTGTTACCAGCAGTAGCAGCATCCCAAGTTGCACCTGAAGAGTTCTTCATTTCTTGAGAAGCAAGTTCTCTTACTGTATAAGTTTTTCCATTAATTTCTAACGAGCCATCTTGAACACTCTTAGATTTACCATCATTATTAATACCAGCTGGATCACTTACGATTTCACCATCTTTTTCAACAGCTGTACCTAAAGCTTTACGAACACCTCTTGTACGAGCGATAGAATCATTGTGACCAACATCACCAATAGCTAATACGTAACCGATAACGCCATCTCCGTTACGATCTAATGTATCGATATTCTTTTCGATATATTCTTTAATCATTTGTCCTTGAAGTTCAGCACCTTGATTTGCATCGAAACCAACATAATAAGTATCTTTGTTAAAGTTTAATGCATCCTTGTCTAATTCACCAGTTGAACTGTTAGAAGGTTGACGGTTATACCATACTAAAGGTTTGTCAGCATTCGCAACACTAGAACCACCAGTTTTTCCTTCATCTCCTCCACTGCTACAAGCAGTTAATGCAACACCCATAGATAAAGCTGCAGCAATTGTTAAAAATCTTTTGTTCATATTATCCTCCTAATGTAGATTTTTACATTAAGACACTTTCCCATACAGATACTTCGCTTGATTATAATATGATTGGCAGCCGGGTGTTCCAAAAGTAATTTTTAATTTGTTATTTGCTTGCTGTATTTGAAACAAAGCCATTTGTCGTGAAATCAATTTATATAATCTATTCTATGCTTGTAAAGCCAACTATGTATCCTCCTCAATGAGATGCGTCTTTTTACTACTGCATTCTAACATATGATTGCAAGCGCTTTCAACTATTTTTTTATTTTTTTTATTTATAACTATTATTTGTATAATCACTATTTTTATTTAGATTCAAATATTATTATCATGTATAAAATATAACTATATTCCTATCAAATTCGTATGTATTATTGTCTACAAAATCACTCTGTAATTTTAATAATATCTGCCCATCATATACACAAATCGTTACTACCACTGCCTATTTAAAAGCTTTATAATCACTATGTTAACAAATAATTTCATTTTATTATTTTGACTCATTTAAGAAATGCAAAAATTATTTTTGATTTTTTTATTTTTTTGCTTGCAATTAATATAAACTTATAGTATCATTAACTAGCACTTGTCAAGGAAGACAAGTTTAATATACATGGCGCGTTGGAGAAACGGTTAACTCACATGCCTTTCACGCATGCATTCACGGGTTCGAATCCCGTACGCGTCACCATTGTTAAAATAAAGTCCGAAAGGACTTCTTTTTTTTGCCTTCTAAAAGAAAAAGCCTTCTAAAAAGAAGGCTAAAGTTCATTGACAATATTATGTACCCATATTCCTTTTTTAACCAATGTGATTCCTAATACTGCCTTAGGAATATCCACACATTGTACCAATAAGTACACATTGAATATAGGTAAATTCGTAAAACGAGTTAAACATAGTGCAACCATAAACGTAAACATGAATGTATATCCACTATCGAAGAAGAAGGTAAGCAATGTTTTTCCTCCTGCACGCATTGTAAAGTAGCTACTGTAATACAAAGAAATAATTGGAAGCATACAAGCCGAAACTCTTAACAAAGATGTTGCTAATGACTTTACTTCTATAGACGTATTATAGATTTGAGGAATAAAGGATGAACATCCAAACAATGCCACACCAATACCTAAACACATCATAAAATTCATAAATACCATCTTCAAATCATAGTCTTTGGCATATTCAATTTCACCAGCACCCAATCTTTGACCTACAATGATTGAAATCGAATTTCCCATTGCATAACAAATAATCATAAAGAAATTGGTTACTGTTGTTGTAATATTGATGGCCGCCACAGCCTCAAGTCCTCTTGTTGAATAACATTGAGAAATAAGCGCTATGGATATCGACCACAATATTTCATTACACAATAGTGGAATTCCTCTTTTAACCACATTCTTAAATATATCACCAGATATCTTATCTAAACGCATCGCATCCCTTAAATATTTGTTATTATAGCCTGCCGCTACATTT
>UMHC01029750.1_pt1 | contig 21407 bp, 39 predicted proteins | sample 1965381 | NCBI WGS metagenome assembly UMHC01 (sample SAMEA4836083, study PRJEB28245) | human gut metagenome | biome: gut microbiome; material: fecal sample | place: Denmark | collected 2008 | reverse complement strand
TGTATCTTAGGGAGAACAAGAACAAGGAGCTGGCATGGTTGTTCGCCATAAGCCGGCTCCCGGATCCTCCCAAGAAAATGGATAAGGAATACGCTATCACAGGCGATGTTAAGATGGATATCGAAAGGATATCAGATATAAAAAAAGAATTAGGTAGAAGATTAAAAATATCAATTTAGTATGGAAAGAAAAGAAGTTGAAAAAATAGTCAAGGAAACGATATTTGAGAAGATGGGTGAGTTTACGGGTCTTAACCATGCTGCCGAGATCGATAACGAGGATGGACTTGCGACTGACATGGCCATGGATTCCCTTGATTATGTAGAGGTGGTGATGGAGATGGAGAGAAAGACGGGTATATGCATACCGGACGAGGCGCTTAATGTCAAGCCTTATAGTGAGCTTACGACGGGAGAGTTGATAAACTTATTATATAACTTTCTTAAAGATAGGTAATGGATTTCGGATATGACGATTGGGAAGAGGGGCTAGAGACCCCTCTTGTCGATGATTGTGATGACGATCATGAGGAGGAAGAATATGATTTCAGTTAATGAGTTAAGGCCGGGCAATCTTGTAAAAGACAAAGCTAGCGATATATGGAGAGTAGGGTGCGTTACCGGTATGCGTAATGAAAGTGGATCATTAATCCTTGAACGTGAGGTTGATGATGGGATAATGAAATGGTATTCAGGGGAAGATGATGTCATGCCTATTGAAATAGATAATAACCTGCTTAATACCATCGGGTTTAAGCGTGATAAAGGACGGGATATATATCGAGGTTACGAGCTGTCTATAGAGGTTTTTGACAACGGATATTATCTTACGCTTAGGGATCTGGAAGACGATCTAAGCGATCCTATTCAGATTAAGGATCTTCACCGTCTACAAAACCTGTTAATGGATTTATACGGACATGATATAAACATAGATAAGATTTATGGTAATACCGGAGAATAATTTGTTATGTAAGGTCATAGACGGGAAAAAGGTTCTCGCCGCCTCCTACTCGCAGATAGATACGTTCGTCCAATGTCCATACAAGTGGTATAAAACTTACGTGGAAGGGAATAGATCCACGGAGAAGCATGAGGCCACGTCATATGGTACGGTTATCCATCAGACGATGGAGTATTTCTTCAAGAACGGATGCAGGCCTTCTTATGAGGATATGAGCAAGGCATTCAACTACTACGCCGATATAGAGCAGATTCCTTTCGATAGCGTAAAATCCCAAATCGAGTCCATGCAACATGCGGCTAGACTAATAAGATGGATTGTAGGATTGTTTGAGAGGGATGCTGCTGGCAATTATAAGAAGGCATGGTCCGATCTTACGCCAATGGAGAAGGTGGTCCGGGGGTCGAGACCAGCCGGCGTGGAGGAGGGCTTCGTCCTGCCCTATAAGCTGCCCAAGCCCCTTACTTTGGATGGTGTTACGTACGATAAGGTACATATCATAGGATCAGTAGACTGGAGAGGTGAGTATAAGACAAAAGACAGAACAGCTATGTATACGATAGACTGGAAGTCTGGGAGAAAATTATTCGATAAGGATAAGCTGCTTCACAATCTCCAGCACCCGATATACGCCTTTTACATATACAGGAAGTATAAGGTACTTCCAGATATGTGTAGCTATTTTTTTACCCGTATGTTGGATAACCAAAATGTGAAGGTAGATAAGGAAAAGGTAGAGAGGTCAGTCAAGGAGCTTAATGATATCCTTCTTGATATGTATGATTTCGAGACAAAGAAGATTGATAGCTACCAAGCTCACGTCTGGGACGATGCCAAACAGGGGTATAAGTATGAGACACGCTACCTCATGGGACGCCAGCCGGCCTGCCTTGAACCCCGCCCCAAGCCCTTGTGTTTTTGGTGTGATTTCTCAATCCATAAACAAGGGACATGCAGGTACTCATCGGATTGGGACGAGTCAAAAAGAAAGAATAAAAAAGATTAACTTTATTAAAAAGCCTAGGTAAACATCTAAGCTTTAATTATATTTGTATCACCAAAAAGAACTGATTATGGACAAAAGTGAAAAAGAAAAACAGATATTAGATCTTCTGATGTCTAGAAAAGATATCAGGAAATTGGTAGAGAAATCAAATGAATGTTATTCTAAGATGGATTTCGTTGGCGCCATGAGATACCGGCAGGAGATAAAGGATATAGTAGACCGGGAATCGAAGATTATGTTGACAAAAAGCGAGTCTTTGGTAGATTTGATGAATAATGCTGATAATGAATATAAATTCAATATGTTGGTATGGCTACATTCCATGATGTGTATGGCAGATGTATTTAACGGGATATTGGAGGATTTTAAGGATGGGGTAAGGAAAGCCAATGGCAACTCTAAGTTCGTTAAGTTCGATAATCTGGATCGGTTGATGATGGAGTGCAAGAAGGAAATTGATTATCTGATGAAAGGCACAAGTAAATCGTTCCAAATATCTTTCGCCGTAAGAAGCGATGAGATGAGGGAGATGATAGAGAATATGGTTGGGGATAATATCCGGGAAGGGTATGACATGTTCAAGGAAGAGGCTAAGATGACCAAAGAGACAGACAGGAGCAAGATAGAGGAATTTAATAAAAAACTTGACCATGATCAAATGTAATATAAAGCTAGGCGATATAGTCCATACCCAGATAGGGACAGGAGAGGTGATAGCCATAAGCAAGACCAAAGAGACTTTGATGGTGAAAATGGACGATGGTCGGGAGTGCGCGATAAGATTAGAGTACGTGAAAGACGTTTTTGATAACTACAGATCCAAATGATATACAGACTAAGACCATATCAAGAGGATTGCGTTAAAAGCATCTCTGATTACATAAACTCTGATAGACGTGATCCGGTATTGATCGTGGCCCCCGTAGCGGCAGGTAAATCTATCCTCATAGCCGAGGCGGCTAGATTGATGGGGGATAAGACGCTGGTTCTCCAGCCGTCTCGCGAATTACTAATACAAAACTACTGCAAGCTTACATCATATGGCATACCGGCGACCATCTACTCCGCCTCCTGTGGCAAGAAAGAGCTATCTAACATGATATACGCCACGTTAGGGTCTATCAAGAAGGTTGTTGGTCAGCTTAAGGAGATGGGGATCAGAAATGTATTGATAGATGAGGCTCATGCCGGATACAGTCCTGAGGACGGCAGTGAGTTCATGACATTCATGAATGAGCTGAAGCCGAGAAAGGTGATAGGGTTTACAGCCACGCCATGTAGACTTAAAAACATGTCGATAGGACAGACATCATATTCCCAACTTAATTTCATCACTCGTATGAGACCGGTATATTTCAAGAATCTGATTCACGTGATACAGGTAGAGGAGATGATAGGGCAAGGATTTTGGACGCCTCTTAAGTATGAGACATGGGATTTCAATGGAGACGCCCTTAAACTTAATTCTAACGGCTCTGAATATACGGCTGAGTCTATTAGTGAGGCGGTGAGAAAAAATGGCTTAAACAACCTTATTTTGCGTCGATTGATGGTATTAAAAGACGTATGTAGATCTATACTGGTGTTTATGGATTCTGTTGAGAGCTGCAATACTGCCGCCGAATGGATGAACGCCAAGATATGCGCTGGCATGGCGGAGGTAGTTCATGGAGGAACGCCAAAGAAACAGCGAGAGGCTATAGTCGAGAGGTTCAAGTCAGGTGGGACGCAGGTGGTGTTCAACTATTCCGCCCTCGGAACCGGATTCGATCATCCGGGTCTGGACTGCGTGATAGTAGGGAGACCGACATTTTCGTTCTCGTCGTTTTATCAGTGGCTTGGGAGAGCTGTCAGGATAAAGGACGGTAAGGATAGCGCATTGGTCGTTGATTGTTGCAACAACTCGTCAAGGTTCGGTGATATAAGGGAACTTAGTATAGAGAACTACAAAGGATATGGATGGGGGATGTTTATCGGCGATAAACTAATCACCAATATCCCGATGGGGGATAAGGTAACGAAAACGGATCTGGATATCAAAGCCGCCAAGAAAGATCGTAGGAGGGGGCTGGCGCAGGGCGTAACCGCCGCCCCTGTTCCCGGAAGGCCGGATCATCCCCTTGGCTCTATGGTAATGACATTCGGGAAATATTGTGGGTGGATGTTACATTCGATCCCAGTATCGTACTTCAAATTCATAAACGAGACATTTGACTGGGATAATGATAGAAACAAGGAGATAAAAGAGTACATAGATTTTTTAATTAAAAACAATAAGTTATGATTGGATTAGTGTCTACCTTTATAATAATGGCGTGTTCTATCTATTTGATAGTAGAAGGAAATGAAAAGAATGATTCGACTAAATTTTATGGGGGGGGCTAATAGCGACAATCCTATCTATCTTTTTGATGTGCTTAGTAATACAAAATATAGATACAAAAGATATGGGAAAGGTGTATAAATTCAAGAGACTTAACGAAATGAAGCTAGACGATTACGGCTTCGGTTTGTTCGAGTACAATGGTGCTCTTTATTTCAAGGAGGCGGAAGGAGAGAAATGCTTTGATGTAAGGAGCGGGAATGAGGTTATTATCGGGAAAGATAAAATTGTAACGGCCTTGGAGGATTGATCATGAGAAAACTTGATAACACCAACAGGACAAGGAAAAGGAGCATACGGCACTCGTGGGTAAAGGCAGGTCCGGGAATCCAACGCTGCGCTATTTGTGGAATTACGAAGCAAAGCGAGTGGAGAGACGGGAAGACCTCGATTTGTGTACATCTATCATCTGGTGAGCTCTACTCTATGACAGGCGAGACACCGGAATGTAGAGATTTGAGTGAGTTTTATTGATCTAAAAATATAGTTACCTATGAAAGAAGAATTTAGCAAATACGAAAAGGTTGTTTATGACGGTGAGGTATTTGAGGTGCTTGAAACTGCTGATCGTACAGGTCTAATGAAATTAGGCCCATTATTTAAAGCATCATATAAATATACTTGGGTTGACGAGGAAATGGTTGTATCATTAAACAGGGCTATTAAATTAAGGCTTATTGATAAGGAAGAGGTTGATAAGCTTACGGATTATAGCTCTATCGGCGAGGGTCTATGTAATACAAATGAGGGGGAAGCGACAGATACGCCGTTCGTCGGAAAGGACGGCAGCGGCAAGGATGACCGGGCCGACGGTAAGCTTAGATGGGACCTCCTTCCTTTGGCTGAGATAGAGGACATCGTGAGGGTATATACGGAAGGAGCCAAGAAATACGCCGATAACTCATGGCAAGATATACCTGATGGATTCAATAGATATTTTGCTGCGAGTCAACGTCATATAATGGAATATATGAAAGGAGAGAAATTCGACAAAGAAACTGGTTGTTATCATCTTGCATGTGCGGCATGGAATATAATAGCTATGTTATATTATGACAAACATGGTAAAGGTAGGGATATGTCTAAAAATAAGACATTTAAATTCATAGAGGAAGCATCCATAGTACATGGAAACAGATATGATTATAGCAAATCAATATATAATGGGCATGACAGAAAGTTAATTATAACATGTAAGATACATGGAGATTTTATGCAAACACCTCATAATCATCTAAACGGGCATGGGTGTCCTAAATGTAGATATGACATGAACAGAAGATTAATATGCGGAGTCGGTGTAAATGACATATACGGGAGTAAAAACGATAGGAGTTATAACACATGGTGTCATATGATAAAGAGATGTTACATGAAATCTAAAAAATTCAATGCATATAAAGATTGCTATGTATGTGATGAATGGAAAATATTCAGTAATTTTAAAAAATTTTATGATGAGAATTGTCATGATAGTACATTTCATCTTGATAAAGATATAATATTCCAAGGAAACAAAGAATACTCACCTCAAACATGCGTGTTTGTCCCCATGGAAATAAATGAATGTATAAAATCTGAATGGTCAAACAATAAGACTCTTCCACTGGGTGTTACTAAAACGAAATATGGTAAATATAGGTCAAGATGTAGAATAGAAAAAGGGGAAGGAGAAACACATATAGGTGTGTATGAAAATGAAAAAGAAGCATTTTATGCCTATAGGGAATTTAAGAAAAAAAGGCTTAAGGAAATGGCCGAAGAATATTTTAATAATGGATTGATAGACAAAAGGGTGTATGATGCCATATTGTCGTATGAGATATACCCATTTAAATATGGGGACAAGAGAAATGATGAATATGATTATACAAGTAACAAAAACAACAAAGGGCTAACAGAATGGAAAAGTCAGGAGAAAGAGTAGTAGATGAGAGATTAAAAGCTATTGACAAAAGGACTGGTAGGTATATTAATGTGATCAGGCGTACTATTGACGATGGTACTCCATTCTCGACAGTTAAGTACCTTGATAAGAATCGTAAAGAGCTGAATTATGATTGTGTAAGGCATCTTAATTTTGATATAGACATAGATTGGGAGTTGAGAAGATATCAGATCGTGAAGGATTTATTATCTAACAGTTTCGATGGGAGGAGGATGGGTGTAGATGAGATAGATAATACTATATTTACAGCGGATTTAATTATTAACAAATTAAAAACTATTTAAAGATGGTAAGAATCGATTTTTTCACGAAGAAAGACGCTGAGTACAGCGATTACATGCGATATATTATCGCCAACACGTTACAGGAGTATGAGGGTGAGGTCACGTTAAACCAGATTCCGGAGAACAAGGCCGCGGAGGAGGAGATATCCAAGTACGGTATAGAGGTATATCCTACTATCATCGTCAGTGGAGATAACATGGATGGCTTTAATAAACTTGAAGGGATGGCCAGAAAAGCTGATCTTATTAACGTCATGTCGTTATACGACAAGAAATAGGCTTATGACGATAAGGGATAAATATTTTGGTTGGAAAGATATATTCTTTGACAGGTTCGTGCATTGTTGTAATGAAAAAAGTGACCAACCACAAGGAAGTAATATACCTCTAGCCAAAATAAACTTCGATAACAAGACAGGATATGTGGAGGACGGGACTATTAATATAGCCGAGCTTCTTCAATATCTTTGGATAAATAATAAGGTCTATGGGTGTGAATATGCGCCCATAGATATATCTTCTGCCTTGCAAACATTGATCAGATTGACCGAGAACGCTAAACATATGTTTGAGGATCAACCGGGTGTATATGACATGATCCCATATAGAGGTTTTTTTCTTAGAGATGATTTTTTATCCGGGAAAGATTATTCACTTGATTTGGATAAAATAGTGAGCGGTATGGGAGGATGGTATGGGGAGGATGAGGATCCTTGTTATTCGATGTTCGTCAGCCAAGACCAGATATGGAACTTGAACCCGATATTGAAGGTATTAGCTGATGAAGGGTCTATTCTAGCCAAAGAACTTGGATATGATATAAACTCATATGTCAGCGATAATGGATACACGATATACAACCCATACCTTTCATGGATCAATCATTACTATCATTATTGTCCAACATTTAACGAGGATAAATTAAAGCCTTGGGATAGGGTAGAGGATAGGAAAAATAAGTTCAAGATGACGGATAAGGTTAAGAGAGGCGCCAATAACTGGTACTATTCAGGCGGAACTATATCTTGTGTGGATAACTTCATGGGGAAAAGATACAGAAAGAACCTGCGAACCTTTATCTATCGTGGAATAGTATTCTTCCTTGACCGGATATGGCATACGCCTTTATTTGAGAAGATGGGTGTGAAAATGAAATACAACGCTTATTATTGTTATGCCGCTACCTCCGGTATTTGGTACAATAAAGGATTCAAGAAAAGGCTAGCCAAGAGATTTAACGAGTCTTTACGTGGCGGAGGGGATCTGTTCGGGGCTAACCTAGCCTGCATGGTCTGTGACCATAAGGATATCGATTGGGAAGCGCTTCGTCTTTGGCTTGACAAGTATGACGAGCCTACTGATAAGGGTATGGTGAATAGCCCTATCCAATTTATGTATTTATATTTATATTACTATTTTAACAAATAACTTGAAATGAAGAAGATAAATGACTGGGTTATAAGAACATTTGGGCTGAGAGGTTCATGAAGCTGGGCTAAGAAGCAGATGTTAAATGGAGCGATCATTAAACGTAAGGCCACTATAGGGACATATAAAATAGCCATTGATAATGACAAGAATAAGTTACTTATAGCTACATGGGATCATCTAGATCAAAGTCCTGCATGGGAAAGGTGTCCGCATAGTTTATTAGATGAAGATGCGGTTGATTATTTTGTCACAGCTCATAAGGAATTATCATATGGGGGCATAAAGATCAGGATGAAAGATGAATTTAATTGTATCGATAAAATGTTGAAAGCATGAAAAAGATTACCGATAAAGACGTAGAGGCTCTTAAAGCCGGAAAGAAGGTGACAAAAGGCTTTATCCATATGCAGTTGGATGATAAGGGGATATTGAACATGTGGACTGATAACAATATAACTGACAAATATAGGGACTTTGAAATAGACGTTAACAAATTGTTTGATCATGGGATTCTTACTGAAGAATATGATAAACTTAGAATTATAAACATACATCAATAAGGTAGAAGAATATGAGAAGAAGGATGATAGGCGGTCAAACCGCTTCAAACGGTATATATATCTTACATATTAATGGCAAGTTATATACTCGTGATAAATGGAATTATTCGTGGAGAAACGACGCCGTGGGAGTGGCGTTGATAAGCGACAACAGCAGCTTCGTTATTTCAGGTATTGAGATTAAGAATCGAAGCTGGTCTAATACGACTGGATTGATCCAAGGAGTGACTACAATAACATCAAGTAATGAAGCCAAAAAAGATTTTAATGGATTTCAAAACACACAAAGTATTGCGGAATATACGCATGCTAGTGCCGCTTATGAATGTACTGTTACTCAATTCAAGAACGGGCAAATGGGATATCTAGCATCAGTGGGAGAATGGATGGAGATCATAAATAATTTAGATGAGATTAACAGATGCATGTCTCTTATCGATGGATTAGATATAGACGAAGGCGCTACAAGTTATTGGACTAGCACTCAATATAATTATGAGAAAGCATGGTTAGTGGCTTATAACGGGAATGAGTTTTATCCAAATGATGAGAGAAAGGGCGTTTCCTTCTATGCTATTAGAGTAATATCACAATTAATATAAAAAACAATTATGACAAAGAAACAGTTAAGAATCCCATTTAAAGATGGGAAACCATGTAAGTGGGTTAAAGATGATCATGACGAGGAACGTGATAATTATGAGTTCGAGGAATGCCTTGAGATACACGGATTCGTTCGTGGACGCTCTTCGGCTGTAATGATATTAAGACCGGCGAATGATCATGGAGAGGATTTTAATTATGCCAAAAGTGTCTATTACCAAGTATTCTTGACAGACAGTAAGGAAGTAATACAGAACATGATGCATGGAATCATATATGGTAAATGGACGTTTGTTAAGAGAGGCGAAAATTTTGGTATAAAATTGGTTAAGGTCTTACCTAAGATACATAAAATCTCCCTTGATATGATCGCAAAGGATATTTTTAGGCCTGAGAATAAATAAACAATATGAAAGTATTATCATTATTTGGCGGAATATCATGTGGGTATCTAGCGTTACAAAGAGCCGGCATACCTATAGATGCTTATTACGCCTCGGAGATAGACAATACATGCATAAAGGTGAGCCAGAAGCATTTCCCTGATATTATCCGGTTAGGAGATGTCAATAACTGGAGAACATGGGATATCCCTTGGAAAGACATAGATCTGGTCATGGGAGGGTTCTGTTGCCAGAGTTTCTCTAGCTCAGGTAAGGGTAAGGGATTCATGGACGCAAGGGGGAGACTTTTCTTTTGCTTCTCGGACATCGTAAGGCATTTAAAGAAGGAGACCAAAGGTAAGATCCTGTTCTTGGGCGAGAACGTCCGGATGCGGGACGAGCATCGCCGAGTGATAACGGAGGAGCTGGGCGTAGAGCCTGTAGAGATCGACAGCGCCTTGGTATCGGCGCAGACCCGGCATCGTCTTTATTGGTGTAATTGGCCAGTAGAAATGCCGAAAGATAAACATATATCGTTAGATGATGTTTTAGAGAATGATAAAGGATGGAAATCTGGGACCATAAGAGGACGTTATATATCAACTATCGTTGGTCGAAGAATAGATAGCAACGGACACCGAAAGGACTATGACAAGAACGTGAAAATCATACAATGTCTGGAAGTAAGAAAAGACAAGAATACTACCTCTATTAAGAAAAGTAATTGCCTTACAACAGTCATGAAAGATAACGTGATATCATCATTACCGCCCGGAAGATATCTGAACGCCTTAGCGGGTAATGGATGGACAGTGGATGTGATAGCCCATTTGCTAAAAGCATTGAGCGTAGGTAAAATTTAGAACACAATTGCAACGATATGATCATAAACAAGACATGGTCGATGCCGAATAAAGAGACATTCAGCATAAAACCGATAAGGGAACTTATAGATAGATATAAAAAAGACGGGATGGTTGTAGTGGATCCATTCGCCAGAAACAGCGATATAGGGACGATAACCAACGATCTTGATCCTGAGACTAAGGCTATGTATCATAAAGACGCCACGGACTTCTTGTGTCATCTTGATGATAATATAGCTGATATGGTACTATATGATCCACCATATTCCGCGAGACAGGTATCCGAGTCGTATAAAAGACTTGGAGGTGCTGTTGATATGCAAACAACACAATCTAGTTATTGGGCTAAGCAGAAGAAAGAGATAGCTAGGATCACCAAGAAAGGAGGGATGGTCATTACCTGTGCATGGAACTCCGGCGGTATAGGGGCAGGGCTTGGCTTCGAGCAGCAGGAGATTCTTCTCGTGGCTCATGGGGGATGGCATAATGATACGATTGTTACTGTAGAGAAAAAGATCAAGGGTTAGATGAAAGAAAGGATATTCACCACAAAAGAACAGGGGAGGGTGCTGGTCGAGGCCGGCCTCCCTATCTCCACCGCCATCGGCTTCAGAGACAAGTACCTTGACTCATTGCATTCTATGGAGGATGACGCTGGTCGTATAGGACTGATCGAGGCCGTTACCCCGGATATATCCGACCCGGTTTGGGATGTAGGGACGTTATTGAGCTTACTCCCAGCCGAGATAAAGGGTTATACGTTAGAGTGCTATAAATTTGAAGACAAGTGGTTCGTGTCGTATATGGATGAGGACGATATCTCCGTACATTGGAGCAACGAAAAACTTCTTATAGACGCATTATTCTCATTGATGATAGATTTGATTAAATGTGGATTATATGAAACAGATACTAAGGATAAGATACAAAACAGAGGATAATCCGCCTATGGCTAATGTCCCTCTTATAGGATACAGTTTGGAATACGACTGCAAGGTAGCGTTAGTATACAGAAAGGGGGATAACTATTACACCAATATGGAGTGCGATGTTGAATATAAGACATCCCCTCCAGATGAGTACGAATACGTATATCCGTGAGAATTAGAAGGGATATATTTATATTTAAGCATGATTAATATTATTTTAATATTATTCATGCTTTTATTTTTGTTTAAATCCTATCTTTGTATAAGTATTAAAAAACAGATTTTTATGAACAAATTGATCTTGAACGATATCCAAGACCTATGGAGGTGGAGGGGGAAGATAAACATTGATGACTTCAAAGAGGATCCTATGGCTGAGGATATGCCATTATATTTCCCGTGTGCCGTCGTATGGCATGTGGATTATGGTGAGCATGACGCTGATAATTATGTATGTTATGGATTTGTTTATGTAGAAGAAATATTAGGGATATGAATATTAAAAAACAGATAATTCTTGACGATAAAGACTATGAGCGATTAGTGCACGATGCTAATCTCAGTAATGATGAGATAAAAAGCAAAATCGCCAGCGCTCTAACCACCGATATAGTGGTTAGTTTCGATTTCGATGTAAATAAAAAGGTTACGGGGAATATAAGGATCGAAAGCGCCACCTATAATCTAGGATATAATGAATATGATAATATCGTAAGGGCTAGAGACGAGAATATTCACCATGCTGTTTATACAGCTATATATGATTATCTTGAGAAAATAAAGAGAGATAATAATGAGCTAAGCGCAAAAGATTGGATATTATTCACATCTATAATCTTATATATTTTCGCAATGGGATTTGCAGGTGGATGGTTGGTATTTAGTTGATTAAATCATGGATAATTTAAAAGACATACAAAATATAACCGGTCTTACGTCAGAAGCTATATTCAATATACGTAAACCTGTTGATTATATGTGTAGTGATATAGATAGTCATATAAAAGATATCGAGACACAATGTGATTATATTATGGATAGGGATGAGGGAGATGTTATATACTATTCAAAATCAATTAAATCAGATGTAGATTCTTATTTCAAGGATATACGATCAAAAGTTGAGAATCTTCTTGATTGGGGAGAACAGTGGAAAGTACTGGCTAAAGATCTGTTTGATGAGTTGATGAAAGTGAATAGCAATAAGGCCATAGACAGCTATCTATCTTATGAGGCATTGGAGAAGATTAAGGAACATTTTAAAAATCAATAAATATGAGCAAGCTGTTATTTTTTGACTTAGAGACAACCGGGGTCAAATTTTGGAGAAACGGGATACACCAAATAGGAGGGATCGTGGGTATCGACGGGCAGGGGGCCGAGAGGTTCGACATCCGCCTAGCCCCGAACCCGGCCGCCACGATAGAGCAGGAGGCGCTGGACGTGGCCGGCGTTACCTTGGAGCAAGTGCAGTCGTATCAGCCTATGGAAGAAGGGTACAGGCAGTTAGTTGGTATATTATCCAAATACGTGAATAAGTTCGATAAGAGGGATAAAATGTATTTAGTGATGACCGTGGCTAAGACTATGGGTATTGAGATTGATGAGAATAAACTCCATGACGCTACTTATGATATTGAGCTGACTAGGGATATATTTTATAAGATAATCAACAAAATGGATGTCAAGCTATGAGAGATGTTCTAGAGGCCATGCATGATTACCCGGATGAGGCTCTTGGGTTATTTTTCTTTTTGATAGTGATTGTCTGGTTATTGTCAGGGGTATTTGAGAAAAAAGATGGATGATAAACTCGATGAGATACTGGATCTCCTAAGATCTCAAAATGAGATGATCAAGGATATTCACGACTATGTGAAAGAAGTTACCAGCGAGAAATATATAGGGGAGTCTAGGATGACCAGCTTCTCTATCAATTTGGCCGCTGATATACTTACCGAAGCCATTAGCCCTAAGATAAAAGGGATGATGGTGGATTTATTAAGGAAACAGGGATGGAAAACCGAATGAGACATGGGAACATATGAGAAGAAGGTAAATCAGTTAAAAGATTTGATGGTAAGGAAATACAAATCGGCTTACAACAAATCCAAGGAAATGGACATAGATATAAGCTCGATGACATATCTTCCGAAACCAGACGCGTTTAACGTCATAAATATTGAAAAAATGCATGTTATTCTTGATCGGGTCAATAAGATCATAGATGATAACAAGGATAAGCTTAAGAATCCGACTTGCTCTACATGCGTACATCTGCATGATAATGATTGGGCGAAAAGATACGGGAAAGTATGTTGCTCTATTTGGCAAGTGTGTGACCATTATATAAACCCTAACAGTAAATATAGCAGGAAGCAAAAGACTTATGTTAGACGACCAAGCAACAAAGCTTGTCCTAATTATGAGTATGGTGATGATAATTTTGAAAACAGAAGAAGATGTATAAAAGAAAAGAATACCCGATAAAGAGCTATGTGCCGATGCGCACCAACAAGGATAGGACGTGTATCTGCTGTGGCGATACGATCCCAGCCGGCAGCAGCAGGATGATACCTAGACACGCCAAGGCAAATCATAGTTTATGTTTCTCGTGCTTCAGGAAATGGAGAGATACGGGAGGAGATCTTAAGCTTATGGACAACCCCGGAGATGTGAAGAAAGAATATGTCATACATATGTCTAATATCCTGAAAGGGAATTGTGATATAATAAAAGGTCGAAAGCTTTACGTGGCTTTTAAAAAGGCGATAAATGGCGGAAAGAAGATCGTTATCAAATTTGACACTGATCAACCGATATCTATGTCAACAAGAGTCATGAATCCTTCATTCGGAGAGATTATGGATGAGTACGGCAAGGACATATTCCAAGGTAATCTCAAACTGGTAGATGTACCAAAAGGAGTTAAAGATTTGATAGTTAACTATATAGAAAAATATAGCAAGTTATGAACCTAAAGACTTTCATATTTATGATGCTGACGTTCAGGGAAATATATCAAATCCCAAGGAACATACAAACATATTTGAGTATAACGATGTGGGTGTTGATAGCATGGATGATCTATAGCTTAGTGATATTGATATGCGCGTTGATAAGATAATTGACTTGGTCATAATCTCCCATAGGGATACATGCCCGTTCTTGTCAAGGGACGGAGATAAGATGTGTAAGCATCTAAAGGATTGTGATATGGATTGTGATTACATGAGTAGTTTTATCGAGAAAATTAATAACATGAAATATGAGAATAGGTGATGTAATATATGATAATGATACCGTATTGATAGCATCAGCTAGTTTCAATAAAGAAGAACCATGCAAAGAGTGCTTCTTTTATGACGGGCATGAATGTCAATCAAATCGTTATATAGAATGCTGGGATAAGAGCATCAATAAAGATCTTATTATGATACCATTTGAAAATAATAAGGTACAGGATAGTAAGATGATGGATCATTCATCTAAAACAGTGACAAGCAAAACAGGTAAGGATCTTTTATCAGCCTTAAGTAGACTATCGTCAATTACCGGTGATGAGACTAATGATATGGCAGATACAGCATCACGAACTTTATTCAGCTCATTAAGCATGCTGGATATTAATAAAAAATTTTTGAGTCTAGGTATAAGACTAGGAGTCAAAGGAGCTGCGATAAGCATACATAGATCATTATCATCTAATGATGATGTTAGCATTAAGGACGTTATAAAAGAGATTATAAATAGCATAGAATATGATGAAGATTAAAATAGGTATTATCATTATCCTATCTCTTATCATGATAGGATGTAAAGATAAAAAAGAAGAAGATGTTGATTATTATCCTAAAACTGTTTATGTAGATGATAGGGGTAATAAAGTAACCATGTTGAATGATTCTATTTTAATAGTATGCACATGCCTAGAGTATCCAGAGAAGTATAAAATGGAAGTAATTAATATAAAGAACAAATAGATGGTTATAAACAACAAACAACTTTACAAAATAACCCTAACAAGGGAGCAACTGATGTTGATCTCACAATGCGTGGAAGACATCAGTAGATTTGCGGCGGGTGACATGGATCTACAGCATACAACAGATACGTTGATAGATGATATGGATAGGACGGAATCACTGGGGATAAGAAGCTTTATAGTCAACAACTCACGAGCGATAAGAAGAAGACTGTTCCCTGATCTTGGGGATTATGAGCATATAGGATATGATGGGGGTAGTAAGGATAAGATAAATAGGAAGAGACTTATCGGTAACACCTACCAGATATATAGGTCGATATTACATCAGTTGGCCATTGACGAGAACTGGAATAACGTGTATAGTGATATCACGTTACCTTCAGGTGATATGGGAACGATCAAGGTAGAGAGGGTTGACGATGATAAGGATAACGACATTTAACGATACTAAAATATGAGCTTATTTGTATGCGCTAAATGCGGTTGTGTTGATAATACCGCTACATCTAGTTACTGGATGTTAACAAACGAGTATATGGTGGACGAATACGACTATGCCAAGGAACTACAGCCGTACAAGGGCATGGGGCTGTGCAGCGAATGCGGGAGGCTGGCTACCAGCCCAGACGGACGTGATGTCGTGGTGCCCGGTAAATGGCACGGGAAGTTCCCGAAGGAGAAAGCCACCGAAGAGCAGTTGAAACATGTAGGATATAAAAATCTAATAAGATGAATAAGATAAGAAAAGGAGAAGTTAAAATATATAAAGGGAAAGAATACATAGCTATCCCTGAGATAGAAGAAGAGAGTTGTACGGGATGTTGTTTTTACGACAAAGGGATTTGTTTAATAAATCATGCTGATGATCCTAATTGCCTTCATAGCGGCATGATCTGGGAACAAAAAGAAAATAGTATGAGCGATATCAAAGAAAAGGCTATCAAATTAGCCATAGATGCCATGAAGCCCATACCGATACACTCATCACCATGCTACAGCGTAAGTGATAACAGATCGCCGGAGGAAAAGCATGAGGAGGAAATGAGGTTTTGTAAGGATCTTAACGACCTTAGATGTGAGATGCTTATTGATATGGCTAAGAAAATAGAAGAGTATTTATTACAAGATATATAACAACCTTAAAAAATCATTATATGGACATTGAACTTTGCAAGAAAGAATTTTTCTTATTAGATGAAGAACTGGAAAGTTTTAAAGATTTTTTGAATGATCCTACAAAAAACATCTATCATTCTATTGATGGAGTAAAAATTGTCAAATCAGAAAATGGGGAACTTTGTGGAGTAGGTAGAATACCTCATCGTCTAAAAATCGTAAAATAAAAAAAATGACGTTATTATGGCTACTAAAAAACAGATATTAGAATCAGATGAATTACTTCAACAAAAAAGAAGAGCTTATTATCTTTCAGATGAAGGATTCGAGGAATATAAAAAGTTCTTGTCAGATCCCGATCAAAAGAAATTCTGTTTCAAGGGATATTATTATGTAGAGGTGAAGGAGCAGGATGATAAAGAGCTATCAGGATTAATGGGACGAGTAGTATACGAATAAGGTAAGGTAATGTATAAGGGCTGATAACAAAAGAAGGATAGGATGATAATCGCCTATCCTTCTCTTACTTTAATCAAATATCTTGCCGCCAAAAGAGATAAAAGACTCTCTTGATTTAGGTATATTCCTGATATTATATAACGTTTTCTCAAATCCCTTCCTAGTCATATAAACCGTATTCCTGATCCCGGTATCCGTATTGTATCTGTAATGTGCGTAACCCTTCTTCATAACATTCTCTGTTAATATCCATTCTCTTTTATTCTTGTAAAAGAAACCTTGCTCTTGTAAAAACTCTCTTAACGATCTTTCCGCTATATCACATCCATGAGACTCCAACTCTCTCCGAACGTCACGGATCAACATATCATCACCTTTGTCATTGGCCATAATAGCTGTTTCGGCGAATCCTACCTTAGGAGCCTGCTCTTTGATAATGTTATCGGATATTCTCTTAGCCTCCTCTACCTCTTTCTTGGCCTCAGCTAACGCCTGTTTCTCTTTCTCGGATGCCAACAACGCTTCCAATGCTTCTATATAATTATGTGGAAGATTCTTCTCCACGGATTCTTCCATCTTATTGAAAGCATTTACCGCACCATGAAACACACTTCTATATACATCAAATACTCTTCTTTCTTTTCTTGCTATTAAATATTCCATACAAGACACAGAAATCATATACACAATCGTAGGTCTCCCACCAACTGGGTTTTTGCCATTTTGGGTAAAAACTTTATAATCAATATCTTTAATAAACCCATTATCACCAGTAAGCACTCTAACAGCCTTGCCCTTATCAGAATATATCAAAGGCCAAACATCATCTAAATTAACTGGAAAATCTTCTCCGGATTTAACTAACTCAAGAACCTTCTCGAAATACAATCTAATAGACAAATTGTCATTTAAAACAATATTACACATAATATAAAAAATAGGCTCAAAAGGAAATGTCGGATCTCACCTCGACAAATCCTAATGAGCCAAAAATATCTTACACATTGAATGACCTTGAAGTGAGATCCCGTCATTCATTGTTTCATGATGCAAATATAGCCAATCAAATTGTCTTAAACAATTGACTGGCTATTTTTTTCGTCATACTATATCGGTTATCTTCCCCTGTCAAAGTACCAATTAGCGTCCTCCCCAGACTCGTCCTTATCCCTGCCTCCTAAGAAGAATCCCATCGTCATGCCGTTGGTCATCAACCAGTAGTCGGATGTCTGCTTAATATCCCTAGCCGTCTTGATATTATACCATTGCTTACCAAACGAGAACTTCATGAGCTGCCTCCATAGTTTGCTCTCGCCCTTATATACGCCGGTCTGGACGGTAGCGAACGGATCCCAGTTTCGAGGATCGGTGAGGTCGCCTAACTTCCGGGCGGTGACCAACGGATCCTGTAGCATGTCTATGGCGTTAAGCTCCATGAACGGGGATGTCTGGGAGGCGATCTCATTGATCGTCCTGAACCCGATGTAGGTAATGAACTGCCCGAACCAGCTATCCTCATTATCCTCCCTATATCCCATCAAAGCCCGTCCTATGGCCATCATCGTAGCGAATACCGCCATGTTGATAATCGATCTCTTGATATTGATCTGCTCGTAGGGGGTAAGCTTATCATACTCTTCCTTAAGCACGTCATATGCCTCTCCCATCCTGCCCTCGGACATCGATCCATAGACATTACCGGCCAGTCTCCATAACGTTCTCATATATCCTTCCTCAAACTGGTTGGTTTGGAAATTGAAACCGGCTTTCTTATACGCCCGCTGTACGGCCAATATAAACCATCCACGGTGAGGCAGCACCATATTAAGGATAGCGTTCCGGCTAGCCCCCACCCGGTTCTGCTCGTTCAAGGCGCCGTCACAGATCTGCACCATACTCCTTACCCTACTGGACAAGGTGGGTATATATCGGTCTATAATATCCTTGTTAGCCTCGTTCTTAGCCACGATCTTTCCGTCCTTGACATCTACCATGTTCCACATAGAATAATCCCTTAAACGCTCCCAATCGCGTTTAGCCTCGTTAGCGGACATATTTCTGTCTTTCATCATCATCTCCTTGAAATTGGAGTATGACCAGAACTGACCCTCGTATAGGCGGGTATCATCCATGACCGAGATAATGACCTGCGGATCCAACGGGGAGTTAAGAACCTCCATCATCTTAAACGGCAGGTCCCGGAATAAGGTTCTCCAGATTTTGTTATACGCTGCCGATCGTACACGGTTACGGACATTGAACACGCCTAGAGCCTCTCCAACGACATATAGCTTGTTGGTGCGGTTTATATCCCCGATCTCCGACACGTACGTACTTAACTGCTTCTGGGCTTCCCCATAGGCGTATTTCATGGAGTCCTTGCTTATATACTGCCCTACCATACCCTCCAAAAGGAAGTTGGCCTGCCCGGTAAGGGCGCCGGTAGCCGCGACGAACGGGGAGAAGCCTAAGTTGGATTTGGATACGAATTTGGTAAACATAAGAGCCAGCTTATTAAGATCGACCTTATAATTGCCTATATTCCATTCAGTCCGCTTATTGTTTATCCTAACGTCATAGATACTGGCGTTAACCCAGTCCTGAAACATCCTGTAGGCATGAGTGGCTTCCGGATTCTTTCCCCCATCATATTGTGTCTCAAGCATCATATTCCTATATCCCATAACATCATCCAAAGCAGCTCTCTTATACTTATAGGATGCCGCCTGAAGGGATAGCATGGAATAGGAGTACGCGAAGTCATGGGATACGTCATCGGCATTCTCTAGCTTGCTCAGATAGTACTTGGGGATCATGCGATATTTGTTATCGTTCTCATCAAGCCCTCCTAAGTCTTGTCCTTGACCATGTATGGGATCATCAACCCTCTCGCCAACAATATCACGTACGGCGTTGCCGATGGCTGCCTTCGGGTCAACCCCGGCCTGCACCATCCTCTCAACTCCGCCCTTGGATATTTGTGGTATCTGGTAGATATTCCTGAAACGCTCATCATAATCCTCCATAGCCTTACGGCTTATGTTAAGCAATTCCTTCCTCATCTCCCACTTATCCTTGTTGATCGTGGCCTCCTCTCCTTCCTTGGTAATACCGTATTTTTTGAAGAAAGCCTCATTCTTGTACTTATCAAATCTAGGCGTATGATATCCATAACCTAGATCGGGATTATAATTAGGATTCCGGAAGGAACTCTCGAAATCAGCCTCTTCTAGCCACTGGTTATTGATCGACAAGTCAATCATATTAATATCGAAGCCGAAACGGGATACGCTCTCTTCCTTTGGTATACCATTTTCCATGGCATCAAAGAACTCGGATACCTTATACGTACCGTTATTTATCTTCCTAACGAAATCAGAATATCCCTTGGGAGAGTATTTCCTCATATAAGGATACAGTCGGGTTCTGGCGTACTCAATAAGTATACTATTAGCCTTACCCATAGCTATATCATTAGCCAGCTTATCACTGAACTCAGGACCGTATTTTTTTCTAAGGAACATTGTCTCCATGGATGTCCATGATGGGTTCTTCTGCGACAGCTTGGCGACCATCCTATCTACCTGACTCCGGGAGCGGGCGGACATATGTTCCTTGGCGAATTTAATCTCATCCATCCCCTTGTCGTATGTCACGGCGTCTCTTAGCGCGTTACGGTAGGAATCTGTAACGCCACTCTCCACCGTATCGGGCATATCCATCTCAATATCCTCAGCGGAAGCGGCGGCGTTAATAACGCTCTTAGCCTCGGCCAGACGGTCATATAGCTCGTTTATTTTCCTTAACGAGGCGGATCCACGCAACCTATCGAAATCATATTCCCCGTATCTCGTGCTATCACGGTACTGGATAAGCAAAGGTCTTAACTGGTCATTGATCTCATTTATTGTTGCCATCGCCTCCTCTACCTTCTCTATCCTTGATGATGATACAGATTGCTCCGTGATCTTATCAACCAGATTCTCGTAATAATCACCCTCCTCAGATCCCCACATATCCTTGGAGAAGCCAAGATGACCGCCAGCTAGCAGGAACTCGAACGCCGCCTTACCGCCCTCAGACCGCTCTATCCCACGCAGTATCTCCTTAAACTCGGCGGAAGCCTTGCGACCCTCGTTGGTATTCCCGAACTCCTCGGCCCATGCCTCATCCCAAGCCTTGATCTCCTCTGACATCATCAACGCCTCGGACCCCTCTTCCTTTGGCGTCCCGTCAGAATACCACTCGCTCTTGGCTATAGCCCTGTCACGAAGGATATCCAGATAAGATCTCCAAGCTATAGGGTCAGATTGGAAAGCGGCCCAATCAACCTTCTTGTTCTTAATGAACTTATCCATAGCAACATACCGGCTTCTACGGATACGGGTCATGAAATCGGACGTAGCTTGTGATACCCTACGGCCCAGTCTTTCCTCGACCTTCTTATTGACTTTCTCGATCTTATCGTAATAAGCCTGCACCATAGGT
>UMHC01023233.1_pt1 | contig 21680 bp, 16 predicted proteins | sample 1965381 | NCBI WGS metagenome assembly UMHC01 (sample SAMEA4836083, study PRJEB28245) | human gut metagenome | biome: gut microbiome; material: fecal sample | place: Denmark | collected 2008 | reverse complement strand
AATACCAGAATCAACAGCGACTTGTCCAGCAGCAAGCCGAGGCCGAGCAACAGGCACGTAATGATGAGCATGAGAAGGATAAGGAGCTGGCTTATATCAAGGGCAACTTCGACTTAAGGGGTAAGAGCATAATGGCCGCCGGTCAAGCCGCTAGGACTGAGAACAACTCAGAAGGTATGGATTACGTTGAGGCTATGGCTGATAGGGCCTTGAAGGAACGGGATCTGGACATCCGGGAGGAGGATATGAGAACCAGACAGGCTAACGCCGAGGCTGAGCGAAGATCTCGTGAGGATATAGAGAAAAAGAAGTTGGAATTAAAAGAAAAGGAGATAGACGCTAGAAACAAACGTTCTGATACAGATAGGTTTACGTCAATAATAAACAAGAATTGATTACAAGTTTTGTAAATATTTTTACAAAATCTGTAATCATTTTGGCGTAAAATTCTGTCATATACTATAATGGGTTTGATTTAATTGGTAATTAGATTAATGATAATTTTGTAAAAAGCAAAAAAGGAAATTGTATGAATGACATGGGTGATTTCGCTAAGGGTTTTAAGACCATGAGTGTCGAGGAGCTTTTTTACCATGGTGACGGTGATGGCGATAAGAATAATATTGAGGGTAAATATGATAAGGATGGTAATCTTATAGATGACACCAAGAAAGAACCTGCCGACGGCGGATCGGCTGACGGTGGCGGGGATAAGGGCGGCGATGCTACCAACCCAGACCCGGATTCTCTTGGCGAAGGCGGTGCTGATAATAATAACGTGGTATCAGGGTTTAACGGAAAATCTTTCTTGGAGAAGATGGCTGCCAGAGGTATCATAGATAGTATCGAGAACCTAGATATTATGGTAGATGATAAACCGGTTGATCTTTCTACTATCACTAAAGAGGATGATTTACTCGATATAGTGGAGGGATTGATCAAGGACAAGGCTGATGAGTTGTTGAAGGATAAGGTTGATACCGGTTCGATGTCTGATTTCATGAAGAAGATGATAGAGGTGGATAAGGCCGGTGGTAACGTTGGTCAACTATTAAGCCAATATCAGAGTATTCAGGCTCCGTTGGATAACCTTGATATGAGTAATAAAAATGATCAACTTGCGGTTATCCAGCATTATTATAAGATGCTGGGTATGCCGGAAGATGAGATAAAGGATAATATGGAAATGATGATTGGTAAAGGCGATGAGTTTATCGAGTCTAAGGCCAATAAGTTCCATGATATCCTGAAAAAGGAGATGGATAACCTTATCGAGGAGGAGAAAAAGAAGTCCGAGAAAAGGAGACAGGAGTTAGTTGAGCAGATGAAAGTCTATAAGAAAGGTCTAAAGACATCTATAAGCTCAGGATTTCAGTTGACTGACACGATGATAGGTAAGGCTGTCGATTTCGTTACAAAGCCGATAGACAATCAAGGCCATACGGCTATAGATAAAGCCTATTCCGAGGCTATTAAAAATCCGGATATGGCCGCTGATTTGGCCTTGTTCTTGATGAATAAGGACGAGTTCCTTAAACAGAAAACCAACAAGGCTAAGATGGAGGTTAATAAGAAGACCATCACTCTTCTTTCTGGCAATAAGGGAGGAAAGCAGAATAAGACTAATATCGATAACGATACTATAGAAGCTAACTTCCTTGATCTGAGTGGATCAAAGAGTGTATAACGTTTAAATATATTGAAAATGAATCCGTTTCTTACAAAAAGTTTCCCGGCTACCGTGAATGGTGATAACGTTATTGCCTTTACTGATGCCAAGAACTATAAGACTTCGCTTGTAGAGCATAACTTAGGCTCATTGGCGAGCTGGTATTATGAGGACCCTGATAAGAATCATTTGGGTCTGTTGAATCTGTTCTCTAATATCGCTAATTACCCTGTACCGATGTATATGGGTATGATTAATAACGGCGCTACGATCTCCGTTAACGGTATTGGAGCTTCTTTCCGTTATGATTTACCTGTTACAAAGACATTCGCTGTTGTTACGGCTGAGGATACTTCAGGTCATCATCTAAAACCGGGTATTGACGGTAGTTTGTTTGATATCGTTTTGAATACCTCTGAGTTTACGGCTTATGATGTTATTACCTACGATGCCGCTAACGGTTGTAATATCCTTATCTCAGGTGAGATCCCGTCTAAGACAGAAGGCGACTTGACACGTTATTGGTGTCGTGTTATCGGTGGTAAGGCTAAATACTTCCCTAAAGAGAAATTACGTCCTGGTATCCGTTATTGGAAGATCGGTCATGCTCTTGGTGAGTACAGCACTCAGTTCTCTAAGGTATCTGGAGCTGACAAGGCCGGTTCCATGACCTGTGAGTTCCGTTTAGGAAACCACCGTGGTGTTGAAGGAGAGACAACTATGTATGCTGGTATGAAGTCCATGCAGGCCGCCCAGAACAGCACTTCAGAGTTTGTGGAGACCGCTCTTCGTCGTATGAATGCCATGAGAAGTGAGTATGAGGGTAATATTCCTGATCTGGCTATTATCGGTAAGACTGTTAATGGTAGACTTGATTTGCGTACAGCTAAAGTAGCCTCTACGTTAGAGGTGTTCTGTATGGCTGAGTTGGTTAAGCTGGAAGCTAGACAGTTGATGTGGCAAGAAGGTGGTATTATCATGGATCAAAATGGTCCTATCCATTTGAATGAAGGTATCTATCGTCAGCTTCGCCGTGGTTACACTATTTACTATAGCCGTCCGATGGGTATTACTAAAGACACGCTTATGGCTGCCGCATCTTATATTTTCCGTGGACGTCAGGATCTTCCTATTACGGAACGTAAGATTAAGTTCAAGGTAGGAGCTATGGCTATGATCAATTTAGAGAAGTTGATCAGGGAATCGTTCTTCACTACCTTGCAGAACTTAAGCTGGGGTATGGGAAGCGATAGGATGTTGCCTTCTAACCCTATCTCTGGTACTAATGACGCCATGATCTTAGGTCCGGTTCAGGTTAAGGGAGCTTTCATCCCGGGCATCGGTAATGTTGAGTTCGAGCATGATCCTTCTTTGGATTACGCCGACATGACAGATCGTAGTGAATTGGTGAATGGTATGTATCCTAGATCCTCTTATTCTTGTATTATCGAGAATATCACTGACGCTGGATCGACTAACGCGTATTCCGCTATTCCTAATACGGCTAACGCTAAGTTAGGTAATATGAACAACAACGTATTCTATATCAAACCAGAAGGTGTAAGTATGTGGTGGGGTTATGAATACGGTCGTTGGGCACACAAAGCCAACGGTAATGAGATCGTATCATCCTTGCCGGGCATGAAAGAGCAATTCTGGTGCCACTCTGCTTCCGCAGCATGGGTTATGGATAATAGTAAGTTCTTGATTATCGAGCTTCAACCGAACTACTTCGGCTAAGTTTTTTCATATATGTAATTTGGTTTTTAGAGGGGAGGATATTCCTCTCCTCTTTTTTTAAGTAACGCAAAAAGGAAAATGAAAGAAATTTTAAAATCAAGGAAGGTATTGGCCGAGGTAAACGGTTTCAATATCATGTCAGATACCTTATATGAGGTTGTAGGCAAACACGATGGAAGTGCTCCTCAGGCCTTTCAAGACGCTAATATAGCTAAAGCTCCGTTCCCGGAGAACGCCACTCACGTATGTTGCCCTTGGGATGATTTCTCCAAGGCCTATAACACCGGTTTTTATCCAAGATCAAGATGCTATAATGGTCTTGACAAGAATGAGATCGATAAGCTCGTCAAACAGCGGGTAGATAATATCATGAAGCCTTTCGAGGAAATGTCGCAGATGGATCTATCTCAAACCAATTTAGAATTTTGGGATGACGCTAAGGATAAGATCTTCATGGGTAAGGTTTATAATACGGCTAATACCGTAGATCTATTTTATTTATATCTGGCTGTATTTTCCGGCATGTTGACTCCTCAGGAAATGGATGGAGATCCTATTTTCATGAACTCCATGTTCTGTTTCGTGGAGAAAGACAATATGAAGGATTTCGTTCAGCAGCGTGAGATCAATAAGATGAACATCAGCTATAAGTTTATCAGCGCCCTTAAGAAAGGCGGCGACGATCGTCAGGCTGTCATCGATCTTCTTCTTTACATCGGTATCGTAACTCGCCCGGATTTCACGGAGGATGAGTATTATACAGGATCTCTATCAAACTGGATGAATGAGAAGAAGACCAATGTTGATTATCTGCTTGATATCTGGGATCGGTCATTGGAAGGTGATTTCAAGGAAGTTCTTGAGTTTTACCGTATCGTAAACGTCCTTCAACGTAACGGTCGTATTAACATGACTCCATCCGGCTTGCAATATAATGGCCAGATCATAGGACCTGACGTTCGGACATCCGCTGAGTTCTTGGCTACCAAGAAAGACTTTATTAACATAAAGGCTAATGTATTAGATGAGTATGAGGAGATCATGTCTATGTCTAATATCGATGATAAGTCCAAGACCAAGAAGGTTAAGGATATTAAGAAGAAGGATGACGTAGAGGAAGGTGATAAGGCTAAGGAGGAATAACGATGACAATCCAAGAAGCGTATCTAAGGTCTTTGCAGAAGAACGAGCAGAATCTGGCCAATGGCGGGATTAAGCTGGATCCGGGAAGGTTCGTGCTGTTGTTCAACGAGGCCCAAGACCGGTTGGTTAAGTACTATCTCAATAGGAAGGATGACGAGACTATACGCTCCATCCAAAACCTTCTTGTTTATTGGATGTCGTTGGATAATGCGGGTAGGATGGATGACCCTGAGTCTACGTCCTTTAACTTACCTGACGACTATCTATGGTTCTCTAACATAAAAGGCGTTTTCTCATACAAAGGGTGTGAGGTCACTGATTTCGTTATGTGGGAGGCTAAGAACGAGAATATCCATGAGCTTCTTGGAGACGAGAATGACCGCCCTTCTTACGACTATCGGGAGACATTCTACTCCATAGGGAACGGGAAGGTCGTGGTCTACGAGTCAGGCTTCCGTACCGAGGAGGTTAAGATGACGTACTACCGCCGTCCTGTCAGGGTGGACCTGTCGGGGTATATCAACGCCGCCGGTATCCAATCTACGGACATCGACCCGGAGCTGCCCGATTATCTTGTGGAGGAGATTCTGGATATGGTCGCTAAACAATTCAACCTTAATGAGAATGAATTGTATAGATATAGAATGGATAAGGATAATGTGGCTTCCTTTAAATAAACAACGTTAGTTTTGATTATCCGGCCTGTCAGTTAAAAGACGGGCCGGTTTTTTTTTAACATCCTGTCACCGGATTTATATTACCCCATCTTTTTTCCCATTTATCTCCAAGATACCTGATTAGGGCATTAAAGTCAGATATGAATCCACTTTCTATCATATCGGATATATACCCTTGGAGCATAACTATTTCTTGCATCTGGTCAATAGAAGCGTAATTTCTTATTCCTTCTTCATGTTTACCAAATACCACATAATTCATTCCTTTTGCTATTCTTGATATATATGCTGAAAATTCACTATTTGTTATATTGTCACATAACAAAGATCTAACATCCTTGCACATTTTTATATATGTATCTCCAGCTATATTCCTGTTTTTAACCAATCCGTCTGTAAGCCATATTACAACAGTAGCGTATATCTCCGGATCTAGTTCCATTGCTATAGTTACGAAAATATATGGATCTATGAACCATTTTTGATCCCCTCTACCTCCTTTTCTATAGGCTAGTCCTATTTTTCTAAATTCTTTCAACGTTAGATTATCATAATCTATTCTCTTCTTTAAGCTATCATTACCGTATCCTAATTGAGTCATCAATGCTCTTATCTTCTCCTTGAACCCTTGATTACGCAATACATCATTTATTTCTTTTGCGGATAAGTTCATTGATTCTCTTTTTTTCTTTATAGAATCCATAGCTTCTGTTATACACACATATCCATCTTTACTCATTATGGATACAGGGCTTCCTAAAAGAGTTCTACTCTCTGATTTTAAAATTAGATTTGATTTCATAATTTTGTTTTTAAAAGTTTATGTAATATCGTGAATCGGTCTGTGATAGATAGATTCACGATGCAAATATAAATAAATGGGATTTACTTTCAAAATATAATATAATTAATTGATAATCATGATTATAATAATGGGATTTATTATTTTTGTATATATTATTTGGTATTATTTCTCTGGAATCGGAGAAATCTCCGACTCCAGCAACTATTTATATATCAAATAGTTATATAAAAAACATCATAAATTGTTTCTATCGATTATCGTTAATTGTGGTAGTATATCAGTATATCCTATTTACAAAAAGTGTAATCCGTATTAATATTCATATACTCATGGTTGTACTTTATTGTCGTGATCGTCTTTATTATTATGTTTGCGTTAGGTAAATGATTTTTAAACTAAAATATTAATTATATGTTGCACAGACCGCAAGACCGGGTACTTTTCGTATCCCCACACGCTAAGATGGTGGATGTTGATTCCATCTTCTTGAAGGAAGGACAGATCGGTATTTACGATACTAAAGATACTTCCGAGAACGGTTGTAAGGCCGTGACTGATTTTACCGGTAAGCCTCGTAACGACAAGCGTTATGAGATCCGTATCGGTCGTAATGAACAAGCGGCTTCCCGCTCTATCTATGATAAGGATTTTTCCACGCCGTTATTCTCCTTGAACGAGATCACGGAGATCTACGCTTCTTGGCCGAAGAAAGATCATGCTTATGTCGATGATGTTATCTTAGGATACAACGGTGTTTCTGATGACACTGCGTTCTCCGTTTCCAAAGGAGACCGTATCGCTATCCGCTTGGTTCTCGCTGGTCGTGCCTTTGAGCTTCTTGGCTATGAGGAGGGTCGTGTAGAGATCAATGACGCCATTCTTTTGGATGATTGTGATAATACGCCAAATCAATGCGAGGAGTGCGATCCTTGCGAGGAGGTTGATTTGTTGCCCGCCGTCCTGAAATGTATCGAGAGGATGAAGAACCAGCCTATTGCTGGTGGTGGAAAGGTATCTGATTATATCGATATTACTCCTGTTACAAGATGCACCAATGAGGCTACGGAGCCTGAGACGGAAGATGTCAACTTCTATTGTATGGAGGTATGTGATACTGGTGATGATCTCGCCTTGGCTGAGGTTCGCGCCCAATATCCGGGGTTGAAGATCGTACGAGAGACTATTGAGGGTAGCATGTCACGTTATAAGGTTATGAAGAAAGGGGCTAAACCTGCTGACTATACCCAACGTCTTATCTCTATCATGAAAGGATGTACGGATTGTCCTCCTAACTATACCGAGGTTAAGGGTGGTTATCTGTATTCTATCTCCTTGGAGGATGACGGTGTCGATATGTCTACTACGGTGGAGTCATTGCCTAACGTTGTAGCCGATACGGTTAACAAGATGAGTCAGATCAAGGGATCAGGTTTGTATATTGCCGCTACTTCCAAGAAATTGACGGATGAGGAGATCTCTACTTTCGTGGAGGCCAATCCTACGGCTATCATCTACTATATGGCTAAGACATCCGATATGTGCGAGAATCCTACGATTCGTACCGCTTCTTGGTCAGCTTGCGGATCTTGCAAAGTATCTAAGGAGAAGTATTATATCACGATCCCGGATAACGAGTGTGGCGAAAGCGCTTTGGAGGAAATCAAGCAGGCGTTCCCGGAACTGGAGATCACGGATTACGGTACTCCTGCTGCTTGCCAGCATAGCTTCCAGACAGAGGTATATACCAATATGTTGTGCGATGAGTGTGACAAGGTATTTGAAGGATTCTTCACCAGCAATGCTCCGGCTTCCTATCGTAACCGTATGTGGAAGAAATTGGAGTCGGCTCAGGAACTTGGCTCTAACTGTAAGTGCGGTATCCGTTTCCGTGGCAAGGAAATGTTATTATCTCCGTCAGAGTGCTTGATGGATAAAATGACTTATGTAGAGGATAGCGTTGAGATCGTTGGCGCTAGCGGCGGTTATCCTGATTCTCTTGACGAGGGATCTCCTATCTGGTGGGATCAGCTTCATTTCGAGAGATTGTCCAGCAAAGCGCCACGTACTCATGTCGGCGGCAATATGATGGATGACGAGTTGAAGGGATACGCTCATTTCAACGGTTTCCCGAAACATCAGGATTTCATGGGACGGACATTCATGAACGAATACAGCCGTGTTGAGCAAACAGCCCAATACGTGGACTTCCAGATCACGATTAATCCTCATAGATACTCTCAAGGATTCGGTAAGTATATCGCCGATGATCCGGTTAATTTGATCTTACGTGTACGCTATGGTGCTCATGAGGGTGTTCAGGAGATGATTAATATGATCGGTGCTGCCGCTGGTCTTGGTCCGGCCATCGTAACCGAGCCGAAATAAAGAACCTTTTTTGCGTTCATATATTTCCTAAAGGGGAGAGATTCAATTCTCTCCCCTTTTTTAATCTATAATAAATGGTTGTGATGGAGGAGTGAAGTTTGTCGTGTATCTAGGTATGTTTGATATTCTCATCTCGTCTATAATACCGCCTGTCATATTATCGCTAAACCCTGTTCTTCCTCCTATACATATATCGTAGTCTTGTTTTGATATGTTTTTTTTCTTGTTAAATTTATTTATACCATTAATATATAATCCACATGATTTGTTATTAGATGATAATGCTATGTGATTCCATCCTATCTCTAAGAAAGAAGAGCTTACGCTTTCATAATTGTCGAAATTTCCATATATGATATTATTATACCCTATATAGAAGGCAAATCCTGTAGGGCTTCCTGCTATATCAGATGTTATAAATCCTTGTTTTGAATTTTTATTCGTACAATAATACCATAGTTCTATGGTATAGTTCCCTTCGGATATAATATCCCAGAACCATTGTGATTGGTCGAATATTATAGGGGCGCTGTCGAATTTAGCGGCTTGATCAAATTTTCCTGAGACATATGATCCCCCCCCCATGTGACAGGACCTACGTTCTTTCCGATATATTTGAAATCATTGTTAAAATGAAATAACAATATCGTGTTGTTGGTTTTTTTGTTAAAGAACATTCTTCTTCTCATACATCTTATGTTTTTAATTACGTTCAAAAATAATTATATATATCTTTGAGGTGAATAATTAAACGATATAATATGTCCGCTATTAATGAGTATTTAAAGAGACTGGCTTCTATATTCGGAAGCATGGGTTTCTCCGTTCCGCCAGATGACTTCTCAGGGGTTGTAATAGACGGAAAGACGTATCCGGTCATGATGAGGAATGACGGGTGTTACGTTTACTTCGATGATAAAGGAGTAAAGAGACTTGTAAGCGATGTCCCTAGAAAGGACTATCAGTTCATTAACATCAAAGACGCCCGTGTGTCGATCGTCAACCAATGCTATCGTACGCCGGGTGGTCAGGTAGAGGCTCGTATCCATACCTATATGAATAATAAGGGAGAGATACTGGCCGAGAAGATATTTATCATCAACTCATCTGATATCGATATTCCTATCGGCAGTGAGTTTGATAAGATTCCTGATGGGTGGGTGGCTATAGATTGCAGTATAGCCGAAATGACCGATCGGGAGTTGATATTCGTAAGTAAATGTTATGCCACGGAAGGGGGGAAGGTCCAGATCGAGGGCGTTGAGTCGGTAGATCCCCGCTTGAACCCGGAGGTGTCCCATTATGAGGTGGTGAATACGACTGACGATAGTAATCCTATCGGTACGGAGTATGATAAGATACCTGATACATGGAATCGTATAGTATGTGATTTCCCTGATATGACTCAAAGGGAGATAATACCGGTTCTTAAATGTTTTGATACCGGTACCGGGAGAGTACAGATAGAGGGATATAAGATATTTGATTATGAGATGGGTACCAGAAAGGAATGGTATCGCATCAAGCAAAGTACCGATCCTGAGAACCCGGTAGGTAAGTTCATTACCAGTATAAGTGATGACTGGGTTGAGGTTGTTTGTGACTTCACGGATATGGAGGATCGGGATATTGAGGTAACTGTAGAATGTTATAAGACACCGGCCGGTAAGGTGAAGCTGGAGGTCCTTACGTCATGGGATGGCAATATAGGAGTTAGGGATAAGAGTTATAAAGTCCTGGAGACTACCGATCCGTCACAGCCTGAGGGCGCCAGCTTCAGTTCCTTGCCAGATACGTGGGTAAGGACTGTCTGCGATTTTGATGATATGGAAGAACGCGACATTAGGTCTTACGTTGAATGCTACGATGGAGGTAACGGTCATGTCAAGCTTCGTAGACTGGTTTCTTATGACTCCAAGATAAAGGCCAGATACACCCGTTTCGAGGTCCTTGAGTCGGATGACGCCAGCTTCGTCCCGGGAGCCGGCCTAGCTACCCTCCCCGAGATTTTCTCTTTGGTTCCATGTGATTTCACGGACATGGAAGACCGGAACACTCAGGTATATCGTGAGTGTTATGTTCTCGATGGACAACGTATTGAGGTAGATAAGGTCGTTTCTTATGACGGTGATCTAGGCAATAGGAAGGTTAAGTACATTGTAAGGGAGAGCGAGGATGGCACTATTTTATTGGATAAGGAATATAATGAGATCCCTTCTGAGTGGGAAAGAACGTATTGCAATCTAGAAAACCTTCGTGACAGACATGTATCTTACTATGATCAGTGTTATGTCACGGAGAACAAGAAACGAGTAAAGATCCATAACACTGTTATATATAACTCATTGGGATATGAGTGGTACCATTTCTATGAGGTCATTCAGTCTGAGGACGAGAATTATAAGGTGGGTATGACTAATGCCGTTATGGTTGATGACTGGGAGAGAGTCGAGTGCGAGATGCCTGATATGGAGAGCCGGGTCTTGGATACGGTAGAGACATGCTACGATACCGGTAAGGGTACGGTCAAGATCAGGCGTCAGGAAATTATTGACTATAAGCTTAATGTCCGGGAATTTGATTATAAGATCGTGGAGTCAACCGATCCTGATCATCCCACCGATACCACCCCTACCCAAGATACGGTTAGTGGTTGGACGGTAATAAGCTGTGACCTTAATATCATGGAGGTAGATGACTGTTATGAGGTTGGTGGTCATAAAATCCATTTAAAGGGATTCAGGACGGTCAATCCGGCGTTACAGGATATTAAGTCCATATTGTATGTCGTGTATTCCGATCACCCTGATTATCATGCTGGCGATGAGCTTAACTCTATTCCTGATGGCGCTAAGGTCACGATCTGTGATTATGCGGATAAAAGCCAAAGACATATGGTCCCGGTGCGCGAGTGCTATGAGGTAGCCGATGGCCGGTTCTATGTAGAGGGAAGCAGGTTGGTGGATAACAATATGGTCGTTGAGCGGACGTCAGTAATGGTACTGGAGTCATCCTCCCCGACCTACCCGGTAGGTACGACACTGACCTCTATTCCTGATGGCGCTACTATCGTGGCTTGTTTATGTCAAACTTGTTAATCCGTGATGTTATGGTAAGAACATGCAATGATTATTATATGATCGACGCCATGGCTGGCGGTGAGGTCATTAGAAAAAGAAAGTATCGTCGTGAGAATACGATGATCGGATATAAATGGTATGATTATAATGGGGTCGAGGTAATTGACCCCATTGAGATATCACGCCTGGATGGTCTAGCTACGAAACATCAGCGTGTGGATGAGGCTTATGATGATTACGCTGAGTTTATGTCCTCCACCAATTATGTTAATAGTGTATCTGGCATACCTATGGACAAGCATATGGTTGTCGTTGAATGGAGACCGGATAGCGAGCAAGGTTTTGTCACTATGGCTCATGATGAGGGTCTTGACGGGGACAGTTATTATATAGTTGTTATCAATACAGGTGATAAGCAAGCCACGATCTATACTCCGGTAGATCCGGAGGAGCCAAAGGAAGGAACTACCCGTGCCGAAGATGACGCCAGCGTCTCTGTTGGAGGATCGTACGTATCTATATCTCCAAGACAAGCGGAGAGAATAAGAGTCACGTTTAGGGGCGGAAAGTGGTATTATGAGCTGGTGACTAAAACATATCCTAGCAATACCGGTGGTATTAAGATCGGTGACGTTGATTTCGTTACGTTCAGATATTTGTGGGACGAAAGTTCAGGAAGGGATTTGGATACCATGACAGAGGCTCTTAACTCGAATGTTCCTACCATAGATAATTTAGGCGTAGGATTCTCTGGTCCCGGTAATAATGATGATCATGTAAGAAGCGTACTTAAATGGGGAGGAGACAATACCGGATCAGGCAAGGAATGTGTCTGGATGTCGGTAAAGGATCTTCGTGCTCAATATTACGATATATTACCTGAAGAGACTCAGTTTATAGCCTACTCTACATGGTTTGGATCCAAAGGTACTGGTAAGTGTTCTTTTGAGCTTGTAGGGTATAAGGGCGGTACGATGAGACAGGATGGGTATAACTTTATCAATACCGGAGGATCTGTCGTATATCAAAACACATATGATTTTATTTGCAATACCAGTAAGGGGGCGAGTACATATAAGACTTCTTATCAGAAAGTAGCCCGTATTACTTATAATAAGCTCACCAATGAGGTCTATATGTCTATAGGCGATGCTATAGATCAGGAGGATAATTATGATAAGCTGGAGCGGGAGATCAATAATATAAAGGAAAGACTTAGCGATGTCGAGAGCGAGTTGGCTGTCGTAAGACGTATAGCCGAGGGTAAGAACACGGCGTATATCTTTGATACGGTCGATGCCATGAATAAGTGGCTGGCGGTTCCGGATAACACGGCTAAGCTCCGTGTGGGGGATAGTTTATGGATCAGGGAACAGGACGTGCCTGATTATTGGTGGGATGGGAATAAAGCTTTAGAACAGGAAGGGCCTAAGGTTGATCTATCTCCTTATTATACTAAAGATGAGATTAATGATATCGTTGATGATATCAATCAGAAGATAGAGGATAAGAGTACGTCGATCATCTTTGATACCTATATCCAGATGAAGTCTTTTGTGGATGATCCTACCAATGCTGACAAGCTTAAGGAAGGTACCATCTTGTTGATACGAGATAAAAACGTACCTGATTATTATTACGATGGTGCTGGGATAGTCAAGATGGAGGCTGACGTAGAGCAATGCCTTTATGTTACTTTGACTAATAAGCCTACGGAAAGCACTATAAGTTATACCCAAGATCGGGAGGTGACTAATTTCGCTCCGGGTGCTATAGCTAGATGGGTTGACGCTGACGGCAATGACGTGTTTTATAAGCTTGTGGAGATAGTCGGCGGTAAGGCTAAGTGGATTACCCTTATCGATACTAAATACGGCAATGTGACGCTACAGAGCACTTACGACAAGAATTATGAGATCGTAAATATCGTATCTGGGTCACGTTTGCAGGCCATCAATAGCGAGAAGAATGAGATTAAGTTCGTTAACAGCGCTGCCGGTAATGTTACTGTCGTGTTTAACGCCACGGTATCAGGAGGAGCCAAGAAACTTACGAGCCTGTTGGCCGTGAACGAGGTGGTCCTTACGCCTGGGGCGGCGGCGTCCTTCACCCGTACCGGCGAGACCTTCACCCTCTCCGATCTTTTTGGTGTTACGATCTTCCCCGATCTGGCTGATTCCAACCGTGAGGGAGAATGGGTGATGAGCGTAGGCGTAACCGGAAAACCGATCTTGATGGAGGTAAAGGAGATGCGGAAATGGGATGAGAGTATTGTCCGGGAACTTACTATTGATGAGCTTAACGAGAAGTTCCCTAACGTGGATATAGGATTCGCTGTCGTATGTAAGACCATCAACAAAGTATATGAGATGGTTAACGGGTACAAGGAATGGGTGTCTTATGATATAATATCAATAAATTAAGAGTATGGCTTTTTTAGCAGGATACGACACGGTAGCGTCTTATGTCACGTTTATAGTGAATGAGGATAGGTTCCCTTGTTTTGATGGTAAGGGTGCTGATTATATACCCGATCCGATAATATCACCGAATGCTTTTAATCGCAATCTTAGGTTCTCGACATCTAAACCGGGATTCGTGGACGTTGATTGGGGGGACGGGACAAAGGATCAATATCCTTTAGTTAAGGTATCTGGTGGTTCTTATAGGATTGTATTCAGGTCTCTTGACATTGAGTATAAGAAGAATCCGGATGATACCGTATGGTGGTATAAGAAAGAGGATGGCTCACAATACATACCGGTTCCCCCACATAAGTATAGTGATATCAGGCGTAGAGAGGTTACGATGAGGTTCTCTAACGTAATCGATGGGGAATTTAATATGGATGGTATTGTCCTTCATGAGTTCCCTATAGCTAATCTTCCTGATATAACTTATTTTGCTGTGGTTAGATCCGTTTTAAAAAATGGAGATATCCCACATGACAGGATAAGCAAGAGCGTTAATCTTCGTACTATACAGATGGGATCTTTTATTCATCCTGGTGTATGGAGTAATTGGCCGGAAGGTTTTTTAAATATGAAAAACCTGAGGTATTTCGGATGCAATAACGTTTTTAATTTCGGGGATGATCCTGATTCTAATTGGAGAAGGTTCTCTGAATGGAAGAATCTTACTGATTTTAACTTCAACTGGTGTAACATCCCTTCTTATGATCCGGCTTTTAATTCTATTCCGGCAAAAAGTATAAGTATTATTAGCGATCGGAATAATATACCTGTATTTGATGAGGTGGATAAGGTTGGAGATGATAAGACAGGCGTTACCTTTATGGGTGGTGGTAGCTCATGGAAACAAGATCTGGTAGGAGGTAAGTTGAATAAGATTCAGGGCACGCATTGTAATTCAGGCACGGTGCCGGTAGATGATCTTCCGGATTGGTTGTATGAGGTAAGGGAATTTAGGATATGGACTTTGTATGATGGTAGATTTATAAATACACAGGAGAGGGCTGATACGTTCGTTAATACGTTTTATGATAAGATAATGTCGTGGAGTTGTATAACGATGTCACAGACGGCTTCTGACGGTAACAGGAATCAGTTTTATAAACTTACCTTAGATTTATATACTGCCGTAGCTCCTACTAATAAGAGACCGTCTGGCGTTTATCAGGCTCCTGATGGGTTTGTCAAGGGGGTTAGTAATGGTAATCCTACGACGCCTATGGAGAAGGTGTATGTGCTTACCAACAACTACGGGCAGACATGGGTCTTGGCTCCTGCCCCAGCTTCTAAGGCCGCCCCTACGAGGGCACGGCGGGCGGGGAAGGCGAGGATCACCCCGTTCGTTCTTGGCGTAAAGGACGGTCATGTATCCGTATTCAGCGGAGACGTGTTGGATGATAATATGAGTAAGTATAATTTCGCCGATAAATACGAGGCTATAGATATCTGTAACGATCTGGGATTGGACAGCTCACCGGTTGTCGAGTATTTCAGGAGAATAGAGGAGGGAGAGATATGAAGTTGATATGTAAGGACACAAATAAAGGGTCTATAACCTTTTTTACTAAAGGCAAATACGCTTTTAGGGGCGTTGACAGGAATGATACTACTGATGACGTGCCTGATCCTATATTGAATATTAATAATTACAATGAGAGTATACAGTTCTATTCCAAGACCCCAGGGGTGTGCGAGGTCGATTGGGGTGACGGGAATAAAGAGCAATTTCCTTTCGTGAAGGATAGGAGCGAATCCATATACGGGCGATATAGGTTGATGTTCAGGAGAAGGGATATAAGTTATCGTAAGAATCCGGATAGCCATCCATGGTGGTTTTATAAGGAAGATGGGAGTGAGTATATCCCCGCGCCTAATCATGCTTACGCTGATGGGCTAGATAAAGAGCGGGTCATTACCATGACTTTTACGAATGATATTACATACGTTCAAACAGCGAGGATAATGATGGTAGGGTTCCCGATATTAGACGCCCCAAGTATTATCAACTTAATCTTATCCATTACCGGCGATGGGAATATAACCGATATTCCTAAAGATAGGATACGTAGATCGGTAAATATAGAGTATATAACACTTAGCGAATTAGGTGTAGGGACATTGACATCCATACCAGACGATTGGGATAGGCTCACTAAGTTAAAAGGCATTAATCTAAGTCGAACGGCTGATTTTAATGATACGGAGTCTTCTAATATAAGGAAATTCCCCTCTATGTGGCCTAATCTTGTAACATTATCTTTGGCAGGTTGCAGGGTTAGGGTATATCCAAGGGAATGGCTGTCTTTTAGCAAGCTAAAAGAATTATATATATCCCCGGGAGTGGCTATGTCATCGTTTGACCCTAATACATGCCCTGCTATGGATGAGGTGGATAAGATAAATCCTAGCTTAAGGACCTTCGATCATATAAACAGATGGTATGGATCCGTTGTGAGTTGGCATCCGTATATGATCGGCAAGGGGCTGGAAAATATCACTAGCCTTACCGCCTCATATGGCTATAGTAATATAGATGTAAGTAATCTACCGGATTGTATATATGAGATGAGATCTATGAGTAGTTTTTATATGCAGATCTCCTTGTCAACCCAAAGTCGATGTGATACGTTTATATCAACATTATATGAGAAGGTGATGGGGTTTGATTATCTCACTATGTCTTCCTCTGCTTCCGATGGCAAAAGGAATCAGTTTTATGGATTGTATCTAGGTATGTATTTGGCTGCCAAGCCTGTTGATAAAAGGCCTAGTGGCGTATTACAGGCACCTTCTGGCTTTATAAAGGGTCAGTCTAATGGCTCTCCGTCGACTCCTATGGAGATGGTTTATGTGCTTATGAATAATTATGGATGGAGGTTTAGTATGGCGCCAGAGGCTTCGGTGTTAAGGTCAATACGATCTTCTGATATTGACACGAGGTCGTATAAGCCATATAAGCTTATCGTATTTGACGATGGGCGTACCTTTGTAGGCAATGGAGATGTTTTAGCTCATGATACGGATAAGGTATTATCGTTTGGGGGTCAACCAGAAGGGGAATATTTATGTGATTCTATGGGATTAGACAGGAATATTATTGTAGAATATTTTAACAAGATAGGTAATGGCTAAGACATTATATAAATATGAGGCTTCATCAAATAAGTTCGTGTGGTTCACTACATGGGATAGGGCACTTAGGAATTATTATACTGATGATTATAATTATGTACCCGATCCTGTGGTTGATAATCCTTATAATACGTTTGTTGAGTTTAGATCCAGAAAGCCCGGTATAGCTAATGTGGATTGGGGGGATGGAATAAAGGAACAGTTTCCTATGACCAAGGTTCAAGGGCGGGATGATTATTGTATTATATTCCGTTCTTTGGCAATACAACACAGGAAAAATCCCAATACTACGTGGTGGTTCAGGAAGGAGGATGGATCGCAATACGTACCTATAGATAATCATGCTTACGCTGATGGGAGGAGGGATGTACAACGGGCTGTGTCGATAGATTTTACTTGTGATATTTATTATGCCAATATCCAAATTTGCAAGATGACATCTTTCCCGATTGTGGATATACCAGGACTTGAGTTTTTGATCGTATCCCATACGATGTATGTTAATGACGGTATACCTGTAGACAAGTTGTCAAGATCCAAAAAGTTAATTTATATTGATCTTCAAAATGTAGGGCAAAGAATGACCGTAATGCCTGAGGCTATAACCAATAAGACAGAGGTATATTATTTAAATATGTTTAATATGCTTGATCTTAGGAATATAGATGCTAGTGGCATAAGGAATATAAAGAACATGAAAAAACTTAATACTCTCAATTTAAGTTCATGTTATTTGGATAGGTATATAAAGGAGTTTAATGATCTTCCTAAATTAACTTCGTTGAGAATACATCCTGGCCCTCCTGATATGTGGAATTATTTTGATATAAATACCCTTCCTTTTTTCGAGGTAGATAAGATAAATCCTAATATTACTGATTTTTATTTTTTAGATGATTGGGTAAGTGGAGAAAGGAGGACGGGTTGGAATGATGATAATATGTCTGGAAGGGGATTGGAACATCTTACTAGTTTCGCTGCAGTTAATAGCAATAGTCTTAGAATGGATAAGCTTCCGGATTATATTTATGAGATGAGGGCTATTACACAGTTTAACGTGAATGCATCCACTCATAGCCAAAAAAGATCAGATGATTTCGTGAACTCTTTCTACGACCTTGTTGTAGGATGGGATCAGATTACTATGACATCCGTGGCTAAGGATGGGAAGAGGAACCAGTTCTATAGTCTTTCGGTAAGCATGTATGTTGCTGTTTATCCAACCGAAAACCAGCGTCCTTCCGGCACGGAGCAGGCCCCAGAGGGATTCGTGAAAGGCTCGTCCAACGGGTCTCCCGCTACACCTATGGAGAAGATATATGTGCTAAAAAATAACTACGCCCAGAGATGGACGATTAAACCAGAATAATATTATGAATATCAATATTTTAAAATTAAATTGGGGGGGGGTAAAATCCTGTTTGCCTTATGATGAGAAGAAGGATGTTACCCAAAAAGAAGATAATAGAGGTATTCGAGGAACTATCTCCTCAGGATAATGGATATTGGGAGGTTCCTGATGGGGTCTATGAGGTTGAGTTCGCGTTGGTCGCCGGAGGTCTTAATGGAGAATATTCCGATGTATATAATGCCGGGAGTGGCGGTAACGGAGGTGGTGTACTGACTAGGACTATATCCGTAAATCCAGGTGTTACATATAGGGTGGTTGTCGGAGATATAGGTGGTGATAGTATATTCGGTATATATCAGGCTATTGCCGGTAAAGGTGGAAGAGGCGGATATGGAGTTGAAGGGGATGGTAATGATCCTTCCCCGGGAAATCCAGGGCAAGATGGATCATATGTTTTTAACAACAAATATCCTGACCGATACCCTTATCCTATGGGCGCCGGAGGAGGAGGAGCTTATATAAGAGGATGGAACATGGGCTTTTATTCCGGAGGTAAAGGAGGAAATTACGGAGGAGGCGATGGAGCTGGGGCAGAAGATACATCAGGTATTGTTATAAACGGCAAAAAAGGAGGAGACGCCACTTATTATGGAGGTGGTGGAGGAGGAGCCTCAAAAGCGGTTAATAGTGGGGCTACGAGCGGTCGAGGAGGATCAGGTTATCGTGGTATTATTATTTTACATTATTTTAAAAATGGATAACATGAATAGAAATGATATTATAAAAGAACTAGGTTCGTATTTTGATATAGTGGAATTGGTATGTCCTCATACATATAATAAGTGGAAGGACAGATCGTGGCAGTTTCTTGATACAGCGTTTCTCCATAATCTTCTTATATTACGGAGGGATATAATTAAACAGCCTATGTATTGTAATAATTGGGACAAGCAGGGGCAGTTTTCCCAACGTGGTCTTAGATGCAACATCTGCCAGATAGTTAAGGATAAGAAAGATGTTTATCTATCCGCTCATGTGTTGGGTAAGGCTGGGGATTTCGATGTCAAGTCAATGACGGCGGAACAGGCCAGAGGCTTGATTTTGGATCATCAAGATATGTTACCATATCCTTTCCGGCTTGAAGGGAAGGTGGGTTGGTTGCATTTTGACAGCCTTGATACGAGGAACGGTATGCACGCCGTGGTGTTTTAGGTACTTAACGGTATAGTGGTTAACTTTGCGTATAGGGTATAAAATGAAAGACAAAGACATGATAGAGCGAGTGGGGGCTTTATGGAATATAGCGCTTGCGTATGGTGCCTCTTGTTGGGCTTATTTCCAGCCAGTACACCATTTATTGACCGTATTACTTATAGTATTAATAGCGAATTTCTTGGCTAGGTTAGCGCAAAGCGTAAGGGGCTGGAAGCTCCGACGAAGCCGTAGAAGACGGTTTAGTTTTAAGAGATGGCTTAGGGAGGTCAGGTTAACTGATATTCTTAAGGAGTTCGCTTTGTCTTGTTTTATAGTAATGACATTATGTGTTATATATAAGACGTTATACCCGATCGAGGAGGAGGCTAGTATGATACTTACCGTAACCAAATATGGTGTGTATATAGCCCTTGTGGGATATGTCATGCTTTTCTTGAATACCATAGGGGATACTTTCGCTGATGCTTATTTGGTTAAGGTATTCAAGGCCGTGTTTAAGAGGATAAACGTATTCAAGATGTTTAGTTTTTCCAAGAACATACCTGACGAGACGTTTGACGATATAAAGAAGATTGCTGATGATGAGGTTAAGGATAAGTCTTAGGGCGATTTTTTGTTTAGGTCTGTCGCTGTCCCTGTCCTCTTGCGGAAGCAGGAGGCAGGTTAGCGAGGCGTCTATTGATAGCCGGCTGATAAGCAGGATAGAGACGATGATAAACGAAGTTATAGACCGCAAGATGGTGGAGATAAAGACCTCTGACCTTAATGCCGATATTATTATAACGGAGAGGAAGTTCGATACGGACAAGGATGTTGATCCTGCCACGGGGGAACGACCGGTGTCCTCGCAGACAGATACCCATATCGTCATTGGCCGGCGGGACAGTACCGTGACAGCCGATTCCGTTGGAGTCAATAAGACGAGGAATGATATAAAGAATATGGATAATAAGATAGATATCAAATCTAAGGATGTAGATGATAAGGATGAGTCAAAGTGGCCTACAGCTATTATCTTTATCTCGATCTTAGGTATACTAGTTGTATTGTTCGTATTATTGAAAAGATTAGGGTTGATAAAATAATAGGTGTACAAGAAACCCTATACACCTATTGGTTATCACCCCAGAAAAGAATTGCAAATATGAGGTCAGTCCCGGATTCGAACCGAGGTGTATGGTTTTGCGGACCACCGACTAAACCAACTCATCCAACCGACCGTATCGCGAATATATAATTTTGTCTTTGACCAAACAACCTCTTTGACCAAATTTTTACTCAACTAGAATATCCCTTAAAGAGAATCCCTTATCTAGTATACTGTTTGAGGAAATGTCTTTTCAAGGTCTACACTTATTGACACCAAAAGGAAATGTGGCGGCTCCGTGAGGCAGGGCAGGAGGTATCCCTACACGGCCAGCCAGGAGCGGAGCGACTCGTAGCCCACCTCCTTTTTCCCCTTGGCGTATTACGCTTAAGCGTTGGAAAGAAGTAAACATATCAATGCATTAACGTTTGATGTAGGTAGTTGTTTGTCGATTAAAGATCCATTAATAGCATAAGTAGATGTCAAAAATACATTAAACTAAATCATTGATATAAGTTATTGTTGAGATCTTGATTTTTCAATCTACTACATATTTTCATGTTAATGTAATTAAGTTATATACTTTAGATAATAATAAAGCGTTAGCTAACTCTTTTTAATCAATCAACTTATGAGATAAATAAAGAAAATCTTTATAATGAGACTCCCTTCTTAATGGGGCGAAAGTTTCTTATATCACATGTCACAAAATAGACAACTGTGTTTATAAAAGAAGGTGGATAAATAAATTCATCTCTTTTCTTAACTATCCCTACGATAGTCTCCCTACGCAATGTCTAAGTTAAATCTAGACCATGGCGATCGCCGTAAAAAGCCGTGATCATAAACAAAAAAAATGAGTACTTTCACAAGCACTCATTTTGAAACGACAAAGTTTTTTAGTATCTTTGTACTAAAATAAAAA
>UMHC01038628.1_pt1 | contig 21706 bp, 23 predicted proteins | sample 1965381 | NCBI WGS metagenome assembly UMHC01 (sample SAMEA4836083, study PRJEB28245) | human gut metagenome | biome: gut microbiome; material: fecal sample | place: Denmark | collected 2008 | reverse complement strand
CAAGGATTGGCGGGGGCTTTGCGCCTCCGGCGCACCCCCTCCTTAATAGAAGGTCTGCTGACCCTAAAAAGAAAAAGGGAGGACGAGAAAAACGCAGCCAATGAGGACAGGGCCGAAGGGAATCAGTTTTTCTGAACTGCCAAGTCTGCTCCAGCAGGAGATCACGAGAAACGCCAGAGGAAGAACCAGCGCCGTGCCGATGATTCCAGTCAAAGCGCCGATGGAGAATCCCAGCTTTACGTCTCCGAATCCCACGCAGCCCTTTTGATAGAGAAAAAAGAGTGTTCCCACGGCCAAAAAAATCCCGAACAGCATGTCGGGATACGTTCTTCCCATTTCAAGGCTTACGGGAACGGATATTATCGCGGCCGGCCATGTCAGCCAATCCGGAAGGCGGTACTGTCGAAAATCTATCAGCGCGGCCAGACAGTAGCAGCCCATGATGAAAATGGCTCCCGCCGTGGGCAAGTTCATCATTTTTCCAAGGATCGCTCTGCCTGCTTCCTTTTGGGAACTGGCAGACCGAGAGCTTTACACTGAGCTTCTATGCAGGCTTCACGGGCGACACGCAGATTAGCCTGGCGCGCGGAATAAAATTCCTTGATCGTGGGAGAAATAATCCCGGTCTTGGGCCGGGCGAGCTGCTGAATATGTTTTTGCAGAACGGTCACACATGCTTCTCCGGCAGGAGGAAACATGATCTTCCGATGGGGGCCGTAAGCGTCCAGAACATGCTGACGGTATGCCTCCGGATCAAAGACGAGCCTGGCGGAAGCCTTTGCGCTTTGAAGCTCGGAGAGCTGCTTGTCGTACCGTTTCTGTTCTTGAGGGCTTGTTGAGAAAAAAGCAATTTCAAAGTTTATGCACAGCTTTTCCAATTCGATAGAAAAAAATGGAGACTTCACGTCCACAGAGGAATTAAGTACATTTATCGCTCTTATAATATATTTTTCTATCTCTTTTGTAGAACGATTGGAATAACGACCGATCTCTTTTAGACCGAACGTGTTTAATGCTCGTGTAAGGTTTTTCTGTATTTTATAATCCGGCATGCCAATCTGGGCCATAGGCTTCATCTACCTCTTCAAAGTTTGCACCAAGCGCAACGGCACACTCATATCCGATACTTTCGGCAAGTCCACGTCCTAATGCTGGAGCTAGCGGAACCTGATCAAAAAGTTTTTCCGCCAGCTCAAAGTTACCAGCTTCTTCCGCCTCTTCAGCCGCTTTGATGAGTTTAAGCTTTTCTTCGAGAACCATGTTGCCTCCTTGTATGACGGTAATCTACCGAACTCTTTCCGCCCGGGCAAGTTCGGGAGCTGGTTCCGGAACACGGGCGATACTGTTTTCCTTCTTTTGCGCCAATGCCTGCTCCTGTCCCCAGCGGATTTCGGCAAACTGCAACGCCGCCTGGGACAGGGTTTCCTTCGTGTCCGGAGCAGCCGGGCGCAGGAATATGGAATCCTCGTACTCCCGGAGTTCCCCGCAGTTCAGGCGGACTACCACTGTCCCTTTCTTGCTGATCCACGACTCGCTGGCCTTCCATGCTTCATTCATGGCTGCAAGCTTCTTAAGGGCTTCTTTCACACTTGCCCGTGACTTCAGGGGCATGTCTTTTTCCATGGCTTCCCGCGCCGCCTGCGCGCGGAGAAGCTCCAATGCCGTTTCATCCCCTTTTTCAGCTTCCCTTTGCAGATATTGCGTCCAGGTCGCCGGGTAGCGTTCCATCAGGGCTTCTCTTGCTCCGTAGCTCTCCGCCCGGAGTTTCCTGAAAGCCTGCTTTTTGTGAAATTTTAATTCGCTATACAGCCTTGCGCGATCTTTTCTGGTGAGCAGGGCGGTACTGATTTCACCATAGTCCTGCCGGAACCTCGCGCGGAGCTGAACATAATTGTCCCCGATGTCCGCATTTAATGCCTCATATTCCTTCTTCCGTGTTTCCCGGATTTCCTTGTATCGCTGCCAATGTTCGCTTCTGCGGGCGGAGGCCTGTCTGGGAGCCTTATCGTATGTCTGCTCCGCTTTTACCTGGTCGGGGGCCTGCCGGGAATCTTGAAAGCTTCCATATTTCCTTTCCAGCGCAGCCCTGGAAAATTCCCTTCCGACTCTGCTGGCCTTGCAGTTCGTCTTCCCATTGAGTTCGGTGAAAATCGCGCCATTTCCCCGGAGTCGGTATCCTATGCCTTTCCGGGCAAGTTCGGTGTGGAAGGTTTGCCAGTCCCCGGCCTGTATTTCCTGAATCTGGCGCTGAACATAGGAAATGAAACTCTCCTGTCCGGTCTGCGCTTCCATGGCCTGAGCGCGGGAACTCGTCCGGGCTGCTCCCCGTTCCTGTTCCCGGCCATTATCCATAGACAGACCGTATTTTCGTTCCATCTCCCTGCATACCTTATCCCGCGCGCGAAAATCCCGGTATGGCTCATGACGGGCCAGTGTGACAGGGTGAATCATGTTATAGGCCACATGAATATGCAGATTGTCCGTGTTTTTATGGACACCGCAATGCCGCTGATGTTCTTCAAAGCCCAGCGCCTTTGCGAAGGATAATTCTATGTCGCGAAAAACTTCTTCCGTCAGCTTGTCTTCATCCTCCGGACGAAACGAGATCACAAGGTGATATGTCTTTTCCTTTCTGCTTCGGGTGTTAAGAGTCTGTGTCGCCTGTACTTCCCTGAGCGCCAGGTCGTAGTCGTCTGAAAGGCAGCCCGCGTGCCAGGAATACAGAACCTTCTCGCCGTCATGGAGCGTGTCGCCTATGTAGTCTGCAAGCTGACCATGCCCGTAGGTATGCTTCGCATCCCTGACATAGTTGGCCAGAGCGCCGTAGTTGTCATTTTCGGGCTTTCGGTCGATTCTCTTGGAGATCATGATATTGCGCGTTGTTCTCCGGACGCGCCCCCGGCCGTTATATGTTGCAGCCACTAGAGGGCATTGATTTTCTCGGTCAGACGGTTCTTGGCATCCAGCAGCTCGTGGAGCAGCAGCCGGACTTCCGCCTGGTTCCGATCAGGCTCGTTCAACCAGAGTTTCAACAATCCGCCTATGCGCCCCATGTCGGCATTGACCTTCACGAGTTCCCGGATCGCCTGGGCCTTGGCCACGCTTTTCGGCTCATAGCCCAGGCAGAGATTCCGGGCATACGCGCTCATCGAGAGGCGTACCTGTTCGGCTTTCTGGCGGATAAGATTGAACTCGTCCTCATTTCTCAGGCATATCTGTATTCTGAGCTTTGGGGGCACAGGGATATCCTATGAAATCCGGAATGCGGGAAAAACGGTTCATGAACGTCCACACGGCAAGTTCCGCCTTTCGGATGCCTGTGGCGTCCAGGTGTTTCAAATCGTTCACATAGCAGATTTTGCAGACGGCTTCCTCAACCTGTTCGCGCGGAAGCTCTTTCCATCCTTCGCAGTAGTCAAGAAGTCCGTTAAGGACATGAAGTTCTTCCGGCGTGGCCTCTTCCTCCGTGACATGACCGCTCGCACGAAAGAGAAGCATCAGTATCTGCCACTCAATCAGACTCAAATCCCATGCCGGCATTTGCTCAAAACGAGAAAGGGAATGTACAGCGCACATTCTCTGTTCCAGCTCTTCCTCCGGTAATCCTTCCACCTGTCCCCAGAGCGTTGTAAGTCCCTTCACAGCACGGGATGCTTCCGGTCTGGCTTTCAGGCTTTTGATGGATGCCTTCAGGCTTAAAGGCTGACGGACAGAAGACAGCGTGCCGCACGCTGTTAAAGCCTCTTCCATTGCATTGAAGGCCATGAGGAACTTTTCCTTCCAGGCCGCAGCTTTCTTGCCGGTGAAGCCCATTGCAAGGAAGGAAAAGCCGTCACGGGTCAGGCGGTAGGCGGGGAATTCCCGTCTGGCACCGCTTCCGATTTCCGCCGTATAGACCATTGGCTCAAAATTGAGCTGATGGAACTCCGGTGAACACTCCAGACTTTCAATATCGCGAAGCACATTTTTATGCTCCTTATCAAAGGCCTGGGCGACAATCAGCGAGGTGGTGAACATTTTTCCATTGTCAATTTCAACAATGTTTTCAATAAGTTCCTGCGACATTTTGTGTTCTCCTTTTGGAGTTGTTTCAGAGGTATTCACCCCATGCGGATACCGGTTTTTAGCGTTGAGCGCAGCGAATAAGCCCGCCCTCCGCAGGAGCAGGGCGTGAAAATGCGGTACGTATTTTCACCTGTCCTGCCTTTAACTCCAAAGGGATAACATTAGATTTAAAGAGAAATAAACTGCCTTATTCTCCTTAATTCTCTCTATATCTCCTTAATTCTCTTATATATTATCTATCTATTTGACACTAAAAGATAAATAAAATTTATATTTTTTAAGGATTTGTATTTTCATTTATGATTTTAGCCTTTAGAGCAAATACCGCCCCGCTCTGGGGACAATGTATTTGCGAAAATGTATTTATCGAAAAAAGGTGTATCCCCTACCTTGGAAGGGGAAAACGGAACACACGAGTCCGGCAAGGATTGACAGAAACTTCGCGCCGCTGGCGCATCCCTCAGAGCAGGTGCTGGTACTAGTTGCACCTAGTTGGACCGAAGAATGTAAAAATTCTTCGGTCCCTCTTTCATTAAAAACTGCTCTTCTTCATACAAGCTATAATTTTAATGAAGGAAGGCATGTCACTGCCGCTCTACCCTGATCCGGCGCAAGATGGGCATAGCGCAGAGTCATTTTCAGGCTGCTGTGCCCCAAAAGCTGTGCGACAACCTGTAACCTCACTCCGGACTGAACCAGCCAAGATGCAAAGGTATGACGCAGAGTATGAAAACAAACCCGCGCTCGACGATCGGTTACTCCAGCATTAAAAGCACAGGCTTTAACAGCATCGCGGAAAATTCGAGAATGAGGATTTACAGGCAGGCTACGATCATTAAAAAGTGGAAGAGAAAAATTCTTGCTCCTGCTGATATACTTCTTCGCTATGCCATAAGCTGGCTCGTTAAGTGGAATAGAACGCCCTACATGGCTTTTTGTATCAACAATATGGCAGTTTTTAGCGTTCAGGTCGATATGGGCTGGCGTAAGCGCCAAGAGTTCTCCTCGACGCAGGCCCGTGTTCAAGGCAAACAAGGCAATATCATACCAAAGAGTAGAGCTTTTTCTCAGTTGCCCGAGAAGGCATTCAGCTTCGGCTGGATTAAGAAACCGGATTCGACGGTTATCAAATTTGGGCATCCGAATTTTGGGAACAGGCCCAGGGTAAAGCTCCCATTCAACCGCTCTGTTGAGTACTCTCCGTACCAGGGAGAGACAATGGTAAACAGACTGAGGGGCAAGCTCCTTGCGCACAAGATGGGCATTAAGTTCAGAAACTTTTAGCGCGCCAACCTCGCTTAACTCCCATGTTCCGACAATCGGAGCGAGATGAAGTTCCCACCGCCCTTCTTCGGTTTTTTGCGCCCTCTTGGAAGATGCTGCCAGAACAAGTTTTTTGTAGGCAGTAAAGGCCTCGTTGAGTGTCATGATGTCCTCCCAAAAAAAAGATTGACATGAATGGGTAAACCATCTAAGTTGTCTTTTGTCGGAAGTCATGAACACTGACTTTAGTGAGACTGATAAAGCCTCATTAAATACTGTAACAGAGTTTCTGAAGAAGTGAATTGGCATGTAAAAACAATTTACTTTTAGGAAAGTAAGATTTGGAGCGGTAGTTAAGACGGTTATAACGCCGGCCTGTCACGCCGGAGGCCGAGGGTTCGAGTCCCTTCCGCTCCGCCATTTGAAGCCCCATATGCAGAACATGTGGGGCTTTTCTTTTTTCCTGTAAGGGAGCGAGGCTTTTTATGGGGCTTTCCGTCATCCACCCGCGGATACTCTCCGTTTCCCGGGCTACAGATATCCCGGCTTTCTATTCGGACTGGTTCATGAAAAGACTGCGCCAAGGCTGGTGCTTATGGAAAAATCCCTTTAACCCAACCCAAATACAGAAAGTCGTGTTTACACACTGTCGTGCAGTGGTTTTCTGGAGCAAAAATCCCGCGCCTCTTTTCCCCTTCCTGCGTGAGATGGATGAACGGGGATTGAGCTATTATTTCCAGTTCACACTCAATGATTATGAAGAAGAAGGACTTGAGCCATGTCTTCCTCCACTGATAAAACGCATTGACATCTTTCAACGCCTTTCCGAACAGATCGGCCCACATCGAGTCATCTGGCGCTTTGATCCTCTGATTGTGGGGAAAAAATTATCTGTTTCCTCCATTCTGGAAAAGATAGGGCGTTTGGGTACTGCACTCTCCGCATATACCGAACGACTTATTTTCAGTTTCCTTGATCCCTATAAGAAAGCCATGAATAAACTGCATGCCATTGATCCATCTTTCAGGCCCCCCACAAATGAAGAGGAAACAGCGCTGGCAGAAGGCATTGCGCGGCTGAACTCGTTCTGGCCCCACTCTCTCAGCCTGGCGACATGCGCCGAAACAGCAGACTTTGAAAAGCTGGGCATCCAGCATGCCGCATGTATTGATCCTTCGCTGCTGCTGCGAATTAATCCGGAAGACTCCGATCTTGCAAAACTTTATGCAGGCACTCGCCAGTGTCATTTTCCAGGAGCATTTTCTGCAACAAGACTATATATAAAAGATTCAGGACAGCGCAAACTATGCAATTGTGCACCAAGCAAGGATATTGGTGCTTATGGAACCTGTCCGCACATGTGTACATACTGTTACGCCAATACATCTTCTGCGCGGACTCTTCGGTTCTTTATTGCACATGACTCTGACTCATCCTTGCTTATCTAGCAGCAATAATTTGAAATACAGCAAATATTTTACAAATTTGTCTCTTTTTTCTTTATCTCATGTGTTTTTATATCTTGATATAACATATTCACATGGTTTCTTCGTTATATGAATTTATCAGTTGTTTAACATTAATTTTGGGAAAGTATACATTTTTTTCTGGCGTTTTGCGAATTACCTTGTTAAATTTTCGCTGTTCCCGCATTGATACGCAGGCCGGCACGCGGGGACATGTGCCGGCTTCATATCCGGGTCTTCCCGGGAAGGTTAGACAATATGTCGTTTCCCACTCTGAACATCGGTGATCTCTGCGCCAAAATGCCCATCATCCAGGGCGGTATGGGCGTAGGTATTTCGCTTTCCCGTCTTGCCTCCGCCGTAGCAAAGGAAGGTGGCATCGGCGTTATTGCCGGTGCCATGATCGGCATGAAAGAACCTGATATAGCGCAAAATCCCATTGAGGCCAACAAGCGCGCCCTGTCCGCCGAGCTGCGCAAGGCCCGCGCGGCTACCGACGGAATTATCGGCGTCAATATCATGGTGGCGCTGACAACGTTTACGGAACTCGCGCGTACCGCCATAGAGGAAAAGGCGGATATCATTTTTTCCGGAGCGGGCCTGCCCATGGATCTGCCCAAAATTCTGCACGATGCCTGTGAAGAGAAAAAGGAGCAGTTCAGAACCAAACTTGTCCCTATTGTTTCTTCAGCTCGTGCGGCAACCATTATTGCCCGCAAATGGCTGCAGAAATACGGCTATCTGCCGGACGCCTTTGTAGTGGAAGGCCCCAAAGCGGGTGGGCATCTCGGCTTTGCGCCGGAAAATCTGACGGATCCGAACTTCAGCCTGGAAGGACTGATTCCGGAAGTGGTGGAAGCTGTCAAGCCTCTTGAAGATAAAAAGGGAGGGGCCATTCCCGTCATTGCCGCGGGCGGCGTGTACAGCGGAGAAGATATTGCCCAATTCATGGATCTGGGAGCTTCAGGCGTTCAGATGGGGACCCGTTTTGTGGCCACCTACGAATGTGATGCCGATGAGCGCTTCAAGGAAGCCTATGTTCAGGCAAAAGCCGAAGATGTCACCATTATAAGAAGTCCGGTCGGTATGCCGGGCCGGGCGCTGCTCAACAGTTTTATCGAGGCTGCGCGGGAAGGCGCAAAAAAGCCATTTAAATGCGTTTTCCATTGCGTGAAAACCTGCGAACAGGAAAAAACACCGTACTGCATTGCCGCCGCGCTGATCAACGCCATGAAAGGCAATCTCGAACGGGGTTTTGCTTTCTGCGGAGCGAATGTTGCCAGAGTGGACGCCATTCGCTCCGTGCATGACCTGATGCAAAGCCTGCAGCAGGAATATGAGAAACGTATTGCTCTGAAGGCTTGACACGGTAAATGAAAAAGGCCCCTGTTCCACACGGACAAGGGCCTTTTTCATGGAGCATGTATTGACTTTATGCTCCACTTGTCTTTATCGCCTTGATTCGGATACGCACATAATCGGCAAGCCATCGTCCCTCTCGGTATCGAGTTTCCCTGATACGCTCCGCGGCTTCATGGATGATCTCATTTTTTAAATCCTCCCGCATGTCTTCAAATGCCCTGACAATGAACATGCGTATCCAGTCCTCCATCCCATGCGCCCCCTTCAGTTCCGTGGGACGCTCAAAAAGAGCAGCCATAGTCACGAGCAGACCATGCGCTTCCAGTCGGGGAGCATATTCGCCGATAGTCGGAAAATAAAATGTGCGCGGATAGCACAATCCGCGCACTGCAAAGGATTTCTCCAGAGAGGCGTGCACACTTTCCACACATCCCCTGCCGCCAAACTCGCATACCAGCTGCCCATTGGGCCTGAGTGCCAATGCAATGCGCTCCAGCAGGGCATCCTGATCATCAATCCAGTGGAATACCGCATTTGAAAATACGGCATCCACCGGCTCCGGCAGGGAAAAATCGGTTGCGTCACCGTGCATGAAACAAAGATCGGGATAGGTTCTTGCCGCTATCTCCAACATTTCCGAAGAATCATCAAGGCCAATAACGCGATACCCCATATCGGCAAGCCTGCGGGTCAGCACGCCGTTACCGCATCCAAGATCCAGTACTGAGGCGCCGGGCGGAATATCCAGAAGATTCAGTACACTTTCACCATATTGTGGCACGAATTGAAAATTCCGCCCGTATTCTGCCGCATCCCATGTAATATTCATCTTGCCTTGCTTCCGAACGCTGTTCATTTACCCATGATTCTGAATATCTCAACTGCATGCCCTGATGCTCATCCAGCCTTTCCCATGAAATGAACAGCAAGGCGCAGCAGGGATTCTCAGACTTTCTTTTTACCCGGCAAAAGAAGGTTCAGCAGCACACCGGTAACAGCAGCCAGCCCTATGCCACCCAGACGGAATGATCCGATACTGAAGGTCATGCCTCCCACGCCGAAAATGATGATCAGCGCCACCACGGCAAGATTACGCGGCTCCATGAGATCCTGACCGGCCTGGACAAGGGTATTCAGCCCCACCACCATGATGGCGCCGAAAAGCAGAATCATGATTCCCCCCATCACGGGAGAAGGGATGGATTGCAAGAAGGCGCCCAGTTTGTTGACGCAGGAAAGCGCAATGGCACAGAAGGCCGCCCATGTCATGACCGCAGGATTGAATGCCCGCGTCAGAGCAACGGCTCCCGTCACTTCCGAATAGGTGGTATTCGGCGGCCCTCCTACAAAACTGGCAGCCATGGTTGCCAGTCCATCTCCCAGCATGGTACTTTTGATGCCGGGATCTTTGAGAAAATCCTTTCCTGTCACGGAACTGATAGCAATGATATCCCCAAAATGCTCGATAGCGGGAGCAAGCGTCACGGGAATGATGAACAGTATGGCTTCCCAACGGAATTCCGGAAAAACAAAGGATGGCAGCCTGAACCAGGCAGCATCGGCCACTCTGGTGAAATCATGAACTCCCATGAACACTGAAACGGCATATCCTGCAGCGATACCGCTGAGAATGGGCACCAGACGCATGAAACCGCGCCCCAGCAAGGATACAAGCACAGTCACGGCCAGAGAGGTCATGGAAATAATCAATGCGACATTTTCCGCAAACAGCACGCCGGAACCGTCCGATGTTTTTCCCAGAGCCATGTTGACTCCCACTGGCGCAAGGACAAGCCCGATCACAATGATCACCGGTCCGGTGACAACAGGAGGAAGCAGGCGCAGGATAATCCCTGTTCCGCGGAAACGGATGACCATGCTGAAAACGATATAGACACCCCCTGCAGCTACCATCCCTCCCATTGTTGCGGGGAGTCCCCATGTTTGAATTCCATAGATTATGGGGGCAATGAACGCAAAAGAGGATGCAAGGAAAACCGGAACCCTGCCGCGTGTGCACATCTGAAAAATCAGCGTACCCACACCCGCTGTAAACAGCGCAACATTGCTGTCCAGCCCGGTGAGCAGAGGCACAAGCACCAGAGAACCGAAGGCGACAAACAGCATCTGCGCGCCGAGAAACCAGTCCCTGAGCCGGAAACGATAGATGACATCATTGTCGGACATGAAGCATATCCTCTTGGAAATGTTTTTATGTCCAAGCATTTTCACATTGAAAATACTCGCGGAATCAACCACAGGAAACTCCGGCTTCAGGTGGTAAGCCTGTGAACCAGACACACAGGAACCTGACATCAGACCCCTTCCGCACTCCGCGCCGGGATGTACGGGAAGAATGTTCAGAATGACCAGGCTTCTCTCCTGCGGGAACTATTTTGTGCCAAAAATTCTGTCTCCGGCATCCCCCAGGCCAGGGATGATATAGCCCTTTTCATTCAGATGCGAATCAAGCGACGCCGTATAGATTTCCACATCGGGGTATGCATCGAGCACACGCTTCACGCCTTCAGGTGCGCATACCAGAGTCAGGGCGCGAATGCAGGGACACTTCTGCCGTTTCAGCAAATCAATGGTTGCAACCATTGAGCCGCCTGTAGCCAGCATGGGATCAAGAATCAGGGCAATGCGCTTGTCCATGGACTTTGCCAGCTTGACGTAATACTCCACGGGTTCCAGTGTTTCCTCGTTGCGATACAGGCCGACCACGCTGATCTTGGCTCCGGGCACCATATCAAGTACACCGTCCATGAGGCCCAGCCCGGCGCGCAGTATGGGGACAATGGTCACTTTTTTGCCGGAAATGTAATCCACATTGACCGGGCCGGCCCAGCCCTGCACACTCTTGGTTTCCGTCTGAAGTTCCCGTGTCGCCTCATAGGTGAGAAGGCGCCCTATTTCCTTGGCTACCATCCGGAACTCGCTGGTGGAAGTGCTTTCGCGCCGCAAAAGGCCGAGTTTGTGCCGAACCAGAGGATGATCAACCACGTGCAGTGCCATATGTTTCTCCTTTTTGTCTGCGGCGAACCCGATATTCTGAAAATCGGTTCAACCTATTCTTGCGCTCCGTCCCTGTCAATGCGGCCAGGGCGGAAACGCTTACCATTCCGGATAACGACGCAATGACACTTGCCCTGCATGACAAAAACAATTAATATGACGAGCTGATTGTCATGCCGCCTCCGCGCGGCTTTTTCCCGGAAACTCCAACAGGCCCTTAAGTTTTCAGTACAAAATTCGATATATCTCACTGGCGCACACATTTCCGGAAAGTTCCGGTTCGGCTGTTCCATTGTGCAAGATGAGGGAGAAAGATTGCATGTCCCAGTCAAAAATTCTGCTTGAAGTCGGCACCAATGAGCTGGAGATTGTTGAATTCTTCATCAATGAGCGGGACGGCTACCGTGGATATTACGGAATAAACGTATCCAAGGTTGTTGAAATTATCCGTACTCAGCCGGTTACGGCTATGCCCCAGATGCGCCACCCTTCCGTGCTGGGAGCATTCCCCTACCGCGGCGGTCGCATTGTGCCCCTGATTGATGTATGCAAGTATCTTGACAAGGGCAGCATCGGAGACGAGTCAAAAATCATTATTACCGAGTTCAACAATGTTCAGACCGCCTTTCTCGTTTCCGGCGTCACCCGCATCCATCGCATCAGCTGGAAGCAGGTTGAAGCGCCCAGCCGCTTCCTCATGGAGATGAGCCGTGGTTCCATTACCGGCATGGTGCGTCTGGAAGATCGCGTAGTCTTTGTACTCGACATGGAAGCCATTGTCGCCACGCTGCATCCTGCGCTTTCTATCCGTATGGATGAAAAGGATGAGGAAGCGCCCCTCCCGCCCCGGAAATTCCATATTATCCATGCCGACGACTCAAACAGCATCCGGCGTCTGGTCTACAGCAAGCTTGAAAAGGAAGGGCGCTTCGATGTGACCCAGGTTACAGACGGCGAGGAAGCATGGAATCTCATGCAGAAATACAAACAGGAAGCCGAGGAAACGAAAAAGAGCGTCACCGATTTCGTGCAGGGGATTATCAGCGATATCGAGATGCCCAATATGGACGGTCTTACCCTGTGCCGCCGTCTTAAAGAGGACCCCGTCCTGCGCGCCGTTCCCATTGCCATGTTCTCCTCTCTCATTTCTCCCTCGCTGGCGCGCAAGTGTGAAAATGTAGGAGCGGATGCCCAGTTTGCAAAACCAGACCTGCAGGCCATCAGCGACAAGATGTACGATCTCATCCAGAGCTCCCGAGCCTGAAGGCCTGCATGTATACTTTTAAAGTATAAAACTTTTATTATGGCGCAGACTCTGCTGAAAGATACAAGTGTCGGCATTATTGCCGGAGGGGGACAATTTCCCCGTCTCATCGCGCAGGAAGCCCGTCGGGCAGGGCTTTCAGTAGTGGTTTGCGGCTTTTACGGACACACGGATCCCGGTTTGGAAGAACTGGCTGACGCATTTCAGCTTTTGCATCTGGGCCAGTTGAACAGGTTGCTGGCCTGGTTTCATGACCATAACGTGCGCCGCCTGTGCATGGCCGGAACCATCAACAAACCGAAGGCTCTGGATTTCCGCCCGGACTTCCGCGCCGCCAGAGTCATTTTTTCCCTGCGGGACAAGGGTGATGATTCGTTGCTGCGTGCTGTGCTGGGCGAATTGGAAAAAGATGGATTCAGTGTGCTGTCTGCCGCGGATCTTGTCCCGGCTCTGCGTTGTCCGCATGGCACGCTGACACGACGGGAACCCGCCCCCGAAGACTGGGAAAATATCCGTTATGGATGGCCCATAGTCTCCGAGATGGGACGGCTGGATATCGGACAGTGCATAGTGGTCAGACAGAATATGGTCGTTGCGGTAGAGTGTCTGGAAGGTACGGATGCCACGCTCCGGCGCGGGGCGGAGCTTGGCGGCCGGGGTTGCATTGCCCTCAAGATGGTGAAGCCGGGACAGGATGAAAGGGTGGATCTCCCCTCCATCGGACTGACCACCATGCGAAACCTCATTGAGTACGGCTATAACGCTCTGGCGGTGGAAGCCGGCAGGACACTCTTCTTTGACCGTGCGGAAAGCCTAGCTCTGGCGGACGAGCATAAACTCGCCGTCGTGGCCCTGCCCCGAAGCTCATGAAGATTCTTTCGCGCGAACCTTCCGGATAGTTTCAGTCCTCCGAGCCACAAAGCTGTGAACCCTCCGGACAGCGTTCTCTTCCAGGTTACGGTAAAAAAGTGTGATATTCAGGCAGTGCAGGTCTCCCGGAGGGAAAAAGGCTCTGATCCCGGAATAATGCCGCAAAGAATCCAGCTCCGGTGCGCCGGCGACAAGCGCGCCAAGCAAGGGATCAATCCACGCGTCCGTAAAATGCGGGATATCGTGGCATGTCCTGCCATCAACATCGAACTTCGCCATTCCCAGATGCAGTTCGCGCGGAGCGTAGTCCTGTGTGTTTGTCCAGTTCAGCGGATTAACGCACAAGGCGCCCGGACGCAGGGTAAGCGCCTTTTTTCCGCTGCGGGAAAGTGTATTATAGGTAATGATAACCCCCGTATCGTCTTGCCGTGAGGCCAGACGCATGTTGGGATGCATTGCAAGATCGCTCTCCGTTACGGTAAGACCGGGAAGATACGCGGCAACCAGACATCGGTAGATATCCCGGTTTCCGAACATATTCTTCAACAGATGCAGCAGGATAGCTGCTCCCTGACTCTGCCCGGCAAGCAGCAGAGGACGCCCCCTGTTCCAATGCTCCAGATAGTGAAGGAATGCCCGCTCTGCGTCCTGAAGAGGCACCGTGAAAGCTTTTCTCCGCTCCTTTTCGGGCAGAAAATGCGTTTCCATGCTGAGCTGGCGTACATGAGGCATGAAAATATGCCCTGCTCTGGCAAAGGCGGAAGCCTGCGTCCGCAGATCCCGGACAGCCAGTGCGCGGAGCGCCGGTTTAAACGGGTCAAAAAAGCCTGCCTCCGAACCATGCTGCAGGGTTCCCGGCAGATAGAAGACATCAGCCGGGAGGGATGGCATGTTTTCCTGACAGCCTCCGGTACGGACATGCGCGGGCAGAGCAGCCCACATATCCCTGTCCGCATAATCCGGTGCAGAAGGACAGGACAGCATCACTACTTTCCCCTTTTCTCCCGGTCTTCACTCTGGCTGCGGCGCACAATACATTCCGCCACAATGCTTACCGCGATCTCCCCAGGAGTTTCCGCGCCTATGGGCAGCCCCACGGGGCAGTGCACGCGGGACAGCTCGGCGTCCGAGGCCCCTTTGCAGCGCAGGGCGGCATATATCTCTTCCCGCTTGCGCCTGCTGCCGATCATTCCGACATACCCCGCCACATGCCCGGCACGCCCGGCTTCCAGAACCTGTTCAAGAACAAGAGCATCGTGGACATGCCCTCGCGTGAGAATCACCACATATGACTTGCCGTCCAGTTTCATTCCCCTGAAGCAGTCTGTAAAGCCCGGTACGCAGCGGCAGCATGAGGCTCCGGGGAATCGATCAGATCCGGAAAATTCCTCACGATCATCCAGCACCGTTACCTCGAAGCCCGCTCCGCCCGCCACCGGCACGACAGCCTGCGCCACATGACCACCGCCGCACAGGATCATGCGCGGCGGCACCAGCCAGGGTTCAGCAAACCAGCAGACATCATTTCGTTTTACGATCAGCGCCCCCAAAGCGCCGCGCGCTGCGCGCCGGCACTCCTCTGCAACGGGAAAAGCCGGCTCCCCCTTCTCTCCGTGCATATCCAAAACAACGCGCAGGCCTGGATGCGCACCGTCCAGAGCCGTGATGAGCAGCATATCCGTCCCATTTTGCAATTTTTCAAGTAAACCTTTAAAGATTTCAAAATCGCCGGTTTGTGCCGCCTCAACAAAAACCCTGAGTCTGCCTCCGCAAATCATGTCTGCTCCGGCTGCAAGCTCACCGGAAAGATCGAAATCCATCAGTTCCGGTTTTCCGCTTTCCAGCACAAGCGGCGCGGCTTCCAGCGCGGCCGCCTCCAGAAGACCTCCGCCGACGCTGCCCGCCACCAGCGAGCCTCTCCTGTCCACCAGCATTTTGGAACCAGCCGTGCGCGGCGTGGAACCTTCATGGGAGACGATGGTCACGACAGCAAGAGCTTCTCCCCTGCTCAGATATTCAACAAGTATTTCCAGCAGATCACGCACGATTTCCTCCTTTTTGCGGATTAACGACATGTATCCCGTCCGGGCCGCGGACGATCCTGCCCTGTACCCTTTCCAGACGACGCAGCGGGCTGCCGCAGCGGCAGGGACCGGGCAGAATCGCCGCATAATCCCCAGTACGGTAGCGCACCAGAGGCATGGCTTCCCGCGTAAGCGTCGTCAGCACGATTTCTCCTTTCTGTCCTGGAGGTACGGGCCGCCCACTCACAACATCAACGCACTCCAGAAAAATATCCGCTTCGCGGATGTGCATGCCGTCGTGCGAGCGGCATTCCACCGCACACCCGTAAGCGCTTTCAGTCAGCCCGTAATGATCAAACACTTCACAGGCCCAGGTCTCCTCAAGCTTCTGCCGTAAATCCGGAGAAAGGGCTTCGCTGCTTGCCAGCAGAGTACGAAGACCGACATCGCGCACGGCTTCCGCCACGGCTGAGGAACACAGCAATCTGGCAAGCTGGGAAGGCGCGGCAACCACAGACTGTGGCCGTATGCGTTCCAACTCTTCAAGAAAGCCCTTTTCTTCAGCCAAGGGGTTCCCGGCAAAACCAAGCGCCCCGAAAGAAAGCCGGTGCGGCGGAAGCTCCAGACGCTGTTCCAGCGGAAGCCCGGGATCAAGATTTATCCCTTCACCGAGAAACGGCAGGGAACGGATAAGCAAATCCGCCACGCCGAAAGGGCGATCCGCGCCGGGCAACAGAATCAGAACCCTCTCTCCGGGACGGAGCAGCACGGCCATGCCTACGGCGAAAAAGTCTGCTGTGCGGCCCAGATCATCTTCCGTGAAAGCGAAACGTTTCCCTTCCTTCCCCGTCACTGTTCCCGAAGTTCGCAGTGTTACCATGCGAGCAACTGCATCCAGAGAAACGCAGAGAAAACGCCTCCAGTCGCATTCGATATCCTCGGCGGAGGAAAAAGGAAGCAGCGCCATATCCTCAAAATTGCGGGGAAATTCACCCCGTAGTACGGCCTGATGCAGATCCGGAGGCAACTGCGCGAAACTTTCCCGGTAATGGGGGCTTTTTTCCGCCGCGCGGCGCACGGTACGACGCAGCCTTTCCATCTGCCAATGGTGCAGCGCGCCGATATCGAGTCCGGCGGACTGCCCGCTCAACTTTGCCAGCCAGGGATCAAGCGGGCACAGGGAAAAACTCATGCGTCAACCTCACGGCTGCCCCCCCTGTACAGCGGAGTTCCGTCCAGTGCTGTAAGATTATGCAGACAAAACGGGACAAGACGTCCGGCGGACGTCACCACATGGATACAACAGCCGCGTACTCTGGCGACATCAAGATTGCAGACGTCCTGAAAAGCCATGCAGGATATGGTGAAACGTCTTGCCAGTCCCGCCCTGGCAAGAAAGCGGTCGAAATCATCTCCATCCTCGCCAGAGCTGCCAAAAAAGGAACTTTCCGGCGCACGCCAGTGCCGCGCGGTAAATTCCCTCGATACGCGCGCACCTTCCGCCGCGTCAATCGGAACAGTGGCCGGGCCGGAGGCATCCCGGACACGTTCCGGCCCGCAACAGCACTCTCCCGCATCCGGGGCGGGAATGAGCGCAAGCTCCGTCCGCCCGTCTGCCCGGGACACGCGCCGGTACACGGCGCTGAACGAACACATGGAATGTTCACAGCCCGGCGGGTGAAAATCCGTAACGGAAAGCATGTCCCCGCTCTGTCCGGCAAGTTCCCGCATGATTTCCGGCAGGGTCAGGCGAGGAGCATTCAGCAGTTCCCAGGGATAACGGCCGAAGGATGCGACCGGCTGCATATGCAACCCCCGTATCGACGGGCCGAGTTCCAGCGCCAGACGCAAGAGGTCCCCCAGCTTGCCGGTGTTGACGCCAGGGACAAGCGTGGCCACCAGCACTATGCCCAGCCCGGCCTCGGCGCAGCGGCGCACGGCATCAAGCTTGCTCTCCAGCAGGGGGCGGCCGCGCAGTATGGAGAAAACGTCGTCATCCGGTCCGTCAAACTGAAGATAGACAGAGTCCAGACCTGCATCCCGCAGCGTGGCGGCATAGCCTGCCTCCCTCCCCAGGCGTATGCCGTTGCTGTTCAGTTGCACGAGTGCAAATCCCCGTCGTCTGGCCATAGCGACGATTTCGGGCAGATCTTCCCGCATGGTGGGTTCTCCGCCCGAAAGCTGTATATTGCACGCCCCGGAAACCCGCCACAGCCTTTCAAGCTGAAATGCAATCCGTTCCAGAGAGGGCTCAGAGGGAGAGAGCGGCACGGCGTCAGCCGCATCTGATGCAGTGTATCCCGACGAAGCATAGCAGACAGGGCAACCGAGATCACAACGCTGCGTCACCTCGATCTGCCCGGTACAGGTATGCTGGGCATGATCGGGACAAAGGCCGCAGTCAAAAGGGCATCCCTGCGTCCTGCCCACCTGGGGACATGCGGGAAAGGAAGGAGTTTTCGGACGGTTCCAGCCAATCAGAGAGGGGCCCCCTCTCCACACCGGCGTCATGAATTCTCCATGCTCGGGACAGGTCTTGCGCATGATGATTTCTCCCGACTGGGGAGGAAATTCCTCATATACGGCGTCCAGAAGTTTCAGACAGACAGGGCACAGGCTTTGTGTGGCGCGCGGGGTGAACATGCCTACTCCATGCGCGCATTTGAGATATCGATGTCATAGACGGCCAGAAGCTCAAGCAACTTCTCCCAGCATTCAGCCAGCAGTTCACCGCACAGCTCCATATCTGGCGCGCCGCTCTCCGGTTCCGGGCGTCCGGCGGATGTTCCCAGCCATGCGGCCACCTGGGGACAGGACGTGCCGCCGCAGGGAGCAGTCCGCGAAACGAACCAGGTGACATACTCGTTGATCAGAGGCAGCGCCATGGGATGAGCTTCGTCGTTCGGGCCGCTCCGGCCCGCAAGATAGGACAGAAGACAGACGCCGCCGGAAAGGAGCCCGCAGCTCTGACCGCCTTGTGCCATACCTTCGCACAGCCCCCACAATGCCCGGATCAGCCCGGAATTTTCCTCCCCACGCGCATGCAGGGCCATCAGGATTAATATCTGACTGCAACAATATTTTTCCCGCAACAGCGGCAGGATGTCGAGCAACAGCGGATTCATGCGTCCTCCTTCCGGGCCGTCAGCAGAACATACCCCAATGAACGCAAAAGGTCACGGGACGACGGCCCTCCCCCGCAACCGAACCCAAGCCAGCGGCCAAGCCCGTCCAGACTTTCCCCGCCCAGAATGAGGCGGGCGCCCAGCTCGGTCAGCGCGCGATCATGCGCCTCCTCATATTCCAGTCGAAAACCTTCACGGATCAGCGTCTCCCGCAGACGCGGCAGGGTCGGCGCCCCAGACAGGCAGGAACGCAATCCGGGAACTCTGACCGCCGGGCATCCGTCATATCGGATGACGTCTGCCAGAACGATATGCCCACCCGGGGCCAGTACTCTGAAACATTCCGACACCGCCTGCCGGAGGGCGGAGCAGAGAGAAAGCACACACTCGCACAGCACAAGATCCTGGGACGCATCCGGCAGAGGCAATGCCTCCGCATGGCCCCGCAGGAGCTGAACCAATCCGCGTGTCGCCGACCGGGATTCTTCCAGCATGGCCGCGTCAGGGTCTACACCGGTGACACAGAATCCGCGCTCCTGCAGCAAGGCAAGCGTTGCTCCTGCCCCGCACCCCACGTCCAGCGCACATTTCCCTTCTCCTGAAGATTCCTGCTCAAAGCCGCACAATGCAAGGGCATGAACGGTCAGTTCTCGCCCGCCCGGACGGAGGGCGGCCCCTGCCGCCTCCCGGAAAAGAGGCTGCTGATACAAATTGTCGTTTCTGCCCTTCACTGCGTCCGCCTCTTCCTGAGCAACCCACGATCCAGGGGATGTTGTGACTGAAGGTGTCTGCTGCCGGGCAGCGTGTTCCATGCCGCAGTTTCGCACCTCCACCGGAACGTGACGCAACAAGTGGACTGGAGCGATATCGCGGAGCCGAGGCGGCGGAATCCCGCTGTATTCGACTCCGAGAACATTTTCAAAAAACATGCTCCAAAATGCCGCATATGCGGCTGTATCCCTTCGCGTCCCCGTGTATTGACTTGGCCGCGTTCACTTTCTAAAAGCGGTGGCACGCAATACACCATACACTTACGGAGTTGCCGATGTTCGCCTTTCTTCCCCGCACGTCCGCAGTTTCCCGCTGGGCCTGCGCATATTTTTTCACCATTGTGGGCATCGCCTACGGGACGGTCATGTCCCGTATTCCTGCCATCAAGGCCAACACCGGCCTTGACGACGGCAGTCTGGGGCTTGCCCTGCTCTGCGTCGGCATCGGCGGAGTGATCGCCTTCGCACTCGCGGGCTGGGCGCAGATAAAGTGGAGCAGCCGTCTGGTGCAGAACATCAGCGGCCTCGCCCTGCTGATCTGCATTCCATTGCTGGGCGTGCCGCGCAGCTTCGCCGGATTGAGCGCAGCCTTCTTCTGTCTGGGAATCGCCACGGGCTGCGCTCAGGTCGCCATGGGCACCCAGGGAACCTTGGTGGAAAGGGCGGAAGGCAGACCCCGCATGTCCGGCCTGCATGCCATGTACAGCGCGGGGGGCCTCATCGGCGCTGTAAGCGGAGCGAGCATGGCCGCTCTGGGGATTGGCCCCTTCCCGCATTTCTGCATGCTGTCGGTCTTTTTCCTGTGCTTTTATCCCCTTGCCGCCTCCCGTCTGCTGAACGATATGCCCAAGCCCGCGAACTCTGCCGAATCCAACGGAAAACATGGAGGTCTTCCTCCTCTGGCCGTTATCATCATGGGTCTGCTTGCCGCCTGCTCCTATACTGCCGAGGGCGCGGTGGGAGACTGGGGGCCGGTGTTGCTGTTTGACGTCAAGGGCGCGAGCGAACAGGTCGCAGCCCTCTCGTACGCGGCTTTTTCCACTACCATGGTCATAGCCAGACTGTATGGTGATCATCTCAGAGAACGTATGGGAGACTATGCCCTGATGCGCATTCTTGCCGTTATCGCCACCACCGGCATGGCCATCGCCATTTTCTCGCCCTGGCCTCCTCTCTGCCTCACGGGCTTTGCCTGCATGGGCATAGGACTCTCCGCCATTGTGCCCATTCTGTTCAGTGCGGCGGGCAAGCGAACGGATATCTCTCCCACCAGCGCCGTCGCCATCGTCACTTCTCTGGGATTTGGCGGCCTGCTTTTTGCCCCGCCCTGCATCGGGCTGCTGTCCGAATATCTCGGCAGCCTGAACGACGCCCTCATTCTTGCCCTGGCCTGCTGCGTCTGTCTGGTCGCCGGGGCATACGTCGTAAAGCCGAAAGCATAGCCCCCGCCACGCTCGCATATCCGCCGTCCCCGGCGACCCTGCGGGATATCGTCTGATATCGCCGGGTCGCCGGGCGTCTTTCATCCGGTTCACCCCGCTTCTCATGACTCACTTGTCTTCAAGCAATGCTTCAACTTCCGCCATCTTTCCCAAGGCCAGGGAGCGAGGAACCAGGGTCAGCCCGCAGCGCGGACATACCGGAAGAGAAACATCGAAAGAACTGCCGAGATATCTGACCGCCAGCGTTTTCTGCTCCAGCGGACCGCCGCAACGGGCGCAGATCCAGTCGCCCTCATCGGGCGTATAGGTGGGGTTCAGAGCCATGGCCACTCCTTGGGACATGCTGCAATTGAAAACATATGCCGACCAGCCCCTGTGTTCTGCCTCACAGATTTCATGCGTGAAGCCGGAGCCGGACGCCGGACAGGGAGGTGGCTCGACGAAGCCTCGCCATGCCCGTCCCTCCAAAATATTTTCACTTTGAACATGGTCTATGATCCGCACGGGCCTCGTCCATGCTTTCCGAAACATTGCCGGTTCCGGGCACAATCATGCGGTGGCTGTAGGCGTCATGCACAATGAACAAACGCCCTTCCGGGCCGTCTTCCACAGCGTATTCCACCCAGTAGGTCACGCGTGAGGGACGCCAGGAAGCCAGAAAATGCCCGGAACGCCGATCCTGAAATGCCGTTCCGGCGGCCTCCGCTTCCCGGATGACCCGAAGCATATCTTCCAGCAGGATATGACGCCCTTCAAGCCTTTCCAAAAGATCAGGAGCAACACGGAGTTCCGGCCCTCCTTCTTCCGGTTCGGGAATATCCCTGCCCGCGATATCACGCAGAACCCGCCGTTTGAACTCCGTTCTGGCGACGCGGCGGGCGGACAGCCCCGGACCGGCTTCAGCGGGATCAAATGTGCCTGCCTCTCCGGACGGAAACAGCACATCCAGCATGTGCCAGCATTTCTTGCCTTCCGCCACCAGTCTGTCCCGGCACATGATGCAGGAAGCCACTGCATCGTGCGGCAGTTGCGCGGCC
>UMHC01039948.1_pt1 | contig 21972 bp, 19 predicted proteins | sample 1965381 | NCBI WGS metagenome assembly UMHC01 (sample SAMEA4836083, study PRJEB28245) | human gut metagenome | biome: gut microbiome; material: fecal sample | place: Denmark | collected 2008 | reverse complement strand
GGCAAGGCCGCGACCCGCTCCCGATTTTCGGGGCTTTCCGTCAGGCCGGGTTCACTCCTGAAGCCGGAGCCCCGCCGCCCGGAGGGGACTCCGGCCTATTCATCCTCGATGTTTCTGACGTACATGCCGCCTTCCAGTTCGGCAAGCTCCGCCGCCTTCCTGAGCTGGGCCTCGCGCTGCTCCCGGGCCTTCTGCAGACGGGCGCGCTGCATGGCCTCGCGCTGAACCCGCGCTTCCTCCAGCATCTTGTCCCGCCGCTTTTCGAAGGTCAGCGTGGAACGCAGTGAAGCCATGCCCAGCGCGGCGATGCTGATGATGATCAGAAGAACCTTCTGAAGCTCCCAGAAGTTGAACTTGATGACGCGCTGGAGCCAGAGCAGGTTGAAACTGTCCCCGAAAAAGAGCAGCACGCACATGACGATCATGCACAGGATCAGGCTGACAAGCTCAATCCAGAAGAAGCTGCGCAGAAGAATCAGCACGAACAGCGTGGCGTCGCGCACCATGCGGAGAACCTTGAGCCGCTTTTCAAGCTTCGCCAGCTTTTCATCCAGCACGGGCTGGGAAGCCTGGGCCTGCCGGAATGCCTCGGGAGAATGAAAGTCGGAGGTGAACGCCTGGTTCAGGATGCCCGCGCAGGTATTGAAATCCCGATTGAATTCCACCAGCGCGCGCTGGAAGGGGAACCACGACGCTTCGTCCCGCACCACCTCTAGCACGCCGAGGTAAGCCTTGAAGCGTTCCTGCAGACGCCTGATCTCCTGCTGGATAAAGGCGTTCATCTCCTCTTCGAGTTTGGGGCGGGTTCTGCATACGTTGAGGCAGGCCAGATAGTTCTCCGTTTCGCTTTCCCTGCGCAATTCGTCGATCCGCTCCAGAAACTTCGCCGCCTTTTCATGCTCCGGCGGAAACCATTTCCGCAGTTCCCTGCCCAGGCGATCCAGCTCGGCCCGCTCGGCGACGCACTTCTTGCGGGCATCCTGCCACAGGGGATACACCGCCGTCATGAGGGCCACATGGCCGCGCTCCAGTTCGGGGTCAACCAGCAGACGGTTGAACAGCGCGGGGTCGGAGCGGATCTCGTCCGCAAACTGCGCCTGCACCGCTTCGGCAAAGCCCATCTTCACCCGGCAGACCAGCCTGCGGTAGACGGGCAGCTCCCACTGGGGCAGAAGGCGGCGAACCGTTTCATACATCTCCATGGCGTCATTGAAGCGCCCCTGCACCTCGTGCAGGCGGGCCTGAAGGAACGTATGCCATGCCTGATGCAGGACGGAACTGCACAGAACCTCCGCCTCGTGCCAGAGGGCGGCCGCCGTTTTCAGATCGCCCCGTTCCATGGCGATGAAGCCCCGCAGGCTGCGCAGCCGCCAGTCGCGCATGACCCGGGCAATCGCGGCCTGCGTATCCTTGTCCAGCCCCGGAAGATCATTGGGAGAAGCGCGGCGGAAGCGTTCAAGCAGTTTCCAGACGGGGCTTTCCTCCGCCGGAGAATGCTCCTCTTCCGGCTCGGCATGGATATCCTTGCCGGAAAGCTTCCATATCCGCTCGATGGAACGCGGCTGGATCACGTCGTTCACCGCGAACAGCGCGGAAAGCACCCGCCCGGCAGGCCCCTCCCTGTCCATCAGCCCGGCATAGGCCGCCGTTCCCTTGCGGTTCAGTCCCATCTCGATGGCGCGGTACGCCTCGTTGATATCGCCGAGCGCAAGTTCGGAGCAGCCCTCCCAGAACCCCCGCGGAACAGGCTCCAGCCTGTGGCTGGGGCACCGGGCGGGATCATGGCTGCCCACTCCGCAGTAGAAACAGGGCTTGCGCCCGCCGAGAAGCTGCCCGGACATGAGCAGAGGCAGTGTTTCGCCCCGGCTCTCCCCGTCCGCCATGCGGACGGTGCACCAGGTATCCATGGTGCTGTTCCCGCAGGAAAAGCTCAAATCCTGAATGGCGAAGCCCTCGCCCAGCAGATAGGCGTTGCGGTAGCTCATGTACGGATAGTCCGGCATGAGTCCGTCCCAGTTGATATTGACCTTGTGCGGAAGCTCGTTGTTGAAGTTCAGCCCGCGCCTGTCCACCACGGCGCTGACGCACGGCCAGTAGTGGGAAGGATCGAACTGCCGTATGCCGGAAAGCGCCAGCAGCAGCTCGCGCACCCATACGCGCAGCTTGCCGAGGTTCTCCAGCGGAACCATGAGATAGTTGTCGTTCAGGCTGTATTTCAGCTTCTGTTCGCGCAGAATGCTTTCCAGCCGTTCAAACAGGAAGCGCCAGCCCGCCTGAAAGGCCTTGTCCAGCGGACTGCCCAGCGGACGCAGCAGCGCGTACCATCCCTGGGAGGACACATACGGCAGGCGCGGGTTGGCCCCGAGCCTGGTCCAGTCCAGAGAGGCCATTCCCTCCGGCGCGGCGGCCTGCGTGTAGCTGAGGCCGGGAATATTGGCGCCCAGCTCCTGCAGACGGGGATGAACCCACACTTGCAGTTCCGCCGCCGCTCCCGTAATATTCTGACGCGCCAACGCGCCTTCCATGGAAACGGAAAGGCTCTGCCCCACCCCCACCTGGAGCGAGCCGGGAAATATCTGGGCCAGCGCGGTCGTGGCATTGTATTTGCCCCATACCACAAGCTTGGCCAGGGCAAGCAGGGCATCGGCGGAAAAAAAGAACCACAGGGCCTGATTTTCAATGCTGGTGACGCACAGACCGCCGTAATCCTGAAGGGTCTGCCCCACGTTGTGGTCCAGCTCGCCCTCCCAGGCCAGCCAGATGACGTACCCGTCGGAAGAGACGTTGACTTCCTGAAAGGAAGGCTGTTTTTCAAGCAGACTGGATATGGACGGCATGTTTTTTTCCGTATGTGCAAGGAGTGAATGACATGGACATCAACAAAACCCTTATGGAACTCAAGCAACTGCCCGGCTTTGCCGACAACGTGGGCATGATGCTCGTGCATAACGGCGTGGTGCGCGGCTGGGCCCGCGGGGATCATGCCCCCGTGGGCCGTGTCCGGGTGACTCCGGACAGGGCGCGCATGGAGGAGATCCGCGCCGAAATGGAGCGGCGTCCCGGCATTTTCAAAATCGTGGCCGAAGCCGCCGAAGGCGACCTGAAACCCGGGGACGACCTACTCTTTCTCGTGGTCGCGGGAGATATCCGCGAACATGTGAAGGCCACCTTTGCCGAACTGCTCGACAGGATCAAGTCCGAAGCCGTGGTCAAGCAGGAATACCCCGCGTAACGGACGTTCCCGCGCCGTTATGCCTTATATCGGCATATCGCGTGAAAGCATTATGGCAGGAATCCGTTTCCGCCCTTCCCGGTTCTGGCCCTGGCCACCATCGAGCGCGTCAGAAGACGGCTTTCCAGCACGGTATCCCCCTCTCCGCCGCTGATTCTGTTGCTGAGAAACTCCAGACACCAGCCGGGAGCGGGGCGGCGCAGCAGCTCAAGCGGAGCCAGCCTTTCCTCTTCCGCCGGCAGGCGCTCCATGTACATGCGCGCGGCTGCGGGATATATGATATGATCCTCCGCCGAGGCAAGCACTATGCCGTTCAGCCAGGATACCTCCGCACTCGCCTCCATCGGCCTGCACAGCAGCATGGACGCAAGATCGGCATGACTGTCATCCTGCGATTCAAGAATGAGCATGAGGCTGTTGCGGGTCGAAAAGAGCTGCCCCGTATATTCAATGCAGTATTCTCCCTGCATGGAAAAGCAGCGCGTCATGACAAACGGATGTTCCAGACTCTCGAAGCGTATCAGCGACGCATGCACCGCGCCGAGGTTGTTGAGGACAAGATTGTACGCCAGAAATGCCCCCCGCAGCCGCTCGAACAGGCGTGAACTCTCCGCCGGAGAACAGGCGTCGAACGCCCTGAAGCGCAGGCCGGAATAGAGGAAGGAGCGGAAACGGGCGGCATGGATTCTGCGTTCCTCCTCCGAAATGCCGTTGGCGTCGCAAATCCGCCGCATGAAGGCGTCCAGTTCAAGATGAAAGTCCACCGGCTCGATATTGGCCGCCCTGCAGAACTGCCGAAGCTTGGGGTAGCTGGGCAGATTCTGCCCGGCCCGCCAGGCGTTGAGCGTGGTGACGGTGAGCTGCCCCCCCGCGTCGCGGATCTTCTCCACCAGCACGCGCGGAGAGAGCAGCAGCAGGGAAAAACGTATCTTTTCCGCAAAATCCGCAATATCCGTAATGCCGTATCTGGGCATCGCCACCTCCGGGCCGTCTCCGGCAGGGATTTCCCGTTCATGCATCCAGAGCAGATCAGCTTTGAACTTTTGCAGTTTTAAAGTCCGGGGACACGCCCGCTCCGGCATCTGACAGCGCAAAGAACTGCGCCTGCGCCTGCGCGGCGGCCGCCTGCTCCGCAGTCGGAAGGGCATTTTCAGGCCGAAAATGCTCCATATGGGGTGAAGCGCCGACATCCCGGACCGTCCCCGGGGTTCCATGCCCGGAGCCGGAAAAACGCGAAACTCCCGCCGCGCTCTGCTTCCGTGTCCATGTTCAGGCCGGGCCGCTTTCAATATCAGCATAATTCCATGCGGAGAACCGCGTCAACTGCATCGGCGCGCATGTCGTGCCCCGCGGCCTTCGTCTTTGAATGTCTGTCCGGACAGACATTCAGGGACGAAACAAGGCAAATGAAAGGGAAAAAATATTGTTGAGGCGTTTCGGGCCATCATGTATCAGGGACAATAAGGAAGCTCCCCGCGGTTCTGTCGCCGCCGGGAGGAAGTTATGCCCCTTCAGCAAAGGAATTTTCGATGAAAACACTGCAATGCGACGTCGCCGTCGTCGGAGGCGGCCCGGCCGGGACCTTCGCCGCCGTCAAGGCGGCGGAAAACGGAGCCAGGGTCATCCTGCTCGACAAGGGCTATGTCGGCAAGAGCGGATGCGGCACCTTCGGCGCGGGTTCCTTCAAGGCCTGGCTCAGGGAGGAGGACTCCCTCGATCTGTGGTACGGCAAGGCGGTGGAGGAAGGCTTTTTCATCAACGATCAGGACTGGCTGAAAAAGCATTTCGATACCATCGGCGACCGCGTGAAGGAGCTTGAGGCATGGGGCGTGACGTTCGAGAAGAACGAGGACGGCACCTACCGCCGCATCGAAGGCCAGGGGTCTTCCGACAAGCGCCCGATCAAGACGCTCATGTTCCACGGCCCGCAGTTCATGGAAGTGATGCGCAGGGTCTGCCGGGAAAAGGGCGTGACCATCGTGGACAGGGTCATGGTTGACGCGCTGCTGCACGACAGGGACAACCCCCGCGCCATCCGCGGCGTCGTCGGCTTTCACGGCGTCAGCGGGGAAATGCATGTGGTCAGGGCCAGGGCCGTGGTGCTCACCGCCGGCGCGCAGGCCTACAAGTCCCATTACGCCGATCTGCACATGGAAACGGGCGACGCCCATATCATGGGGCTTGAGGCCGGAGCCGCCCTTGCCAACTATGAATTCAACTGCCATCAGCTCACGCACGGAAACTTCGCCACGCACGGCATGAACGTCTCGCAGGGGCTCGGCGCGAAGTTCGTCAACGCCCTCGGGGAGGATTTCACCGCAAAATACGATCCGGAATACGCCTCGCACGGCAACCTGTGGCGTATTTCCGCATCCATGGCGATGGAAGTGAAATTCGGGCGCGGGCCGCTCTATTTCGACTACTCCTCCTACACGCCGCAGGACTGGGAACTGTTCGAGCGCACCCTGCCTCTCATGTACCGCTCGTACGAGCAGGCCGGTTATGTGGACGGAAACCGCAGGGTCATCCAGGGCAAACTGAGCTGGGTATCCGCGCTGATCGGCAATGTCGGCTTCGGCGGTGGCCTGTTCATCGACCTTGACGGGCGCACCACCCTTGAGGGGCTGTACGCGGCGGGCGACGCTTCCTACGGCCCCACTTCCGGCGTGGAAGGATTCTGCGCCTATGCCATGCCCGCGGCATCCACCACCGGAGCGGCCGTGGGAGAGGCCAGCGCGAAATATGCCGCCACTGTGGGCAGTTTCGAGATCGACGAGGCCGAAGTCGAAAGCCTGACGCGGAAACTCACCGCCCCGCTGCGCAATCCGCAGGGCGTGGACCCCTCCCATGTGGTCATTGCCGTGCAGGAAGCCCTGTTCCCCTATGACGTCTACATCCTGCGCACGGAGGAAAAGATGCTCGCCGCGCTGAAGCGCATCCGCGAAATCAAGCGGCATGACGTGCCCCGCCTGCGCGCGCTGGACGCCCACGGCCTGCGTTTTGCGCTGGAAGCCCGGAACATGGTTCTCAGCGCGGAAGTCATGCTTGCCGCCGCCCTGCACCGCAAGGAAAGCCGCGGTTCTCACCTGCGCCTCGACTACCCGGAAATCGACAACGAAAACTGGCTGAAATGGATACTTGTCGAACTCCGGGACGACGAACCGGTTCTGAGCACAAGGGACATTCCCATTGAACGTTATCCGCTCCGTCCGGAGTACAAGCGTGAACTGCACGCGTCCATCGCCGCCGCCAGAAGACTCGGGGAGGAAATATAATGGGCATCCGGCATATCGACTACGACAAGTGTACCCGCTGCGGCCGCTGCGTGACCTACTGCCCGCAGGACGTTCTGCGCCCCGACGGGGAAAGGCGTCCGGTCATCACCTATCTTCAGGACTGCCAGTCCTGTTTCCTGTGCGAAAAATACTGCCCGGCCGGAGCCATTGCCGTTTCCGCCGACCGGGAACGGCGGCCCATCCTGCCGTGGAAAATCTGACGGGAAGACCGGGAACATGCTCCGGAACGCCGTCCTCCCGGCCAGGGCGGCGTTCCGGCACGCAGCCGGCAGACAATATCCCCGGCTTCCGGCAGTCAGGAAGCCGGGACAGCACATGGAGGACATTCCCATGATAGCCAACATGCCCGCCTCAACCTTCCTCCTGTACATCGGCGCATTTCTGGCCCAGTTCGTCTTCGTCATCGCCTACGGCATCTGGTGGTGCCTTCAGGGCCGCGGCGCTTCGGACAAAAACAAGCGGAACTGAGGGAGACACGTCATGATGATCGCCATTCTCGTCGTCTATTTCGGCCTCATGCTGTTCATCGGATACCTTGCCTCGCGCCGGGTCAAGGACTCCAGGGACTACTTTCTCGGCGGCAGGGGCTTCGGCCCCTGGTTCACCGCCTTCAAGTTCGCCGCCACATGGGAAAGCGGCGTCAAGCTGGTGGGCAGTCCGGGCATGGCATGGAACGCCGGCTGGTCGTCCCTGGCCATGGGGATCGGCACCCCCCTGTGCTACTTCTTTTCCTTCCGCGTGTTCGGGCAGAGGCTCAAGCTGGCCTTTGACCATTTCAACGTGCTCACCCTTCCGCAGATGCTGGAAAAACGCTACGACAGCCGCGCCGTGCGCGTCATTTCCGCCGTCGCCATCCTGATCGGGCTGGGCGGATCGCTGGTGGCGCAGTTCAAGGCCACCGGGGAAATCTTCTCCGCCATTCTCGGCACGGACTATCCGGCCGGCCTGCTCATCGGCTCCGTCATCGTGGGAATCTACTGCATCATGGGCGGTTATCTCGCCTCGGTCTGGACCGACTTCATCCAGGGCATCATCATGGTGTTCGGCTCCGTCGCCATTTTCGCGGCCACGGCGCATGCGGCCTTCGGCGGGCTCTCTCCCGACCTTCTGTCCCAGCTCAACGCCGCGCTCGGCTCCATCGATCCCAACCTGCTCGACATCACGGGCGGCGGCAAGATGAGCTGGTCCAACCTGTTCATCATCCTCGCCATCACCATGCTGGTGGGCATCGCCATGCCCCAGCAGAGCGTGGCCATCTTCTCCATGCGCGACGTGCGCACCGCGCGCGTGGCCATGATCGTCTGCGTGGTGTTTTCCGCCATTCTTGCCTGGAGTCTGGCCCTGACCGGGATGATGAGCCACATGGTGCTTGATCCGGCGGACGTGAAGAATCCCGATCTGGTCATTCCCCTGCTCATCCCCAGGGTGCTCTCTCCCCTGCTCGGCGGCATCTATCTCGCCGCGGTGCTTGCCGCCATCATGTCCACGGTGAGCGGTTCCATCGTGGTGGCGGCCTCCTCGCTGACGGAGGACATCTTCAAGCTGGCCATTCCCGAACGCTACAACCGTTCCCCCATGTTCTACAACCGCGTGGGCTCCACAATCTTTGTCCTTCTGCCCCTGCTTCTTGCCGTCAAACCCCCGGCCATCATCTTCTGGATCGGCGTCTTCGCCTTCGGCTTCCTGGTGTTCACCTTCCTCATGCCCATGGCGGGCGTCATCCTGATCCCCTCCGCAACCAGACAGGCCGTCATCATCCAGATGATCAGCACCATGATCATCATTCCCGTCTGGACCATCTGGCTCCAGAAGGCCACGGGCATTCCCGCCCTGCTCATCGGCCTGATCGGCGCGCCGCTCATCTTTTTCATCGTCAACGCCGTCTGCAGGAAAAGCGAACCGGCTCCGGAAATCCACGCGCTGTGGGACAAGTTCCGCCAGCTCTGATTCTCCTCCGCGTCCGGCGTCACCCGGCGCCGGACGCGAAAAACACGGAACACGACCATGACCCCGCAAACGGACGCCATACTCCTCAACTCCACCCGCGTGGAATGGGACGAGAATCGCCTTGCCCGGCGTTATGCCTTCTTCCGCAGACTGCGGGGCAGGGTCCGGCTGGATCTGCTGTACTACCCCTACTGGCTGGCGGAACTGCGCGGCAGGGCGAAATGGCGCTTCTTCGGAGAAAGGCCCCTTGTCCTGCTTCTGGCCGTTGACGCCCGCTCCGGACGCTGCCTGCGCGTCAGCGCCCCTCCCGCGCTGCGGGAAGAGAGCCTTGTCCCCGCCGGAACCGTGAAAGGGGAAGGCTTTTTCCCCGCCGTCCTTGAAGGCGCCGGGGATTCCCGGACGGTGCAGGCGCACGTCGCCGGGAATCATATCGGGGAAGAGTGCGCGAAGCGCGCGGCCGAAACCTTTGCGCTCAGCGCATGGGGCCGCCGCTGCAACCTTCCGCTCGGCCCGCGCGCCGATATCGTCTGCACGGATCGGCAGATCGCCCTCCTGCACAAGCCGTTCTGGATCATGACTCCGGACGGGGATGCGGAACAGCGGAAGGAAAAACTGTTCATCTTTGACGCCAGCACAGGACTCGGAGGACTCTCCGAGTACTGGAACATAGCGGAATACGTCATGGAACTGCGCGGCAGGAACGCGCCTTCCGCCTGACGTTCCCTTCTTTCGCCATTCAGGCCCGCGGGTCACAGGCCCGTCCCTTCACATAAACCAGAGGTTTTTCTCATGCAGCACGCACTTCCCGAACCTTTCCGCTTCAAGGCCATCGAACGCATCCATCTGCCCTCCGCGGAGGAACGCGAGCAGGCGCTGAAGGAAGCAAACTTCAACATGTTCGCGCTCAAGGCCAGGGACGTTTATATCGACCTGCTTACCGACTCCGGCACCGGCGCGCTGAGCAAGGAACAGTGGGCGGCCCTCATGCTGGGCGACGAGTCCTACGCGGGAGCCGACAGCTTCTTCCGTCTCAGGGAATCCGTGAAGGAGATGCTGGGCTTCGACCACGTCATCCCCGCGCATCAGGGGCGCGCGGCGGAAAACATCCTTATCGGCTCTCTGGTGAAGCCCGGAGATCTCATACCCATCAACATGCCCTTCGACACCACCCGCGCCCACATGTTCAACGCGCAGGCCACGCCCGTCAACTGCGTGGTGGACGCGGCCTTCCAGCCCGAACTTGAACAGCCCTTCAAGGGCAACGTGGATATCGCCAGACTGGAAGACGCCCTCAGGACGCACGGCGACAGGATTCCCTTTGTCATGGTCACCGTCACCAACAATTCCGGCGGCGGTCAGCCCGTGAGCCTGCAAAACCTGCGCGATGTCAGCGCCGTGGCCGGAAAGTACGGCAAAAAGCTGTACCTCGACGCCGCGCGCATGGCGGAAAACGCCTTCTTCATCAAGGAAAGGGAGCCGGAATGCGCCGGAATGAGCGTGGCCGCCATTCTCAGGGCCATGATGGATACAGCCGACGGCGCGACCATTTCCTGCAAGAAGGACCCCATGGTCAACATAGGGGGCCTGGTTGTGCTGCGCTCCGAAGAGGACTATATGCGCCTGCTGCCCCGCGTGGTTCTGTTTGAAGGCTTCATCACCTACGGGGGACTGGCCGGGCGCGATCTTGACGCGCTGGCCGTGGGCCTGCGGGAAATGGCGGACGAGGAGTATCTGGCCCACCGCCTGAGCCAGGTGCGCATGCTCGGCGACATGCTCATCGAGGGAGGCGTGCCGATTATCCGCCCTGTGGGCGGCCATGCCATTTTCATCGACGCGGGGCGCTTCTTCCCCCACATTCCCCAGAAGCATTTCCCGGCCGACGTGCTTTCCATCGAAATCTACAGGGAAGGCGCCGTGCGCGGCGTGGGCCTCGGTGCGCTGGCATTTGAGGACAAGGACCCTGTGACCGGCGAAAAGATCATGCCCAAACTGGAGCTGTACCGCATGGCCATAGCGCGCCGCACATACTCCAACAGCCATATGGAGTACATCGCGCGGACGGTGATCGAGGTGTACAGGCGGCGCGACGCCGTGCGCTACGGGCTCAGACTCACCTATGAACCGCCGGTTCCCGGCATTACGCACTTCCTTGCGCGTCTGGAGCCGTTCGCGCTCTAGCCGGAGCATTTTCGACCCGAACATGCCCCCCGGAGTCGAGCGGGGCGGGACTGCGCCGCGACGCCGGAGCAGCCGCAATTCACCTGCGGCGCCAGCGGACAGGGGGCGGCTGTGCCGCCGCGCCGGGCCTGCGTCTGACGGCCGGCGCTCCGGAGCATTTCACGCTGCGGAGTGCCGGCACGCGGACGGCAGCCAGAACCGCTCCACCCTGGCGGGCGGCAGGTTGCGGGGAATGAAACGGAGGATGTCGCGCCGGAAGCCGTTCCGCGCATAGGGGGACTCTCCCAGCAGGGCATAGGTGAACTGGATGACGCAGCCCCTGCCGCCGATGACCTTTTGTATCTGTTCAAGTATCGCCCCGCGCAGGGCGGAAGGGAAGTTCATCAGCGGCAGGGAGGAGACCACGGCAAGCACCGCGTCAGTTTCCGACACATAGGAAGACAGCAGCGCGGCATCCCCCTGCACGACATTCAGCTCCGGAAACTTTCCGCGCAGGATGCGGCAGAACTCGGGCGAGCGCTCCAGCACCAGCAGGCGGGACGGGGCAACGCCTCTGGCCAGAATGGCCCGCGTCACCGCTCCGGTTCCCGCGCCGATTTCGATCACCAGCCCTTCGCCGTCCGGAATGCAGGCGGCCATGGATGCCGCAAGCTGCGCGCCGCTGGGACAGATCGCTCCCACTGTCCGGGGGTGACGCACCAGCTCCGCGGCAAAGCGGGGCGCGTTCCGCCCCCGGCGCAGAACCGCGCGCCCGTCGCGCAGCACGCGCAGACCGATTCTCCGTATGTTCCGGGGCATCCGGACGGGGATTCCCGCTTTCCCGCGCATGCCGGAAAACCCGTTCAGCTTTCCGACGCCGCCCCTGATGCCTTCCATGACCGGATTTGAGCGGATCAATATGCCCAAACCGCTTAACCAGCGAGTTTTCATCAGTATTTCCTTTATGGTTCTCCGCCCGCGCCGGAGCCAAAATACACGTCCCGCCCGGCGTTATCAACATGCCCCCCGAGCCTTTCCCCGCAACATCCGGAAGACCGCGGCTCAACATTCCCCGCGGGGCGCGGCCATGCGCACTTCAGGGATTCGGCGGCAAGGCGGGCCTCCATATACAGCGAGAGCACGGAAACAGCCCTGTCGCATACCGTGAACACGGGGATGTTCCGCGCCCGGAGCGCGCGGCGCAGAGGCTCGAACAGTTCGCCGCCGTCCACCACCGCGGCCAGCGGCTTGGAGCTGTTTTTCCTCACTTCCGCAAGACGGGCAAGAATGCCCTCCGGCGCGTTCATGTCAAAGAGGCCGCCGTCGTCCGCCAGCGTGCGCGTCACCGGAGAAAGCGGGTCCAGCCCGACGACCACGGCGTCGATATTGTCATCCTCCAGCATGAGTTCCGCCATGCGGGCGTGGATTTCATCGTCCGCGGCGGGATTGATGTCCAGAGGGTTGCCCACGGTCACCAGCCGTTCCAGCCCCCGGGACGCGACAAGTTCGCTCATGGCCGCGCGCGTGGCGTCCGAAAGACGGCCCAGGCTCATGCTGTACTCGTCGGCCTGAATGGAATCCGCCATGCCCACGGCCTCAAAGCCCGCGCCGCTGACCGCGCCGAGCCGCTTGCCCCTGATGCGCACGCCGCTGAAGCACTCGGCCAGCAGGATAAGCTCCTGAAATTCCGTAAAGCTGCGGGCGATGATGGCTCCGGCCTGGCGCATGCAGTTCTCGCACACCATGTAGTCGCCCGCCAGCGACGCCGTATGGCCGCTGGTGGCGCTTCTGCCTTCCGGAGTGCGCCCCGCCTTGTAGAACACCACCTGCCTGCCCGCGCACACGGCATCGCGCACGGCCCGCGCAAAGGCCAGCCCGTCCATGTCCCTGAAGCCCTCGGCGTACACCGCGATAACGTCCACGTCTCCGGAATCCCTGAAATAGCGCATCATGTCGCCAAGGGAGAGATCCGTCTGGTTGCCCATGGAAATCATGTACGCCGGGCGCATTTCCGGGGTCTGACTGAATCGGTTGAGCAGAAAGGCCCCGCTCTGGCTGATCACGGCCACGCGCCTGGGCGTGCCGCTTCTGTCGCGCGGCAGCTTGGCGGAAGGGATGAACCATGTGTCATAGTTCCCCGGACGGGAAACCACCCCCATGCAGTTGGCTCCCAGAAACACCGGGCCGCCGTCGCCCTTCCCGTGGGCCGCGGCGATGCGTTCCGCCATGCGGGCGGCCATTTCCCGGCTCTCCTCCGTTTCTCCCATGCCTCCCGGAATCAGCATGACGCTGCGCGCGATGTTCCTCCTGATAATCTCGTCGACCAGCGCGGGAACCTGCGGAGCGCCTATCGCCACAACAAGCAGATCCAGCGGTTCGGAAAGCTCCGCCAGACGGGACACGCAGCGGATGCCGCTGACGTCCCGCCCTCCTTCGCGCACAATGACCACACGTTCCGGATCGTATCCGGCCTCCAGAACATTTTCCAGAATGACGCGCCCGAAATTCCTTCGTGTGGCGGAAACGCCCGCAATCCCGATGCTGCGGGGATGCAGCAGGCTGTCTATCCCGGCGGCGGGACGTCCGGGCGGAAGGCCGCCCGGCAGGGAAAAGCGGCACATGCCGTCCAGGGGCACCATCAGATAGTCGGTGAAGGTGAAGGGATTGATTTCCAGCTCGTCGATCACGAAGGGGGCATCCGGATTGCAGGGAGAAAAATAATTGCCCATCCGGATGAAGGACTCAAAGCACTCGATGAGCTGATCGTCCGTGACGATTCTCCGCTGGCCCCGCGTAAGCCCGGCCAGCTTGCGATAGGATACCGTCCTGCGGAACAGATCGAAAAACGCGTGTCCGTCCGTCATTTCCGTCAGTGCGGCCACGATGGCCTGCCCCTTGCGGAAACGTTCGGCGTAAAGCTCGGCGTCCGTCCCGCCCAGACCGGCGCTGATCACCATGCCGAACTCGCGGGTACGGCGCAGCCCCACGATCAGCTCATTGCCGAAAGCCGGAGAGTCCGGCGGCATGAACTGCACCAGGAGCACGCCCCGCAGGTCTCCCGCCACGGCGTTCCGCAGCGCGGTGCCTTCCAGCCCCCGGTACGCCGCAGGCGCGGCGTCCTGATTGCGCGCGATCCACTCGGCGTAGCGTTCGGGCACTTCGGACAGCATGCGTCTGACGGCGGAACGTATTCTGTCCGGCGTTTTCGGCACAATGCGCACGCCGCCCACCTCGGTCTTGTGGATGATGGAAGGCGACACGATCTTGAGCACCGCCATCTCTCCCGGCAGGGCCATGAGTTCTTCCTCCGCCGGGCGGACGTTTCCGGGCAGAAACAGACTCCTGGGCGGCGTTTCCGATCCGGAAAGGGACAGCAGGCTGTACACCTCGTATTCGTACAGAAAGTTCCGCCCTTCCTGCCGGGCATTGCGGAAAAGTTCCGCTATGGGCTGGTATTCTATGGTCAGATCCATGGTGCATCCTTGTGAAAAAGCCGGACAGCAGAGCATTTTCGCCCGGCTCTGTCATGGAGCCGTGTTGACAGCGTTGCGCGGGGCGCATCGTTTTGCGCTCGAAAATATCTGCGGCCAGCCCCTGTGTTCCGGCCCGCAGCTTTCACGCCTGAAGCCGGAGCTGTACGCCGCAAGCGGATTGCGGCGACACCGGAGGAGGGGGCGGCGCGGCTTCAGTCCCGCCCCGCTCGACTGAAGTGGAGCATTTCAGCAGCGAAATGTTCCGGCAACCGTAACCCTGAGCGGAGCCAAGGGAAAAACCCCGGTGGCCGTCGCGCCGCCGGGGTTTTTGTCCGTCAGAAAGAAAATGGGGCCTGCCGCGCGGCTACGCCATCTGCTGGATGCCGTCCAGCCGCCAGGAATCGTCTCCGTCCCGGCCGCGCACGAAATGCCACAGCTCGCGGACCTGCTCGGGCCTGGCCTGATCGGGGTCTTCCCGCATCAGCACGTCAAAGAGAACCGACGCCATCTGCTCGCCGCCCTCTTCGCGCACTTCCACCACGGAAGCATCCACCTTGAGCAGTTGCGTCACGCCGGGGTTGGGGTCTTCCGCATACTGGGCGCGCAGTTCCGTCAGCACGGCAGGCGTGGCGAACTGGGCGATATCGTCCAGATCCCGGCGATCCCAGGATTCCTGAAGGCGGGTATAGGCCATTTTCGCTCCGCGCAGAAATTCCTCCTGATTGAAGTCGGCGGGCACAGCCGAGGCGCGGGGCATGTCATGGCTCCGACTTCCGGAGGCGTCCGTCAGCCTGTCCCAGGAAGAAGCGCCCGGCGCGGCTTCGGAACGGGGTTCCGCCCGGTAGCGGGACACGGCATCCTCCCCGGCCTGCTGATTTGCCTTGAAGCGGCGGAACAGCCTGATGCCGAAATAGACCACAAGACCAATCAGGATCAGATCCAGCAGGCCGCCGCCGGCACCGGCTCCCGCCATGCCGTTGCCGAACAGCATGGAGCCGATGAAGGTTCCTGCCAGCAGACCGCCCAGCATGCCGCCCCAGCCGGGCCGGCTCATGGCGGCCGCTCCCGCTCCGGCGGAGGGATTCGTCTGCTGACGGAAGGTATTGCTTTCCTGCCGGAAGGCGCCGCCCGGAGCGGAAGGCGCGGCGGGGCGGCTCATGCTCGGCGAGCTGCCGAAGCTTCGCCCGCCCCCAAGCCGCCTGGCATCCGCATCCGAAGGCATGCTCAGGGAAAACGCCGCCATGCAGGCGACGCACAGAGTCAGAACTTTCCATGTTTTCATCAAAAATTCCTTTGTGGTTTGAGACCTCCCCCTTCAGGGGGAAAAGAGGAGTTGACACGACGGCGAAGCCGATGAAATCCTTTTCCGTACCCCCTCCCTTCAGGGAGGGGCAATCCGCACGATCCCTCTCCGTCGGCTGCTTCAGTCAGTCGGTGGAAGGGGCGACTGTGGATTGAAACATTAATGATTCCTTTCAGAGCGTTTTGTTCCCGAAAGTATCTGCCGGCCCCTGTGTTCCGGCCCGCAGCTTTCACGCCTCCATCGGAGCCTGACGCCGCAAGTCAATTGCGGCTGCACCGGAAGAGGGGGCGTCGCGGAACCGCGCCGGGCGCTGTCTCTGTTCGGCATTCTATCCCGAAGCGCCGCCGCAAGTAAAGTATGGACAGCAGATCGGGCTTCGGCTTTGCCTGGAACCTGGAGCATTTTCAAAACGAAAGGCTCTGTCATGGAACCGTGTTGACAGCGTTGCGCGGGGCGTATCGTTTTACTCCGGCACAGGCGGCAATATTCATTGCCGCAAGGCAGCCCGTGTCCACACGGGCCAAAGGCAGCATGTATCCACGGCCGGCTCGCTTGCGCCTTCGTGAATCTGCGCTTCACCCGGCTCCGCTCCGCGAAACACTGCTTCCGCTCCTCGCCCCCCTCCATGCCGCATGACCATGGGGCGGGGGGGCGTCGCTCCATAGCTCGCTACGCTCGCGCCTCCGGCAGCCAAGGATATGTTCAACACCATTCCATGACAGAGCCGAACGAAAATGCTCCAGGTCCCCTTGTTCTGGTGCGTTCTGTCCACTGGGGCACAGGGAAGAGGGGCCGCCCCCCCGGCAGGGACACGGTCAGTTCACGGCAACGCGCAGGGCGTCTCCGGGCCGCACGGTATTGCTCGTCAGCTTGTTCAGGCTGCGGATCTCGCCAGGAGAGGTGTTGAAACGGCGGGAAATGCTCCACAGCGTGTCGCCCGAACGCACCGTATACATGACGTCCTTGCGCTTTCCGGCGGGAATATTGACTTTCTGCCCCACCCGCAGCTTGTGCGGATCATCCAGATGGCTGTTCGCGTCGCGCATGGCCGTCAGGCTGATGCCGTATTGCCGGGCGATGGAGGCCAGGGTATCTCCGGAGCGCACCTCATGCGACCGCGTTCCGCCCGCGGAGCGTTTTTTCGCGGAACTTTCGGCGGGCGCGGATTTTTTTGACGCGGCAACCGCGGTCGCGGCCCCGCTTTTTCCGGAGGGCCTGGCGGCCGCCCGCTTCGCGGGGGCGGCCTTCGCGGGGGCGGTCTTTGCGGGAGACGCCTCCGCCGAAGACGATTTGGCGGAAGCGATCATGTATTCGCCGCCCTTGCCGGTTCCGGGAATACGCAGTTTTCTGCCGATCTTGAGAGGCTCGCAGCGGGGGTTGGCCTGTCGCAGCACGGTGACGGGCACGCCGGTACGGCGGCTGATTTTGCCCAGGGTATCATTGCGCACAATGGTATACGTCGCCCATCCCCTGCCGGAAAGTTTGCCGTCGCGGAGCAGCTTGTCCGCGCGCGCCTCGGCATGGTAGGGCACATACACCGAGACATGCCTGTCCGGCGGGGTGATATATCGCTTGAACGCCGGGTTGTAGGCGGAAAATTCCGCCCAGCTCATGCCCAGCGCCCCGGCAAAGGCCGCCAGATCCGTGCCGGGACGGGCGCGCAGTTCACGCGCGGGCGCGCTCACCAGATCCCCTGGACGGGGCTCGGCCGCGGTGAAGCCCAGCGCCTCGGCATTGCGCATGATCTTGCACATGGCCAGAAAGCGCGGCACATACTGCATGGTTTCCGGTCTGAGCTTCCGCTTTTCATCCAGCACATCGTTATTGCGGCACAGCGAGAAAAACTCCTCCTCGCCCGTGCCCTCCAGGGCGCGGCCCATCTTGCCCGGCCCGGCGTTGTACGAGGCTATGGCCAGATGCCAGTCATGGAACATGTCATAAAGTTCGGCCAGATAGTCCGCCGCCGCGCGAGTGGCCTTATAGGGATCAAGGCGCTCATCCATCCACCAGTCCTGGGCAAGATCATACTGCCGCCCGGTGGCGGACATGAACTGCCACAGCCCCATGGCCTTGGAACGCGACACCGCCGTGGGATTGTATCCGCTTTCCACATAGGCAAGGCAGGCCAGTTCCTCGGGCAGCCCCTTTTCCCTGAACACCTTGCGCGCATAGGCGATATAGGGGCGGGAACGCAGCAGATTCAGCTCGATGGTCCGCCGGTTGCCGTGAACGTAGAACTTGAAATATTTCTGCACTTCCATGAGGTCGGCCTTGCTCAGACCGCGATCCAGCTCCCCCTGTGAAAGCAGCGCGTCACGCTCCGCATCGGTCAGCGCGATGCCGTCATCCTCCAGAATGATCCCGGAATAGTCCGGGGCGGCGTTATCAGGCCCGGGCAGGGAGTCCTGACCCGCGCCGCACCCCGAAAGCAGCAGCGCACACAGACAAACAGCGGCCCAGCGGGCTCCGGGAATTCCATTCCGGCGTTTTCCGAATCGCATATGTTCTCCTGAAACGTTCTGTACTCGCAAGGCATATGCCCGCCCGCAGCGCGATATTCAGCCCGCGTCACGCTCCCCGCGGCTTGCGGCTGCTCCGAAACGCGCATATCCTGTCGGGGCAGGTCCGTCTGTCCGGTTTTTCCGGAGCTTTTCCCCGCATGCGGGAAGGCACCTTTCCGGCAATGTACAGCGCTCCACGCGCCGCGACAATGCGCCAGAAAAAGTCTAGACCCTGAATATTGCCGTTTTTCTCACCTATCAACAGGAAATATATTGATTTTTTATGGCAAATGAAAATTTTCTCCCCGGTCTCAAGCCCGTCCTTGAGCTGCTGCGCTCCGCCCCCGGCGATATTGATCAGATCTATCTGCGCAAGGCGCGTCCCAGTCGTGAGAGCGCGGAAATGCTCGATCTGTGCCGCGCGGCGAAAGTCCGTTTCGCGCTGGTTCCCGACGACGCGCTGGCCCGGCTCTGCCCCGGAGTGCGGCATCAGGGCGTGCTTGCGCGGCTGCGCTCATCCTCCCGCGTGGCGTGGGAAACCCTGCTGACGGAAGCCGCCGATGCTCCCCTGCCTCTTGTCGTGGCGCTGGATCAGGTGCAGGACCCCGGCAACGTGGGCACGCTGGCCCGCACCCTGTACGCTCTGGGCGGAGCGGGGCTGGTTCTGCCCAGACACAACAGCGCCTATCTCGGCCCCGGAGCCCGCCGTTCCGCCGCCGGAGCGCTGGAACGCCTGCCTCTGGCCGAGGTGGTCAATCTGGCCCGCGCCGTGGAGCAGGCCCGCGAGGCGGGATTCTCCACCTATGCCGCGCGCTTCGCGGAAGACGGCATGAACGCCCTTTCCGCGCCGCTGGAATTTCCCGCCCTGCTCGTGCTGGGCAATGAGGACAGGGGGGTGCGGCCGGGAGTGGCGAAGCAGTGCGCCCACAGCCTGCATGTTCCCTTTCTGCGCGACTTTGACTCCCTGAACGTGGCGCAGGCGGGAGGCATCCTCATCTCCTGCTTCGCACGCGCGCACGCATGAGGCCGGCGCGGGGCAAAGACGGCCGCGCTTCCCCTGCGGGGAAAGACAGCTCTCCGCAGCCGGAGCCTGCCTCCGGAACCCTGCGTTTCATGCGGACGCGCGCGTGCCGATGCTTCTCGCCGCGCCCTCATCCTGCGCGGCCCATGCTTCAAGAATGCCGTCCAGCGCGCCGTCGGCCTCGGCCTCGCGCATCAGACGGCCGATATACTGCAGGTGACGGCGGCGGGCCTCCCTGCTGCCGAGGCGGCGGTATTCGGCCAGAGCGTCCCGCAGGTCCGGCGTCAGGGGGAGAAGCTCCCGCCGGGCCGGGGCAAGAGCCGCGAGCTTTTCGCCCAGTTCCTGCAAAGCCGCGCTTTCCCGCTTGCGCCGGGATCGGCTGACGCGTTCCTCCTCCCCGTTTTCCCCGGGGATTCCGCTCCACTGGTGACGGCGCGGAGGCATTACTGCTCCAGCCCGCCGCCATGGCCTTCCATGGCAAAGGGAACGCCTCCCTCCTCTTCCATATCCAGCATGTCGATCTTTTCCTCAAGCCATTCCTGCAGGGCGCGGGCGGTATGATAGCTGAGCACGACCTTGGAATGGATGCGGCGTGTCACCACGCGCACATCTTCGTCAAAAGGCGCGTATTCCTGGCCGAAGGAACCGTCCGGCTCCACCTGCCGCTCGGAAAAGGGCGGCAGCTTGTCGCTTTCCAGGTAGAAATTGATCTCGATCTCGCCCTGCGGATTGATGCCGCCCCATACGCCGTGCGCGTACTGCAGACGGGCGGCGGGATCCTGTTCGTATTCGTAACGGATGCGGGCGGGAAATTTGGACTGGCTCATGCATACTCCTGCTGCGCCGCGTCGCGCGGCGTGAAACGTGCGATCCGCGCGGGAATCCCGCCCGGAACCCGTCTGATGTACCCCGCCGGACGCCGCAAGTAAAGGGCGGCGGAACGCGCGAAAGGGGACGGGAAAAGCCGAAGCTGTTCCCGCCCCCTTTCCGGTAGGTCATCCGCGCGTCACGCGCCGTCCCCGGACGGGGAACGGACTAGAACGCGTAGGTGAAGTTCAGGGTGCCGCGGAAGATGTTGTCGTAATCCTGCCCCCACACGTTCTTGTCGAAGTCGGTGATGAGGTAGGCGAGCAGGATGTTCGCGGTCAGGTTTTCATACAGCTTGTAGCTGTTCAGGAAGTCGATGGACACGGCGGAATCTTCCGTGGTCATGTAGCCGATGGGGCCGCTGGCGGACTGGACGCCGAGACTCTTGTCGTCGTTGGTGCCCTGGAAGTAGGTCACGGAAAGCATATGGCTCAGATCTTCGATGAAGGAGACTTCCTTCACGCCGAGCTGCACGCCCCAGGTGCCGGCGGCGCTGCACACGTCGGGCGTGGCGGCCAGCAGGCCATAGGCGTCATAGTAGATGGAAGAAGCGTCAAACGCCGCAGCGCCGTCCACGGAGAGGAAGCGTCCGCCTTCACCGTCCGCATCGTCGTCATCGCCGGAGGCATACCAGCCGCGCAGGAAGGGGGTGGCGTAGGCGGTCTTCATTTCCGCGCCCAGAGCCGCGTACCAGCCGGAACGCTTCAGCCCCTTGTCTGCATCGTTGCCGCTGTACATGAAGTCGGCGGTGAACTTGAAGGGATCGAACAGGGTCAGCTCGCCGCCGATGCCGACCCAGTAGGCGGTGACATTTTCCTCTTTTCCAGTCCCGTTGCCTACCATGTCAAAGCCGCTGCCATAGGCCACAAACTTGCCGTCCTTGTCATATTCGGCGCCCGCTCTGCTGCCGCCGAATCCGACCATGCCCCAGGGAGTGACCTTGAAGCCGTCAGCGGCCACGTCCACGGACAGGAAGGCCAGGTCAATATTGGAGTGCGCGTGATGGTCACGCCCCCAGCCCTGCATTTCACCCACAGGACGCAGCCAGCCGACGGTCACGCCGACCATGTCGGTGATGGGCGCGTTGACCACCACGCCGTCGATGACGTCGTCAAGCACGGAAGAGCCGAAGGTATAGGAAGGCATGGCCACGCTCTGACGCCCCATGCGCACCAGCACGTCGGTGGTGGGAATCATCCAGTCCAGATAGGCCAGACGCGCGGTCACTTCGTAACCGGGATCACCGGCGCCTTTGGTTCCCCATTCGTACCAGTTGGGAGCGTCAGCGCCGCTGGCGACCTGAAGCTGCACGCGGCCGGACAGGTATTCGCTGGCCACCATGTCGAAGTTGATGCGGATACGCTGGGCCGCCTTGAAGGAGCCGTCGCTGCCTTCCAGCGGCGCGGGATGCTCTTTTCCGCCGTAGGCATTATACATGTTGTCGGCAAAGGTGAAAGACGCCATCCACTCGCCGGAGACCTTCATTTCCACGGCGGACGCGCCGTTGGCGGCGGAAACCACCATACCGGCGGCGAGAAGGAGAGTCAGGAGCTTTTTCATGATGCACATCCTTGACGTTTAAAGGTTTTGACCGATGCGGCGCGCTGCGACGCGACATGCCGCATCAATGCCTTTGACTGGTTCAAGGTGTACAAAAAATAATACGTTTTTGCACCATCCTTTCGTAATAATTGTACTTTAATCCCCTGTTCCCCTCTCCACTCCGCACATGAACAGGCCGGTTTTCTCCCTGATCAGGGGCAATCTGTTGAAAATTTTGGCTCCGGTGAAACCTTCGGGCATGTTCGTTTTGAAAATGCTCCCGGAGCCGGGCGAAGCGGGACTGAAGCCGCGGCGCCCCCTCTTCTCCGCTGTCGCCGCAGTTCACTTGCGGCGTACAGCTCCGGCGGCGTGAAACCTGCTGACCGGAACATGGGATTCCGGCCGGCAGATATTTTCAATAACAAAACGCTCCCGGTTGACGCTCCACTCGGGAAACATCCTGCCTGCCCGGACAGAGAAGCGGCATCCATCCGCGGACGGCCCGCCTGCGTTTTGCGCGGAAAACGCCGCGCCCCCGCTCCGCAGGTCGGCAGCGGCTTTTCCCATGCTGTTCACGGCACGCTTTCCACTTCCACCGCAAGTTCCGCCGTGCGCCCCAGGTTATCCACCACG
>UMHC01057698.1_pt1 | contig 22095 bp, 10 predicted proteins | sample 1965381 | NCBI WGS metagenome assembly UMHC01 (sample SAMEA4836083, study PRJEB28245) | human gut metagenome | biome: gut microbiome; material: fecal sample | place: Denmark | collected 2008 | reverse complement strand
GGTAAATCCCGTTACGATCTCGTTGCCGCTTCTGGTGGCATTGACGATCATCATCCAGAAAGGGAACATACAGGTCGCTGCCAGAAGAATCAATAATATGTACAATATGCCTTTTTTAATTTTGTATCCCATATCTTAATCCTCCTTTCGGTTGAATAACCTCAGCTGTATCACAGATACGGTCAAAATGATCAGGAACAGCATATACGCTACGGATGATGCATAGCCGGTCTGGGTCGTGCCTGTGGTGAAACCGAATTTATACAGGTACATCATAACCGTCTGGGTAGATGCATAAGCACTGGAGGTCACTTCTTCCATCAGGAACGGCAGGTCGAACATCTGTAATCCACCGATCAGGGATGTGATCGCCACATACATCATAATGGGTTTGATCAACGGTAAAGTAATCTTTCCGAAAATCGTCCATCTGCCGGCACCGTCCAGGGCTGCTGCCTCGAAGTAATCCTTGGACACACCCTGTACTCCCGCCATCAGCATCAGGAAAGAGTTACCGAACCACATCCAGGACTGGATCACCGCAATGGTAGGTCCCGCAGTTGCGGTATTCCCCAGCCAGTCAACGGGATTGTAGGAGGCTCCGAAGGCTTTGTAAATTGCATTAATCATGATATTAAACGTACCGTATCTCCAGTCTAACAGCGTCCGAAAAAGGAACGCGATGGAGGTTGCCGCAATCAGATTCGGCAGATAATAAATAATACGAAATACTCCCAGACCTCTCATTTTATATTTAACATCGCTGAATACCATCATCAGTAAAAATGCCAGTCCCAGCTGGAGTACGATGTTAACTGCCCAGATCCGGACAGTGTTCCACAGAGCTCTCCAGAAGAACTTATCGGTAATCACGCGCTTGTAATTGTCGAACCAGATCCAGTTAGGCGTTCCCACTACTTTCAGATCCGTGAAGCTTAAGTAGAGCGTACGCAGAACCGGATATACCGAAAAAATGCAGAATACGATTACAAATGGTGCTACGAAAAAATATCCCCAGTTATTGTATGCTGTTAATTTGCTGTTTTTTGTCTTTGCAGGTTTTGCCATAATAACCCTCCCGGAATCTTTTTCCCATCCGCAGCCCAGCGGACTGCGGATGGGAGAAATTCCTGTTTTATTTATTCATCCCGGATTATCGTGCGATCTGAATCTCAGGATAGGTAGACTGTACGGTGTCATAGAATTCGTTCACTGCCTCTTCCTGGCTCTTCTCACCCTTCTTGATGCTGGAGATAGCAGCGCCCCATGCATCACCGATTACCTGGTCATACTTGGTAACCTTGGAGTAGTCGATACCCTCTGCCAGCTTCAGCCACAGAGCGTACATCTTCTCACCACCGTATACGGGGTTCTCATCGTCTGCGTGTGCTTCCAGTACGGAGATCAGAGATACGGCATCGCCCTGGGAGAAGTCGATCCACCATTCAGCGGTCTCTTCGTTCAGAGTACAGAACTTAACGAAGTCCCAAGCCTGCTCCTGACGGGCAGAGTTCGCGGATACACCGATGAAAGTACCACCACCGAAGCCGTAAGCAGGTCCTTCACATACACCCCAGGAACCGGAGGTAGGTCCTACATTATCTCTCAATGTCAGAACGCCCCAGCTAGGAAGTCCGAATGCGAATACTTCGGTCTTCTCCATGTCCTTGGTAGCCTCTGCGAACTGTTCTGCATCCCATACGTTAACAGAATCATCTGCGTAGTTCTGGATATCAGCGGTCAGGATAGGAACCTCGCCTGCCATTGCCTGATACCAGGGAGTGGACCACTGGTTCGCGTAAGCGGTCATATCCTTCTGATACAGATCAACTACCAGATCCATGTAATCATATCTTGCCTGATCTACATTCAGAGCGCCGTCAATAACCCATGCGGAGTCTCCGGAGAAGTAGTTGATCTCGGAATCGGATGCGAAGATTCTGTAACCGGCATCCTTTAACTTCTGAGCGGTTGTCATGATAGTGCTGTAATCCTTGAACAGCTTGCCGATCTCATCGGGATCGTCGGTACCGAATACTGTTTTCGCGATATCACGGCGATAGTAGATACCTGCGGGAGTGATCTGATAAGATACTGCTCTCTGTACGCCGCTTTCGTCCTGTCCCATCTTCCATACATAATCTACGATCTGTCCATCGTAATCTCCTGCGCCGAACTGATCCAGATCTGCAAAGAATCCGTTATCATAGAAGTCCTGAAGCATCTGAGGCTCTGCCACGATAACATCCGGCTCCTTCTCTCCGCCTACCAGAGCGGTCTGGATCTTGGTGGGATAGTTGGCAGGCTCGATGACTACGACATCGGTAGCCACACCGGTCTGCTCGGTGTAACGGTCTGCGAAATCCTTCAGGTCATTGGAAAGTGTCCAGATCACCAGCTTATCGCCGGTCTTGGTATCCGCTGCCTGTGTGCCTCCTGCTGCGGTGTTCTCAGCTGCGCTGCTGCCTGTGCTGTCCGCTGCTGTGTTACTGTTTCCGCAAGCCCCCAAAGTAAGTGTCATTGCCCCAACAAGTACAAGTGAAATCAATTTTCTCAATTTCATAAATACATCCTCCTTTAATCGAAATATCTTGTTGATGATTTCATTATAGGAGGATGTCTTATTGGAAAAAATGCACCAAATTTTATTATGGTGTCTTTTTTTTATTGTTCCTTTTGTAAAAAAGGTGTCTTATTTTTCCATCACATAGGTCACCATGCTATGTGCCGCTATTTTGTCTTCAAATCCCTCTTCCTCTTCCCGGATCACCACAGGCAGTTCTTCCCCTGTCCGCTTCAATATCACCAGCACCAGCTCTCCGGAAGCAGCTGCACCAGATTCATGCAGTCGGTACACTCTGCAGCATCTAATGCAGTCTCCTGCCAGTAAGCGGATTTTTCCCGGTTTGTCTCAATTCTTTTTACCTGTCTCATTCTGCACTCTCCTCTATCCAGATTTGTATTCCGGTGATCTTACCGTCTCTTACATCCCGTGCATCCTGCCCTGTCAGGCAGTCTCCTCTGACACATTTTATGTTTCCTTCGCTGTCTGTGAGTTCCATTTTACAGATGCGATAGTCCCCGGGGTAGAAGTCCCCTTGCTTCGGCACATGATAGACCACATCGGTATGTCCCAGGAATCTGGCACGGACACTTAAATTGTCATCCAGCAGATATGCAGGAATCATCGGTTCCGGTCTGAGGGTAAGTTCTCCTTCTTCTACGGAGAACGGACAGATGCCGAACATCATAATTCTCCACATCTGTAAAAATTCAACGGTGGAACCACTCAGTCTCGCCACATATCCCTTGCCCCAGATATCCGGATTCGGGTTACTGCTACTCGCCAGGAAAGAAGAGTTCTCCAGGCAGCTTCTGCCGTAACGGTCTTCCGGCTGGAACGGGATGCCCGCCTTATAGAAATCCTCTGCGAATTCTTCATACATACCGGACTTCAACAGCTCCAGCAGATATTTATACTCCATGTGAAGCCAGATGGACTCATTTTCCAGCCACCCGGGCGTGAATGCTGTAGTTCTTCCCAGCTCATAGGACTCCTTACGCAGGGACGCATTGACCTTGTACATTTCCAGTACCTTGTCGTACAGATCACTGTTTTTCACCTTGCGGTACAACTCCCGTTTCGACTCACGGGTGCCGGGCAGTTTCAGATACCGCACCGGTCCCTCCAGGAAATCCGCCACAGGATGTACCCGGAAACTTATCGGTAAAATCTCTCCGTTTTTCTCTTCGTACTCTGTCACTTCATAGTAAAAATAAGTCGGTACGCTGGCAGAACCGTATTGACCGGCGCGGTCTATGCCTTCCGTCACCAGATCCCGGAAGTTCTGCAGGATCTCCAACAGTTCTCTGCTGTCCATCCCGGTCCGTTCGCCGCGGATACCGCCGTATATTTTCTCCCGGTAAGCTTCCCTGCTGTCGTTTCTGCGGTTCCAGAATTCCATCAGGTCTTCCGTCTGTGCATATTTCAGGCAGTCCTTCTGCAGATTCCGGAACAGTTCTGCCAGTTCGGACAGCATTTCGTATTCGCCCGGGTATTTCCCCAGTACCTCAATGGTCTTCTCCAGCATCCGCTGCAGCTCATAAGTCTCTGCCATGGAGGATCCAAGCAGCCCCGGCAGCCCGTTCAGTGCATCGTACCAGCCGGGCTTGCCGCCTTCCATTTCCACACCCATACCCCGGGCGTCCAGTGCTGAGAACTTCAGTGCACACAGCAGAAGGAGCTTCTCGATCAGCGTAACGGTCAGATCTCCTCCCTGCTGCGAATTCTTAACGAAGCTGCCGCTTCCCGGAATATCCTGCAGGAAATGATACTGTCGGATACCTTTTTCGGTTTTCACGTATCTTTTTCTGCGGGGAAGTACTCCCTTGGGTGACCGGTAGAAACGGTAACCGTCCTCAAAATACAGATCTTTTTCCTGCTCCGGGAACACTGCCAGATACTCCTCGATGAGATCCAGATTGTAATCCCAGTGGTCGCTCCAGTAGCCTTCCCCGAAGTCGGCGTTGGTCTCCTCAGCAGAAGTCTCCAGGATCTGTGTGAACAGCTCCTCCACATCTTCCGGCACTGCCAACTGCTCTATGGTCTCGTAGAGTTGTCCCGGGGTGAAGGAATTCTGCAATAAATCCTGCAGTTTTTCATCGAGCTTCTCCCGGTTTCCTTCATAGCGGTAGGTCATCTTCTCCAGTTTTAACGGATTATAACCATCCAGCTGGATCAGGCTGTAGAAGATATGAATATTGTGTCTTCCCACCTCCGGATGGAAAAAGGTATCAGAGCGTCTGTTCTGCGCTACATCCCGGAAGTTCCCGTTGCCCTGGGAGAAATATTCCGGCATCATGGAGAAGTCATTGTAATCCCGCTCCAGGTCGCCGTGTTTGCGGGAATACAGATAGAACAGCTTATGATCTGTAAGCTTCACCGGTTCGCCGCCCCGCAGTACATTGTCCATATACGTATATCTGCAATAAGCGTCGAAGGTCTCATTGCCCGTCCGGGTCGCTATGACATCCGTAAGTTCCTGTGTCAGCTCTTCGGCACGCTGTGCCTTTTTCCGGAAAAATGCACCGTTTAACTTCTTCTGCATAAAATCCTGCAGTTTCTCCGTAGTCTCTGTCTGTCCGTATAATTCATACAGGCGGATACTTTCTCCGGGCGCTGCTTCTCTGTCTGCCGCAAAAAATGCGCAGGGAACGATATTCGTCCGATTCTGTCTGCGGGCAAGCAGCTGCTCCAACGGCTGTCTCTTGAATCCTACCGGGTTCCCCAGCGAAGTATCATAGGAAAAGATGACTTCCGGATCCACGATGGCAGGCAATCCTTCTCCCGCTTCCTCCGCCGCCAGTGCAAAATTCGCTCCCGCTACTTCTCTGACACTGGCGGAATCCTCCATACTGGCACGGACTCTGTAAATCTCCGTATGCTCCCCCAGAGTCACCGCCTGCATCCATGCCTTGGCGGTCTGGGTCATATTCTTCATGTTCCCCATGCCGACACCATAGGGAATCACTGCAGGCATACCGTCGATCACTTCCAGTCTGCAGGCATCCTGACTTTGATTCGTGATCGTAACTTCTCTGACCAGTGCGGCGACGGGCTCCTCCGGAAGCACATAATAGGTCACCTGTGTCCTCAGTCCGCTCTCCGGGTCCTCCTCTGTGATCCGCATATGATTCCTGCCTATTTCCATCTCCTGTGCCAGCTCTTCCCCGGAAAAAGGCTCATAAAACCGACCGTCTTTTTTAATAAATGTGCGGAATCCGGTGCGTTTTACATTCTGATATGCTACATGTGCCGGATAGAATTCCATAATGGCATGCTCTTTGTCCTCTATGCCGAAGCTTACGACACCCTGCCCCCTGTTTACATAAAAACACCACATGGGGATTCCGCATTTCCCTGCAATTCCCGGGAGAAATCCGGAAAATACTGACTTTCTTCCATAATCCTTCATATATAGCCCCTCCTTATTTTCCTAATGTGATCACGACCCTGTGCATGCCGCATTCCGACAGTCCTGCAATCTGCGCTGCCGGGATCCTGAGAGTATCTCCCTCCGGGATATATGCGATGTTTTCTCCTGTCTGCACACTCTGTATGTGATACTCTCCGTAATCCAATCTGTCTGCATTTACATACTGAATCTGTAGATTTTTCCCTTCAAATTTCAACTGGATCATTGCCAGTCCTTCTTCGGAGAATTGCTCCTTCACCAGCATGGGAGATACCAGCAGATCCCCGTAACTTCCTCTCACACCAAACACTTTGGTCACCACCGTAAGCATATACCAGCTGGCTGCTCCGGTCAGATAATGATACAATCCTCTTCCTCCATGCCCGAAATATTCCGGAATTCCCGGATAGATGCCGCCCTTCTCCAGATCCATGGACTGTCTGTACAGTGCCTGCAGCGCTTCATATCCCTCTCTTGCAAAACCTCTGGTATACAATGCATTGGCGTACATCACCGCCATATGGGAAAATACGGCTCCATTCTCCTTCTCTCCGTAGGCGAATCCGAACATTCTCCCCATGTCTGTCCTGATCTCACCGAAATCCGTGTTCAAACGATATCCTCCGCAGGAAGCGTCATACAGATGTTCTCTGGCACTGCGGATGATCTTCTCTGTCTGATCTTTCGTAGCCACTGCATTCATAATTGTGAATACCTGGCTGGTGAGCATCATATCTGCCCCGGAGTCCCGAATGCCTTCCAGCGCCCTGCCGTGATCGTCATAATAACCGTTGAACCATCCCTTCTCCTCACCGTCGGCGATCCATTCCGTCTTCCGGATATGCTCCTGCATCCACTGTCCTTTTCTGCGCAGGTTCTCTGCCAGTTCCCCGGCATCCACACAGATGATGTTACCGCTGACCTCATGGGTGCTTTTCTCCAGATATTGCTGTAGCAGCTGCTGTTTTGCCGTTACGTTATCATAGAGCTCCCCGTCTTCCGTGAACAGGATCTCCATTTCCTGCAGGAAGCGGAACTCTTCATGCCCCCTGTTCCTTAATTCCTCGATCAGATCCGCCAGTCCTAACAGATTCCCCGCATAAGCGCCGGAAAATGCCACACTTTCGCCCCGGTTCGGTGCCATATCCAGGGCATCGTTCCAGTCCGCATTTCTGAGACGGATATGATTGTGCTCTCCCACTTCCCAGAAAGCAGTCAGATGCTGCAGCAGTAAATGTTCCAGAACGGTTCCGGTATAATCTCTGCCCTTCGTATCCTTCTGCCTATATTCTCCCTCTTCCCACTGCAGATCCTGTCCCTGGCAGCGCAGTACATGGCAATCCTTGAAATATCCGATCTGCTGATTCAGAATCTCCAGATCTCCAGTCTGGTCAATATACAGACGGGTGGTCAGATAGGGCCACATGCCATGATCCATCCACATGCGGGGGATCGAGTTCCGATCCGCCTTGAATTCTCCAATATGCTCCCCAATGATCGTTGCATTGCTTCCATCGATTCTCACACCGCTGAAATTCCCCAACAGCATCTGCCGTACTCCTCCGGGATTCATCAGAAGCAGTGCCAGGCAATCCTGCCACAGATCTCTCCAGCCGCGACCGCCCTTACCGTAATCATGATGCGGCAGGAAGGAACAGCCGTAGATCCTGCGCAGTTCCGGCTGGAAGTTCACCCAGTTCATGAACTGGTCAAAACGCTCATTGCCGGTGTGAAGGCTGATGTTTACTTTGTTCTCCCAATACTGTCTGGTACGCTCCAGCTCCTTCTGCACACTTTCTCCGGAAGTATAATCTGCTAACATCATGGAGATCTCTTCTGTGCTGTGTGCCGCTCCCAGGAACAGAAGATACGAAGTCTCCTCTCCCGGCTGTAGTGTCTGCATTGCAAAATACAGTCCTCCCAGAGCTTCCTGTCCGTTCACCTGATAACTGGGCTGTCTGCCCTCGCTTCCACGCAGCAAAGCTTCCGGGTGGGACAGGCTGCCGCTTCCTATGAATTCCGCAAGCTCCGGTTCGAAGCTCTCCGGAAGTCTCCCGTCTCCCGTCATTCCGTTGACAAAATAGATCTCTCTGTTTAATTGATGTCCTCTTTCATCAAAAGAAAATGTGGGGCACACCTGCACGCCGCCTTCCGTTACCGTTACCCGGTGTAACAGAGAGGTCACATGTCTGTGGTCCCTGATATTATCTGCGCTTCTTCCATAGATGGGGATCGCCGCTGCTGGACGGAAAGTCAGTGGTTCTTTTCCTGTGTTAGTGATCTCTATTCTGTGAATCTCCATATTTTTCTGATAAGGGATAAAAGAAGTGACCCGGGCTTTCAACGCAACCTCAGTCCCATGTCTTGTCACGGTATGCCACATATACCCTGCGGACACCGTAACATCCTCTTCCTCCTCCGTGAACCGGAGTACCTCCTGCAGGGGGCTGTGACCGGTCACTGACCACAGTCTTCCATCCTCCAGGACACACCAGAAATTCCGGCTGCCATTTGTCGCATTCAGGTTCCCCATGCTGGCAGGTTCTAACAGGAAATGATTCTGGTCCAGTTTGGCATCTCCGCCCAGTTCCGGCGTCAGGGCACTTTTCAATCCGCATTCCCCTGCAATGGGAAAATATAATCCCGGATACTGCTGTGCAGAACGAAGTTGAAAGCTTCCTTTGGTATCAGTAAACTCTATTTGTCTCATACGCCTGTCCCTCGCTATATTTTCTGATATTACTATCCTAGAAAAATTTTTTCCAAAGTATAAGGTTCGTTTTGTTGTTCGGGTGTCATTTTTTTAGATATGCGATAGGATTCAGAAAGTAAGACATCCGGCGGTGAAGTCCGCCGGATGTCTTGAATAGATTCGTTTGAAAATTTATTTGAAGTTTTATTTACAGTCTGTTCGCCTTCACGTCCTCGAACTCCTGCAGCATTTCTTCCGAAGGAGCCTTGGTAGCGAGGCTGACTGCGATGATAGCGATAAGTCCCAGCCCGAAGCCTACTACCAGGGAATACAATCCGGTAGCTTTGCCCAGGGTCTGTCCGCCCACGAGAGGAATATAATCCCAGATGATAACGGCAAGTGCTCCCGTGACAATTCCGGCTACCGCTCCGGGGAAATTCGTTCTCTTCCAATATAAGGACATCACTACCAGCGGACCAAATGCGGCACCTAAACCTGCCCACGCGTTGGATACCAGTCCCATGACGGTGTTGTTCGGATTCCATGCGATGATGTAAGCCAGCACAGCTACTACCAGTACTGTAACACGGCTGACATTCATAACCGTCTTGTCATCCGCATCCTTTTTGAGCAGTCCCTTGAAGATATCCTCCGCTACGCTGGAGGCGCTGACTAACAGCTGGGAATCCGCCGTGGACATGATCGCTGCCAGGATACCACAGAGGAACAATCCTGCAATGAACGGAGCACGCATCTCCACGGTAAATACTTTCTTGATCATCTCAATAAATACCTTCTCATTATTGCCATTCACCAGCTCCGGCAGATAAGCTCTGCCCAGGATACCGATAAACACTGCAAATCCCAGGGATAATGCTACCCAGCTGATGGCTGTTGCCTTGGACTTGGTCATTTCCTTCTCATCCCGGACTGCCATAAATCTCACCAGAATATGGGGCATACCGAAATATCCCAGTCCCCAGCCGAGACCGGAGATCACGCTGACGATATTGTTGCTGCCGTCACCGTTCTTCATCAGGTTCAGGAAGTTGGCACTGTCAGCACCGCTGGCTTCCAGACCGGCTGACAATGTAGTGCCGCCGGTTGTCAGAAAATGATAAGCGAACAGCGGTACTGCCAGAATACCGACCAGCATCAGCATACCCTGGATAAAGTCTGTCACACATACCGCAGTAAATCCGCCGAGGAAGGTATAGACCAAAACTACCAGCGCACCGATGGTCAGTGCCACATGATAATCAATACCGAACACGGACTCAAACAGCTGACCGCCGGCAGAAAGTGCGGAAGCACAATATACCAGGAAAAATACTACAATAGTAATAGAAGAAACCGTCATCAATACTTTCTTATCATCATGGAAGCGGTTCTCAAAATAAGTCGGCAGCGTCACGGAATTATTAGCACGGATCGTATATCTGCGCAGCTTCGTGGCGATGAACAGCCAGTTTAACGTCGTGCCGATGAAAAGTCCGATGGCGATCCAGCCGTCACCTCCGACACCGGTTAAGTAAATAGCTCCCGGCAGTCCCATCAGCAGCCATCCGCTCATATCCGACGCCTGCGCGGACAGTGCAGCAACGAAGCCATTCAGCTTTCTGCCTCCTAAAAAGTAATCTTCGGAATTATTGTTTCCCTTTGCATAGAACGCTCCGATAGCGATCATCATGAGTAAATACAGCACGAATGCCACTATTACCCAGCCCAGCGTATTTCCTGTCATAATAGCCTCCTCAAATTTTTCTTCTTGTACATTTTCTTAATTGTATACAGTGATACGATTTATTATATACAAGAAATGGCTTATCGTCAACAGATTAGTTTGCTATCGCTGTAATGTGCGAAAGTTTCAAAAACCCTTGCCGTTACGGACAGCCTATGATTCTTCACCTGCCGTATTCAGATACAAAACGCTGCATAGAGCGGCACTATCTTTTTGTTGTCTTCAAATGCAAAGTTTTTTGCAGAAAGTTTGATGGCATATGCAGGCTTATAGGTATCCATGTAAACCTTTAAACTCTTTGCTCTGGTATTGTCGGCCGATTTCACTTCAATCGGGATCAGCTGCCCATCACGCTGAATAACAAAATCTATCTCCGCACCACGCTCAGACTCCCAATAGTAAGTATTGTAACCATTGATGGAGAGCTGTACATTGACATAATTCTCCGTCATACCGCCCTTAAAATCGTTCAATTCCTCCACCATATACAGAATATCATTGGCAGCCAGATCCTTCTTGGCACAAAGCAGCCCCAAATCCGAAACATATATCTTGAAAGCGTCGATATCACGATAATTTTCCAAAGGCTTTTTGATCTGCTCTACCTTATAGACCCGTGATACGATTCCGGACAGACAGAGCCATTCTATGGCATTCTCAAATTCAGACGCCCGCCCTCCTTTTTTCATCAGCTTATACTGAAAACGGGTATTTTTCTTCGAAAGCTGAACGGTAATATTGTCATAGGCAAGCCTGGTCTTCTTGATTTGATTCAGATTATTGTACTTACTCATGTCGTTGAGATAACTTGCAAGAATGGTATCCTGTATATGGCGGATCAGGATATAGTCCCTTGTCTGGGCAAACTGCATCACACACTCCGGCATCCCGCCTGCTACAAGATACTGCCGGTAAAGCTGCATAGCCGCATCGTGAAGTGCCGCCGGCATCGGCTGATCTGTTGCAAAGCACCTTTTGATCTGCTGCACAAGATCTCCCTCACCCATAGCGATCATAAATTCCTCCATATCCATGGGATACAGGGTTTTCATATCCACCTTGCCCACAGGGAACGAGAACTTTTCCCTGTTGACAGCCACACCTAACAGGCTGCCCGCAACGATGATATGATAGTCCGGAGCGCTCTCGTTAAAATATTTCAGAGAAGTCAGAGCCCTTTCGCAAAGCTGCACCTCATCAAATACAATCAGCGTTTTTTCTTTTACGATGGTCTGACCCGCAATATGAGACAAAATGGGGATCAGATAATCAGGACTGATGTTTTCTTCAAAAGTTTCATTCAATTTAGAATCTGTTTCAAAATTGAAATATGCCACATTCTCATAGTGGGTTCGTCCGAACTCTAAAATGGAGTAAGTTTTTCCCACCTGTCTTGCCCCTTGCAAAATAAGGGGTTTGCGATGTTCACTTTCTTTCCACGTTTCTAAGAAGTCCATAATCTTTCTATACATCCTTCGTCCTCCATAAAGCTTCTGATTACCTTCTGATTATAGCATAATCCAAATTCGTGTAAAAATCAAATATTTTTTATGTTAATTTTACATTATATTGCATGAATATTTTTATGTTTTTAACATTTTTCTACATGTTTATTGTTCTTTCTACCTTTACCAGTTCTACCTTTACCACTATAAGCTATATTCCCATAGAGAAACGTGTGCCGCAAAATGCACAAAAAGCCCCGCCGCAGAGTTTTGTCCCTGCAGTGAGGCTTCTGTATTACTTAGTTTTTCTTAGTTCTTCTTTCTTCTTGCCAGCATTCCAACGAGTCCGATCAGGGATATCGCAAAGAGCGTCAGCCAGATGCCGAAGGGATCTCCAGTCGCCGGAACCTTGTCCAGCTCCTGTGCAGGAGCAGCGGCGGTATTGGCTGCCGTATTACCACTGTCATTGTTGCCGCTGTTATCGCTGCCATGATTGCTGTCATTATTGTTGTTATTGCCACTGTGATTGCCGGAGGTATTCGCAGCAACGGTAAAGCTGGTACCGGCGATACCATTGTCCCAGACGATAGCAAAGGTATGGCTGCCTGTAGCTAATGTCTTAAGGTATTCTGCCTTCAGGGTGATAATGGTAGAGCCTTCTTTTTTGTCGTAGTTAGCAGGAGCGATGACTTTTCCGTCTACCTTTACAGCACGGAACCTGTTATATTCGCCGTTTCCGCGGATCACAACAGTACCCGTGGTATTCTGTGTCCAGGAGCTGCCTGCTCCGTCGATAATCCGGTATTCCGGTGAGATATAGATCGTCACATTGACAGTGACATTTTTATAGTTCTCCGAGGTAATGGTCACAGGCACGGTCACCTTATTGTCAATATTGGCTATCGTCAGTGCTGACAATGTAAACTTCATAAGACCGGTCGCATCTATCGTAAGATCTCCGGTGAGAATTCCATTGTCATCGGTATATGTGCCGGGTGCATAGTTGGTTGCTCCCGGTACAAGCTCCGCTAAGTTGATGGTCTGTGTGCCTGTCTTCGTGTACTCGAAGAATTCTGTAACATCCTCCACTGTAAGATCCGCCTTATCAATGGTCAGTGTACCTGCCTCAATCTCTGCTGCGGTGTAGTTCTTGCCTTCCACTACAGACAGGATCACCTTATAGCTTCCGGCGTTGGTGGGTGCTGTTTCACTTCTGGTATAGGTAGTACCGGAGATACCCTCGTAGTATACCGTTACATCACCCATGTCGATCACACCGTTCTTAGTCTTCGCAGTCACCTCTTTCGGTTTGCCATCGTAGGTCTGCTTCTGGGAAAGATCCGGAGTCACATCGAAGTTCCCCAACTCGGGAGTTGCCTTAGTAATCTTCCAGGTCGTGGTGGCTGTTCCGGTATAATTGCCCTTGCCCGCGATGGTCAGAGTGATGGAATCATTTGCGCTGATCTGTTTGTTACTGTCATTTACAATGTCATAATCATTAGCAGTTAATGTCACCTGGCCAAGAATTACGGATGTAATCTGCACCTCCTGCATCAGACCGGTATATCCCAGACTGTCTGCCTGTAATGTAATGGCTGCCCCTTTAATGTCCTTAGGACTGATCGTGAATGTCCTGCTGGCGGTTCCCGTGTAGTTTCCTTTTCCGTTGATAGTCACAGTCGCTGTATTCTCACCGGCATTTATGTTGTTGTCGTACCTTAAGTCAAAGTCCGTGCCTAAGCTAAGTGCAACCCCGCCGTCCTTTACGACAGGTTCCGGTGTAATGGCGCTGCCGGTGTATTCCTGTGCAGCAATGGTGCCGATCATGCCCGCAGTAACATTCTTAGGAGAAATAGTAAAGGTATACGTCACCTCGCCGGTATAATTCTCGTTGCTGTCAGCCACTTTATAGGTCACCTCGTAAGTACCTGCATCTTTGGGTGCAATGGGGCTGTTGTACGTCGTGTTACCTGTACCTGTATACGTCACTTCCAGGTCATTTGTAGGAACGCTGCCACCGGTAACCAGCAATGTACCGGTAGGCTGAATCGCATCGCCGTCATAGGTCTTGTCCGTATAGGTCAGACCTTCGATCGTAACTGTCGTCTTGTCCGTAGGATGGAAGATCAGAGTTGCCTCAATATCCTCGTAGTTTGTGGAAGAGATGGTTACTGTGCAGGTCTGGTCGGTCTCAGAGGTAATGTTGTCATCTACAGTGATATAGTTAAGTATATATCCCTTGAATAAATCCTGGTTCCGCGTAACGTTCACAATTTTACCAGTAGCATTTTCAGGTCCACTAATCTGAGCACTCGCCGGTGCCTTTCCCTCCGGGAAAAAGTCTGCCGCCGTCAAGGTACCCATCTGCTCACCGCTACGGTTCTTTATAATATTTATCGTCTTGCTGACTGTTCCGGGGTAGTTTCCTTTATCAATGGTAATTGTTGTTCTAGCGCTCTGGACATCGTAATAGTTATCATCACCAGCTTTCGTCGCCTGAACTGTAACCTGACCTGCTCTGACAGGCTGCAGTGTACTGCCACTGATCGTAGCTACACCGGTACCATTTTCTACCGTGTAAGTCAGTGCACCATTGCCACTGCCACCGTCAACAGTCAATGTTAGATCAGTGCCATAGGTTGCAGAGGTGGAAGTTATGGTTAATGCTGCCTGATCTGCCTTAGTAATGTTTGCTGCATGTCCCAGTTCCAGACCTGCCGGCAGGATATAGTTTTGATTTTCTGACACCTCAGAGGTAAAGATCACCTCATTGGCTTCTGTTACATTTGCACTATTGTAAGCATAGGTACCTTTAACAGTGGGTAAATCATCTTTATCATATGCAATAGCACGGGACTTAATCCGCACCGTGGCTGTATCACAGGCAGTCGTGCCGTCATAAGTCTTTGTAATCGGACTATCTGTGATGAACTCTAAATCCTCTGCACTCAAAGTCTTCGGCACAATCGTGAATTGTACCGGAGTATCGGCAAGTTTCAGCTCGTAGTTTTCTGCCCTGAAGTTTCCTGCACTATTATCTGCCAGCGCAAGTGTACCAAGCGTAATATCATACTTTCCTGTATCCTTGCCCACACTCCTTGACAGAGCACCCGCAAAAGCCGGCTTCTCACCATTCATGGCACCTGATGAGCTATATTCCAGCGTAGGATCTGACATGCCATAGATTGTTGTCTGACCAGCCGTCGGTGTCACTGTGATCGTGGCTTTGTCGATAGTAAATGTTGTGCTTCCGCTGACATTATAGTTGCCACCGTCTACATCCGTAATTGTTACAGTAGCGGCGCCAGCATTGATGCTATTCTCATAAGAAACACTGTACTCAGTGGAAGGAATCACATTTATTCCGTCCTTTACAACCACAGCCGGAGTCTTTGCAGTGCCATCATATGTATATGTTCCAGTAACCTCAATGGTCGGATTTGTAACTTTCTTGCTCACAATTTTGTAGGTTACACCGGCTGTTTGATCACCCATCCTAATCGAAGCCCGATAAGTACCGACATCTGTAGGTACTCCATTCAAAGTCTCAAATTCATTTCCGTTCTGTTTCTGATAGGTAACCGTGGGCTTCTCGGGCAGTGTCAAATCGGTAGTATTCTCACTAACTTCTACCGTAGCAGGTTTATCGCTGCCACTGTAGGTCAAATCCGTAGGTGCTGTAACTGTATAAGTTGTAGCAAAATCTGTTCCTAAATTGCAGTTTTCCGCATTACATCTGATCGTAATCGTTGCGCCTTCCGCAGAGTATGTCCAGTTATGCTGATGAATACCAAGATACAGGTCTGTGCCAGTCTGAGTAATCACATAGTCAGTAATGTCTGACTTAAAAATATCGGTATATTTCAGCGAACCGCCTGCACCGGCAGCGATCTGGATGCTCGGAGTAGTCTTTGACGGCTTAGAGAACGTGGTAATACCAATTTTGGCATCCTCCGTCAGACTTTTATCAATAGTAATGGTCTTGCCACTAGACAACTCGACATTCTTACATGTATTATTTGTAATCTTCACATCGCCACCAATGGTAATCTTCTGGGCATCTGAAACTCCACATGAATTTCCAGTGATGGTACCACCGTACAAATAAAGTTGTCCCTTCACATTTACACCGCAGTTACCACCAGAAATTGTGCCACCATATAAATATAAAATTCCCCTTTCATCATTAATGTCAGCAGAAGTTTGTATGCCATTTGTAACCCCATTGTTCGGCACTTTCAAGGATCCTTTTCCCGTGCAATCACAAATAGACAGTTTCCAATATTGCGTATAAATTACTGCGTAGCTTACTTTATTTGAATTTGTAGAAATTGTATGTCCATTCAGGCAGAGATTTACATTACCACTGATTTTAATCGTTCCATCGATTGTTATGTCACCTGATAGATAGTAATTGCCCTCAGGCAGGGTGTATTCTGTGATAGTATCCCATACGTCAGCATCCACATGTCCAGGTCCCTTCGTTGTAGTATGCGAGGCTGTTGTTCCTCCATACTTCAGCTGATTATTTTCATAGGTCAAAGGCAACCACAGTGCATTGCTGTGACCGTCGTTGCAGTCCGTTTTGCCGCAGATGGGATGCTCATGCGGCGTACCGTTTGTAAACGTAATACTGTTGTTCACTAATTTCGTTGTATAACCAGCGTCATCACTTGTAAAACGTTGCAGGTCATCATTCGTCAGCGTGTACTTTGAGCCTTGTGCGACAATCTTATAGCTGCCCGCATCAATTGTTCCGGCGTTCACGCTGATGGATGCATTGTTAGACAATGCTCCATTGACCTGGATAGATGCCTGTTTTTGTGTTCCATCAACAACCGATTGCAGGTAAACATTATCTGCAGTCGTACTCGTACCATCCGTCTTATAATTCCCCGTAATCTGCGCATCACCGCTGACAATAAAATTCGATTGCCCTTCTACATATACGCCGCCTCCGTAGGTGGCTGTTTGATTCCCGGTAATTTTACCACCTGTCATAGTGAAAATATTCTTACTATCTCCAACATATACACCACCGCCTTTAAAACTGTTAGAGGTGCTTGTATTTTTATTGTTGGTAATTTCACCACCGTACATAGTAAATGTCCTTGAGCGATAACTACTATATCCCAAATATACGCCCGGATAGGATCCGGTATTTCCGGTAATAGAGCCACCATACATTACAAAACTATTTGTATAGCTGGCATAAGCTGTAGTGTAAAGTTCTATACCGCCCCCTTTATGATTGCTTCCATGTGTAATCTTTCCGTATGTATCTTTTCCACCCATACAATCTGTCAGTGTAAAAGCCCCGGAAGTGTATTTGCTGATTACATAGTCATCGTCATTCATGATAATGTCATGACCATTCAGGTCAAGAACCATTCCTTCTGCAGGGTTCCATGATTGTGTCAATGTAACATTACTGGTCAGATAATAGTACCCAGCCGGCATATCACTTGTCAAAGTAGATGTTGCTTCCCAATACACATCCTTATGCTGAAAAGTGCCATCCGCATTCTTATGAGTACAGGTTTCACCGCAGATGGGATGCCGGTGAAGACTATCATCCCCAGTATTTGTAAGTATCAGTTTATTGTCCGTGCGCTGAATAGTATAGTTGGTCTGATCAACATCCGAAAAGAAATGGTTTGCATCTACTTCAGTCAGGAAATATCCTTCTGCACCGGAAGCAACCTTTGAATAGTCACCAGTTCCAGGCTTTTTCTCCGTAGTCACACCAATGGATGCGTCCTCTGCCAAGCCGGATTGGATGGTGATCGTCTTACCGGCAGCCAGTTCGACATTGTTTGTCTCATTACTATCCTTAGTATTCCCGGTGATCTCTACCGAACCGGATATCTTGAAGTTGCCAGTCCCGATTACATATACACCGCCACCCTTTTGGGTTGCTTTGTTACCGGTAATGCTGCCGCCCGACATAGTGAAGAAAACTGAGCTTCCACCACTTTTATACATGCCGCCTCCCTGGGAAGCATTATTATTTTTGATGGCACCACCAGTCATGGTAATTTCACCGCCGGCAGAATACACGCCACCACCCATCCCGGTTGCTTTGTTACCGGTAATGCTGCCGCCGTACATTCTGAAAATGTTTCCGACGTTGTTACACATAAACAAACCACCGCCATTAGATGCGCTATTATCACTAATGGTGCCGCCGTACATATTGAAAATGCCACCATTATCACTCATATGAGTTGTGTTGTTCATGTACACCCCACCACCGTCGGGAGTCGAGGTGTTGCTACTGCTTGCATGCCCGTTATTACCGGTAATAGAACCCCCATACATATTGAATGTGGCTCTGTGAAAAGCATCTACATACACGCCGCAACCGTTCTTACCATCTGCATGTGTGATTTTACCGGTGCCTTGACAATCTGTCAGCGAAAGAGCCATCTTCGCATTGCTATTGTCGCAAAACAAAATTATAGTATCAAAATCACCATTTGCCGTAATGCTATTGCCATTCAGGCAGAGGTTCACAACTTTAGCATTTGTATCCAGTTTAACTTCCTGTCCTATGTAAATGGGACAGGAAAGTGTAAGGTCACTGTCAAGATAATAGTCTCCCAACGGTAACACATAGCACTCTCCATTATATCCGGCCATTCCGGTCTTTTTATCTACTTCAGCATCGTCTATCTTCAGCGTATCGACATCCATCCATAATTTTTGTGTGAATGTCGTCATACTTTCTTCCCTATGTCCGCCTACCTCATGATGATTCATGCCGCAAATACAGTGCGTATGCTGTTCCGCCACCATCATCAGTGCATTCATCGCCTCAGAAATGGCATGAAGTCGTGTCATATCCAATTCTGCGATCTGGTCCTCGGTCAGTGACTCCATAGCCTCGTCAATGGCTTCCAGCTGCGCACTGACACTTTCTGCATTTTCCACCGTCACTGTCTCCGGCAGAGCGTTGATAAGTGCCTGTACCTTCTGCATTGCTGCCTTCTTCTCATCGTCTGCCGCGGTGTCCTGCGTGCCGGCATCATTATCGCTAATGCTTTCACCAGTGGATTTCACAGTATCGGGGGCTTCGCCCGCAGTGGGATCTTCCGTACCGGGAGTTGCCGCAGTGGTGCTCTTATCGGACGGAGTCTCTTCCCCCGGTGCCGCAGCTGCTTCTGCTTCCTTCTGCTCTGCCGCAGGGACTGCTACCTGCTGTTCTTCCGGCTCTGCCGCAGGGGCTGCTTCCTGCTGTTCCTCCTGCTCTGTCACCGCATCCGCTTCCTGTACAGCCTCCTGTGCGAATGCTGTCATGGGCAGTGTTGAGAAACAGAGAATAAATGCCAGTAACATGCTCAATACTCGTTTTTTCATACCGTTTTACCTCTTTCCGCTGGGCATAGTGATACCCATTATCTTAAAGATAACGTACCACACTTTCTCTCAGCGGAACCAGGGGCTGCATGAATCGACCCAAATATGTCATGAATCGACCGAAGAGGACTTTAAATGGCTCAATGCTCAATGCGGTTCAATAGCAAGTATTCCTTGAAAAAGTCTTTCTGGTATTATATTCTATTATTATGTCCTGTAAAAATCAGTTACAAAGTATACACGCAGAAAGGTTTCTATATGTGGATTGCAGATCATTGGAAAGATTACGAAGTGCTGGATACATCCAGCGGAGAAAAATTAGAGCGTTGGGGAGATTATATTCTCGTCCGTCCGGATCCCCAGGTCATCTGGAAGACGCCCCACGATCATAAGGGCTGGAAGCAGAAAAACGGTCATTACCACAGAAGTGCGAAGGGCGGCGGAGAATGGGAGTTCTTCCATCTGCCGGATGAATGGGCGATCCATTACACCCTGCCTTTTCAGAAGGAAGCCTCCGGTAAGGCTGATCCTCTGACCTTCCACTTGAAGCCCTTCAGCTTCAAGCATACCGGTCTGTTCCCGGAGCAGGCTGTGAACTGGGACTGGTTCTCCGGTCTGATCCATGATGCGGGCAGACCCGTGAAGGTACTGAACCTCTTCGCATACACCGGCGGTGCCACTGTATCCGCCGCAGCTGCGGGAGCTGCTGTGACCCATGTGGATGCATCCAAGGGTATGGTCGGCTGGGCGAAGGAGAACGCTGCTGCCAGCGGGCTTGCCGATGCTCCCATCCGCTGGCTGGTGGACGACTGCATGAAGTTCGTAGAGCGTGAGATCCGCCGGGGCAACAAATACGACGGCATCATCATGGATCCCCCTTCCTACGGCAGAGGTCCTAAGGGCGAGATCTGGAAAATAGAAGATAATATCTGGGATTTCATAGGACTGACCGCACAGCTTTTATCCGATGATGCGCTGTTCTTCCTGATCAATTCCTACACTACAGGATTGCAGCCCGCCGTGCTGTCCTATATGATGAATTCCACCCTGACGAAAAAGTTCGGCGGTCATGTGGAAGCCGAAGAGATCGGCCTCCCCGTCACCGAGAGTGGGCTGGTACTGCCCTGCGGTGCTTCCGGGCGCTGGCAGAGATTATAACACATATTTTCTGAGCACCGGAATCTTCCGCAGCACCCACGCGGTAGCCGTTGCCAGTGCCAGCACTACCAGGCAGAATGCAGCCAGCAGCAAAATCAATACCGCTTGTCCCGCGGCTACAGACTGCACACCGCATTGTTCCAACACCGTAAAGGGTGTGATCTTCACGAATTTATACAACAGGTTCACATACACCGGATGTACCAGGTATACGGCGAAGCTCAAGGCTCCCGCCTCCTGCCAGGGGATCCGGTGTTTTTTAATACTCCCATTCCATCCTGCAGCGAACAGAAGCACTGCAAGCAGTACTGTAAACGGATAATTGTATGCCATCTGAATGGAGAATCCCGCAAGTGTTCTGCTCAGGATCATTCCCAGAGCCAGAACCGCTACTGCAGCTGTCAGCCATACATTCCTTCCCTTGTCCACACATACTTCTCTCACCGCGAAGAAATATCCACACAGATAATACAGGAAATACACACCGCCATCCGGCAATACCGGAATACTGTTGACGTCCAGTACCTTATTCAGAAACGGTGCCACACTGCTTCCTAAGAAGATCACTGCCATCACTGCCGCAACACCCCACACCGGCAGCACACGCAGCACTTTTTTCAGAAGCGGCGTGATCAGATATAAAAACAAGATCAGATACAGATACCACATATGGGACCAGGTATGTCCCGTCAGAGTCATCTTCAATGCCTCCGGGATCATCCTGATCCGGAAGGTCCGCTCCGCCACTACCAGCTCGGAAGCTGCATACGGAACGCCGAATAGGAGGATCGCCAATGCAATCCTCCTGCAATATTTTTTAATCATGACCGGATAAGTCAATGTACGTTCCGGATTCAGGAACAAATATCCCGAGATCAATAAAAATATAGGAACACACCAGGTCACCAGATCCATAACTGACAGCAATAATGACCGGTATTCCGGCACTATCGACGCATCTGTCACATCTGTCGCACCTGTCAGTACATGCATCAGCACCACTGCACAGGTTGCCAGTACCCGGAGCACGTCCAGGAACTGCTTCCTGGGTCCGGATAAGCCGTTTGTCATGTCTCTCCCATCTCCTCCATCAGGCGCATGCCTGCAGTATCTGTCACAGGAAGGGAGAATACTATGCTTTGTGCTTTACTCTCCAGTCCTGCTTTTTCCATTATAGCACGCATGATGGAATTTTTCTGCTCACTTTTTACCACAATGAACAACATTTCTTTTTCCGGCACCAGTGTCACGCCCAGAAACTGCTGTGCATTCTCTGTTCCGGTGCCCTTGGCATGGATGACTGTGCCGCCTGCCGCATGTACTTCTCTCGCTGCATCCATGACCAGTTCCGTATATCCATGATTGGCTATCACTACCAGAAGCTCATTCTTCGTCTCTTTCAATGTGGACTCCTCTCCTTTTACGAATTTCTGCCCGCAGGTCAGGTAATTCAATGCTTTCTTGCCACCGACACTGCTCACGGGAATGATAAATGCGATTCCCATTCCCGAGAGATCGATCTGCATTTTCTTACGCAGAGCAGCCTTGATCTGCCGCCAGGCAGCATCTGTGACGAGATGGAACAATACGCTCTTCTCCATGCCGTCCAGTCCAAAATAATCTAAGATCTCATTCGCCGCGGTTCCCATGCCGACGGTAACACTGCCGACCTGTGCGCCTTTTTCTTTATAGCATTCCACGAATTTCCTCGTCAGCTGACGA
>UMHC01044108.1_pt1 | contig 22499 bp, 31 predicted proteins | sample 1965381 | NCBI WGS metagenome assembly UMHC01 (sample SAMEA4836083, study PRJEB28245) | human gut metagenome | biome: gut microbiome; material: fecal sample | place: Denmark | collected 2008 | reverse complement strand
GCTTCACCGGCGTCATCCCCGGCAGCCGGAGCCTCTTCCGCGTCTTCCGTGCCTTCGCCGCCGCCTTCCGGCACATCGTCCCCGTCATCACCGCCCACATCCTCGCCGCTGAGGGCCGCGGCGATGTCATCGGGATCGTAGAGGGGCTTCTCGCCGTCAAAATCGCTGTGCTCCACGCTTTCCACGGGGCCATAGACACCCGCAGGCGTGCTTTCCTGCACAGGGGACGCCGCAGGTGCCGCAGCCGGGGCCGGAGATGCCGCTACTTCTTTCGCCATGAAAAACTCCTTTTCGCGCGCTCAAGCGCGGATTTGATTCCTTCATCCTTGCCGCCTGCCTTGCAGTTGGCATCATTGACCATGCCCAGCAGCTCCCGCTGCACATCCGCCAGCGCCGCCTGCCGCTGCCAGCAGCGTTCCCGATCATCCGGCGTTTTCGCGCCGCGCCAGTTCTCGACGTAGCGCGCATCCAGCTTCTCGAACACCTCCCGGAACAGCGGGCTCGTGAGGATGCGGGCCGCCTCATGCGCCGTGCGTTTTTCGTCCTCCGTCAGCATGGTCCCTCCTACAGCTGCGTCCCGCGCAGATCAGTGAGACCGGGGGCAGTCTGTCCCAGCGCCATCTTCATGGCGTCCAGCTGTTTTTCCCCCTCCATCTCCTGCACCTTGAGGGCCAGCTGCCCCTTGATCTTCATCTCTTCCAGCGCGGCGTCAGACTGGGCTTCCCACGCCTTGCGCTGCGCCTCCGTCTGGGCCTTCTGCTTGTCCAGCTCCAGCTTTTGCGCTTCCGGGCTCGGCTGCGGCTTTTCTTCCATGATGGCCTTTTCCGCCTTGCGGGCATCATCTTCCGTGCCGAAAAAGCGCTCCGGCGCCTCAAGCCCGGCGGCTTCGACCATCTTGTGGCAGGTGTAGATGATGTTGCTCAGGCGCACGGGGCTGTTCTTCTGGAAGGCCGTGACGAACTGCTGCTGGAGGCTCAGGATCTGCTGATAGACGGCCAGCAGGCGGGTGCGGTTGCCCGTGCCCAGGCCCACAGCCACGGAAATGTCCATGTCCGGGTCCCATGTGGACGGGTCGAAGGCCATGAACTTGCCCTTGATGCGCAACTGCACGGCCTTGTCGTGGTATTTGTGCAGCAGGTGCAGCACATAGCGGCCCAGCGGCTTGAAGAAGGATTCCGCATACACCCGGGCCACCAGCTCCAGCCGCTGGTTGATGGCTTCTTCCATGATGTTGGCGCCCGTGGCCGTGTTCTGCAGCGTGTCTGCCTGCAGCGATTGCGTCCGGCTGGAAATGCCCGTGCGCCGCTCCGTGATCTGATCGGTCAGGCTCATGGCCTGCAGAGCATCACCCGAGCTGGTCATCACCGGCAGCGGCGTGATGGTCGCGTCGCCCTTGATACGATGCACGGCCCCCACCCCACGGGCCAGCAGGCTGTCATACTCGACATCCCCGCTCATGCCCTCGTTGACCACCAGCTCGCCCTGGTTCGACAAGGCCAGATTGTCCAGCATCTGGCGCATGGTCTCCGAGCGCAGGTCCTGCACATCGGCCACGAGGTCGGCCACGCACAGGCCGATGACCTGGTGCGGCATGGGCACGGAACAGGCGGCGAACAGAGGCGCGCGATACAGCGGCCACTCCTCGTATTTGAGGATCTTGCAGCGCTCACCGTCGCCCACCCAGATGGCCTTGACCTTCTCCGCGATGCCGTCCCCGTTCAGGTCGGCGTCGAACCAGCCTTCCCAGACACGGATGCGCCGCGTGGCGCCCTGGCCGCCCGTCTCCTCGTCGCTGTCGCTGTTGATGGCGCGGCTCACCTCGGTTTCCGGCATCTCGTCGGCATCGTCCATGCTGGGCAGTTCCGCGATCAGCGCGGCGCTGTAGCCCTCTTTCCGCAGGTCGGAAGCCGTCCGCACCTGCCACCAGGCCACGAAGCGGGCGCTCTCCACGTCGGCCGCATCGCTGGAAATGACCACATGCTCCGACGGCACGGGCTCTATGCGGATATCCCGCGTGATGACTTCCTGATGGATGTCCAGGTCGTAGAGCATGCCCTGCGGCGTCTCGTAGCGCTGCACGTCAACCGTGTCCTTCTCCAGGTCGAGGGACGGATCAGACAGCAGGGCCACGGCCTCCTGTTCGGCGAGGCCCGTGTACTGGAGCACGCGCTGCTCCCGCTCCTCTGGGCAGTGGGCCAGACACCAGCCCACACGCTGGTAAAGACCATCGGCCAGCACGTCATGCACGAGGCGGAAAATATTGCGCCCGAACACCACCTGATTGACGTACAGCGTGGCGTCATCGGCGGCCTGCTCCTGCTCCGGGCTCTTGGGATCGAACCGGATGATATCGTCAGAGCTGCAGAAGACCCGCATCAGCCCCGGCTTGGCCCACTCCACCGTCTCCATGACAGTGCGGTCCACATAGGTGGAGAGGCTGCGCTTCCTGCGGTCATCGTCCACGTCATAGCCGTAGCCCAGGTACTGCATCTTCAGCCGTTCACGGGAAGAGGAAAGCTGGTCGCCCTCCTTCCCCATGCACGTGTCCAGCTCCCGCTGGATGATGCCGCGCAGCTGCTCTTTCACGTCTTTTTTGGCCATCAGCAGACCCTCAGATTGTTGCGTTTCAACGGCTTGAAGCCCGTATCTGGCCTGCGGAAGCCCACGGCCGCGTAGCGCATGGCGTCGGCGCCGTGGCTCGTCCAGTCATGCAACGGATGCGGCTTGAAACAACTACGCACGTCGTCCCATTCACGCTGGTAGGCCCACAGCGACTGCAGGCCCTGCCCGCATCTCTCCCGGTCGAACCAGGCAGCGCCCAGCACCTGCCGCACGCCCTCGATGCCGTCAGCCACCGGGAGCTGCGGCGCGGTAATAAAATTCAGCCCCAGCCCGCGCGCCGTCTCGATACGGCTCTTTCCCGTTCCCAGCTCACGCACGGCAAGATCATGCGGGCCGACGTGGACGCCGTAGCGGTAGCCCTTTTGGGCCAGTACCTCAGCATAATGCGCCAGCCCCTCACCGGAGGCCTCGTAGTAGTCGATGAAACGCCACTCGCCGAAATGCCCCACCGGCAGGAACTGGAAGAACCAGATGGCCGTGGAATCCGACATGCCCAGGTCCCACGCCGTATTGACCAGCAGGTTCGGCTCCACCGGCACGGTGCCGATGCGCCCGGCATCCTCGGCCTGCTGCAGCAGCCGCCCATAGTACGACCCGGCCGCCACCAGCACGGGATTGCCTTCCCAGATGTGGTCGTACTTGTCGGGATCCGTGGCCTTGCAGTGCTCCATCTCCCGGCGTAGCTCGTCCGGGAACCACGGGTTGTCCCGCCAGCCGACTTTCCGCACCAAGCTGTCAGGTGGCGGCGTCTTGACCACGAAGCGCTGCCACACGGGGCTGTTCACCCGCGCCGGGTTGAACGACATCCAGATCTCCGAGCCTTCGGCGCGCATGGTGGGGATGAGCAGGTCAAGGCTGCGCTCGGAGACCGTCTCCGCCTCCTCGATCCAGCAATGTGTCAGGGCCTCAAAGGATTTGATGCGCTCAGGCGACATGCGCAGGCCGGCGAAAATGAACAGCGAGCCGTTCCGGCCCCTGATCTCCGCATCCGTGGACGTGTAGAAACCGCCCAAGCCCAGCCGCTCTATCTCGTCATCCAGCAGGCGCTTGACCGAATCCCGGATGGAGTTCTGCACCTCGCGGGCACACAGCACACGCACGGGCCGCTGCACACCGGTCAGCAGCAGCGCCCGGGCGAAGGCCCGGGACTTCCCGCCACCGCGGCCGCCGTAGAAAACCTTGTAGCGATGCGGCTCGAACAGTCCCCGGAAGGCCGCGGGCATGGAGGCATCAACGGCCATCGCCTGCCTCTCCGCTCTGTTCCCCGTCGGGCTCCACGAACCGCACCACGATCTCCGAGGCCATCGGACCACCGTCCGGGCCCGAGACTTCCGCCCTTATCTTGTCCGTAAAGATGCCCAGATGCTTGCCCAGCAGTTCCAGCGCGCGGTTGGCGTTTTTGGCGTCGAACGTCCACACGGCTCGGCCCTCTTCATCCGTGACCTGCTCTCCCTTGCGATTCGTGACCGGTGCGCGCTGCATGGTGCGCTCCACGACCTCCACGAGATTCGAGAGGACATAATCCTGCGTGACCTCCACGCGCCGAGCTCGTTTGGCCTGGGCCTTCTCGATGGCCTCACGGATTGAAGTTTTCTGAAGAAGGTCAGCGCCCTGTCTGTAGGCCGTTTTCATGCTGTAGCCTGCACGGATGGCGGCTTGGGTAGCATTCAAGTCCACCAGGTACTGCCTGACGAACTCCTTCTGCTTGTCCGTCAGCTTGGGCATCCCCTACCCCTTCCTTTCCCGTTCCGCTTCCAGGCGGGTCAGACGGCGCTCATGGTCATCGGTACGGCGAAAGAACTCCCGGTGGTCGCGGGAGTTCCCGTCACGGTCGGCAAAAGCCATGATGCAGCCCTCACGATGCACCACCAGGTCGTCCAGCTTGTCGCTGATGCGCTTGAGGCAGTAGCTGCCCACTCCCAGCAGCAGTACCCACAGGCCGAAGATCACGCCCAGCAGGACGGTGATGAAATGCCCGTTGTCCATGCCCCCTCCTAAAAGCCCATGCCGAACATGGCCGATACGGCCAGCCACAGTTCCTTGCCCATGCTGGGCGGCAGCAGCACGTCGGGCCAGTAGGTGGCGATGACGGGCCGCAGCAGCAGTTCCCAGCCGGCAGCCACGGCCAGCAGGTACATGAGCAGCTTGCGCGGCGTCATGCGTCCGCCGCTGGTACGCTCCGTCTCGGCGTTGATCTCCATCTGCTGTTGCTGGAGCCGGGCACGGTCGGGCAGGATCTTCTCCAGGGTCTTGCCGCCCAGACCCAGCAATGCGGAAAGCCACCAGCCCATCACGCCCTCCTCTGCGCCAGCAGGAACTTTTCCAGGGCATCGGCCCGGTTGAGCCAGCCCTCCAAGAAAACGGCCTGCGAAGGATCGTCGCGGGCCAGCCCCTCGTAGAAAGCGCGGCGCGCCTGGATGACGGCCCGAATCAGGGCGTCCGTGTCACAGGCCAGCGAGGCCCGCGTCCGGGGCCCAAGGATGCCGTCCACCTCGATCTTCACGCCGTAGGGGCCCACACAGGCGTTGTAGCCGCGCTGGGCCAGCTTGACGGACTGGGCACAGCCACTGTTGACGGCGGCGTCGTACAGGGCGCAGGCGGGCCGGAACGGCATGTCGTCCAGGTCAGCCGGTCCCAGAACTCGCGCTTGAACATGGCCTCGGCCATGTCCGGCGTCACGGAACGCATGGAAGCCTTGTTGACGGGCAGACGGAAGCCGATGCGCTGCAACCAGTCGCGGCCCTGCTGGGTCGCGGCGATGCCCTGCACGAACTTGATCGAGGCCCCGTAGGCCGTCAGGCCGCCGGTGTCGGCGGGATGGTCGGAAAAGCCGCCCTCCCAATGGGCGGTGAAGGCATGGGCGCGGTGGAAGTTGTCGGACATAAAAAACGCCTCCGGGGTTTTGCCGGAAGCGTAGCACGGGGGTTACGGAAGGGAAGACAGGGGGGAATCTGGGGACTATCTGCGACATCTCTAGGGCGGGGTTGACAATTCCTCTCCCCAACATATTTTGGCTGTAAATCGCATAGAGAGTGAGCTGGAATGGGGTGCAAGGAGTAATAGCAATATGCCAAACAGTACCTTTCCCCCAATGATCGTAACATCATTCGCTGCCTTCTATGCCTCCAGCAGGAGTCAGGGACTGAAGGCCTTCTCGACCCTTCGCCAAGCAAGGGAAAAAACGCGCCCTGCGCTGTATCTCTGCAGGCAGAAGTCCTACGCAGTCTTTGCCCCTACGACGAGTCATTCCATGAGCCTCAACAGGCAGCACTTTCAGGTAGATCGTACGCTTGTCCCCGCATTGGACGAGCAAAGTTACCTGGACACCCAAGAGCTGTGGTACGTTCCCACACACATCATCCCTAATTTCGCGAGATGTTTTAGATTTTCTGTCGATACCGATTACGTTAGATCTTTGATTTATCCCATGTATTTGCCGCTCATGAACGGCCTTAAAGCTAATATCTAAATAACGAAGTCACCCCACAGGCTCACTCGCTTTTCAGCCCTCCATTCTTGGAGGGCTTCTTTTTTCTCCACCCCTGGAGCGTAGCCATCTCCGCGCTGTAGCGTTTCCGGCGCCCGTCGCCCTCCACGGCGATGGGCGCGCCCTGCGCTACCCATTTTTTCACGGTCTTCTGTCCCACGCCCATGGCTTCGCAGATCTCCGCCATGGTACGCAGGATGCACGGCACATAGGCCACCCCTGCCCACTGGCCTGAGACCTGCGGGACTGTCTGCTGCATATCAGCCATACTCACCTGTCCTTGTCTTCCGCCCGCTTGGCGTCGTTGAAAGCCTTCTGTCTTGTCCATCCCTGCCCCTACTGCACCCGCAGGCGCTGCATCTCGTTCCGGGCCTCGCTGTCCCCGTGCAGGGCCTGCAACAACAGGCGGGCCATGTCGCGGTGCGAGCGGGGCCCCACGGCTACTGTCTCCACCGGCAGGGCCGCCGCGTCCTGCCGTCTCTCGGCACGACGGCAACGGGGCAGCAGGCGCAGGATGTCCGCCGGACAGGGGAAGCGGCCGGATTCCTGCCGGTGCAGCACGAAGGCCCGGCCCACGGCCTCCCTGTCCTGCCCTTCCAGCTCCTGGGCCCAGATGTCGGCCAGCAGGGCCAGCTCTTCCTGTGAGCGCCCTGTCCGGTAAACCGCCTCACATTCTGCAAGGCGCATGATCAGCCAGAGCCTGTCGATCCGCATGTCCATGGTGTCCTCCCGTCTGTGTCCGTTCCGCTTCCCGTGCTTCGAGCAGGGCTCGTGCCAGCTTGCGGCTGTCCTGCTGCCGCTGCTGGAATTCCGTCGGGGCCCGCGGCTCACGGCCCACGCCCACGATGCCGCCACCGGTGCCCTGCCCCGGCTGCACGAAGGGCTCGTCATTCCAGCCCTTGCCGTGCAGCCAGCGGGCCATCCTGGGCACCATGCCCCGGGCCCAGCGGCTGTCTTCGGCCAGCAGGCGGGCGATGGCCTCCCGGATGGCATAGCTGGGCGCCAGCGTCCCGTTGCTGTGCAGGCGCATCCATTCGCGCCAGGCCTCTTCCTGCCCCTGCTTCACGGGCCAGAGCTCCCAGCAGGAGAGGAACGCCTGCCATTCCGGGTGCCCTTTGCTGGGGGCGTCGGTCTTCGCAGGGCCGTCAGGGCATGGGCTGCGTCCCCGACCCTCAGGCACGGGTCCCGCGGATGCCGTTGTGTCCTGCCCGCAGTCAGGCATGGCCTTGCTGCCGGTCTCCCCATCGGCGCAGGAGGCATCCCCGCCGGCCCGTGGGTTCGTCCCTCTGGCCCTGGGGTTCGTCCGTGCCGCTCGCGGGTTCGTCCCGTCCTTCCGTGAGCCGGATGACGGGGCCGGGCTGTCCGGTGGGCGTGTCCCCGTCCGCACACCCACCTCCCCCTCGCTCGCGAGGGGTAAGGGGTGTGTATTATTATAAGCCATAGGGGCTGGAGAAGGAGCAGGGGCAGGGCTCAAATCATCGTCGAACGGTCGTTCAACGGTCGTTAACGGTCGTTCGACGACCGTTCGAGCCTCGTTGACGACCGTTGTCTGGTCGTTGTCCGCGCCCTGAGCGTCGCCACCGGCCCGCCGGCATCCCCTGATCATCCCGTCGATGACGGCCCAACGGTCGTTGGATGTCCGCAAGGCTTCGTAGTCCCGCTTGCTGACGCCCCTGATACCGGCGCCGACCAGCGCCTGGTATTCGTCAGGGAAGACCTTCGCCATGCGCGACAGGCGGGAGGCATCGGAGCGCGACTCCCCGGCCGCGGCCCAAGCGTTGTTCTCCTGCCAGTCATGCAGGCGCAGCCCGCCTTCGTCATCGTCCAGAAAGCCGACGCTCTTCAGCGTTGGCACGAGCGTGCCTTCCTCGCCGCACCAGTCCACGGCCAGCTCGATGTCCTCGTCTTCCATGCCGGACAGATCGCCGTCAGGACGCACCCGCGCCGCATAGGCCCAAAGCTGGAGCAGCGCCACGACGCCCTCGTAGCCCAGGCGCCTCCTGAGCTTCTTGGTTTTGTGATGGGCGAAAAAATCGACGGATACGCGAAAATCGGAGTTCATCCTCACTTCCCCCAGCGCCATCTGGCGTAGCTCTCGAAGCCGTCGAACAGCTTGAGCACCGCCGGCGGGCATTCGGATTCCAGCACCCAGGTCTCGGCAAAGCTGACCTCGTCCAGTTCCAGCACCTCTCCCGTACCCGGCAGGATGATCTGCCATCTGTGCCGGGGCAGCGGCGCCGCATAGGCGCGCTGGTACGGCATGGTCACCGTGATGGCCCTCTGGGCCCTCATGGGCAGTTCCTTCTTCATCGTGCCTCCCGTACATGGAAACGGCGCTTCTCCCGCCGCTTCCGGCTCTGTGATTTCTGGATGCGCCGCTTAGGGTTGCGGCGCGGCGTGCGCCATGCCGTGATGACCATGCCGTCACGGCTCACCACCACCCGCAGGCGGCCCCGGGCCCAGGTGCCCGTGCCCTCCCCTTCCGCCACCAGCACGCCCTGCTCCAGGGCCTGCTCCACATGCAGCGCTGTGATGCCCCGTTCCAGGCACCGCCGCACGGCATGGCCGGAAAAACAGCGGATGGCTCGTGTCGTACAGGTATCCGTCATGTATTACGTCTCGTCCTTTTGTGTTGCAGACCTGTCCCGCCCGCTGTCGTATCCTTCCAGCATGCCGGGGTTGCATTCGAGGATGGCCAGATACGTCTCCAGCGCCTTCACGATGACACCGGAGCGCGTCACCTCGTTACCGGTGGCGGCGATCACGTCGAACAGGCGGTCGTACAGCGGCTGTGGCAGCCGCAGGGAAAAGGATTCGCTGCGGGGCATGTGTTCCCTCCCGGCCACAGCAAAACGCTCACAGGGCCGCCTTGGCGGATGGCGACGGGCCCGTGGCGGGGTCAGGCGGCCAGAGGTCGGGACGGAGTTCGGAGCGCGGAATGCCAAGGATTCGCTCATATTTGAGTGCTTGCTCTGCAGAAATAGAGCGGGTTCCCTTGATATGTTGCCGCAAGGTCATGTGTGGGATGCCATACTTTCGGGAGACCTCGGCAACGACCCAACCACGCGCCGAAAAAATTTCTTCAAAATGTGTTTTCATGAGGGGAATATATTCAAATGAGTAAATAAAAGCAAATAAAAAATCTTCATCTGATTATTTGCAAGATGCTACGGACAAAAGTAGGTTACTCGTATGAAAAACCTTGCAGAAGAAGCCCGCTCCATCCTTCAGGAATATGTCGACAAGGAACACAATGGCGTCCGCAGCCGTGCAGCCAATGCACTTGGCATTGCCAATATGACGCTCAAACAGTGGCTTGACGGAACACGGGTGCCTAATCTGGAAAATCTTTCGCCTGCTTTTGAGAGGCTTGGCATCTCGTTCAGCAAGCCTGCTGTGCAGGAGGTTACCCGCGACGTATGCTGGGTGAATGCCAAGATCATGCCCGCCGGCGAGCATGTGACCCCGCCCGTGGCTGAGGATTATCTGGCCGCCCCCCTGGTGGGTGAGGTTGGCGCCGGGCCCGGCTACCTGCCGCAGGAAAGCGTCGAAAGCTGGTTCCTAGTCTACAAGCATGTGCCCGCCATCATGGGCCGCCGCAACCTGATCGCCGTGGAAATCGGGAAGACCTCCACTTCCATGCTGCCCCTACTCTCCCCCGGTGACATCGTGCTGGTGGACAGGGACGATATCGACGTCAGCCACGCCGGGCACATCATGCTGGTGCGGGATCCAGAAGGCGCGGGCATGGTCAAGCGCGTCAGCGTTCAGCCCACACCCGGCAGCAAGGACTTTTCCATCCAGTTCTATTCCGATAACGCCGCCACCAACCCGCCCCTGCTTTACAGCCTGCGCGAGGACTATGGCGGCGAGCTCGCCAACGCCATCGTAGGCCGTGTCATCTGGGCCTGGAGCGACGTGCGTGGGAAGTAGGGAGGGGAAATGAAAGAATTCAACTACGCTCCGCCACAGAGCGCAGCGGAGACGGACCCAAACGCTGCATTGCAGGCACAGCTCGATCAGGCGACCGCAAAGATCGCGGAGCTGAAGGCCGAAATGGAAAAGTTCGAGAAGGAACTCTTTCACACGACCCAAAGTGTTCTGAGTGCGATAAACCAGCAACAGCGAAAAGCCTCGCAGCAAGCTGCTGCGGACTATGCCCAGGCAAAGCAGAGCATGCTTGAGGAGCTCACTGCGGCTCAAAAAAAAGCTTTTATACAACTGGAAGAGGCAAACAGCAGATTCGAGGCGGCAAAAAACACATTCGATACCGAGCTGACGACATGGAAGACACAGTCGTCTGAACTATTGCAAAATACGGAACAGATATTCTCTTCCCAAGCAGATAAACAGGAAAAAGCTTACTCCGCACTCCATGAAAAGCTCTCTTCCCTGCTTCCTGAAGCTAGTGCCGTTGGTATCGCAACAGCCTTTGCTAAGGAAAAAAAAGACAGGGAAAAGGCTATGATAACGAATCTTTACACATCATACGTTTGTATATTGACTATTTTTTCAATCGCACTCCTGTATTATATTGATAATAAAAATATCATTGCTTCTTTCTTTCGTATATCAACAGGAGAGACTAATTATTTTGCCTGCCTAGTATCCTTTATCAAACTCCTTACACTAGAAGCACCTCTTTGTTGGCTGGCCACTTTTGCGGCTAAAAAAGCGCATCAGCATCAACGTATCTATGAGGAGTATGCGCACAAATATACAACAGCCATGACCTATGTAGGACTGTGCAAGGAAACAAAGGATAATCCTGATCTTTATGGCGAAGATGCGATAAAGGCCCTCACCAACGGGTTCCGCGACGCTGTCTTTTTCAACCCAAGTGCTGCAATAGATAAAAAAGTGGAAATGGAGAGCCCCATGGCGCTCGTCGATAGACTGATCGAAAAGGTAGGACAGCCCGTAGCGGAAGCCATCGTCAGCAGCAAGAAGCAGCGTTGACAGGCCCCTGTCGCGACTTTTCCCCTACGCCGGGGAGGACGGCCTTTCCCTGGACGGGCCGAATCCCTCCGGAAGACCGACGCCGGCCCGGCATCCCGTCAACAGCCATGTATCTACGACACATATTTTCCCCACCTAGAGCGATGCGCGGAGGGATAGAGGGGAAATTTATTCAATATCGGATTCTGCTTAATTGAGATGTGGTACAATTATGGAAATTTCAGATTTTATTGCGCTATTAAATGAAGATTCAGATGATTTTAGAATCATAGAAATATTAGATTCTTCAGAAAATTTTATTGACGTTGTCAAGATAAATACAGATAATTGGGGAACATCTTCTGCGCTGAACATTCATATAGCTCAATATATACAGGCAGTGCAGAAGGATATAATTTCAGCTTGGAATACGGCGACAGGACAGCATGTCACTCTTTCCACACTTGACAAATATCCATTCCTGATAGTTGAATTTGAAGTAAAAGACGGCTGTCTGAATATTAAACATATTGTAAGACTTGTTGATATCCTTATGAAAGATTTGTCTGCAGCACAAAAAATATGGATTTGCACCATGCTTTTTTGTGGTGTTCTCGCAGTTAGCACCTCATATACTGTAGGGAAACTTGCAGATAGTGGCTATTTTGATAGTGATGAAGTCAAAAAAATAAAAATACTTTCCCAGCAAAAGGAAAGTACAAAAGTGCTTATCAACAATCTTGGTAATGGAACAGTGAACTATCAAGGACAAAACTGGGACTCTGAAACTCTCAAAGAGGACAGAAAAAGTGTCGCCTCTGTACCTATTACCGAAAATATTTCCCTAGATGGAACATATACTATCGACACCTGTAAACTTGAAGGAGACTTCCATCTCACGTCAAACGGAAAAAACTTTTATGCCGACTATGATGCTCTTGATGAATCAAAAAAGAAAATATTAGCTGGCCGCGTAGCTGAGGCACTGCTACAGAAAAGAAAACTCGATCAACAGCTCAGGATTGATGCCAAACTCAGGAATGGATCTATCATTAAAGCTCATATCATAGATATAGATCAACCACCACGACCCTACGCATTAGATGCTAAATCTTCCAAGGACAACCTTCCGCAGCAATCATTGAGACAAGGAAGCCTTTTGGAAGATTGATGGTTCCACTCCTCTGGCTAGTGGAATATTCCTTCATCCCCCGCCTCCCGGCCCCTCCCTGAGAGGGGCTTTTTTTATGCCTGCCGCGGAGGAATCCAGGACGGCAGATTTTTATAGGTCATATTTACTCAAATGAAAATATTTTTTGTTGACTATATATACTCATTTGAATAAAAATAGCCTCACGCACACCGGGAAAGGCCGGGAACACGGGCCACGGCCCAGAGTACCACAAGCCTCCCCCGGTGGACGTTCCCCACAAGTACCGAGCTCGGCAAGCCGCAAGCCTTTGGGAGCGGGAAAGCACGCGACGGCAGGGAAGGGGAAACGAGGTTGGCCCGGGAGAAGGGGCCCCCGCAAGAATGGCCGTGTGCGACACGGCAGGCCGAAAGGCGGCGGGCGGTGGCGACGAGAGCGCCGCACGGGTGGACGCCAGTTGCGAGCAGCCCGTGAAACCAAAACGCTTTCTGACTTCACACCGCCCCCGGATGACCGGGGACGGGAATGGAACCGGAAATCCTCAAGTTATACTTCAAGAAAAGGACATGGCCATGTCATTGAATCCGCAATCCCTCGGTAACGGCCAGGAAATGCAGGAAAGCGAATCAACACGCCGTGCGCGTGTGGCTAAGACTGCTCTTTCTCAAAGACGTGCTTATGAAGCGAGTCGTACTCATCCATCACCAAAGCCTCTGCCTCCTCATGGGCATGTCGAATCTCGTCCTCAGTCAGAGGACGCTCCATCTGTAACCTCTTGAAAATACAGTTTAGATAGCCTGCACACACACTCAATCCCGCAGCATTCAAGCTCCAGTTATGCTGCAATTCATTATCTGCACTCATGGAATTGCTCCTGATCAAAGGTTGTTGGATGCCCTTTTCTATCAGGAGGCCCGGCACTGGGGCAACCTGAGGCCGTTTTCTTTCCTCTCCCCTGACCGGCAGCGACAGTTACCCTACCCTGTCGTCGCCGGGACTGGGGCCGCGACGTGTCTGTGCTGCACCAGGCTGTTTTTACGTCGTCGTGGCCGGGCCGTGGCCATCGGGGCCACGGCCTCAAGATTTCCGGCAGGTAACTTTCCTTGCTGTGCTTCCCCTGCCGGGGGCCGTCAGCATGGTGCTGGCGGCCCTTGTTGCTCCACAGGGCCCGCGAACTTCGTGGGCTCATCTGGAGCAGCAGGCCAGATACCCCTTCCCCTCACTGCGTATGTCTGGGGGGTGTCATGTCACGCTGCGGGCCGCTTCCATCGGGGAGGCGGCCTTTCTTTTTCCCTCTGCTCCCGCTCCCCGTGGAGAGCAGGCGAAAGCCGCTGATAGCCTGCCCGAGTGCAACGGGGCGGCGCTTCATTCCGTCGTCATTCCCCCGAACGACAGCGGCAAACGCCCGGTGGTCTACCTTCCCGCCGGGCGTCATTTTTTCAAGGAGTATCCCCATGCGCCAAGATGATCGCCCGTTCTGGCAAGAAGTCAGGGAAGAACTCGACCCAAGGAAAAACGTCGTCGGATGGGCAGCCGCCATCATCATGCTCGTGGTCGTCTGTGTGTTTGGCGGCATCAACGATCACCCCGCCGAACCGGCCATGCGTCCGGCCACCATCGTCAGCAAGTAGGGGCGGCGTCCATGTGCTACAATAGCTGCCCCTGGTTCGAGCCGTGGATAGAGCGCTGCCGCAAGCCCCACGGCGAACGCTGCTGGGAAGAGATCCAGGATGAGGAAGAGCGCCTGCACGCGCTCGTGGAAGAAGACAATGTGGAGGACGACAATGGAGATGACAGCCATCCGGGCATCCAGCCTGCCTGAGTTGTTCGACTGCCCGGCCCGCTGGGAGGCAAAGCACCTTTGCGGGCGGCGCCTGCCGCGCAGTGCTGCCGCCCAACTGGGAACGGCGGTCCACGCCGGGGCCGCGGTCTTCGACGTCCAGCGTATCCTGGGCAGCCCCATCACGCCCGATGATGCCGCCGGCGAGGTGGTGGACGCCATCCACCATCCCAAGGAAGACGTGGACTGGGGCGAAGACAGCCCCCGGGAAGCGGAGCGCATCGCCCTGGCCCTGCACGGACTGTACTGCCGCAACATCGCCCCATCCAGGAACTATGTCGCCGTGGAGGCCACATGCGAGCGGCTGGAGATCACCGACCTGGGCCTGGCCCTTACCGGCACCACGGACCGCATCACCACCAACGCGCTGGGCGAACTGGGCATTGCCGACATCAAGACCGGCAAGACGGCTGTCGCGGCGGACGGCACGGTCCGCACGGCAGGCCATGCCGCCCAGATCGGTGTGTACGAACTGCTGGCCGGCGCCGCCATCGGCCAGCCCATCACCGCCCCTGCCGAAATCATCGGCCTGCAGGTGGCCAAGACGGACAAGGGCCGCCGCGCCGCCGTGGGCGTCATCACCGGCGCCCGTGAGCTGCTGGTGGGCACGGAAGAACACCCCGGTCTGCTCCAGATGGCCGCCCGCATGATCCGCAGCGGCGACTTTTACGGCAATCCCAAATCCCAGACCTGTACCGAAAAATATTGCCCGGTGTTCCATGGATGCCGGTGGAGGAGATGACATGAGCCTGATCAATAGCACCCCGCGAACCACGAGCCTCAATACCCTGCAGAACGGATCGGATCCTGCCAAAGGGAACGTGGTCTGCGGTTTCGATACCGTGGCCGGATTCGAGGCCATCCAGCGCATGGCCAACCTGTTTTCCGCGTCCAGCATCGTCCCGGAAAACTACCGCAGCAAGGGGGCGAACGACTACACCAGCAAGGGGAATTGCGTCATCGCGCTGGATATGGCCCTGCGCATGGGCGCCAATCCGCTCATGGTCATGCAAAACCTCTACGTCGTCCACGGCCGCCCGGCCTGGTCCGCGCAGTTCCTCATCGCCACGCTGAACAAGTCCGGCAAGTTCAGCGCCCTGCGCTACGCCTTCCAGGGCACGGAAGGCACGGACGAATGGGGCTGCCGCGCCGTCGCCACGGAACTCTCCACCGGTGAGAAGCTCCAGGGCCCGCTCGTCACCATCGGCCTGTCCAAGAAAGAAGGCTGGTACAGCAAGTCCGGCAGCAAATGGCAGAGCATCCCGGAGCTCATGCTGCAATACCGGGCCGCGGCCTGGTTCGTGCGCTCCTATGCCCCGGAGATCGCAATGGGCCTCAAGACCGCCGAAGAAGTGCAGGACACCATCGACCTCACCCCGCAGGCGGACGGCAGCTTCGGTCATGACGAAGCAGGCCCCGCCACCATGACCACGGCGGACATCGCCGCCCAGGCAGACGCCGCCGCTGGCCAGGCTTCGGAAAAAGAAGCCCATCCTGCGCCCGCTGCCCCGCAGGAGCCGGCCAAAAGACAGCGCCTGAGCGGTGAGGAACTGGACGCCCTGCGGCAGGAAGCCCTCCATGCCTACGAGGCCAAGGGCTACGACCTCAAAAAGGCGGAATGGGATGCTGGCAGGGCCCTGTCTTTCTGGACCATGACCGACTGCAAGCGCCTGATCCGGGAAGCTGCCAGGCTCCAGCCCAAGACGGCCTCCGAGGCTCAAGGCGCCGCAGCGCAGGAACAGCCGGAAGCACCGCAGCCCAAGGAATCCCCTGCCCCTGACTCCACGCAGGCCGGAAGCGCCGACACAGCGCCGGAACCGGAACAGGTGCAGGCCTTCGTCCCGCCGTACCAGACGTTCACCTGCCCCCACAACGGCGCCCAGATTACGGAAGACGACTGCTACGACTGCAAGCACCGCACAGGCTGCCCCCATTGGGAGGCCGCCCCGGCTGCTGATGCGTGATTCCCAGCCATCCATCCTCCCCCAAGCGCCCCGCCGGGGGCCTCGTACCCGGCCATGAGGAGGACATATGCTGCCCACCTTCAATGTCATCACCTGCCGCCGGTGCGGAAGATCGTTCATGGCCCCATCGCCCAGGTACAGGTTCTGCCCTGGCTGCCAGAAGGAAAAACACAGGCGTACCGATGCCGCCCGACGGGCCGCGAGGCGTTGCCATGTCTGATCCCAACGACAAGTCCGCCTCCATTTTGCTCAAAAAACAGGGCAAAACGGAGGCTATTTTTCTATACGACTTTGCCCAATTTACGGGGCAAAATGAGGATGCCGGGCTGTACCGTGCCAAGATCAATGGCTGCTGGCACTGCCCAGACGGCAAATACACGGCTCTATCAGCGGATGCCGTGGCCGCCCTGGTACGCGACTGGCTCACTGGTGCCGCGCCTCCCGGGCCACGTCCGCAAGGGCTGGACAAGCCCGTCCGCGTCTTCGCCCACTGGGATGATGACGATGGCGGCGGCTGCGGGCAAGCATGGACAAAGACACCGCCCCACTTGGGCGCGGATGCCCGCTGGTGGATATGGATAGACGGCCCGCGTCTGGTGCGCTGCGAAGACGTGCGCGTGCTGGCACGGGAAGAGCTGCGGCAAATTACCGGCAAGTGAACATCACCAACGAAAACAGGCCGTTGCCTTCGCGTCGTGCGGGGCAGCGGCCTGTTTGGCAAATAAACGTCGAGCGTTGTGTCAACTCAAAGCCCGTTTTTTGAGCAACAAACTGGCTTGCTGCAAATGGATGAGCAGCAAAGGAGATGAATTGATGGACGTCGTAAGGACTGACGATGAAATCGCCCGTGTGGAAAACTGGGCCGTGGCCGTGGAAGGCTCTGACGAAGAGAGCAACTATCCCGGAATGACCTACGAGCAGGGGGTTATGGATACCCTCGCATGGCTCAGGGGAGACAGCGATACGGCTCCCGACGAATAACCCCAGCGAAACGCCCCGCCCGGGGCGTCGTCGTGGCGTGGCGACCACGGCCTGATGAGCAGCCGGGGAAAAACGCATGAGCGCATATTATAACGAGATCGACCCGTTCGCTGCCCAGTGGCTGCGCGAGCTTATCAAGGCCGGGCATATCGCACCCGGCGAGGTCGATACAAGGAGCATAGAGAATGTCGCAGCAGATGATCTTGCCGGGTTTACCCAGTGCCATTTCTTTGCGGGCATCGGGACATGGTCATACGCCTTGCGCTGCGCAGGATGGCCGGATGACCGCCCCGTCTGGACAGGATCCTGTCCCTGCCAGCCTTTCAGCGCGGCAGGCAAAAGAAAAGGGACTGCTGACGAGCGGCACCTGTGGCCCGCCTTCTTCCGTCTCATCAGCCAGTGCCGCCCTGACGTTATTTTTGGCGAGCAGGTTGCAAGCCCTGACGGCCTTGCATGGCTCGACATTATATCGTCTGACCTGGAAGCAGCGCATTACGCCTGCGGGGCGGTCGATACCTGCGCTGCGGGCTTCGGTGCCCCGCACATCAGACAAAGGCTGTACTGGGTGGCCGACGCCGACGGGGAACAGTTACACCGGAGCTGGTTCCGGAAATCGGGAGGGAGGGCTGAATTTGCAGACGGCGGTGGAGTTATCGGGCTGGCCGACACCGCGTTCTGCGGAAGCGGGGCATTCTACGGGCAACCCGGCAAGGGCGTTCAACAGCAAAAGCCGACTGGAGGATATAGTTTTTCTGACGGGCTGGGTAACACCGTCGGCAAGGGACTGGAAGGATACGCCGGGCATGGCGGCGGAGAGGCTGGACGGCAGAAACAGGACAGATCAACTTCCACGGCAGGCAGCAACGACGTACCCCTGCCGACTGACGGTTTCTGGCAAAATGCTGACTGGCTTCTGTGCCGGGATGGAAAGTGGCGGCCAGTTGAACCCGGCTCTTGCCCGCTGGCTCATGGGACTACCGCCAGAGTGGGACGACTGCGCGGCTATGGTAACGCCATCGTCGCGCCGCAGGCGGAAGTCTTTATAAGAGCGTTCATGGATATTCTGTAGCGAAACGCCAGAAAACAGGCCGTTGCCTTCGCGTCGTGCGGGGCAGCGGCCTGTTGAAGAAATTACTCATGAGACAACATGTATCTATGCATAAGGATGAGGGATAGAATAATTTTGTGACTATCAGGCAGCACTCTCACCACGTCCTCGCAGTTCACAGTTTTTTAGCACAATAAATCCCAATATAGTATTGCCTCTGAAATAATTTTAATGCATTATGTTGGAAATATATTACTAAATGAAATTTTCAGAGGTAATTGTGCAACAACCTGAAGAGATTAAAATATACCATATCGTCCATGTGGATCGGCTCTCCTCCATCCTGGATGAGGGACAACTCTACTGTGATGCCTACATGGTCCGTAATCCTCTGCCGGGAACGACCATCGGAATTTCGGATATCAAGGGACGGCGGCTGACCCATTTTCTGAAAAGTCACCCTGATCTCCGGGTCGGGGATTGCGTGCCGTTCTACTTTTGTCCCCGCTCGGTCATGCTCTATCTGTTCTGGAAAAATAACCATCCCGACCTGACGTATCATGGTGGGCAAGAACCTATTATCCACCTTGTTGCAGACTTAAAAAAAGCTGTTGATTGGGCTGAAAACAATAATAGACGTTGGGCCTTTACAACAAGTAATGCCGGTGCAAACTCATTTGATGACTATAATTCATTGGATAATCTCCATAAGGTAGATTGGAGTGCAGTCGATGCTTCTTTCTGGGCTGCTGATGAAGATATCAAAGCAAAAAAGCAAGCAGAATTTTTGATAGAAGAATCTTTCCCGTGGGAACTTATAGAGTCAATTGGTGTCCATTCCGAATCTGTCTTAAAAAATGTTGAGGAAATTATTAATTTAAACTCGCATAAGCCTGAAGTCAGCATTGAGCGACCATTCTATTATCCCTAGCCGGTTGGTAGTCCCGCAAGGCATCGAGGAAGCCTACCAGTTGCCTCTGGCGCGAAGATGTCGTATTGCCTGAATGAACGAAGTCGTACGAATTTAGACGACATCATCGTTTGTTAAAAGCATGGCAGTACCTCCGCATCCCAAAATATACCATATCGTCCATGTGGACCGGCTGGCCTCCATCCTGAAGGATGGAGGACTCTACTGTGATGCTCATGTGGTCCGTAATGCCTTGCCCGGGACGACCATCGGGATGTCGGGGATCAAGGAGCGACGACTGGCGCATCCTCTGGCAAGCTACCCTGACCTTCATGTCGGGGATTGTGTGCCGTTCTATTTCTGCCCTCGCTCGGTCATGCTTTATCTGATCTGGAAGGGCAACCATCCCGACCTGACATATCAAGGGGGACAGGCCCCCATCATCCACCTTGCCGCCAACCTCCGGGATGCTGTGGATTGGGCTGCGACCCAGCCAAAACGCTGGGTATTCACAACGACCAATGCCGGATCAGAATTTTTTGATGACTACAACTCCTGGGATCAGCTCGGCAGGATCAACTGGGATGCCGTCCAAGCCAAAAAATGGGCTGGCAGGGATGTCCCGCTCAGTATCAAGGAAGGAAAGCAGGCGGAATTTTTGCTGGAAAATTTCTGCCCCTGGGAGATCATCAAGCGTATCTTCGTTTATTCCGAGAGTGTTTGCCGACAGGTCGAAGCCCTTCTCGCTCCCGTTCCCCACAAGCCGTTGATCGAAGTCCGCCCGGACTTCTACTATTAAAAGGGCGTTCCCATGATAAGCTACACCTCTGGTGATATCCTCAAGGCCGATGCCGAAGCTCTCGTCAATACGGTGAACTGTGTCGGCGTCATGGGCCGAGGCATCGCGCTGCAGTTCAAGAACGCCTTCCCTGAAAATTTTGGCGCCTACGCGCGCGCCTGCCAAAAAAAGGAAGTGCTTCCCGGCAAAATGTTCGTCTACCGCACAGGGACGCTCACAACGCCGTACTTCATCATCAATTTCCCTACCAAGCGTCACTGGCGGGGCAAAAGCCGTCTGGAAGATATCGACAGCGGCTTGCAGGACCTTGTGGATGTCATTCGCCATTATGGCATCCGCTCCATCGCCATCCCTCCCCTGGGGAGCGGCTTGGGCGGGCTGGACTGGTCTGTGGTGCGTTCCCGCATCGAAGCGGCGCTGGCCCCGCTGGCGGATGTCTCCATCATTATCTATGAGCCCAACGGTGCGCCGGAAGCTGACAAGATGGTGCATCGTCGTGACGTCCCGGCCATGACGCCGGGAAGGGCTATTCTGGTGAGCCTCATGGCGCGCTATCTGCGTGGCCTACTGGATCCGTTTGTCACCTTGCTCGAAGTCCACAAGCTCCTCTACTTCATGCAGGTCTCCGGCGAGGCCCTGCGCCTCCGCTTCAAACCCGCAGCCCACGGCCCCTATGCCGATAATTTGCGACACCTTCTGCATTCCATAGAAGGCTACATGATCTCGGGCTATGGGGATGGGGGAGACTCTCCTCAGAAGCACCTGGAGCTGGTGCCGGGCGCGGTCGATGAGGCGCGAAAATTTCTTGAAGACCAGGCGGAGACTCGCCAGCGATTCGACAGAATCGCGGATCTTGTGGCCGGTTTTGAAAGTCCCTTCGGGCTGGAACTCCTGGCTACGGTCTACTGGGTATGCACCAATGGGGCACGCGAGGAAAAAAATGCCCCCAAAAATGAAAAAAACATTCCCAAAAACATGGACGAACTTGTTCGGTATATCTACCAGTGGGATTCATGCAAAAGACAATTCTCCCCTCGTCAGATCGCCCTGGCCCATGAAGTCCTCATCAAAAAAGGCTGGCTGACTGCCAGCTTCCACTAAAGAGTATCGCCTTTGAGCGTTGCAGTGCTCTTGCCATGAATATAGGCCGTCCCTTGGGCGGCCTTTTTTATTGCCCGGCGGCAACGAAAACACGAGACAAAAGGAGACCCCTATGCCCTCTGAAAACATCCTGCAGACCCCAAGTCTTCCCCCGGAAATCTGTGCGGACAGCGGCCGGATACTGCGAGCCCAGCAGGCCATGCAGTACCTCAACATCTCCAGGAACACCTTTTACCGCTACATCAAGCGCGGCATCATCCCGGCGCCGCGGTATCGGGGCCGCACCCCCTTCTGGCGGCTCGGAGACTTGCGGGGCGTCTATGCCAACCTTTCCGTCACCCCGGAAACAGACTGAGCCCTGGCCCTCAACTCATCCAGATAGTCCGCCCAGGCCTGCATCAGGCGACGGCGCTCCTTCATGTACTCTGCGCGGTTATAGATGGCCCGGATCTTGTCCCCTCCCGTGTGGGCAAGCTGGGCCTCTATAACATCGCCCCGAAAGCCCAGCTCATTCAGCAGCGTAGAAGCCATGGCCCGGAAACCATGGGCCGTCATCTGATCGCCGCTGTATCCCATCCGCCGCAGCGCGGACGTCACTCCGTTCTCGCTCAGGGGCCTGGAACGGGACACCCCAGGGAAGACATAGCGTCCATCCCCGGTAAACTGGCGGATATCCTCAAGCACCAGCATGGCCTGCCGGGAAAGCGGCACGCGGTGTTCCTTCCGCATCTTCATCTTCTCTGCCGGGATGCGCCATTCCCGCGCCTCAAAATCCACCTCTCCCCACTCTGCGTGCCGGATCTCACCTGGCCGGCAGAAGGTCAGCGCGCTGAATTGCAGCGTAGCCCGTACCACCACCCCGCCTTTGTACTGATCCATGCACAGGAGCAACGCCCCCACTTCCGCAGGATCCGTGATCGCGGCCAGCTGCTTTCCCTGGTGTGGCACAAGCGCCCCGCGAAGATCACGGCTGGGATCCGATTCCAGCAAGCCGACAGCGACGCCATAGCGGAAGATCTGCCCACAGATGCCCAGGACGCGCTGGGCGGTCTCGTAGGCACCCCGGGCTTCTATCTTGCGCAGCATGGCCAGGATCTCCGTTGGCCGTATGTCCGCGATGTCTTTCTTCCCTAGCACAGGATAGACGTTCAGCGCCAGACGCTCCCGGATCGTCTTGGCATGGCTCTCCGACCAGACGTTCTCCATATTGTTGCGCCAGGCCTCTGCCACCTCCTGAAAGGTGCGACCAGGACACGTCGCTTCGGCCCTCGCTTTTTTGAGCTGCATAGGATCGTTTCCGGCCGCTATCTCCTGCCGGCACTGGTCGCGCTTCTCTCTGGCTTCTTTCAGGCTCACCTGAGGCCATGTACCCAAGGCCACCAGTTTTTCCTTTTTCTCGACACGGTACTTGAAGCGCCAATATTTCCCCCCTGTCGGGCTGACCTGCAAATAGAGGCCCCCGCTATCATAATAGCGGGCCATCTTCGCGCCCGGCTTGATCGCCTTGATCTTCATCTCTGTGAGCTGCACCATGCTTGCCTCCCGGGGATATCTTTGGGGTACATCTGGGGGTACCTGTTTGGGGATTGATAAATATACCCCAAAATGTACCCCCAGATGATGCGGCGCGCCAAAACTCCCCTAGGGAATGCGTTATAA